>Ga0070717_10004058_pt1 | contig 10551 bp, 11 predicted proteins | sample LARL113metaG_FD_71366 | JGI IMG/M metagenome (GOLD analysis project Ga0070717, IMG submission 71366) | Corn, switchgrass and miscanthus rhizosphere microbial communities from Kellogg Biological Station, Michigan, USA - LAR L11-3 metaG | ecosystem: Host-associated > Plants > Roots > Rhizosphere ... | reverse complement strand
ACATTGGAAGGGCATGCGCCAAGCCCACAGCTTGCAAAGCATGCAAAAAACTGAAATTGGATTATACAGACGGCGTTGGGCTCCGTCAAGACCTAAGCTGTCTACTTGTAGATTGGTTTCACGATCGTCTCACATTTGCATTTGACAACTCGCTGGAACCTCGGCTAACCTTTTGGCTTGCAAGAGTTGGCAGGATCTGCAAAGTGTAACGCAGAAAGATCGGTTCAAAGTGTAACGCAGAAAGATCGGTTCTATGATGCGGGTAGTCCTCAAATTCAGTCTTATTGCTGCCCTAGCGATCCTCGGTTGGGCGCAACAATCCTCCGAGCCGAAGCGGCCCAAGGAAATCGGATATCAGCTGCCTGCTCACGGCAAGCACGGCATGATCGCTTCCTCCAGCGGGATCGCAACCAGCGCCGGGCTCGATGTGCTGAAGCACGGCGGAAATGCGGTGGACGCGGCAGTCGCGGTAGCTCTCGCTCTCGCCGTAACGCATCCGAGCGCCGGCAATCTAGGTGGCGGCGGTTTCATGCTCATTCGCATGGCGGACGGGCGGGCAGCCGCTATCGATTACCGGGAAACTGCTCCCCGGAAGGCATCGCACGACATGTACCTCGGCCAGGACGGAAAGCTGTTGCCGCAGCTTTCCACGGAGGGATACTTGGCCTCGGGAGTGCCGGGGACAGTAAGCGGACTGTCGCTGGCGTTATCGAAGTTCGGCAGGATCAGTTGGGCCGACGCAATTGAACCCGCCCGCAAGCTCGCCTCCGACGGATTTCCCGTCAGCTACTCGCTGGCGGCCGGATTGCGGGGCTCTCATGCCGTTGGCGCGTTTCCAGAAGGCAAGCGCATCTTCCAGCGCGACGGGAAGTTCTATCAGGAAGGTGAGATCCTCCGGCAGCCCGAGCTGGCCGCCACGCTGCAGCGCCTGCAGTCGCAGGGGCCTCGAGAATTCTATGAAGGCCGAACCGCGCAACTGATCGCCGCCGATATGCGCGAGCATGGTGGCTTGATCACTACCGAAGATCTGAAGAACTATCGTGCTGTTTCGCGCGAACCCCTGAAAAACAGTTATCGCGGTTACGAATTGCTCAGCATGCCGCCTCCCAGTTCGGGAGGCATTGCGTTATTCGAGATGCTGAACATGCTGGAAGGATTTCCTATGGCCTCCATGGGATTCGATTCCTCCGAGAAGGACCACGTAATGATCGAAGCGATGCGCCGTGCTTTTGCCGATCGAGCGGAGTTTTTGGGCGACACCGACTTCGTTAGGGTTCCCGTGTCAGGTCTTATCTCTAAGCAATACGCCGCCGAATTGGTGAAAACCATCGACCCGGCCCGCGCCACTCCCAGCACCGCAATTGGGCACGGCCAACCCATCCGCGATGAGCCGCCGCAAACCACGCACTTTACCGTAGTGGACGCCGATGGCAACGTGGTGGTCAATACGTATACTCTGAACGGAAGTTTCGGCAGCGGTGTGGTGGTACGCGGCGCGGGGTTTTACCTAAACAACGAGATGGACGATTTTGCGGCCAAGCCCGGCGTTCCAAACATGTATGGGCTGATTCAAGGCGAAGCGAATTCCGTCGCTCCTGACAAACGTCCGCTCTCCGCAATGACACCCACGCTCGTCCTCAAGGACGGGAAACTGATTCTTGCCGTCGGAAGTCCCGGCGGGCCGACCATCATCAACACCGTTTTACAGGTTATTCTGAACGTTCTCGAATATCGTATGAATATTCAACAAGCGGTCAATGCGCCTCGCTTGCATCACCAATGGAAGCCGGATGTAGTGGCATTCGAACCGTTCGGGATTTCCGAGGATGTTCGGAAAGCTCTCGAGAAGATGGGACACCAATTTGCCGACCGCGCAGAGTATATGGGCGACGCCGAGGCCGTTACGATCGACCAGGAAAACGGCATGCGATGGGGTGCCTCGGATCCGTGGAATCCCGACGCTGCGGCTTTGGGCTACTGACAGGTCGGATTCGTCTTTGCATAAAGGGGTGAGGCCGGTGACGAAAACGACCTTGGAGCAATTGGCTGAAAAAGCGCAAGTTTCCATTAGTACGGTTTCCCGAGTTCTCAACGGCAAGAAAGGCGTCAACGAAGGCACGCGCCGCCGCGTGCTTTCCATTCTGAAGGGCGCGAATTACGGAACGGCGAACACCCTAAGCACCGCGCGGGGCAATCGCGTCATCGGGGTGCTAGTGCCCGAAGCCGCGCAGCACTGGGGCCTGCACTCCAATTTCATCCGCCAAGGGCTGCAAGCGGTCACCGACATCGGGCGCCAATCGAATTACATCACCATGGTGGGGGCCTTCAGTCCCCATTTAGGCGAACGCGCCGAAGACCGCATGATACTGGACCGCGAGTTCGCCGGCGTTCTGCTGTTTCGCACGCGCGACGAGGAGCAGGATTCCAAGCCGTTTCGCGATCACAATATTCCCTACATCGTGGTCAATCGCCTGCTTCCCGGAACGGACATACACTATGTCGGTGTTGACCACTGCGAGGTGAGCCGCCGGGCTACCGCCTATTTGCTGCAGTGCGGCTACCGGCGCATTGGAATTCTGCTGGGTGATAGGCATTATATTAGCCATCAATTGTATTCGCGCGGCTACGAAGAGGCTCACGCCGAAGCCGGCATGAAGGTGGATTCCGCGCTGATGGCGAGTATTGAGTTGAACGCAGAAGAGGGTTACACCGGAACCGAGCGCCTAATGAAGCAGCGGAAGCGGCCCGACGCACTCTTGGTCCCGAGCGACCGAGCCGCAATCGGGGCCCTGAAGGCGATGCGCGATCTGCACATCAAGGTTCCCATGGATGTCGGATTGCTGTCGCTCGATGGAACCAACGAGACGGTGTTTTCGAACCCGCCCATGACAGCGGTCGAAATGCCTTGGTACGAAATGCTGGCGCTCGGAACAACACTCCTGATTCGCATGGTGGAAGACCGGCCCCCCATTGAACAAATTGGAATTCGTTTCGCCTCTCAGCTGGTGGTGCGCGAGTCGACGCGGACGCGATCCTAGTGGCTGCCGGCGAACTGCATCAGGAGTCCTCCGGCCCACGTAGTTTCCAAACACGGCGCCGGCGCGGCCCCAGCGCGTAATAGCAGGCTGAGACTACTACAATCCCAAGGGTCGCGAACAGGCTGGGACGTCCGATCATCGCGTCGAACCAGCTTGTGCAAACCACATAAACCATTACGAGGAGTGCCGCTATGGGAGCCAGAGGGAACCATGGCATCCGGTAATGCCCGTGCGCCGTTCGGCCACCCCACCGCCCGATCAGAGCGGCCAGGCAGAGGGAGGAATACACCAAGATCAGGCAACTGCCGGTCAGCACTAACAACAGATTGAGGTTTACCAGGCACGCCAGTGCTGTAAGCACGCCACACACAAGTGTGGCCACCCAAGGCGAATGGAACCGGCCATGGGTCAATGCAAGAGCTTGGCTGATGGGCCGAGACCACACCCCGTCGCGCCCTGTGCTGAACGTAACACGCGCGGCTACCAGCAGAACTGCGATCGTCGCATTGAAAATCGCCAGCGCCACTCCCAGGCTGATGCCAGTGTTGAGCGCAGAGCCGCCACGCCCCGCGATGAATTCGCCAAACATGTTCCCGCCGTTGAAGAGAGCTTTTAGATTCGGTGCCCCCATGAGCACCCCTGTCACCGGCAGTAGTTCTGCAATTACCGTGATTGCCAGCGCCCATAGGATTGCGCGCGCGACATGCCGCTCCGGCTCATGCATTTCCTCGCTAAAGTTCACCGCGGCCCCGAAGCCGTTATAAGCGAATATTGCGATCGAGGTGGTCATGCCGATGATCGCGATCGGCGCATGAACCAGCGAGGTGCCGCTCAACAGCACCGGATGCAGGATGAGGTCGGTGAGGGGCCGGCTGACATGGAAAAAGCCGAGCGCAGCCATCACAGTCAGCGCGAGCATTTCGACCAGGAGAAAAACGCCCGTTAGCACGGCATTGGTGCGGATGTTCAGAATGCCGATTAACGTGGCCAATGCGACAGTCAAGATTGCTGTTGGGATGGTGGGCAGTGTTGGATTCAGCACGCCTAGATACGTGGCAATGGCCAGAGCCATCACTGCCGGAATCAGCAAGCTTACAACCAGGTACACTCCCATTACGATGAACCCTGGGAGTGCCCCCATCACGCGGCCAACGATCGCATACTCGCCGCCCGCGACCGGGAATGCCGACGAAAGCTCGGCGTAAACGAACGCCATGAATAATCCGACCACCGCCGCTAGCGCCATGCTGAGGAATGCGCCGGAGCCGCTGGCAAGAAGGAGGCCTGGCACGACAGTGAAAACTGAAGAGGCCGGCGTGGATGTCGAAAGAGTGAGCAGCAATGTGCCAAACACCTTCATGCTGCGTTGGAGCCGGCCTTTTCCTGTCGCTACCGCTACCATTATCTTGTTCGCCCGAACGAGCCAGCTCCGCGAGCCGCTCCGAAACGATCGCGCGAACGGCCCGCCAGCACTGCAATCGTCGCCTTCATAAAGTCACCTCAAAAGAATGCCTGTATGTGCGGCGTGGCAGCAGAGATTAAGAGGACACTTTTACGTTATCACTCGCGTCCGCCGAGTCTACAATAACCGTGAGATTCCACGCCACTTGATGCCGTCGCAGTCCAAGGACATCCGGAGTGTTGCAGGATGGCTTGAGCACATCCCCCAAGCAAAGCCTCGGTCTGCTCAATTCCATGATCCTAAACTAACCGCGAAAGGCCATAGTGATAGGGAAAGACGGCAGTTTGACCAACACCGGGCTAACACACCTCGGGACAATATCCGCAAACTACCTAACCCGTCGGCGAGACATCACTCCCAGAAGCATTTCCGACTACAACGTTGGTGCCGTCCTTCGCCATCTGACATGTTTCGATAGAAAGAATCCTTAGTTAAGGATACTGCATCTGAATACCTGAGCTGTTAGAGAGCCCGCTTCGGGTCGCACGACGGCAGCCAAAGAAAAGGAGCTACAAAGGATGACTCGCAGAATTTTTGCCACGGATGACTCCACCGCGACGGCAATTCTGAGACTAGTTCTCGGACTAGTTTTCTTCGCGCACGGAGCACAGAAACTGTTGGGATGGTTTGGAGGATTTGGCTTCTCCGGCACCATGGGTTATTTCACGGGTGTTATGCACATTCCGGCTCCGCTTGCGTTTCTAGCGATTGCGGCGGAGTTCTTCGGCGGATTGGGGCTGATCCTAGGATGCCTTACCCGAATCGCGGCATTCGGGATCGCTGTCAATATGGTGGTCGCGATTGCTACAGTGCATAGCGCTTTCGGTTTCTTTATGAATTGGAACGGAAATCAGAAAGGCGAAGGTTTTGAGTATCACCTGCTGGTTCTGGCGATCACAGCCTTCCTGATGATTCATGGTGCAGGCGCCCTTTCGGTAGATCGTTTCCTTTCAGCGGCTAAACCGTCTGGTGCAGCACATCATAGCGCCGCGCTTTCATGAGTACCCGCGCGCAAGTGGAGCCACCTCGTCTGTGGATCGTCCTGTCCAGGTGCTATCACGCGGTCAGACAAATAGCTGAGAGTAGTATTTCGGAAACCGGACTGTGCCTGAGCGATTTCGTCGCACTCGAAGCCCTCTTGCACAAAGGTCCGCTGACCATTAGCGAGATCCAGGCCAAGGTGTTGCTAGCTAGCGGTTCAATGACCGCGGCAGTCGATCGTCTCGAAAGGAAAGGCCTAGTAGTGCGAACGGCTACACCGAGCGACCGTCGCGCTAAGGTTCTAGAACTCACGCCTGAAGGAAAGCATGTCGTGGAAGCGGCCTTCCAGCGCAACGCTCGGGAACTTGAGGCAGCGATGACGATTTTGAGTGAGGCGGAAAAACGCCAGCTGCATGCCCTTCTTAAGAAGCTGGGCGTCTTCGCGGCCGGGTCGCAGGCAGGCGAGGATTCAAAAACAACTATACGCAAAGGAAGAATTAGAGAATGATACAAGTTCGCAAAAGCAAAGAGAGGGGCCACGCAAATCATGGTTGGCTCGACACGTACCACACCTTCTCGTTTGCCGATTATTACGATCCAAAGTTCATGGGCTTTCGGTCACTTCGCGTTATCAATGAAGATCGTGTAGCTGCTGGCCAGGGATTCGGGATGCACGGTCATAGCAACATGGAGATTTTAACCTACGTCCTTCAGGGCTCGATCGCTCACAAAGACAGCATGGGGCATCAGCAAGTCCTGGGTCCGAATGAAATCCAGCGAATGTCGGCTGGCACGGGTGTGAAGCACAGTGAGTTCAACCCCTCAATCACTGAGCCGCTACACTTCTTCCAAATCTGGATCGAGCCGGCAACAATGGGAACCACTCCCGGCTATGAGCAGATCAGCTTTGATCCGGAAGAAAAGAAGAACAAGCTCAAGCGTCTGGCTGGGCCGACGGCCGCTAACGGGGCGGCGCGGATCGATCAGGACGCGCACATGTTCGTAGCTGAGCTAGCGAAAGGGATAAGCATCCCTTATTCACTGGACTCTCAACGCGCCGCCTGGTTGCACGTGGTTCGGGGCTCGGTTGAGGTGAACGGGAACGAGTTGCGGGCCGGCGATGCCGCGGCTGTGACTGGTGAAAGAAAGTTGACGCTAACCGGGCTTCATCCCGAGCCGAGTGAGATTCTGTTGTTCGATCTTGCTTGAGCTGCGCAGCTTACTAAGATAGGAGCGGAAATGAACGGCAAAATCGTACTCGAAGAGCACGTCACGACCCCACTTAACAATAGCCTATGGGATTCGTCCGGCGAGGCGGCTCGTAACGGGAAAGCCTACATGGATGATGTCGAATCTAAGCTGCTGGAGACCGAGCAGCGCATCGCCGAAATGGACCGCTGCGGTATCGACATGGCCATCCTTTCGCTCACCACGCCCGGTGCGCAGGCGATCCTCGACACCAGTAAGGCGATCGACTTCGCAATACAAACGAACGACCAAATTGCAGAAAACTTCGTTTCAATGCATCCGGACCGGTTTCGAGCTTTTGCCACTGTGGCGCTGCAATCGCCCAGGGCTGCCGCGGACGAACTGCAGCGTGCGGTAACCAGCCTCGGTTTCAAGGGAGCGTTGATAAATGGATACACAAGCACCGCGGATACGGCGCGGTATCTGGACGAAGCACCTGTCTGGGAATTTTGGGACCGCGTGGCTCAGCTCGATGTGCCGGTGTACCTGCATCCCCGTGAACCGTTGCCCAGCCAGCGTCGCATTTATGAAGGTTATTCTTCACTCGTGGGCTCGGCTTGGGGCTTCGCGCACGAAACGTCTACTCATGCGATACGACTGATGTTGAGCGGTCTATTTGACAAGTATCCCAATCTGACCATCATTCTAGGGCACCTTGGCGAGGGACTGCCGCTCATGTTGCCACGCCTGGAGCACCGACTTCGGATGCAGCAAAATGGCGAAGGCTTGGGGAGTGCGGAGCGTCCCGTGAGTGATTACTTCAGCCGTAACTTCTACCTCACGACTAGCGGCCATTTCCACACGAAAGGTTTATTGGATGCAATCAGCGAAATTGGCGTCGACCGAGTGCTGTTTTCGGTCGACTATCCCTACGAGAGCATGGTGACGGCTAGCGAATGGTTCGACGCCGCCTTGATCAGCGAGAACGACCGGGAGAAGATTGGCCGCGCTAATGCGTTGCGGCTATTTGCCCGGCGCAAGGTTTCGAGCGCACAAGATGAAGCTGCGGCGACTTCAAACCTGTGACGACCCTGTTCCTATGGGCTTGCGCATGCGCGTACTCTTCCGAGTTCAAGACGCCTCCCACCATCCTTCCAGCGGTCCATTTTCGTACGGAAGGGGCGAAGCGGACGGTGGCGCGCTCCCTTTGGCTTGGTCCGTCTGTAGTGTCGTGCAGTTTCTAAGAATCGCGGCCAGCAAAGTGGCCGGCGGCAACACGGGGGTTTGGCGATTTCACTCCAAACCAAGGCTAATGTTCCCAATAACGCGTTACTCTTCCATTAAGAATCGGTGCGGGAGCCGATTCCCAATGACGTTGTCGGGCCTGAAGTGACCTGAGAGCGCAAAGTCATTGAAAAACCGTGCGTCATGGCCAGCACGGAAGCTAACACACCCGTGACAATGTTTCCAATACGCGCGACGGCAAACGTATTTGCTGCTAACTGTGTCGTGACGCTGAGTCTAAAAGCATTTGTCGAAGGCCATCAAAGGTTGACGGTGTTCGCCCTGCCATACTATGCCAGATTTGAATTTGTGGCTTGCTTGCGATCAATGAAAGTCCTACCATGGGCGGTAACATGAAAGCGCTTCTGGCTTCGTGGGCGATGCTTATCTCCGCAGGGATGCCGCTGCTTGGCCAGGCGCCGGCTCGCCTTCCGCGGACTCCGGATGCCAAGCCTGACCTGAACGGCATCTGGCAAGCTTTGAACACCGCTAGCTGGGACCTGGAGGATCACACCGGCGCACTACACACTCCTCCAGGGCAGAGTGTAGTGGAGGGTGGCGAAATCCCATATCGGCCAGAAGCGGTGGCGAAAAAAGCGCAGAACTTCGCGGGCCGGGAAAAGTACGATCTCGCTGAAGCTGCCTGTTACCTCCCCGGCGTGCCCCGGGCAATGTACATGCCCTATCCCTTTGAAATCATCCAGACGCCTAAGTTAATCGAGATGAACTTTTCATTCGCTCATGCGCGACGCAACATCATCGGCGACGGGACGCCGCATCCTGACGGATTCCCGGATTTCTGGATGGGCGATTCCCGCGGACGCTGGGAGGGGGATGTCCTCGTGGTGGATGTGAAGAACCTGGATGAACGTACGTGGCTGGATCACGCGGGCGACTACCACAGCGACGCGCTGCATGTGGTCGAGCGCTATACCATGATCGACCCGACACACATCCAGTACGAAGCCACTCTGGAAGATCCCAAGGTCTTCACGCGGCCGTGGAAGATCAACATGACTTTGTATAAGATCCTGGACAAGAATGCGAAGATTCTGGAGTACGAGTGTGTGTACTATCTCCAGGATGAGAAATACGGAAACGCTAAGCCAGTGGTGGTGTCCAAATGAAAACTATCGCTACAGTAACGCTCGCCTTTGTAACGGCCATTTTGGTAAACGCGCAAGAGCAGAAATGGGTTGCGCCGCGGACCTCTGACGACCATCCCGATATGCAGGGTGCCTGGGCGCGCCGTGGCACGCGTATCCAAGAGGCGAACGGCCTCGTCTCGCCTTTGGGTGAGTTTTCGAGCACGGGCCAGCCCTACCCGACGATTTTCAATACGGGAGTCGCCACAGCGCTTGATCGCGCAACTTTAGCCGTGCAAAAAACGGGAGTTGTGGACCCAGCCGACCGCGTTCTTCCCTGGCGGCCAGAAGCGGACGCAGCCCGGCGGGAGTTTATCCTCCATATGATCCCGCCCGCATCGCTTAAGTACGTGGAACCGACTGCGCGGTGCGTGCTTCCTGGACCCGTGGACGGCGACGACCGGAGTCCCTTCTTCATCATCCAGCGGCCTGGTTCGTTCGTGCTGGCCTATGAGTACAATCACGTGACGCGGGTGATTTACACGGACGGGCGGCCGCATGTTGGGAAGAAGCTTCGCTTCTTTATGGGGGACTCCATCGGCCGGTGGGAAGGCGACACGCTGGTGGTCGACACCACGAACTTCAACGATAAGACCTCGCTCGCACAGACCATCCCATATCACAGCGAAGAGTTGCACACCGCCGAGCGATTCACCAGGGTGAGCCCCAACCTGATCGAATACCAGCTCACGCTGGAGGATCCGAAACTGTTCACCAAACCCATCAGAGTAGCAGGCTATTTTGCAGCGGCGCCGAAAGATACCGAACCGATGGAGTTCGCTTGCGCCGAAGGCAGCCAAACGCTTCCGAACGTGTTTGGCATCGAGTTCGCCCCGACACGTTGAATTACCGGAAGGAGTTTTTCTATGACGACTCAACGTTCCCTGATAGCTGCGGTGGCGGTTTTTGTTGCGGCGGCGATTCCAGCCGCCGCGCATCATTCCTTCGCGGCCGAGTTTGATCCGAATCAGTCCGTGACGATTCGCGGAACTGTCAACAAGATGGACTGGGTCAACCCCCACACCTGGATCTATGTGGATGTGAAGAACCCCGATGGTTCCGTAACCACCTGGCGCTTCGAGATGGGTCCTCCCAACGCTTTGCTGCGAATGGGCTGGCGAAAAGATTCCGTGATGCCCGGCACGCCAGTCGAAATCACCGGTTATCGCGCCAAAGACGGCGAGGCAGTCGCTAACGCCAAAACTGTAAAGCTCCCAGACGGTCGCGAGTTGTTCTCAGGTGGTTCGGCTCCAGGCTCGGGAGGGTCCGATAGCTCCGGGGCTGCCGAGAAGAAGCAATAACAGCTTCCACTTAAAAACCTAATCGCGCTCACAGACAGCCCTTTGCTGACGAAGAGAAGGTCGGCTCTCCGCGAATACCGGCGTCGGGCAGACGAGTCTAGCCGTCAGTTGCCCGGCTTGACTTCGTCCGGGTGGTTCTTCATCAAAAGCGG
>Ga0070717_10004056_pt1 | contig 10551 bp, 8 predicted proteins | sample LARL113metaG_FD_71366 | JGI IMG/M metagenome (GOLD analysis project Ga0070717, IMG submission 71366) | Corn, switchgrass and miscanthus rhizosphere microbial communities from Kellogg Biological Station, Michigan, USA - LAR L11-3 metaG | ecosystem: Host-associated > Plants > Roots > Rhizosphere ... | reverse complement strand
TGATCCGTGGGCCTTCAGCCCACGGGCCGGTCCCATGGGCATCCACGCCTTTGCCGCCGCCTGGATGGAAGCCGAAAAAAGGCGTGGATCACCGGGTCAAGCCCGGTGATGACGACTACGAGTGGGGGAGCAATACATGAACATCTCGGCGACGTTCATCAGAAAACCGATCGCCACCGCGATGCTGATGGCGGCGATCCTGCTGCTCGGACTGCTCAGCTACGAGCTGTTGCCGGTGGCGGCTCTGCCGAATATCGACTCACCGACGATCCAAGTCACCGCACAACTGCCCGGCGCCGATGCGCAGACCGTCGCCGGCACCGTCACGACGCCGCTCGAACGGCAGTTCGGCCAGATCCCTGGTCTCACGCAAATGACGTCGAGCAGCGCCACCGAATACGCGCAGGTCACCTTGCAGTTCAGCCGCAGCCGCACCGTGGATTCGGCGGCGCAGGACGTGCAGGCAGCGATCAATGCAGCGGCCGGCCAGCTGCCGCCGACGATGCCAAATCCGCCGATCTACCGGAAGACCAATCCGGCCGATACGCCGGTCCTGATGCTCGCCCTGACCTCGGAGACGCTTCCGCTCACCAAGGTCAGCGATTACGCGAACAGCATCCTGGCGCAGAAGATTTCGCAGATGCCCGGCGTCGGCCTCGTCGCGATCGGCGGCGAGCTGAACCCCGCGATCCGGGTCCAGGTCAACCCGGCGCAGCTCGCCGGGGTGGGGCTCGACCTGGAGGCGGTGCGAACGGCGCTGGCCACGGCCACTGTCGATCAGCCGAAGGGCACATTGTATGGCGCCAATCAGGCCTTTGCGCTGCAGACCAACGACCAGCTGATGACCGCGGAGGGATTCAACGACTACATCCTCGCGTATCGTACCGATACTTTGGGCAATAGCGGGCCGGTGCGCGTCCGCAATGTCGGCCGCGCAATTGTCGCGCCGCAAGATGTGACATTGGCGGGTTGGTTCAACACCGAGCCGGCGATCATAATAGCGGTTCAACGCCAGCCGGCCGCCAACGTCATCGCGACGGTTGACCAGATCGAGAAAGCGTTGCCGCAACTGGAAGCCTCGCTGCCACCGTCGATCAAAATCCATATCGTCTCTGACCGCACCACGACCATCCGGGCCAGTGTCGCCGACGTTCAGAATACCCTGCTGCTGACGATCGCGCTCGTCGTCGGCGTGATCTTTCTGTTCCTGCACAAACTGTGGGCGACCGTGATCCCCGGAATATCTGTGCCGATGTCGCTGATCGGCACCTTCGCGGTGATGTATGTGCTCGGCTTCAGTCTCGACAATCTCTCGCTGATGGCGCTGACGATCGCCGTCGGCTTCGTCGTCGACGATGCGATTGTCATGATCGAGAACATCGTCCGGCACATCGAGGAGGGGAAGACGCCGATGGAGGCTGCCCTGCAGGGGGCGGGCGAGATCGGTTTTACGATCCTGTCGATCTCGATATCGCTGATCGCGGTGTTCATTCCGCTGTTCCTGATGAGTGGCATCGTCGGGCTGCTGTTCCAGGAGTTCGCCGTCACCGTCGCCATCGCGATCGTCATCTCGGTGATCGTCTCGCTGACCCTAACGCCGATGATGTGCGCCCGTCTCTTGACGGCCGAAGGTGAGAAGCGTCCTGGGCCGGTCTCGCGCACACTCGAGGGCTTCTTTGACGGGTTGGTTGCGGTTTACGATCGGGGGCTGGTGGTCGCGCTGCGCCACCGTTTCATCACGCTGCTCGTGATGATCTCGACTGTCGCCTTGACCGGCGTACTGTTCATCGAGATCCCCAAAGGCTTTTTCCCGCAGCAAGACACGGGCCTGATCGTCGGCATCACCGAGGGAGCGCAGAACATCTCGCCGCAGGCGATGAAGGAGCGCACGCAGGCTGTTCTGGAGGTGGTCACAAAGGATCCGGCGGTTGCTTCGGCGAATGGCTATATCGGGCCCGGCGGGTCGACTGTCACCGAGAACAACGGGCGTATGTTTATCACGTTGAAGCCGCTCGGGCAGCGAACGGCTACCGCCGACCAGGTGATCGCGCGCTTGAACAAGGCGCTGCAGCCGGTCTGGGGCATCACCTTGTATATGCAGGCGGCGCAGGACATCACGATCGGCGCCCGGCTCTCCAAGACCCAGTACCAGTACACACTCGTCGATGTAAACAGCAACGAGCTCGACCACTGGGCGCCGATCCTGCTGCAGAAAATGCAAGCATTGCCGCAGCTGACCGACGTCGCCAGCGACCAGCAAACGGACGGCAGGGTCATGAAGGTCGAGGTCAACCGCCAAGTCGCCTCGCAACTGGGCATTAACCCCTCCGTCGTCGATTCGATCCTCTATGACGCGTTCGGCCAGCGGGTTGCGGCGCGCCTCTACACCAGGCTCAACCAGTATTTCGTCATTCTCGAAGTCCAACCCGACTTTCAGCTCGGGCCGAACGCGCTCAGCCGCATATACGCGACGTCGTCCAGCGGGACCCAAGTACCACTGAGCCAGTTCGCGACGATCACCTCGACAGTTGCACCGATTGCGGTCAACCACCAGGGCCAGTTTCCATCGGTGACTCTGAGCTTCAACCTGCCTCCAAACACCTCGATCGGTGCAGCGGTAACGGCGATCCAGCAGGCAACAAAGGAACTCCAACTGCCGCCCTCGATTGCCACCAGTTTCCAGGGGAGCGCGCAGGCGTTCCAGAGCTCGCTGAGCAGCACGCCGATCCTGATCCTGGCGGCACTGATCGCGGTCTACATCATCCTGGGAATGCTCTACGAGAGCACGATCCACCCGATCACGATCATCTCGACCCTGCCCTCGGCGGGGCTCGGGGCGTTGCTGACCCTGATGCTGTTCGGCATGCCGCTCGATGTGATCGGCATCATCGGGATCATCCTGCTGATCGGCATCGTCAAGAAGAACGGCATCATGCTGGTCGACTTCGCACTGGTCGGCGAGCGCGAGCGCGGGCTCAGCACCGAGGACGCAATCCACGAGGCGTGCCTCCTGCGCTTTCGCCCGATTCTGATGACGACGATGTGCGCTCTATTGGGCGGCGTCCCATTGATGCTCGGCACCGGCATCGGGTCAGAAATCCGCCAGCCGCTCGGCTATGCCATCGTCGGCGGCCTCTTGGTGTCGCAGCTGCTGACTTTGTTCACGACACCCGTCGTCTACATTTACATGGACCGCCTCGGCCATTGGCTGGGCCGCCGCCGCGGCGTCGTTGCTGAAGCGGGCAATGAGGCGCTTGATCGAGTCTACGCCCCACCGTCGTAACGAAAATGAGTCTCACAAGGCGACGACGATTGGGGATCTGGCCCCTGGCGGCAATGGTTGCTGCACTAACCTTCGGCCTGGTGGATGCGGACGAGCAGCCGCGTTCGGAGACCGGAACCGGGCCGGACAAAGCGACGCCACCCGCCACCGGCAAGATATCCCCCATACCCGAAGCGGGTCCGTTGGCCCGGCCTAAATCGCTCGACCAGGTGGGCCTGCCAGCCGAACTGACCCGCGCCGCGATCCCGCCGGACAATCCGCGGACACCCGCCAAAATAGCCCTCGGCGAGAAACTGTTTTTTGACGGCCGGCTATCGGCCGACGGGACCGTGGCGTGCAGTAGCTGTCACGATCCCATCCGCGCTTTCACCGATGGCAGGCACACCTCGATCGGCATCAACGGTGCCATGGGCCAGCGCAACGCGCCGACCATTCTGAATGCCCTCTACAACAAGACGCAGTTCTGGGATGGCCGTGCAACAACGCTCGAGGAGCAGGCGGCGCTGCCGATCATCAATCCGATCGAAATGGGTCAGCCCAGCATGGATGCCGCCGTGGCCGGGATCGCGGCGATCGAGGAGTACCAGCAGGCCTTTCGGCAGGTCTTCGGCCGCGCGCCCAATAGCTCCGACCTGGTGCGTGCAATCGCATCCTACGAACGGACGCAGGTGTCGTTCGATTCACCGTTTGACCACTTTATTGCCGGCGACAAGAATGCCATCGACGACTCCGCAAAACGCGGCTGGGATCTTTTCAACACCAAGGCTCTCTGCGACAAATGCCACGCCTTAACGGAAGAGAAGCGAGACGTCACTACCTTTACGGACAATGACTTTCACAATATCGGCATCGGCATCCTCCGACACAATGTCGTTCCGCTCGCGCGTCAAGCTGAGCAGCTCATCAACTCTGGTCATACGGAAGCTGTCGATCGCGCCGCCGTTGCAACGAACTTCTCGGCCCTCGGCCGCTTTCTGATCACCAAGAAAGAGGCCGATATTGCTGCCTTCAAGACACCGGACATACGCAACATATTGGTGACAGGGCCGTACTTTCACGACGGCTCGCAGGAGACGCTTTGGGATGTCATGGACCACTACAACAAGGGGGACGGTCTCAAAGACCCGTATCTCGACGAAGACATCCAGCCGCTCGCCCTCACAGAACCAGAAATCGACGATCTCGTTGCCTTCCTCGCATCGCTGACGAGCCCGCAATATGGGGAAGTGGGGGCCAAGGAGCTGGCGCGCCAGCGTGAGATCGCGCGCACGAACCGGCCGCAGCGCGACACAGCGCGGGCCTTCGGTCCGAAACCGCCTCGACCCGAACCGCCCCGGCCTTGATGCGCATGTAGCGGCGAAGGTTCCTCGGCCGCCGCCAATCTCGTGAGCGCCTCGCTCGCGGCGCTGAGGGTTGCCCACGGGCGTGAATTACCAGAGGGCAGACACGGGCTGCTTCACAAGGATTTACCGGTTCTTACCCGACTTTACTCGGACCTGCGCGGATCCGAACCAATTAGTTCGGTGCGAACCCGGCCAAATTTATGTCTGGCCGAAGGTTCTATCGCGAAGCACAGTAGGAGAGTCGAAGTGCGGTTGAATGCGCTCTGTTTAATCGGTGCCCTGACTGTTTTCGCCGTCCCGCTCTCGGCTGGAGCGGCACCTTCCGAGGCGGATCGCCAAGCGACCGCCAGCGCTGAGCAAGCCATGCCGAACGCTTACAGTTGCCCGTCCGGCTATTATTGGGAACCCGACGCCTATGCCCCGCATGGCAAATTCAGGCCGGCTCATTGCACGCCCCGCTGGTGAAAGCGGGGAATACGGACGGATTGACGCGCACGACTACAACGAGATCCGTGGAATGAAACTCTCCCCGACCAAAGCGATTCTAGCGGTGGTGACCATCGTCAGCGGCTCGTCGAAGGCGATGGCCGCCGGCGACGCTGCAGCGGGACAGAATGTCTTTGCAAGCCGCTGCGCGGCTTGCCACGCGACGCAGTCCGGCGTGAACAAGATCGGGCCATCATTGGCCGGCATCGTCGGCAGCAAGAGCGGGACGGTTCCCGGCTTTAATTTCTCGCCGGGCATGAAGAATGCCGACATCACCTGGGACGACGCCAGCCTCGACAAATATCTCGCAAACCCCGTTGGGTTCGTTCACGGGACCAAAATGTTCGTCAATCTTCCAAGCGAAACCGATCGGCAGAACGTCGTAGCCTATCTCAATACGCTGACGAAATAAGCCGACAGCACTGGCGGCATTCCGATTTTTACGCGGGAGAATTCCCTTGCCACAGATCAAGATCAACGGAGTCGAACGCAATATCGATGCTGATCCGCAAATGCCCCTGCTCTGGGCCATTCGCGACATTGTCGGCTTGACCGGAACCAAATTTGGCTGCGGGGTCGGTGCTTGCGGTGCTTGCACTGTCCATATCGACGGCCAGGCGGTTCGTTCCTGCCTGACGAGTTTGGCCGACGCCCAGGGGCACGAGATCGTAACGATCGAGGGCCTCAGTGCGGACAGCACCCATCCGGTCCAGCTCGCCTGGGAGGCGCACAACGTCCCCCAATGCGGTTATTGCCAGGCCGGCCAAATCATGCAGGCCGCCGCTTTGCTCAAAGAGAATCCAAAGCCGACCGATCAGCAGATTGTCGATGCGATGTCGGGCAACATTTGCCGATGCGGAACTTATCAGCGCATCCGACAGGCTATCAAATCAGCGGCGGAGGGGGTCTGATGACCGTGATTACCAATCTCAGCCGGCGGGATCTGCTCAAAGGCGCCGTCCTCACCTCGGGGCTCGTCCTCGGTTTCCATGTCGGCTTCCGAAAGCTTCCCTTTGCCGAGGCGGCAGAGGCGCCGTTGTTTCAGCCAAATGTCTTTCTCACGATTGACGATACGGGCCTTGTGACAATCGTCGCAAGCCGTTCCGAGATGGGCACTGGCATCAAAACCGATTTGCCATTGGTTCTGGCCGATGAGCTCGAAGCCGACTGGAACCGTGTCAAGGTCGTCCAGGGGCAGGGTGACCCGAAATACGGCGACCAGAACACCGACGGGTCGCGCAGCACGTGGCAATTCTTTGGGCCGATGCGGATGGCTGGCGCCACTGCCCGCCAGATGCTCGAAACCGCCGCCGCCCAGACCTGGAATGTCCCCGTCAGGGAATGCCAGGCGCAGAACGGTTTCGTCGTGCACTCTTCCAGCGGCCGCAAGCGTTCCTTTGGCGATCTTGCCAAGCTGGCAGCGACAATGCCGGTGCCGCAGTCCAACCAGGTGCGGCTCAAGGACCGGAAGGACTGGCGTTATATCGGCAAGCCGCGCGCGATCGTCGACCTCAAGGACATCGTCCAGGGCCGCGCAACCTATGGCATCGACGTCGTGCTACCGGGCATGAAATACGCCTCGATCGAGCGCTGCCCGGTCTATGGCGGCAAGGTCAAATCCTACGACCCAAAACAGGCGCTGTCCGTCGCCGGTGTGGAGCGTGTCGTCGAGATCCCGGCGACCCCGATGCCGTCCGGTTTCAAGCCCTTGGGCGGGATCGCAGTCATTGCAAACAACACTTGGTCGGCACAGCAAGGTCGCCAGCAACTCAAAATCGAGTGGGATTACGGGCCCAATGCCGGCCATGACAGCACCGTCTACCGTACCGAGCTCGAAGCGACGGCCAAGGAGCCGGGCAGAGTCGTCCGCAACCACGGCGATGTCGACGGTGCGCTGGCGTCAGCCGCCAAGCGCGTATCGGCCGACTATTTTGTTCCGCATCTGGCGCATGCACAGATGGAGGTGCCTACTGCTGTGGCCCGCTGGGACGCCAATACCTGCGAGACCTGGTCGCCGACGCAGAACCCGACGCAGGTGCGCCAGACCGTCGCTCAGGTCCTCGGCGTCAACGAAACCGACGTCACGGTCAATGTGACGCTGCTCGGCGGCGGCTTTGGCCGCAAGTCGAAGCCGGACTATGTCGCCGAAGCCGCCCTGCTGTCGCGAATGGTCGGCTGCCCGGTCAAAGTAACGTGGTCGCGCGAGGACGATATTCAGCACGACTATTATCACGCGGTCTGCGCGCAGCACCTCGAAGCGGCGCTCGACCAAGACGGGCGTGCGAATGCGTGGCTGCATCGCACCGTCTTCCCGGCGATCGAGGCGACATTCCAGCCCGATATCGTTTACGGCAGCGGCGGCGAGTTGGGTCAAGGCGTCGTCGACATGCCGTACGACATTCCCAATGTGCGCTGTGAGAACGGCTCCGTGGCAAACCATGTGCGGATCGGCTGGTATCGCTCGGTCTACAACATCCCGCATGCCTTTGCCGTCTGCTCGTTTGTCGACGAGCTCGCGGCCGCGGCGGGTAAGGACTCGGTCGAATATCTGCGAGAGCTGCTCGGGCCGGCGCGTATCCTTGACTTGAAGGCGTTGGGCGTCGTCGTTGACTATCCGAATTATGGCGTCGACGAGCTCGCTCCCGGGATCGCCGACCAGTATCTGATCGATACCGGGCGGTTGCGCGGCGTCGTCGACCTCGTCGCCGCGAACAGCAATTGGGGTCAGAAGCTGCCGGCCAGGCAAGGCCGCGGCATTGCCGTCCATCGCAGCTTCCTCAGCTACGTGGCGGTGGTTGCACATGTCGCAGTCGGCAATGACGGCCAGGTCACGATACCACGGCTCGATATGGCGATCGATTGCGGCACGGTCGTCAATCCCGATCGCGTCCGTGCGCAATTGGAGGGTGCCGCGATCATGAGCATCGGCAATGCGTTCTACAGCCACATCACCGTGAAAAACGGCGCTGTCGAGCAAAGCAACTACACCGATTACCTCGTCCCGCGCATCGACATCACGCCGGAAACTCACGTCTATTTCGTCGAAAACACGCATCTGCCGGGCGGTGTCGGCGAGCCGGGCGTACCTCCGACCGCGCCAGCCATCTGCAATGCGATCTACGCGGCCACCGGCAAACGGATCAGGACCCTGCCAGTCGACCCGCAGCTGCTGAAGGTCTAGCGCCCGGCCACTGACAACCAACCGCAGGAGGATGCCCCCGGATGACGGCGCGAACAATAAGGCGGCTCATCCCGGCCGCAGTTCTATTCACCGTCATCGCGAGTGTGCCCTCGCGCTGGGCCAATGCGGCCGACGATCCAAAACCTTACACAATCAAGAATGGCGTCGTCGATCAGCACACCTTCACCGGTTATCTTCGCTACCAAGACACGTGTTATTGGTGCCACGGGCAGGACGCAGCCGGTAGCACTTTTGCCCCGTCACTGGTCGACGCATTGAAGACACTCAGCCACGACGACTTCGAGAACATTGTAGTCAATGGCGGTGCCGTCGGTGGTCGACCAATTACATACGGCACAAGGAATGTATTCGTGATGCCGGCGGAGGGGGCCAATCCGAACATTATGTGCTTTCTCGACGACATTTACGCTTACCTAAAGGGGCGTTCCGACGGGGTAATAGGGCGGGGCCGGCCAGAGCACGAACCGGTGACGCAGGCGGTGAAAGACCAAGGGGACGCCTGTCTCGGCTTCGCCCCATCCCACTGAGTGCGTACTTGCGTCCGTAAGCTCTAAAAGAGGAATCTCAGATGAGTTCCAATCGCGGTGTCGTTTATCTCGGACCGGGAAAGGTTGATATTCAAAACATCGACTTTCCTACGTTCCAAAATCCGGCAGGAAAAAAGATCGAGCATGGGGTCATACTAAGGGTCGTTGCGACGAATATTTGTGGATCCGACCAGCACATGGTGCGCGGCCGGACCACGGCACCGGCTGGCATGGTGCTGGGTCATGAGATCACCGGCGAGATCATCGAGATTGGGCGCGACGTCGAATACCTCGGAAAAGGCGATCTCGTATCGGTTCCGTTCAATGTGGCTTGCGGGCGTTGCCGCACCTGTCGTGAGGGCAATACCGGCGTCTGCTTGAACGTCAACCCCGAGCGCGCCGGCGGCGCTTATGGTTATGTCGACATGGGCGGCTGGATCGGCGGTCAGGCCGAATACGTCATGGTGCCTTACGCCGACTTCAACTGTTTGAAGTTCCCGGACAAGGCGCAGGCACTCGAAAAGATCCGTGATCTGACTTGCCTGACCGACATCCTGCCGACCGGATTTCATGGCGCGGTCACGGCCAAGGTCGGCGTCGGTTCGACCGTCTACGTTGCCGGGGCCGGACCTGTCGGTCTTGCCGCTGCCGGCGCCGCAAGCATTCTTGGTGCAGCCGTGGTGCTGATCGGCGACATGAACCGGGAGCGCCTTGCCCATGTCGCCAAGGTCGGGTTCGAGCCGATCGACCTTTCGGCGCATGACCGGCTGGGCGAACTCGTCGCAGAGGTATTGGGGGTACCCGAGGTCGACTGTGCGATCGATTGCGTCGGCTTCGAGGCCAAAGGCCAGGGATCGGATGGTCACGTCATCGAAGCGCCGGCGGTCGTGCTCAATGGCCTAATGGAGATCACGCGCCCAGCTGGTTCGATCGGTATCCCCGGGCTTTACGTGACCGATGACCCCGGTGCAAAGGAGAAGGCTGCACGGCAGGGCATGCTGAGCCTTCGCTTTGGCCTCGGCTGGGCAAAGTCCCACAGTCTACACACGGGGCAGACGCCAGTGCTGAAGTACAACCGACAGCTGATGCAGGCGATCCTGTGGGATCGGCTGCCGATCGGCGAGATCGTCAACGTCAAGGTGATCAGCCTCGACCGAGCACCCGAGGGTTACCGGAATTTCGATGCCGGAGTCCCTAACAAATTTGTGATCGACCCGCACGGGCTGGTGCCCAAGGCGTCTTAGCATTGGAGACCAACCTCGTGATTGCTCTCAGTGACCCACGGCGTCCCCAATAAATTCTACAGGAGAAAGCAATGACGTTGGTCTCCTCATCCGCAGGCTATGCGGCGCCCAACTCAATAGCGGGCGTCGTCATTCCCGACAGCAAACTGGCGCGTGAAGTGACCGAATTGGTCAGGGATACCGAGTCAGAGCTGCTGTTCCATCACTCGAGCCGCGTCTATTACTGGGGCGCGCTCACCGGCAAGCGCCGCGGGCTGCGCTTCGATCCCGAACTCCTTTATGCCGGTGCCATGTTCCACGACATGGGCCTCACTCCCGCGTACGCGAGCGCGCATGAGCGCTTCGAGGTGGACGGCGCCAACGTCGCCCGCGAGTTCCTCCGGAGCCATGGCATCTCAGCGCCGGACATCGAAACCGTGTGGACCGCGATCGCGCTGCACACGACGCCCGGCATCCCGCAGCACAT
>Ga0070717_10004054_pt1 | contig 10554 bp, 13 predicted proteins | sample LARL113metaG_FD_71366 | JGI IMG/M metagenome (GOLD analysis project Ga0070717, IMG submission 71366) | Corn, switchgrass and miscanthus rhizosphere microbial communities from Kellogg Biological Station, Michigan, USA - LAR L11-3 metaG | ecosystem: Host-associated > Plants > Roots > Rhizosphere ... | reverse complement strand
TGCCGCTCCTCGATCACCTCGAAGCCGGCGCCCTCCACCGCGCTCCGGCTCGTCGTGGGTATCTCGATCGGCTCGCGACCGGGCAGCGACACGCGCCGCCGGCTCCAGAAGTCGGGGTGGATCAGCACGGGCATGCTGGCCCGCCCGAGCCTGCGGATCAGCCCGTCCAGGCCGGCGGTGTGGTCGAAGTGGCCGTGGCTGAGCACGACGGCCTCCACGTCGCGAGGATCGATCTCCAGCCGCCGCATGTTCTCGACCATCCCGTCCGGGCTGACACCGCAGTCGAAGAGCAGCCGGTGAGTCCGCCCCTCGGTGGTCAGCGTCAGGAGGAGTGAGAAGCCGTGCTCGGCGACCAGCTGGTCGGGGACGAAGCCGTTCGCCATCGTCGCGAGCGGCAGGCGGCTCCGGGTCGCCCCTGGGCCGATCCGGCGGGCTGGACCCTGGTCGGGCATGAACGTGTCGTAGACGTTGTCGACGAGCGTGGTGATGGTCAGGGAGTCCACCGGCCGAAGCGCGACACGCAGGCGCGGGCGATCGCCGGCAAGCGCCGCCGGCCGCGCCGGCGGTGGGGGCATGTGGGACGCTCCGCCGCCGCACATCTCACACGCAGTCTACGGGCGGCGGGAGCTCGGTCCTACGCTTGGGGGCCATGACGATCCAGCGGATGGACCACGTGGGCGTCGTCGTCGACGACCTCGCGGCTGCTATCGCGTTCTTCCTCGAACTCGGCATGGAGCTGGTGGGCGAGGGGCACGTCGAGGGGTCGGATCGCATCGTCGGGCTCGACGGCGTCCGAGCCGACATCGCGTTCGTGCAGACGCCCGACGGTCACGGCCGGCTCGAGCTCACGAAGTTCCACTCGCCGGCGGCGACCAGCGCCCAGCCGAACGCGCCGGCGAACACCCCGGGCATCCGTCACCTCACGTTCGCCGTCGACGACATCGAGGACGTCCTCGCCCGCCTGCGTCCCCACGGCGCCGAACTCGTGGGCGAGCTGGAGCAGTTCGGGGACACCTACCGGCTGTGCTTCGTGCGCGGCCCCGAGGGCATCATCATCGAGCTGGCCGAGCAGGTCGGCTGAGGCCTCCCTCCCCATGTCAGGGCGCGTGGCGGACGACTCGGAGACGGCCGGCGTCCTCGACTCGCTCGACCGCGCCAACGAGGGAACGTGGCACCCGGTCCGCCGCCTCAGCGGTGGGCGCAAGACGGGCGCATGGGTGGTCGAGGACCGCGACGGCGTCCAGGCCGTCCTCAAGCGGTACCCGTCGGCCTCGACCCGCCGGCACCTGGATGACGCCGCGGCGCTCGTGGGCCGGGCCCGGGCCCGCGGCTGGCCGACGCCGGCATGGCTTGCCTGGGGCCTGGACCGGCGGCGGCGGCCGTACGTCCTGGCCGAGCTCGTGGCGGGCGAGCACCTCGACGCCATGGACGACGGCGCGCTGGACGCTCTGCTGGCGGTGCTGGAGCGGCAGCGGGCGCTCGCGGGCTCGACCGGCACCGACCGGATCGCCAATGCCTGGCGCGCCGTCTTCGAGGACGGCTCCAGGTGGCGGGCGGCCCTCCTGCGCCAGTCGGCGGACGCGCTCGAGGCCGGCGAGGCCATCGCCCGCCACGCGGCGCCGTTCCGCGACGTCCGGCTGCCCGACGCCGACCTCGTCCACATGGACTTCGGCCTGCACAACGTCCTGTTCCGGAACGGCGAGGTGGCGGCGGTGGTGGACCTGGAGGGCATCGGTCGGGGTGCGGCGGCGATCGACGTCGCGACGCTGCTGTTCTCCGTCCACGGACGCGACGCCGCGCCGGATTCCGTCCTGACCCGGTTGACGGCGTACGTGGTGGACCGGGACGGCCCCGGCGTCACGACCGTGTGCCTGGCCAGCGCGCTCTTCGACTGGTGCGTCTACGCGACCCGCGGCTGGGAGCCGGAGGCGGTGACGGCGTACCTGCTCAGGGCGGCGTCGCTCTTCGACCGCCTGGCCTGACGCGTCGGATGAGTCCGGGACCGTCGCGGGACAATGCCCAGCGTGCGAGTGCTGGTGACCGGGAGCCGGGGCCGCGTCGGGCGAGCCCGAGAGGTCCTCGGCTGGACGCCCCGCCACGGCCGTCCGGGGGGCCGTGATTCGCCGGCTACGAGCGGGACCGCGACCTGACGGCGCGCCGAGCGGAGGGGGTGATCGTGGCGCCCACGAAGGCGCGGGCCTCGTCCACGTAGACGGCGCAGGCGGCCTCGTCGGCCGGCTGCAGGAGCACCCATTCCCGCATCAGCCGGCCGCCCGAATGGAACGGCCGGCCGGCGCCGCTGGCCACCAGGTCGGCGACCCGCCCGGCCGGCAGCTTGACCAGGAGCTGCTCGCGGGACACGGTGGCGAAGAACTTCCCGTTCGCCCTCGCTTTGAGCCCATCGGAGTTGAACATGTGCGCCCGCTCCACGTCGGGATCGGCGTGGAGCAGCCGCGTGGCCACGTCGTCGAAGTAGCGCTGGACGCTCATGGCACCCATTGTCCAGGGATTGGCGCCCGGCTCCGATCGACCATCAGTCGATCTCGGTCACGATGGCGGGCGGCCCGACGGCGAGCAGCCTTGCGAGCAGTGCGGCCAGGTCCAGTGGGAAGACCACCTGGTCCGTTCGTCGCAGCTCATCGACATTCCACCAGCGGTGTTCGGTCATCGATCGATGCTCATAGTCGAGGAAGCCGGAGGTGTCCACACTCCGTTGTGGTGTGCGCGCGAGGAAGAACCATTCCCGCTGCTCGAACTTGACTCCCTCGAAGCTGAAGTGCGCGAGCCGCGTCCACACGCGTGGACCGAGGTCGACCTCATGGATGCCGGTCTCCTCGATGAGCTCACGGCGCGCAGCCTGTTCCAGCGACTCCTCCGGATCGACGCCGCCGCCCGGGGTGAACCACCAGGACCCGGCGTCGGGGTCGGCCGGATCGAACCCGCGGAACAGCAGGATCCGGTCGAGATCGTCCAGCAGCACAACGCGCGCCGCGACGCGACGGCGCAGGACCTCGCTCATGGCGTGGCCATGAAACCACAGCGGCCCAGGTCAGCTCGCGGGCCATCGCGGCCCTCCAGCGCAGCAGGTCGAGGGCCTCGGCGAGGGCGTGATCCACCGGCGTGACGCCGCTGGGAATCACCGCCGCGCGCGCGATCTCGGGCTCCGCCGCCGGGTCGCCGCGGTATCCGAGCAGGCGCAGCGTCTGGATCGCCTCCAGGTCCGGCGTGGCCGCCGGCAGCGGGAGCGTGGCGGCGAACGCCTCGCTCAGCTCCCGACCCCAGCGGTGATGGCACGGGATCGCCAGCCGCGCCGCCCGGGCCGGCGACCACCGGAACCGAGCTCGTGCCGGCGCGCCTCCGGCGTCCGCTCCCGGAGGAGCGTCAGCGCCTCCAACCAACGCCGGTCGGGAAAGCGCATCGCGGCCCCGTGCCCAGCCGCCCAGCAGCGCAGGCGGTACACCCCGAGGAGCTCCAGCACGTGAGCTGACCCGCGCTGCGGGTTGACCTGTCAATGCAGCGAGGGCGCATACGAGATGCCCACGACCAGGCCCTCGGGCGAGAGCATCCGCGCCACCGTCTGCCCCCACGGCTCGGTGCGGGGGCCGTGGAGCAGGCCGTGGCCCCGGGCCTCCAGCTCCGCCGCGGCATCGGCCACCGCCCCGGCGTCCGCGACCTCGAACTCGATGCTCGCCTGCGGCACGGGGTGGTCGGCAGGCCATTGGGTGGTCCCGAAGCAGGCCTGAGATGCCTGGCTCAGCGGCCAGACGCCGAAGTGCTTCGCGCCGTCGATGCGCTCGCTGTGGAGGTAGTCACCCGGCTCGCCCTCCAGCGGGAGCCCGAGGGTGTCCATGTACAGCGCGCGGCTCCGCTCCGAGTCGGGGGCGATGACGGCGACGCTGGTGATGAAGAGGATGTCCATGGACCGGATTCTGGACCCGGGCTCGTCGCGGGATCTTGAACGAATCGGCCAGGCCGCGGGCGGCGGATTGCAGTCCGCGGGGACGTCAGCCCTGACGTCCGCCGGCCGGTGCTGACGCCGGCGGCTCATGAGCCCATACGATTCGGACATGGATACGTGGGACGCGATCACCTCGCGGCGCAATGTCCGGGCCTATGCCGACCGACCGATAGCGCCCGAGGACCTGGACCGCATCCTGGAAGCCGGCCGGCGCGCGCCGTCGGCCTCCAACCGGCAGATGTGGGACTTCATCGTCTGCACTGACCGCCCGCAGCTCCAGGAGCTGTCGAAGGTGTGGCGGGGAGCCGGCCATGTGGCGTCGTCGATGGCGACGATCGTCCTGATGACGCCCAAGGCTGACGAAGATCGGATCCGCGTGCTCGCCCAGTTCGACCTGGGCCAGGTCGCGATGTCGATGATGATCGCGGCCGCGAGTCTGGGCATTGGCAGCGGCCACGCCGCGGTGGGCGACCAGGACCTGGCCCGCCAGATCCTGGGGTTCCCGGAGGACCGGCTCTGCGCCTTCTTGATCGCGCTGGGCTACCCCGCCGACCGGCCCCTGGCCCCACTCAAGCGTGTCAACCGCCGCCCCTTCGAGGAGGTCGTCCACCGCGGCCACTGGTAGACGTCAGGGCGCGGCGCCCGAGACGTGGCTGCGCTGCCGCCTGTTCCGCGTCGAGGGCCGGCGCAGAATGGGCGGTGAATGGCGACCCGCAACGAAATCAAGGCGGAATTGGAACGCGCGATGTCCGAGCTCGAGGCCGACGTCCGCTCCCTCGCCCCGGAGCAGCTCGAACAGAGGTGCACCGACAGCGAGGTGCCGGGAGGCGCCCCCTGGTCTCCCAAGGACCACGTCGCCCACCTCATCCGGATCGAGCGCTCGTTCCTGACCTTTGCCCGCAGGACGGTCGACGGCGACGTGGAGCCCATCGGCTTCTCGCGGATGGGCAGCAGCCAGGACGAGGTGCGCGCCGCGATCCACCTCGCCAATCAACGCCATGTGGAAGACCTGGCCACACACTCGCTGGACGAGCTGTTATCGGAGCTGCGTGCCGCGCGGGTGGACACGCTGGCGTTCATCGACGGGCAGGACGACGACACACTGGCGCGCCCGGTGCCCGGTTCGCCGTGGGGCGACGGCACCATTGGCGGCATGCTGGGCCGCAGCGCTGCCCACCAGATCAACCATATGCACGCCTACCGGGAGGGCCTGGCAAAGCGATGGTGAGCGTGGAGGCGATGGCGCGGGAGAACGGTTGGGAATGCACGGTCGAGGTGGCCGACCCGCGCGGCGCGACCCGTCACACCGTCGATGTCAGCGCGCGGGACCTGGCGCGATGGGGACGGTCGGACGAGGAGGTCGCGCAGCTCGTACAGCGGGCGTTCGACTTCCTGCTCGCGCGAGAGTCTCCCTCGCAGATCCTGCGGCGGTTCGACCTGTCGGTCATCCAGCGGTACTTCCCCGAGTTCGACGAGGAGATACGGCGCTAGGCCGCCACTCCGTTCGGCTCGGGTGTGCGCGATGCCCTGCCCGCCAGAGAATTGTCCAAGATTTCGGAACGCGCGCTGATATATTGACGGTTCAGTTGATTCAGCAAGGAGGGCGAGGGATGGACCAGGAGCAGGACGTACTTCGGCTGGTGCTGGGCGAGGAGACGGTCGAGAGGGCCGAGCAGGCTGAGAAGGCCGGCTTCAAGCCCACACGCAGGCAGCTCTTCCGGAACGCCGCCATCGTCGGCGCGGCTGCCGGGGTGCCAGGATTCATGGCCGCGTGCGCCAGCGGGGCCGGCGCCAGCGGCGGTCAGGGCAACTTCCCCTCGCATCCCGGCTGGAAGTTCGCGTTCATCAACCACGCGTACGACAACCCGTTCTTCCAGCCCACCGTCTACGCCATCCAGGACGCCTGCGCGCTGCTGGGCCTGCCGACGGCCACGTTCCAGGGAGCCGGCAACGTCAACGGCAACGACCAGGTGACCCCGATGCTGGACAAGCTGAACGCGGCCATCTCGGCCAAGGTCGACGGCATCGCGATCGCGCTCATCGATCCCACGGCGTTCAACGAGCCCGTGTCCCGGGCGCTGGCCGCGGGCATCCCGGTCGTCGCCTACAACGCGGACGTGCCTGCCGGCAGCCCCAACCGGCGGATGGCGTACATCGGCCAGGACCTGTTCCTGTCCGGCCAGAAGCTGGGCGCGCGGATCGCCGGTCTGGTGAAGGAGGGCTCCATCGCGGGCTTCATCGCGACGCCCGGCTCGCTCAATATCCAGCCGAGGATCGACGGCGCGAAGCAGGCCATCCAGGCCTCGGGCCTGCCGATCGAGTTCAGCGAGATCCCCACCGGCAAGGCGGTCAACGACGAGCTGAACGCGATCGAGGCGTACTACCTGGGCCACAAGGACCTGAAGGGCATGGTCGCCGTCGACGCCGGCAGCACGCAGGGCGTCGCCCAGATCATGCAGAAGTACGGTCTGGCGTCCAAAGGCGTGCACGCCGGCGGCTACGACCTGCTGACCGGGACGATCCAGGGGATCAGCCAGGGCAGCCTGGACTTCACGATCGACCAGCAGCCGTACGCGCAGGGCTTCTTCCCGGTGGTGCAGCTCTTCCTATACAAGCTGTCCGGCGGTCTCTCGCAGCCGTCCGACACCAACACCGGCCTTGTCTTCGTGACCAAGAGCAACGTCGGGCCGTACAACTCCAAGACGCGCTTCGAGGGCAGCTCCAGCAAGGAGCAGGTCGTCAGCCCGAGCTCCTCCTAGCATGTCCCGCGTCGCTTCGGCGTTCGTTCAGGTTCGTTGGGCCAGCATCCTGGTGGTCGCTGTCGCGCTGGGGGCCTACTTCGCCTTCACCAGCCCGGCGTTCCTGACCAGCAGCAACCTGCTGACGATCGCCGGGTTCCTGTGCGCCACCGCGATCGTGGCGTCCGGGGAGGTGATGCTGATGATCTGCGGGGAGATCGACCTCTCCCCGGGCATGGTCTTCGCCCTGGCGCCGTTCGTCATGTACTTCGTCTACAACGACGTCGGGCTGCCGCTGTGGATCGGCATCATCGCGGGACTGCTCGTCAGCGCCGCGGTGGGGCTGGTCAACGGCCTGGTGACCGTTGTGCTGCGCGTGCCGTCGTTCGTGACCACCCTGGGGATGAGCTTCCTGCTGGCCGGACTCAGCCTGACGTTCCTCGGCTTTCCCGTGCCGACGCCGCAGGAGGGCACCCGCTTCGCGGACGTGATGGGCCACAGCCAGGTCGCCGAGCTGATCTGGGCGCTGGGAGTGGTCGCCGTGGCGCAGATCGGGCTCAGCTACACGCGCTGGGGCCTCTACACCATCTCGACCGGCGGCAATCTCCTGGGCGCCGCCGAGGCCGGCGTCAGCGTCGCCCGCATCAAGGTCGCCAACTTCATGATGTGCAGCATCCTCGGCGGCCTGGCCGGCACCCTGGAGGCGTTTCGGATCAGCTCGATCGACGCCACCGCCGGCGGCTACGACAAGATGTTCCAGGCCGTGTCCGCGGCCGTGATCGGCGGCACCGCGCTCGCGGGCGGCTCGGGAACCGTCATCGGCGCGCTGATCGGCGCGATCGTCCTGTCGGTCCTCAGCGACGGCTTCACGCTCCAGGGCATCGAGGCCAAGACCTTCAACGTGATCCTGGGCGGCGCGATCCTGGTCGCGATGATCGTCAACGTCACCCTGCAGCGCAGGCGTCAGCAGGGCGCGCTGTGACCGACACGGCTCCGGCGATCCAGATCGAGCACGTCAGCAAGCGCTTCGGTCCGGTCGTGGCGCTGCGCGACGTGAACCTGACGCTGTCGAAGGGCGAGGTGCTCGGCTTGATCGGCGACAACGGTGCCGGCAAGTCGACCCTGATCAAGATCGTCACGGGCTTCCACCAGCCGGACGAGGGCAGGATCCTGGTCGACGGCGTCGAGGTCCGGCTCCGCTCCGTCTCGCACGCGCGGTCGCTGGGGATCGAGACGGTGTACCAGGACCTCGCGCTGATCCCGGGCCTCAGCGTCTATCACAACATGTTCCTCAAGCGGGAGCTGCTGCTGTCCCCGCTGCCGTTCCTGCGCAACGGGGAGATGAAGCGGCGGGCGCGCCAGTACCTGAACGAGATGGGTGTGGCCGTCACCTCGGTGGACACGGAGGTGGCCAAGCTCTCGGGCGGCCAGCGGCAGGCGATCGCCATCGCGCGTGCTGTCTACTCGCGGGCGAGGGTCCTCCTCCTTGACGAGCCGCTGGCCGCGATGGGTGCTCGGGAAGGGCGGCTCGTCCTCGACCTGATCCACAACTTGAAGCAACGGCGCGAGGTCTCGATCATCATGATCGCGCACAACTACGCTCAGGTCCTGGAGGTCGCCGACCGCATCAACCTGCTGCGCCACGGCACGATCTCGCTCGACAAGCGGGCGTCGGAGACCTCGTTGGAGGAGCTGACCGACGTCATGGTCGAGGAGTACCGCCGCTCCCACGCCGCATCAGGCTGACGAGCCCGGAACGGCTCTGGCCGCACACAGATGACGCTCTGACGGCGGTCGGTGGAGCTCGCCGACGCCGGCCGGCGGCGAGCTCTCCCTCGCTTACTTCGACGGGCGCGGGGCCGGTTCAGGGATTCCGAGCTCGGCCTCCACGCCATGCAGGGTCCGCGCCAGCTTGGCGCTGGGGGGGCGGAAGCCGACGCAGAGGCCGTACCAGAGGCCGGTCAGCGCCCAGAGGACCGCGAGCACCCAGTATGGATAGTCGAGCGGCCTGTGGTGCGCCCACAGGAACTGCGCCGAGCTGCCTCCGCTGATCAGGCCGACGAGCGCGAGGACGGCCGCCAGCGAGATCATCCGGGTGCGCCGCGACGGACCGGCGCTGAAGTAGCCGACGGCGCCCACGAACGCCGCGATCGTGAGGAGGTCGTAGGCGTGGGCCGTGATGTAGTCGACAACTTCGGCGAGGTCGAGTCCGTTCAGGAAGGCCAGGTCGATGATCGTCTGCGTCCACAGAACCCCGCCGTAGGCCAGGCCGAGGGCCAGGCCGACCACCTCGAAGCGATCGGTGCGATCGACCGTCCAGGACAGCAGGACGTAGGCCAGGGGAAAGAGGAGCACGGCCGTATAGCCCCACAGGTAGTTGGAGTTCACCTCCGCGAACGGCGGCCAGTCGATGAGCGCTGTCCCCACGCCGGCCACCAGCCCGAGGACGAGGGCGGCGACAGCCTCCGACCTCACGCGGAGCAAGACGCGACCCGCCGGCGCCTGGCCGGCCCTCCCGCAGTCACCATCGATACGCAGCTCACACCGGTCCGACCTTCTGTCTCGATCCCCAAGATGACCGGCGCCTGAGCTGACGTCAAGTCCGCGGGAGGAGTTCAGCTGAAGGAGGTGAAGACCCTCAGCGCCGGCAGGGCCCGGTCGGCGTAGTCGAACATGGCCTGGTTCTCCCAGACGTCGCCCGAGCGCGGGTTGGCGGGGTCCACGCCGTTGCCGGGCACCGCGGTCCAGGTCGGCTCCCAGTAGAAGACGCCGAGGCCGCGGCCGTTGGGCACGGCCCGCACCACGGCGAAGATGGCGCGGAGCATCGCCGCCTGGCCGTCCGGCGTCGCCGGGTAGCCGCCGGCCTGCTGGAGGCCGGCGTCGAAGATGTTGGGCTGTGCGTCGGACTGGGCCAGCGTGAAGCCGTAGGCGGTCTCGGCCACCAGCACCGGCCGGCCGTAGCGCGCGGCCACGTCGTTCAGGTTGGCCTGGAGGGAGGCCAGGGAGCCGTGCCAGTACACGTAGTGGGACACGCCGATGACGTCGAACGGCACCCCGTACGCCACCGCCTGGTCCAGCCAGGCGCGGGTGGCGGGATTGTCGCCGCCGTTCGAGACGTGGAGCATGACTCGGGTGTCGGGGGAGGCGGCGCGGGCACCGGCGACGCCGGCCTTGAGCAGCGCCGCCAGGTTGGCCCAGTTCGATGTGCTGCCGTCGGGCCACAGCATCCCGTTGTTGATCTCGTTGCCGATCTGCACCATGTCCGCGGTCGTGCCCTGCGCGCGCAGACTGCCGAGGACGTCGGCGGTGTGGTCGCGGACCGCGGCCTGCAGCTGGGTGAAGTCCAGCGAGGCCCACGCCGCCGGCTTGGACTGCCAGCCCGGATCGGCCCACGTGTCCGAGTAGTGGAAGTCGATCAGCAGCCCCATGCCGCGCGCCTTGACCTGCCGCGCCATGTCGAGCACGCGCGCCTTGTCGTTGTAGCCGTCGGCCGGGTTCACCCAGACCCTGAGCCGGGCGTAGTTCACGCCGCTCGACCGCAGGATGTCCAGCGCGTCGCGCCGGGCGCCGCCGGGGTCGTAGTAGACGCCCCCGAGGTCCTGGCTCTTCTTCAGGCTCGAGATGTCGGCCCCGCGGATCGCGACCGGCGTTCCCACGGCCCTGGCGGGACCGGCGGAGCCGGCCACCATGCCCAGCGAGCCCAGCGCCGCCGCCATCAGCGAGAGGACTCTCCTCGCGTTGCCAAACCTGCGCATGTCGAGCCTCCTGGGGCCACTATGCACTGGCGGGCGGCGGCGGATCAAGCTGACTCGGCTTTGACCGAGGTGGTCGACGTCGTCACGGTGGGGACGGAGGATC
>Ga0070717_10004053_pt1 | contig 10555 bp, 9 predicted proteins | sample LARL113metaG_FD_71366 | JGI IMG/M metagenome (GOLD analysis project Ga0070717, IMG submission 71366) | Corn, switchgrass and miscanthus rhizosphere microbial communities from Kellogg Biological Station, Michigan, USA - LAR L11-3 metaG | ecosystem: Host-associated > Plants > Roots > Rhizosphere ... | reverse complement strand
TGGCACTTTCAGATTGGCTTTGCCTTCCAGTGTCGGCACCGCTATTTCGCCGCTGAGCGCCGCGAGCGTGAATGCGACCGGCACTTCGCAGTAGAGGTTGTCTTCCTCGCGCTGAAAAATTTCGTGCTCTTCAACGTGAATGACGACGTAAAGATCGCCCGGCGGACCACCACGAATGCCGGCTTCGCCGTTGCGCGCGGAGCGCAGGCGCGAGTCGTCCGCGATTCCCGCCGGGATTTTCAGCTTGATCCGACTCGCTTTTTCCACGCGACCTTCACCGCCGCATACCCGGCACGGTTTTTCGATGATCTGTCCGACTCCGTGACAGCGCGGACAGGTTTGCGAGACATGAAAAAAACCGCGCGAAGTGATCACCTGGCCGCGACCACCGCACGTGGGACAATTAATCGTCCGCGAGCCAGCCTCCGCACCGCTGCCGTGGCATTTGTCGCACGTATTGAGCTTGCGCACTTCAATCTCCTTTTCCACACCGAAGGCTGCTTCCTCGAGCGTGATCTCCATGTCGTAACGCAAGTCCGAGCCGCGCTGTCGATCTTCGCCCTGCCGTCCCGCAACGCCACCGAAGAAGGTTTCGAAAATTCCGCCCGTGCCGCCGCCAAATACCTCTCGGAAAATATCAAACGGATCGTGGAATCCACCACGGAAACCGCCGCCGCCCTGGGCAAAGGCCGCGTGTCCGAAGCGGTCGTAGGCGGCGCGTTTGTCCGCGTCGATCAACACGTCGTAAGCTTCGCCCAGCTCCTTGAACTTTTCCTCCGTATGCGGGTCGTCCGGATTTTTGTCCGGATGAAATTGCACTGCCAGTTTGCGATAAGCACGCTTGATCTCCTCTTCGGGCGCATTGCGATCAACGCCCAGCACTTCATAGTAATCGCGTTTTTTTGTCGCCATTTAGAATAGTGATAGGTGACGTGTAACTAGTGACAAGAGGAGCAAGCCCCTTGCCCGTTTACTCGTCACTCATCACTTGTCACTCCTTTGCCGGACCGGATGAAACAACAACCGTCGCCGGTCGCAGCAACCGATCTTTGAAACGATAACCGCGGCGGGCTTGGCGAATGACTGTGCCTTCGTGAAATTCCTCACTCGGTTCACGCGCGATTGCCTCGTGCAAATTTGGATCAAACTTTTGACCGACCGTTTCCACGGGCTGGAGACCGTTGGCAGTCAGGAAATCGTTCAATTGTTTGAGCACGAGATTCATACCGGAATAAATCGGCGATTCCTCGCCCTCACTTTTTGCGGCAGCGAGCCCGAGTTCGAAGTTGTCAATAATCGGGACCAATTTTTCGAGCAGGGAAGTGTTTGCATATTTGATGGCTTCCTCTTTTTCGCGCGCAGAGCGTTTCTTGTAGTTTTCAAAGTCGGCCTGGCTGCGCATGGCCAGGTCGCGGAAACGATCAAGGTCGGCTTGCAAACTGGCAGTCGGATCTTCGGTCTCGCCTTGCGAGCGAACCATCTCCGTGTTTTCAGCAGAGCTCCCTGCTTCGCTCGCCGCGCCTGTTGGAGCGGCCGATCCGCCGCTCTCGACGGGGGTCGCTGCCGATCTTTGTTTCGTGTTAGCTTCGGCTCGGTCAATACGAATTTTTTTCATGTTTTGCGGATGGCGATTAAGGTGATGTCGTCGTGTTGCGGATTCGACGCGGCGAAACTTCGCACATCGTCGATCAAGTGCGTCACCACCGCCTGTGCGCCGTGGGGCGCACCCGCGCGAATCGATTGGGTCATTCGCTCGACGCCGAATTCGTTTCCATCATTGTCGAGCGCTTCAGTCACTCCATCTGTGTAGAGAACCAGGCAATCGTCGCGCTCGAGCGGTACGGTGAAGTCGCTGGTTAGCCTATCAAAGACGCTGCCGCTGTCAATTCCGAGCACCATACCGTGCGGTTTCAACGGGATGACCATTTGCGATGCGCGCTTATAGAGCAACGGCGCGTCGTGCCCCGCACGAGCGAGAGTGATTCCGGCCGAATCGAGAATGAGATAAACCATGCTGATGAACATGTCTTCCTTGATGTCCGGATACAGTTGCCGGTTCACTTTTTGCAAAACATCCGCCGGTGACGGATTTTGCGGTGCCTGGCTGCGCAAGACACTGCGGCAAATGGCCATGATGAGCGAGGCGGGCACACCCTTGCCCGAAACATCGGCAATCGCTACGCCGAGACGGGCGTCGTCCACTTTGATGTAATCGAAATAATCGCCGCCCACCTGGTGCGCCGGAACGTTGATGCCGTAAATTTCAAATCCGCTAATGGCCGGAGCTTCGGCCGGGAGAAGAATGCGTTGGATGTCGCGTGCAATCTCCAGATCGTGATCGAGCCGCTTCTTTTCGTTGGCTTCGGAATAAATGATCGCGTTGTAAAGGGCGAAGGCCGATTGCTCGGCAATCGACTTGAAAACGACAAAATCACTCTGCGAAAACGGCATCCCCCCTGGGCCGTTCGCCAACGCGAGCACGCCCATATTTTGTTTACCGTAAAGCAGTGAGCTTACCATTACGGAGGTGGCGCCGAACGAAGAATTCCCTAGTTTCGCCAGCTCCGGCGCCTCGGAAACCTCATTTAAGTAAACCGGTTGCCCGGTTTGCCAGACACGGCCTAAAAGCCCCTCACCCATGGCCAGGCTGTGCAAGCGAAGATAACTCTCGAGGGCGACCGGCGTCACGGCGGCTTGCTGCAAAATGTGGGGCGGAACATCGACAAGTGGTGGACAACCCTTTGAGCGATAAGTCGGCGCGAGCTTCATACCGGTGCGATCGGCCAGGTAAAGCGCGCCGCCGTGCGCGTCGAGAATGCGGGTCGCGCCTTCGACAATCAACCGGTGCAAGTCGTTAGGCCGGATCGTTTCGGTGAAGGCTTCGCCCAGTCCGTGCAAGAAATCGAAGACCAGTGTTTCCTCGACTTGAATCTCCTCCTTCGAACGTTCCAGCGCCCGAACGCGACGCGTCATGCGCCAACCGGTATAAATCCACCCCGCCAAAAATGCGACCAGCAGCCCGAAGAGAACGATTGGCCACATGATGGAACGGCCTGCTTACTTCCTCGTGCTCTCTTGATGAAGGTCTTGTTTTAGATATTCGAGAACGTCTTTGAATCGGAGGAGATTCTCCGGCGCCGCCGCACAAAGCGCCTCATGCGCTTCCAGCATCGTTTCGGCCTGCGTTTTTTTCTTTTCGTTAGGGTTCTGCGCAGTTTCACCGCTAGGCAGTGATTCGTATTCCGGCGCGGCTGAGCCGTCGTCATGAATGCTGAAAATTTGGTCGAGCCCCAGGCTAGAGAGCAATTCCTGGCTGCGACCCCCGCAATGCACGACGTGAACATGGCCGCGGCCGAGTTCCTTTAAACATAAGGCAACGCCCGCCATCGTGCCCATGAAAGTGGAATCCATCATGGCGCATTTACCCAGATCGACGATGAACTCCCGATATCCGCGATCCACCATTTCCCGAGCGAACTCCTTCAAGCTCCCGCTGTTGAGGAAACTGCCCTTGCCCTCAACCTTTACCCAAACGGCTGGACCGTTTACGCCTACTAAAATAGATGACTGCACGGCTGACTTGTTAACCATACTAGATCGATGGCGCGCCTGTCAAACTTCCCCACCGAAACCGCCTTGCTCACTCCCACAGGTAGGAACGGTTCTCCGCCACGACCTTGCCGTTCTCAATCAATAAACAACGCCACGCGATCACACGCCCGTCATCAAAATAATCGTCGCCCACCACTTTGAACTCCGTCTTATAATTACCGCGCGCGTTCGCATACGAAATCTCCTGCCCTTGAACGTGCGCGTGCAAGTTCTCCTGTCGATACTCCAACCGCACGGTCACATCCGCTGGTCGTTTGGCGCGCCAGAAGAAATTAAAATAATTTCCGTAACGCTGGCGCCGGTCGAGCTTGGTCACAGCGCCGAAAAGTCGGTATTGCCGCTCAAACATGATCGATGCATCCTGCGCCGTAGCCGTCTTGGTTGACGGCGCCGTGTTCGCAAGACGGCCTGGCTTGCCCAACCCGCCTCCGGGTTGCCCAGTCTGATCCTCAGGCTGATTCGGCTGGTAGCCGCCTCGCAGATTGGGCGTTCTCTCACTTAGGAAATAAAGTTTCGTCTTTCGAAATTCGAAGTTCGGATCCAGCGTCACCGGCAACGCCGTAACCTTAGTCAACAGCTTTGGTTCATCAGCGGGCCGAGCAAATTCGATTGTGCCAGAGATTAAAAACAGCGCAGCGACAACCATCCTCATCTTTCGTTAATCAAACCGACATCACCGACATCTGTCAATACACACGACCGAAGAGTGTAGACGCGGCCCTCTCGGCTGTAAGCCAAACGCGGCACAGCCCGCGTGGCCACAACGCGGGAATACTTGGATCGCGCCTGTCCACGGGTAAATTTTCGTGTGATCGATATTCGATACGAGCGCGGCGTGTATTTGCCGGGGCAAGATTTGTGGCTCGACCCGTGGGACACGAAATCCTTCGCGTTCGTATCTCACGCGCACAGCGACCACATCGCACCGCACGACGAAGTGATTACCTCAGAGCGAACCGCCCGGCTTATGCAAGCGCGTCTGCCGGGCCGGCGCACGGAACACGTGCTCCCGTTTGGGGAAATGCGAACAGTTCACGATGTCGATCTTATGCTGCTCCCGGCCGGTCACATCTTTGGTTCGGCGCAATTATTTCTTTCCGCCTCTAATGAAACGCTGCTTTACACCGGCGATTTCAAATTGCGCCCGGGAAAATCGGCTGAACCAGCGGAATGGCAACACGCGAATACCTTGATCATGGAAACGACGTTTGGTTTGCCGCGGTACCAGTTCCCGCCGACGCAGCAAGTCATTGATCGAATCGTCGCGTTCTGCCGCGAAACGATCGAAGACGGCGAAGTGCCGGTCCTGCTCGGTTATTCGTTAGGCAAAGCCCAGGAAATTCTCTGCTCCCTTGATGGCGCCGGCCTCACCCCGATGCTGCACGGCTCTGTCTTCCAAATGACGCGGATTTACGAACAGTTCGGCCAATCGTTTTGCAAATACGTCCACTACAACCCGAACGCTGTCGCCGGCAAAGTGCTCATCTGTCCGCCGAGCACAAATCGGTCGCGCATGCTCGACAGAATCCCGCGTAAACGCGTTGCCATGATCAGCGGCTGGGCAGTCGAGCCGAACGCAATTTATCGCTACCAGGTTGACGCTGCATTCCCGCTTTCTGATCACGCCGATTACAGCGACCTCGTCCGCTATGTCGATCTTGTGCAGCCGCAGCGCGTGCTAACCCTGCACGGATTCGCGGCCGAATTTGCACGCGACCTGCGTGACCGCGGTGTTGAAGCATGGGCGCTGAGTGCAGACAACCAGATAGAATTACGCCTTAGTTCTGGGGAGACCATGCGCCGCCGCGTGCTGTTTGCGGCGACCTCGGCGCAAACCTCTGTGGCCGGCTACGGAAGGGCGTTCGGGGAAGGCGCCGAGCGCTGCACGCGAGGCGGGTGCGCTCTCCAATCCGAATTCTTCGCATTCGCAGAAGTGGGTGAGGCGATTGCTGCAACTCCTGCGAAGCTCGAAAAGATTCGATTGCTTGCAGGCTACTTGCGGACACTCGATGCCGAACAACTTTCGATCGCAACGACATACCTTACCGGAAAAGCTTTTGCCCAAAGTGACCTGCGCACCTTGCAAGTCGGATGGGCGGTGATCTTTCGCGCTTTGCATGCCGCGACTAAAATCAACGACGCCGAGTTTCACCGCATCGCGACCAGCCACGGCGATGCTGGCAAAACGGCGTTTGAAGTTCTTGAAGGCCGCACGAAACCCGAGCCTTTCACAATTTTGGAATCACGCCGGCTGTTCGAGGACTTGCATCGCGCGCGTGGCCCGATTGCGAAGGCGGAGTTGCTGCAAACCCGATTCTCGATCTTAACGGCGCGCGAAGGTCAATACGTTGTCAAAATTCTGACAGGCGATCTTCGCATTGGGCTGCGCGAGGGATTGGTCGAGGAAGCAGTCGCGAAAGCGTTCGATGTGCCGTTGGACGAGGCCAAAGAAGCCAACATGCTTCTTGGCGACATTGGCGCGACGGCGCTGCTTGCATCTAAAAACGAATTGGCCCGCGCCGAACTGTCGCTCTTTCGCCCGATCAAATGCATGCTCGCGACGCCCGAGCCGACGGCGCAAGCGATCTGGGAGCGTTTTGTAGCCGCTTCCCTCTGCGAAGCGGGGCGCGGACCTGCTATAGCACGCTCGCGCCCCGCCGCCCAGAGGTCCGCGGCTACAATATTTGTCGAAGACAAGTTTGATGGAATTCGTGCGCAGCTGCATCGCGACTCAGGTCGCGTGGAGATTTTCTCGCGCGATCTGAAACGAATCACGGACCAATTTCCCGAGCTTGCCCAGAGCGCGGGCAAGTTCGATGTCGATCTTGTCCTCGACGGTGAGATCGTCGCGTTTGCGGACGGCCGCAAGCTGACGTTTTTCGATTTGCAACGGCGTCTTGGCCGCAAAAGCGAAGGTGCTGATCTTTTCACCGGAACGTCCGCGGACGTTCCCGTCGCGCTCATCGCTTTCGATTTACTTTGGTTGAACGGCCGATCGCTGCTGAAAGCGCCCTTACGCGAGCGGCGCACGTTGCTGCGCGATTTGAAATTGCCGCCGCAATTTCAAATCGCTGAGGTCTTCCCAGCATATTCAGCTGAAGACATCGAGCGAATTTTTCGCCAGGCGAGAAAACGCTTGAATGAGGGTTTGATGATTAAAGACCCAGAAAGTTTTTATACGCCGGGCACGCGCGGGATGCTTTGGTTCAAGTTAAAAAAGGAACTCGCCACGCTGGACGTCGTGGTGGTCGCGGCCGAACTCGGCCATGGCAAGCGCAACAATGTTCTGAGCGATTACACTTTCGCGGTGCGCGACCAGGCGAGCAACGAACTTTTGCCGATTGGCAAGGCCTACTCCGGCCTAACGGATGTTGAGATCGCGGAGCTGACCGAGCATTTCAAACAAAACACGATCGTCGATCACGGGCGGTATCGCGAAGTGAAGCCGGACATCGTCCTCGAGGTCGCGTTTAATTCGATTCAACCGAGTAGGCGACACGCAAGCGGATTGGCGCTGCGTTTTCCGCGCATCAAGGCGATCCGTCGCGATAAAAATGTCGATGCCATCGATACGCTTGAGTATGCGCGCGAGCTGGCGTCACAGCACGGGGGCGCGCACTCGAGCTTCGATTCGTTAGGCTAAAATCAAAATGTTTGATTATTCGATTCTACGGCGTTGCGGACGAAGGCGATGCAGTCTGATCCGGAGTAAATGTCACGGTTTCAAGCTGGCTGCGGCGCCATCGCTGCACATTGGCGTAAAGCGCCACCAGCGCCAGTACGATGGCGATCGCGAGCATCAATCGGAGAACATTTCTCGGAACGCGGGCCGGCTTATTTTCTTCGCTGTCCAATTGGGACTCATTCACCTCGCGAATATCGATGTCGGTGTTGCCGGCGCAAACTTTGGCTATTCCAGCTGCAGCACGGCAATCGCCTCCATTACACGCTGGCTCCATCGCCCGTAAAGATTCTCCTTCGGGCTCAAATCGCTTTCACTAAAATGAATAGGGTTCCCAACCACGAGCGTGATGGGTCGAAACAGACGGATGCTCCCACCGATGGGCCACGCGTCGAACGCGCCGAAAATTCGCAGCGGCACGACCGGGGCAAGCGTTTTGGCAATGACGAGCCCAATTCCAGGCTGCGCCGGTTTCAGGTTCCCATCAAGCGTACGGGAGCCTTCCGGAAAAACGAGCGCGCAATTTCCGTCGCGAATGAGTCGAATCAAAACCTTGAGCGCGTTGCGATCGATCCCTTCTTGATTGACCGGAATCACGTTGAGCTTCGGTAACAGCCAGCCAAGCACCGGCGACTCGAGCAAGCTTCGGCGCGCAAGAAAATAGATGGCTCGATTGCAGGCAATCCCGGCCAGCGGGGGGTCAAGAAAACTTTGATGGTTCATAGCCAGAATGACTGGGCCGGTCTGGATCATTCGTTCGCGGTGCAGGATACGGAATCGAAAAAAAATTCGCGACATCAACCGCGTCAGATGGTAACCTAGCCCGTAATAGAAATTCACGACCGAGAATCGACCCGCTTTGCACCCGCAGGGCAACCGATTCTGTGAATCGGGTGGATCGCCCAGCCCCTTCGAGATCGCGTTTTGCTCATATCAATTTGAGCGCTAAAGAAGGGGCCGCCTCGCTTCGCGGGGACCGGCGACGCGCAGTCCTTTTTTCCGGAGGCGCGCGGCAATTTCGCTGACAACCCCTTGGATACTCAGATTCGACGCGTCGATCACTTCGGCGTCTTTTGCTTTAACGAGCGGCGACGCGCGGCGCGAAGAATCTGCATGGTCGCGGTTGGCGATTTCATCGCGTTGACCCTCAGCCGCGCGGCGGCGCAAACGCACGTCCGGTAGCGCGTCGATATAGAACTTGAAAGGCGTATCCGGAAAAACGACTGAGCCAATGTCGCGGCCTTCCATGACGAGATCGTAGTCGCGCGCGTAGTGACGCATCTTTTCGACAAGAACTTGGCGTAAACGCGGCACGCTGCTGACGAGCGAGACGCTGTTATTCACGTTGTCGTCACGCAAATGTTCAGCTGGATCGATATCGTTAATTAAAATGCGCGACTCGTTATTTTGCAGATCGCAAACGATGCGCGCGCGCTTGAGGTAATTGTCGATCCGGGCGTGGTCGCGGGGATCAATTCCCCTTCGCAAAATGTCCCAGGTGACGGCGCGATACATCGCGCCCGAGTTGACATAAACAAAACCAAGCCGTCCGGCAAGCTCGCGCGCAACGCTGCTCTTTCCCGAAGCCGCTGGCCCGTCAATGGCAATAACGATATGTCGATCTTGTGCTCGCATTTCACAATTTGACCGCGCTTGTTTTTGCGCAGTCATCCCGTGGAAAGCAAGCCGGATACGGTGGAGCGGTGCCTACTTGTCCTCTTCGAGCGGGGCGGCCGGCACGAGCGAACCGATTACCGGTGTGCTCGTGCGCATCCGGCTTGGATTCATAAAATCATCCAGGGCTTTTTCGAATCCTGGATATGACCCACGGACGCAATCGGCGTCTTGAATGACCGTTTCGCCATCGGCAAACAGTCCAGCGACCGCAAAAGCCATGGCGATGCGATGATCGCCGAAGCTGGCAAGACGCGCGCCGCGCAATGGCGCCGGCCCGTGAATTTCCAAGCCGTCATTGAGTTCGATGACTTGGGCACCCATCCCGCGCAAATTATGTGCGATGGCGGCGATGCGATCGGTTTCCTTGACGCGTAATTCCTGAGCATGGCGAATAATTGTTGTGCCGTTGGCCAAGGCGCCGGCGACCGCGACCACGGGGAGCTCATCGATCAGGTGCGGGATTTCTTTTCCTTGAATGACGGTGCCCTTGAGTGGCGCCCCCGTAACCTCGGCGATGCCGCGCGGCTCGATTTGATCGACATCTTCGACGGCTTCGCGTACTTGCGCGCCCATTCGCACGAGAACGCCAAGCAACCCCGTGCGCGTGTCATTCAAGCCGATACCGCGCACGAGCAGATGCCCGCCTGGTTGCGCAGCGGCCGCGACGAGCCAGAACGCCGCAGAGGAAATGTCCCCCGGAATGGTGAAATCGCGCGATTCGGGCACTTGATCGCCAAACACACTGATGCCGCCGTTATCATCCTTCGCTGTGCGCACGAGAAAATAATTGAACATAAGCTCGGTATGGTTGCGGCTGGTAGATGGCTCATCGACAGTCGTTTTGCCTTTGGCGAAAAGACCAGCGAGCAGCACGGCGCTTTTCACCTGCGCGCTGGCGATAGGTAAACGATAATGAATTCCACGCAACGAGGCACCGCGAATGCGAAGCGGGGGTGTTTGTTCGGGACCCTCCGCGACAATGTCCGCGCCCATTTTGCGCAGTGGCTCGATCACGCGCGCCATCGGCCGGCGCGAGAGCGAGGCGTCACCCACGAGACGGCTCTCGAAAGTTTGTCCAGCCAGCAGTCCAGCCAGCAGGCGCATCGTTGTGGCGGAATTTCCGCAGTCGATTTCTTCGGCTGGCGGAGTTATGACTCGCTTCTTTCCGTGGACGATCAGCAGGTCGGACTCCGGTTGTTCGATTCGAATGCCAAGGGCGCGCAGCGCGTTGACCGTGTGCATGCAATCATCGCTCGGCAAGAAGCCGTGGAGCGCGCAAACGCCGTTGGATAAGGCTGCGATAATGGCGGCGCGGTGCGAAATACTTTTGTCACCCGGAACAGTGATCTCGGCCTCGATCCGTGGTGCTCGTTTTATGCGCAATTCCATAAGAGCAGGTTCTTCTCAAAAAGCGCGTGCGCCGGTTGTGGACGCGTGCGGTTCACAGCATCGAATATGGCACGGGCTTGTCCAGCAGCGTCGCCAAATTATGCGCGAATTTTACGGCACGAGAAAAATCTTTCCCGTGTACGGGTCCTTGACTTCGGTTCCGGGAGCGAAGCCTTCGACGTCAATATATTTGCC
>Ga0070717_10004050_pt1 | contig 10559 bp, 6 predicted proteins | sample LARL113metaG_FD_71366 | JGI IMG/M metagenome (GOLD analysis project Ga0070717, IMG submission 71366) | Corn, switchgrass and miscanthus rhizosphere microbial communities from Kellogg Biological Station, Michigan, USA - LAR L11-3 metaG | ecosystem: Host-associated > Plants > Roots > Rhizosphere ... | reverse complement strand
AACTGGCCAGCGATGATGATCTGCTGGCCGCCTACCGCGACCACTTCGGCATAGTCCTCGGGCGAGTCCCGCGGACCGCGGACAGCTGAGCCCAGTCCCGGTCCAGGGGCCCAGCTACATGTCCAGGACGATGTCGGTGCCGGGCTGGGCACAGCAGATGAGCACTTCCCCGTCCGGGGGAAGTTCCAGCGGTGCCGGGGAGTAGGAGATGTCACCGGAGAGCAGGGGCGTGGTGCAGGTGTGGCAGACCCCGGTCCGGCAGCTCCAGCGGGTGGGCACGTCGCAGGCGTCGGCGAGGTCGAGCACGCTGTTCGTGCTGCCCGGGAAGGGGGTGGAGACGCCGCTGCGGGCGAAGGTCACCAACGGCCCGGTCCCGGGCGGCCCGGGTGGCTGGTGCGGTGGCCGGCGGGTCTGCCCGGTGAGGCCGGGGTTGATGGCCGGCTTGGCCCCGAAGAGCTCGGTGCGGATGCGGTCTGGTGCCAGGCCGGCGGCGATGAGGGCATTGTGCATGTCGGCCATGAACGACTCCGGCCCGCAGACGTACGCGCTGGCCTTCGGGGGGAGGGCCAGCGCGGCGAGCTTGTCGTTAGAGAGACGTCCGGCGCTGCCGTGGCTGCGGGCGAGTTCCGGTCGGGTGGCCTGGCTGTAGAACACGTGCTCGTGGGTGTGCGGCAGCGAGGCGAGCAGGCTGTGCGCTTCGGTGGCCAGCGGATACTCCTGGGGCCGGCGGGCTCCGTGGATCCACCAGATGTCGCGGGTGCTGCGGGCGGCCGCGAGCTCGTGCAGCATGGACAGCACCGGGGTGACGCCGATGCCGGCCGAGATCAGCAGTACCGGGCCCGGGTCGTCGCCGAGAACGAACTCGCCCCGGGGCGCGGCGGTGTCGAGCATCGCCCCGGGCCGCAGGCTGCTGTTCAGGTAGCTGCTGGCGGCCCCGTGGGGTTCGTGCTTGACGCTGATCCGGTAGGTGCCGCCGCCGGGGGCCAAGGACAGGGAGTAGCTGCGCACCGGGGCGGGCTGCCCGGCGCCGGTGATCCGCAGGGTCAGGTACTGGCCGGCCCGGGCGGCCGGCAGGGCCGTCCCATCGGCAGCGGCGAGGTAGATGGAGGTCACCATGGTGCTTTCGGGGATCACCTGGGTCACCCGCAACGGCCGGAACCCAGTCCAGGCCGGCTCGGTGCGCGCGGGCGCCGCGGCGGTGCTGGCGCTATCGGCGGCGAGGAGGTCGCGGAAGGATCCCTGCCAGCCGGGGCTGAGGGCGGGGATCTGCAGGGCGCGGCGCAGCGTGCCCGGGTCGTGGCCGGGCAGGTAGAGCAGTGCGTCGGTGGCCGCCACGCTGAGCGCGCCGGGACCGGTCCGGGTCTTGATGATCTGGTCGCCGGCCTCGATGTGCCCCTCGGAGAGCACGCGCATGTAGAAACCAGGCCGGTGATGGCTGACCAGCAGCGCGGGCAGGTCCGGCGCGCCAAGGCGCAGCCCGACCCGGTAGCAGGTGACCCGGGGCTGGGTGACCTCGAACTCCGCCTCCCCGATCCGGTACCGGTCCCCGATGCACACCTCATCGTCGGGCAGGCCGTCAACGGTCAGGTTCTCCCCGAACTGGCCGTACACGAAGTCGTCCCGCCCGAAATGCTGCTGCCAGTGCTCGTAAGACTGGGTCTGGTAGACCAGCACGGCGCGCTGCTCGCCGCCATGCCCGTTCAGGTCACCCTGGCCGTCCCCGTCGATGTTGAGCCGGCGCACCATCTGCGGCCCGGGCACGGAGTGTTTCCAGACGCCGGTGTAGACGGTCTTGCCCTGCCAGGGGACGTCGCGCGGCAGGCCGACGTTCACCGAAAGCAGTTGAGGCATCGGGTGGCTTCCTTCCGCGGCGGGCGCCGGGGGTGCGGTGCTGGCAGGACGGCGTCTTCGCGGTCGAGGTGACGCTAGGCAGGACGGGTGGAGCTTGTCAACGGCAGCACGCCGCCAGCGTGAGCGCCGGCCAGGGCCACCGTACGATCATTGCTGTGGGTGAGGTCTCGCGATCGGCCATGATCGAGGAGCTCGCGCGGGAGCGCCTTGGCTTCGGGCAGCTCCGTCCCGGGCAGTTGCCTGCGGTCGAGGCGCTGGCCGGTGGCCGTGACGTGCTGGCCGTGCTGCCGACCGGGGGCGGGAAATCGGCGATCTACGAGCTTGCCGGGATGCTGCGGGAAGGGCCGACGGTCGTCGTCTCACCGCTGATCGCGCTGCAGGATGATCAGATCGCGCACCTGCACACGGCCGGGCTGCCGGCGATCGTCCTCAACTCGCAGCAGTCCGCCGGTGCGCGGACGGCCGCGCTGCTGGCCTCGTGCGACCCCGGCACGTTCGTCTTCCTCTCGCCGGAGCAGCTGGCGAACAGCGAGACCCGCCAGGCGCTGCAGCGCGCCCGGCCAGGGCTGTTCGTGGTGGACGAGGCGCACCTGATCAGCCAGTGGGGCCACGACTTCCGCCCGGACTACATGAGGCTGGGCGCACAGGCTGAGGCGCTCGGCGCCCCGGTTCGCCTGGCCCTGACCGCGACGGCGGCGCCACCGGTGCGGCAGGAGATCGTCCGGCGGCTCGGCCTGCACGATCCCGAGGTGGTGATCGGTGACTTCGACCGGCCGCACATTCACCTCTCGGCGCGGCACGTGCGGACGCTCCCCGACAAGCAGGACGAGGTGGTGCGCGCGGCGGGCGAACTCGCCGGCGCCGGGATCATCTACGCGGCGACGCATGCCAGCGCGCAGGCGGCGCATGACGCGCTCGCCGCCGCGGGCGACCAGGTGACGCTCTACCACGCCGGGCTTTCCGGACGCGACCGCCGTGCCGCGATGACCGCGTTCCTGGAGGGCTCGGCCCGGGCCATCGCGGCCACGGTCGCGTTCGGCATGGGAATCGACAAGCCGGACGTGCGCTGGGTGCTGCACGCCGACCCGCCGGCCTCGCTCGATGCGTACTACCAGGAGTTCGGGCGGGCGGGCCGGGACGGCGAGCCGTCGCATGCGCGGCTGCTCTACCGCTTTGAGGACTTCGAGGCGGCCCGTTATTTCACCGAGGGCGGCGTCTCCGGTCCGGCCGTCGGGCGGGTCGCGGCCGCGCTCGCGGCCGGTCAGCGGGCCGAACCGGGTGCGCGGCAGGAGACGGCGGCCCTGGTCCGGCTGGTCGATCTCGGCGCGGCCGCGTGGCAGGCGGATGGCGAGGTTCGCTGGACCGGCACGATGAGCGTCGCGGCGGTCCTTGAGGCGTCGGAGGCGGAGACCGAACGCCAGCACGAAGTGGATCGCTCGCGGCTGGTCATGATGCGCCGCTACGCCGAACACACCGGCTGCCGCCGTTCGTTCCTGCTCTCCTACTTCGGGCAGGACTATCCGGGACCCTGCGGGAACTGCGACAACGATCTCGCCCACGCTGAGCCCGCACGGGGTGACGTCCCGTTCCCGGTCGGCGCCCGGGTGCTGAGCGATCGGTGGGGTGAGGGCACCGTGCAGCGCTACGACGACGACCAGGTGACAGTGCTGTTCGACGAGCACGGTTACCGCGAGCTGTTCGTGCCGGTGGTCACCGAACGCGGCCTGCTACGGCCCGCGCCGGGCACCGGATCGGTGCCGCCATCGGGCACGCAGGCCCGGTCCCAGCCGTAGCCCCCTGAGAGTGCCCGGCTCAGCGCGGGGCGGCGCGGATCGGGCGGCCGGGCCGCGCACCGGCCACCAGGTTCCCGTCGCGTACCACGAACGTGCCGTTGACCATGACGTGCTGGATACCGGTCGATGGCCGGGTGCTCTTGAGGTAGCTAGCCTGGTCGCTGATCGTGGCCGGATCCAGCACCACGATGTCAGCGTCGCGGCCGGCCTGCAGCCTGCCCTTGCGGCGCAGGGCTGGAACCCGGTCCTGCAGCAGCCGGGCCGGGCGCAGGCTGCACTTGCTCAGCGCCTCGGCCAGGCCGAGCGGTCCGCCGTCCCGGGTGAGCAGGCGGAGCGCCCGGGAGAACGTCCCGGCCGTCCGCGGGTGCGTGATCGCGGTGCCGGGCAGCGGCCAGGCCAGCGGGTCAGGTGCCGTCCCGGTCCAGGTCAGCGGCATGGCGTCGCTGGCCACGATGGCACCGGGGAAGGTCAGGGAGCGCATCAGCAGCTCGCGGTCGGACGGGTCGTTCTCGTCGAGCAGTTCGATGATCACCAGCCCGCCGGGATCGGCCTGCCGCAGTTCGCGCAGCCGGGCCTCGCTGCCGACCCGCTCGCCGGTCGGCGCGTAGGTCAGCGACGACGGCGTGAGCCCGCGCTCGCCAAGCCGTTCCGGCGCGAGGAAGGCGGCCCCGATGCCGGTCATGCCTGACCCGTACGGGTACGCCTCGGTGGTGACCCGCGTCCCTGCGGCCTGGGCCCGGCTGACCAGGCGCAGGACTCTGTCGATGTGCCGCTGCGAGGTGCTGTTGACGTGACAGTAATGCATCTGGGCGCCGGTTTCACCGGCCGCGCGGACGATTTCCTCCGCGCCGTCGATGAGCGTCCGCGGGGCCAGTTCCACCAGGTCCCGCGCGTGGGTGAAGGTGGGCACACCGGCCTCGGCGGCCAGCCCGGCGACCTGGAGGTACTCGCCGGGATCGGTGCCTGGCGCATACCCGACGAGCACGCCGATGCCCAGCGCCCCGTCGGCCAGGTCGGCCGAAAGCCGCGCCAGCATGGCGGTGATCTGCCCGGGCGTGGCCGGCCGCTGCCAGGCCTCGCGGCCCAGGTTGGCCAGGAACGTGGCCAGTCTCCCGTCCAGGCCGACTCCGGCGGTGGCCTCCATCCGGGCCAGCGCCCAGGACGTGGCGAAGCCGTAGTTGACGGGCCGGCCCTCGGCCGCCGCGCTCTGGTACGCGGCTTGGACCGGGCTGACGCCTGCTTCCAGTTCCAGCGCGGTGGTGACGCCATCCAGGGCCTGCAGCGAGAATCCGGCGATGTCGTTCACGTGACTGTGCAGATCAACGAACCCGGCCGTGACCACGAGGCCGGCGACGTTGAGGTCAGCCTGGCTGCGGGGCAGGGCGTCACGGATCTCGGTGACCTGGCCGCCGGTGACCGCGACATCCTGCACGGCATCCAGGCCGGATTCGGGATCGATCACGCGCCCGCCGCGCAACACGATGTCCGGGTCGGCTGACACCGCTAGGGCGAGGGGTTCACGACAAGTGCGCTGCCGCCGCCGAGGCGGACAGGCTCGGCGATGGCCTCGGAACGCCCCTGGCCGAGGATCTGCAGCGCTGTCGCGTCGCCCGGGTAGTGATCAAGAGGGAGTATGGGCCCGGTGGCCAGCGTGAACTTCTCGCCGAATTGACTGGTCAGCTGCGTGCGCAGGGCGCTGTCGTAGAAGGCAGGCTCGGCCAGTGAGGTAGCTGAGTTGGTCTGGCTCACCCGCGGAGCCGCCAGCGCCGCGGGCAGCGACATGCCGAAGTCGACGTGGTTCATGATGATCTGGAGGATAGTCGTGATGATCGTGGATCCGCCGGCCGCGCCGACGCTGAAGACCGGCTTTCCGTCGCGGAGCGCGATGACCGGTCCCATGCTGGACCGGGGCTGCTTGCCGCCGGCGGGCAGGTTCGGGTCGTAGGCCCCGGGGGAGGGCGGCGCGAAGTCGAAGTCCGTCATCTCGTTGTTGAGCAGGAAGCCGTAGCCGGGCACGGTCTCGCCGCTGCCGCCGAAGAAGTTGATGGTGTTGGTGTAGGCCACGATGTTGCCCCACCTGTCCTCGGTGACGATGTTGTTGGTATGGCGCCCTTCCGATGACGCGGCCTGCGCCGGGTTCCGGCTCGGGCAGCCCTGGTAGGGCGGAGCGGGATTACCTGGGGCCACCGGGGAGGCCAGCGCCTGGTCATGGATCAGGCAGCGCCGGGTCGAGGCGAACGCCGGGCTCAGCAACCCGGACAACGGCACGCTGACGTAGCGGGGATCGCCGACGTAGGCGTTGCGGTCGGCGTAGGCCAGCCGGGAGGCCTCCAGGTAGTGGAACAGCGCTGTCGCCCTGGGCTCGGCCGAGAGGTTGTATCCGCTGAGGATGTTCAGTGCCTCACCGACGGTGGATCCGCTGCTCGACGGCGGCGCCATGCTGTAGATGTCGAGGCCGCGGTAGCGGACCTGGGTAGGCGCCTGCACCCGGGCGCGGTAGGCGCGCAGGTCGCTCGTGGTCATGATGCCCGGCAGGGCGACCACTGTGCTCCCCGGGGTCAGCACCGGGTGATCATCAGCCTGGACGATGGCCTGGCCCAGCGGCCCGTCATAGAGGTAGGCGGGGCCGTAGCGGCCCAGCAGCCGGTATGTCCGGGCCAGGTCAGGGTTGCGGAGCAGGTAGCCCACGGGCAGCGGGCGGCCGGCCTTGGTCAGGAGCAGGGCGCGGCTGGCCGGGTAAGCCTGCAGTTCAGGCAGGTCAGACTGGGTGAGCTGGCGGAAGTCCGCATTGACGCGGAACCCGCGGTCGGCGACCCTGATCGCAGGCTGGAGGTCCGCGGCCAGGCTGTTGCGGCCGTACCGGCTGATCGCCTTGGCCCAGGTGGCCACCATGGAGGGGACGCCGGTGGCCAGCGGCTGATCCGATGCGTAGTCGTAGCCGAGCGGCTGGCCCGTCCTGGGGTCGGTGAACATGGCCGGCGTGCAGGCGCCGGGACACGTCTCGCGGCCGTCGATGGTCACGATCTGATGGGTCTTGGCCAGGTAGATCACCATGAACCCGCCGCCGCCCGGGCCCGCCACGAACGGGATGGTCACGCCCAGCGTGCTTGCCGTGGCCACGGCCGCGTCGATCGCATTACCGCCGTGCTTCAGCGCGTCGATGCCCGCCTGGCTGGCGTCGGTGTCCATGGAGGCGACGGCGCCCCCGGTACCGACGGCCACCGGTTCCCGGGCGGCGCCGGCTGAAGCCTGGCCCGCGGCCGGGCTGGCCCAGGCCGGCAGGGCCAGCAGTGCGGCCAGCGCTGACGTGGCAGGAACCGTTAACAAGCGACGCATGAGCACCTCGGCCGGAGTCGACGCGGACGAAACGGTCGCTGCTCCTACTGCTCAACACCACCAGCGCTAAACACGGCCAGCGCGGCTTACTGCGCGGCCCGCGGTGGCAGCTGCCTCCGGGTGCGCTCCTGGTGCCGTGAATCGAGCACCCGGGCCCCGGCGACGAGCAGGGCCGCGGAATACAAGGGCACGAACAGGAAGAGTGCGGTACCACCAGACGCGTAGGCGGCCAGCACCAGCGCGGCCAGGGCAAGGGCCACGCAGAGGCCCGACTTGGCGGCGTTGCGCATCGGCGGCCGGGCGCGGACCCGGGCCGCGTTGTGCGGCGGGGCGGGGGCAATCAGCCCGGCCGGGATGTCGGCGGTGAGCCGGGCCAGTTCCGCGTAGGTCCGTGAGGCGAACGTCTGGTTTATCCGCAGGTCCAGCTCGTCCTTGGTCAGCCGGCCTTGCACGAATGCGGCCTTGAGCGTGCCGATCACGTGCTCGCGGTCGGCGTGCGACGCGCGCAGGCGGCCGCGGGCCACCGCGGCTGCCTGCTCGTCTGCCGGTTCCGTCGTCACCGCCCCCTTCCACGGGGAGATACAGCCAGCCTAATCCGGTGGCCCGCTGGCGGAACCCCCGGGCCGCCATATCCAGGATCAGCGCCGCCCCGCACGCCGAAGAGCGCGCGGCGTTTCGCGGTGAGTACGCGGGCCGCCTCTCGTCATACCGGCATGACATACGCACCGGTGAACGGCCTGCAGCTCTACTACGAGATCCGCGGCAGTGGCAGGCCACTCGTGCTGCTCCACGGCGGACTGCTGACCATCGACCTCAGTTTCGGGCCGTTGCTCGGATCCCTGGCGGCGAGCAGGCAGGTGATCGCGGTGGAACTCCAGGGCCATGGGCACACCGCCGACACCAGCCGCCCGATGACGATCGAGGCGCTGGCCGGTGACGTCGTGGCGCTGCTGGACCGGCTGGGGATCGCCGAGGCCGATCTCTTCGGCTTCAGCCTCGGCGGTCTCGTCGCGTACGCGGTCGCGCTCGGCGCGCCCACCCGGGTCGGCAGGCTGATCGTCGGGTCGGCGGACGCCCACCGCCCCCCGGGCCGGGAGAGCGCACCGCTCGACGACGACCGGATGCCGACACCAGCTGACTTCCAGGCGATGCGCGACGCCTACGACGCGGTCGCCCCCGACCCCGCGCACTTCGACGAGTTCGCGGCCCGGGTCACGACCCTGGTGCACGAGTTCCCGGGGTGGGCCGACGAGCTGCGAGCCCTGCGGGTGCCGACCCTGCTGATCTTCGGCGACCGCGACTTCTCACCGTTGCCTGACGTGGTGGAGCTATTCGACCTCCTGCCCAACGCGCAACTCGCGGTACTCCCGGGCACCACGCACGTCGGGGTGATCCGGCGGCCGGGCCAGGTGCTGGCGTTGATCACGCCGTTCCTGGACGCGCGCTAGTGCCACATCCGCACAGATCACCTCGGTATGGATAGCCAGAGCGGGGTTCAGCGTAGACACTGCTATAAAGCTGCGATGTGGTAGTCCTCAAGGCATTATCTTTGCCCGGCGGGATCAATGCGCGGGTGGGGGGACGATGGCCGAGGATGGTGCCCACGATGGTGTGGTTCTCGGGCTGGACACCGCGGCCTGGGCCTTCGCGCCAGCCGATCAGACCAGCCCGGCCAAAGCGGCGCGGGCCGGGGCGCTGATCGACTCCACCCGGACCGGTGAGCGGGTCACCGAGCTCCGTATTCACGGGGTTTCAGGTTCAGATGGCCCGACGATGCTGGAGCACCCGACGGCACTGCAGGTGGCCGGCGATACCATTACCGGGTTTTACCGGCGGTGGAATCCGGGCGGCGGGGGGCGGCCCAGCGTGGGCTGGGAGCTGGAAGCCTATTCGTGGGGCGGGCTGACCGAGCAGCCGCTGGCGTCGGCATCGTGGCTGCTGCTGGCACCGTTCATGATGTACAACCTGGCCCATTTCATGCTGCCGGCCGAGCCCCCGCCGGGACCGGGACAGGAAACGGGCTCTGAAACTGAACCGCCGGGGTGGGGTTGGGGTCACCAGATAGGGCATGCGGTACTGCGGCTGCTGGCGCTGGCGGCGACGGTTCAGTTCACCACCGCGATCGCGACGTTGACCGTGAGCACCATTGCCTGGCAGGCCGCCGGCCATTCCGGCGCGCTGCCCCAATGGATGAGCTGGTACTCGGATCGTCCCCCGGGCTGGCGGGTGGCCATCGCCTTGCTGTCGGTCGGCGCGGTGGTGGGCCTGCTGTGGGTGATAAGCACCGTCACGGCCAATCGATACGAGGCGCGGACCAGCAGCGGGGGCCGCACCGTGCCTGGCCGCTGGCGGCTGTCTGAACCCGGGTTCTGGAAGGGGTCGCTGCTGGTGCGCCGCCAGCGCGCCATCCACGCGGCCGCGGCACTGGCCGCCACCGCGCTGCTGGTCGCGCGCCCGGCCAGCCACCCGGCCTGGGGGCAGCGGACCGCACTGGTCTTCGCGGCGGCGGTCCTCGCCGTGACGATCGTCGTCATCGCGTCGCCGCTATCCGACCGGCACAAGATCACCGTGGCCAGCGGCGGTCCGGAGCAGGACGCCCCGATCGGCTGGTGGTGCTGGGTCTTGCTCGCCGCGGCCGTCATCGCCATCGTGGGTGCTGCGGCGGTCAGCGGCTGGACCGACCACAGCACTGATCCGCGGCACCAGATGTTTCCGGGCGTGAGCGGCTTCCTCTTCTGGCTGCTTGTCGCGCAACTGGCGCTGCTCCTGGTCTTCGGGCTCGTTGTCGCTCTGCTCGCGCGCCGCGCGCCGGCGCCTGGTGACGGGTTCCAGCCCTACTTCGGCGGGCATCTTTCCGTCCTGATCGCGCTGCTGGCGTTCTTGCTCGGCGGGCTGCTGTCCGCCGCCCTCAACCTGGGGGTGGCCGGCTTGCTGGGCACGGCGGTGCCGGGCAGGCTCGTCCTGCCACCCGCACCGGGCAACTCGCTGTACGTGCCCTGGCCGCTCTACGCGTTCGGGGCGGCGGCCCTAGGCGCGCTGGCCGGTGCCCTGGTGGCAGGCCCCATCCTCTATCTCCGGTACCGCAAGAACTGGACACTGTTCAACGGCCCCGCAGGCACCGATCCCCCGGCCGGCCGCGCAGCCTTCCCGCTGGTGGCGGGCGACTACGGGGACGAGGCCGCCGCCCCCGCAAACACCAGGAAAGTCGCGAAGGCCTGGGCGGTGGGCCTGCTCGCCGACGATGCCGCCCGCGCCGTGGCGTGGCTGGTGGGCGGCGGCCTGATCGTGCTGCTGGCCGTCGAGACCACGGTGCTGGTCATGGCGGCCCGGGCGGACCGTCTGCCCACCACCGTGGGCTTCCTGCACCAGATCGCCTCCATTGTCAGCCTCATCACCGTGGCCCTGGCGGCCTGGCTGGTTGGCCTGCTGCGCTCCGCTTATTCGGATCCGGCCAAGCGCAAGACCATCGGCGCACTGTGGGACGTGGCCACGTTCTGGCCGCGGGCCGCGCACCCGTTCGCCCCGCCGTGCTACGGCGAGCGGGCGGTACCTGAGGTCGTTGACCGGGTTCTGCTGCTG
>Ga0070717_10004048_pt1 | contig 10560 bp, 9 predicted proteins | sample LARL113metaG_FD_71366 | JGI IMG/M metagenome (GOLD analysis project Ga0070717, IMG submission 71366) | Corn, switchgrass and miscanthus rhizosphere microbial communities from Kellogg Biological Station, Michigan, USA - LAR L11-3 metaG | ecosystem: Host-associated > Plants > Roots > Rhizosphere ... | reverse complement strand
CTCGAGCAGCCGGCGCAGATGCGGCACCGTGAAGTTGGAAAGCCCGATTGATCGGACAAGTCCGTTCGACTGGAGTTCCTCAAGCACATGCCAGGTAACGACGTACTCGTCGAACATGGGCATGGGCCAGTGGATAAGGAGCAGGTCGACTACGCCGGCACCGAGCACGCTCCTGCTCTCCTCGAAAGAGGCCATCACCCTGGCGCGTCCCTGGTTGCGGTTCGCGATCTTGGTTGTGATGAACAGCTGATCGCGGGTCACCGCGCCGGAGGCCAGCGCCTGTCCCACGCCGGCCTCGTTGCCATAGGTCTGAGCGGTGTCGACGAGACGATAGCCAAGGCCGACCGCGGCCGACAGCACCGGGCCAAGCTCGCCGGCCGGGATGAGCCGGAGGCCAAGCCCGATCTGCGGAATCTGACGGCCATCGTTCATCACGAGAATCGGTGCACTCGCCACGATGTCCTCTCCTCCTCCGGTCTTCGGCAACACTAACCAGCAACGTCGCGCGGCAACCGCGGCGGGATAGGCCGCGCCGCGTTCTTCCAAAACAAGGACGGATTCTTACAAGAGCAGGTCATCCGGCCGCGGGTAGCGTGAGGACCCTCCTAGCCGGCTATCCGCGGAGGTCCGACTTTGCTCGCTGCACGTACGCTGGCCCGGCCGTGAAGGCCTGCGAGCTGGCGCCCGGCGGCGAGGTCACGATCGTCGACCGTCCTGAGCCCCGTGCAGCGGGAAACATCGTGAAGGTGCAGGTCACGATCACGCCGATGTGCACGGAGTTCAAGGACCGGCGCGCTGGCGCCCCGAGCGACGTCCTCGGGCACGAGGCCGCGGGAGTTGTCGTGGACCCGGCCGACTCGAAGCTGGTCCGTGAAGGCGACCACGTTGTCGTCATGCCAGGTTACGGATGCGGCCTGTGCCGTCTTTGCACGATGGGAGAACACATCTACTGCCGCTGCCAGCGTGACGTCCTGACCGAGACCGGTTCCCGGTACGGGACCGCGACATACGCCGATTACCTCATCAAGCCGGACTGGCTGTTGCTGCCGGTTCCCGCCGACGTCAGCCTGAAGCATGCCTCTCTCGCGTGCTGCGGGCTTGGACCGAGCCTGAACGCGGCACAGCGGATGGAGGTGACAGAACGCGACACCGTCCTGGTATCCGGCTGCGGCCCGGTAGGACTCGGCGCGACCGTCCACGCGGTGGGACGAGGCGCGCGGGTTATCGCGGTAGAGCCCAGTGAGTACCGAGCGCGCCTCGCGTCGCGGCTGGGCGCGGTCAGCAGCGTCGACTCGGGCGATCCCGCCTTCCAGCAGGTCATCCGTGATCTGACGGACGGCCGCGGCGCCAGCTGTGCCATCGAGACGAGCGGCGTGCTCTCGGCGCCGGCGCAGCTTCTGTCAGTGTTGTCGCCCCTTGGCCGGATGGGCCTGCTCGCCTGGGACGCCCCGGTGCGACTGCCTCCGCTGGTTCCGCATGGCGTGGCCATATACGGGTGCTGGCACTGGAATCACCTGCGCGATCCGGCCGTCATGTGGAACGTGATCCGCGAACACGGGCAGGCGCTCGACGCGATGATCACGCACGAGTTCGGGTTCGACGATGCGGCGTGGGCCATGGACCTGCAAGATACCGGCCGCTGCGGCAAGGTGCTGCTTTACCACTGAGGAGTGATCAATGGAATACCGTCCGCTGGGCAATTCCGGGCTCGTCGTTTCCGTGCTGGCGCTAGGCTGCAACAACTTCGGCGGGCGAATGGATCTCGAATCGTCCCGGCGCGTGGTGGACGCGGCGATCGACGCCGGCATCACGCTGTTCGACAGCGCTGACATCTACGGGAACCTGTTCGGCAACATCGGCGGCTCGGAGATCGCGCTCGGCGAAATGCTCAAGGGCAGGCGCGACAAGATCCTTCTATCCACGAAGTTCGGCTACACCGACCGCGACATGGGGTACGGAGCGGTCGCCGGGGCCAAGGGCGGGCGGGCCTACATCCGCCGCGCGATCGAAGCCAGCCTGAGACGCCTGCGCACTGACTACATCGACCTCTACCAGCTGCACGCGCCGGATCACACGACACCGATGGCGGAAACCCTGGCTGCGCTGCACGAACTGGTCCAGGAAGGAAAAGTCCGGTACATAGGCCACTCCAATCTCAACGGATGGCAGCTCGCCGAGGCCGACCACGTAGCGCGGGAGAACCATTTCACGCCTTTTATCTCCGCGCAGAACCGCTGGTCCCTGCTGGACCGGGAGTGGGAGGCAGCCGTCGTACCCGCGGCAATCCACTACAAGATCGGCATGCTGCCCTACATGCCGCTCACGCAGGGACTGCTGACCGGGAAGGTACGGCGGGGCGAGCCGCTGCCGGCCGGCACGAAGATTGCCGGCTCCCCTGCGACGGTCACGGACACGAGACTCGATCAGGTGGAGCGGCTGTCCAAATGGGGTGCGGAGAACGGGCACTCGCTGCTGGAGATCGCCCTGGGCGGGCTGGCCGGCCGGGCCTGCGTCGGATCGGTTGTCGCGGGTGCGAGTTCGCCCGAGCAGGTGCGAGCCAACGCCGGGGCGGTGCTGTGGCAGCCGGCTCAGGAAGAACTCGACGCGATCGACGCGATCGCGCCGCCGCCCGCTCCGCCTACGTACTGACAAAGAAAGGCGCTGTTATGAACTACTCGAACTACAACAATGCGCTGTACGAGAACAGGACACTCGCGGTCCGGACCACGAAAATCCCGGGCATGCTCGTCGTTGAGCAGGTGATCAATGCCGACGGCCGCGGCTGGATGAAGGAGAACTTCCAGCTGAGCGCGCTCCTGCCGCTGGGGTTTCCGGATGATTTCACGCCGGTCGGCAATCAGGTCGCCTCGATCCAGCACCGCGGCTTCACCCGCGGCATCCACGCGGACACCGTCAATAAATTCATCAGCGTGGCCAGGGGCGAAGCGTTCGCGGCCATAGTCGACCTGCGGGAAGGCGACACCTTTGGCGCGCTCGAGACCGTCACCCTCACCCCGTCGATAGCCATCTACGTGCCTAAAGGCTGCGGAAACTCCTATCAGACCCTTGCCGACGACGTCCAGTACACCTACCTCGAAGATCAGCGGACCTCCCCCGATCCATCGACCAACGTCGCCCTGGGAGACCCGGACCTCGCGGTCGCGTGGCCCATCCCGCTCGATGAGGCAACGATGCTCGCCGACGATCGTGACCGGCCCGCGCTACCCGACGTGGTGCCGGTAAAGCGCTGACGCGGCACGACGGAAAGGACGGTAATGGACAAGTACGGATTCAAGGCCGTACGCGTGCCCGACCCGCATGTCCCATGGGACGAACTCCGGCGGCCGGCGCCTGAATGGTTCAGCGACGCGAAGCTCGGGATAATGATCCACTGGGGTGCCTACTCGGTGCCCGCGTGGGCCGAGCCAACTGGAGAACTCGGCACGGTCGACGGGGACACCTGGTTCCGGCACAACCCGTACGCCGAGTGGTACTGGAACACTATTCGCTTCAAAGACAGCCCGGCCCGGGAGCATCACCGGCAGGTCTACGGTGACGCGGCCTATGACGACTTCCTCGATGACTGGACGGCCGACGAATTCGACCCGGCGTCGTGGTCCGCGCTCTTCGTGCGGGCGGGGGCACGGTACGTCATTCCCGTAGCCAAGCACCACGACGGGATCACGATGTGGAACGCTCCCGGGACCGGAACGCGCAACACTGTCGCCCGGGGCCCGCGCCGCGACCTGCTCCACGAGATCCAGACCGCGACGCTGCGGGCCGGGATGTACTTCGGCGTCTACTACTCGGGCGGACTCGACTGGCACGTAACCGACCTGCCGGCCCATGACATGCTTCCGGATCATGACATCTTCACGTCCGTCCGGGACCCGCGTCACCGGCCGGTGGACGCCGCCTACGCGGCTTACGCCTATGTCCACGTGCGGGACCTGATCGACCGCTACCGGCCCAGCGTGCTGTGGAACGACATCGAATGGCCCGACGCCGGAAAGCACTCCGGGTCGCTGGGGCTGATGGAACTGTTGCGGTACTACTACGCGGAGGTACCGGACGGCCTGGTGAACGACCGGTGGGGAGACGCCACTCACTACGATTTCCGCACCAGCGAGTACCAGGCCCACCGGGAGAAGGAGCAGGACGGGAGCTGGGAGAACTGCCGAGGGATAGGGATGTCGTTCGGTTACAACCGCATCGAAGACGAGCGGCATCTGCTCAGCCCGGCCAGGTTGTGCATGCACCTGACGGACGTGGTGTCACGCGGCGGGAATCTTCTGCTGAACGTCGGGCCCACAGCCAGCGGGGCCATCCCGCAGGCGCAGGTCGCCGTCCTTACGCGGCTCGGCGACTGGATGGAACACTGCGCCCCGGCGATCCACGACACCCGGCCGCTACCGGAGGAGATCGCCCGGGGTTCGGACGAGCCATGGGTCCGGTGGACCACCACCGGCAGCCACGCATGGGCGATCGTCCAGTCCCCAGGACCGCTGCGGCTGGCCGTCAGCACCGACCGGCTGGATACGGGCTCCGCCGTGACCGTGACAGGGGAGGCCATCCCTGTGACGGAGGACAGCGCCGGGCTCGCGCTGACGGTGCCGCCGCTCATCGAGGGCCTGCCAGTCGCGGTGCGCTTTACATTGCGTTTACCTGGGCTTTCTGTCCTGCCGGCCTGGCTGCCCGACGCTTCCCGTCGGCGTGCCAGGCCGGTGGCATGTGCTGGCATGGGCGCGGGCCCGCGCGCTGCCCGCCGCGCCACACTAGGTGCCGGACAGGCTGACCGTACAGCGCTATTGATCTGATGAAAGTATCGTGCTAACGTCCGGTCCCAGCGTGATAGTGGAAAAATTCACAAAGGTAGACTTATTCATCCGATGTCTTGAAGTGATTGCTGCCGGGCTCCTCACCTGCCGCCGGCCACTTACGGCGATGGAGCTCGGGAGTCAGGCGGTCGGCGCCAGGGACGACGCAGGAGGGGACGATGAGGTCCGGCCATGATTCACCTAGCTGTGTGCTGCGGCGGCGAACCTCGCCGTGGGCTAACAGGGACCGGTTCACCGGCGGCCCCGGCCGTCGGCTGGCGAGCTGCCCGGACACCGGCTCGAGGGTGCCGCTCGACTACTGGGGAAGCGCGCTGACCGAGGCTCTCAATTTGATGCCGCACATTCCGGCCTACCTGAAGGACACAGAGCGGCGGTTCCTCTGGTGCAGCGAGGGCCTGGTGAGGCTGACCGGCTTTCAAAGCGGCAGCCAGCTGGTCGGGCTCCGCGACGAGGACGTGGCTCCGGCGGATCTCGCCGTCCAGTACCGCGCCAACGAGGAGCAGGTACTGGAACATGGCCGACGATTCGTGGGGCTCGTGGAGCTTGTCCGGAAACCGTATGGGCCGTCGACCTGGTACATAAGCACGAAGCTTCCCGTCCGCACGGTTGACGGAACCATCATCGGCCTAGTCGGAGTGACACGCCCGCTGGAGAAACGGGCCGCGGCCGCGCAACCGCCCGATCCGCTGCTTCCGGCCATCACGCTCATCGCGAGAGAGATGCACCGCCGCCTGACCGTTGCCGACATGGCGAAGGCCGCCGCTATGTCGGCGAGCCAGTTCACCAGGCGCTTCAAGACGCGATTCGGCGACACCCCGCACCAGTACCTGCGCCGGATGCGGCTGACCGCAGCCTGCGACATGCTTTGCAGCACGGACCTGCCGCTAGCGGCGATAGCGGCGGCCACCGGGTACTCCGACCAGAGCCATTTCTCCAATGACTTCGCCCGGCACCAGAAGTCCACGCCAAGCGCTTACCGCAAGCGATTCCGCACCACGGGAGTAGCCAGCACATGACAGAAGCCGCGATCAGCTTCAAGGATCGCCCCGTCGTGGCGGGGAGCACGCTGGCACTACCGGACAGGCACGGCAGCGCCGGTGGGGGCAGCTCCGCCGCGGCCGACGTCTGGTCCGCCGACCTGGCAAAGCTGCGGCGGTCCGGGTTCGAGGCGATCGACCTCGTCGATACCTGGCTCTCCCCCGGAGAACTCGGGTCCGGCGAACTCGCGCAGCTGCGTGACATCATCAGCGGCCTCGGCCTGACACTCACCGGGATCAGCGTGATCCGCAAGAGCATCATCGATCCCCGCGACGGAGCGGCGAATCTCGAGCACACACGGGCTAGCATCGACGCCGCAGCCGCCCTCGGCGCGCCGCTTGTCTGCATCGGCTTCCACCGGCCGCTCTCCGCCGAGCAGTCGGGGCAGTGGCCCTTCTGGTCCGTCGACGGTCCCGGCGACAATCGCGACGCCGCCGTCTGGCAGCTGGCAGTGACCCGGCTCCGCGACGTATGCCTGTACGCCACCGAGCGCGGCATAGAGGTATCCCTTGAGCTATACGAGCAGACCCTGCTCGGCAGCGGGACGGATGCGGCGAGACTCGTCGCCGACGTCGGCGCGCCGAACTTGGGCCTGAATCCCGACCTGGCCAACCTCTACCGGGAGCCACGCGAGCTCGGCGAAACCTGGCAGGAGACCCTGCGCCGCAGCCTGCCCTATATGAATTACTGGCACGTCAAGAACTTCCGGCGTGCTCCAGTGTGGCCTGCCGGGCCGTTCGTCACGTTTCCCACCACGATGGCGGACGGAGACATCGACTATGCCGAGGCCTTCCAGATGGCTGCGAGCGCCGGATACTCGGGCCCGATCTGCATCGAGCACTACGGCGGCGACCGCGTCTGGGAGCAGCGGAGTGCGCTTCGCTACGTGACCTGGCTACTCGACGAGATGGAGGCCTGACCCGCGGGACAGGCCGACGGCGCTGGCTCCCGCACGGCGGGTGCGCGCCGTGCTGCGGCATGCTCGCTACCTGAGCCGAATCCTCGCTCTATCATCCGACGATTGATCGACCTTCCAGACCGGCTAGACACCCTCAACCTCGTCGCCGACGCAGCGCGATAGCCACGCCGCTGCCCCGGAATCTCGCCTTCGTTCACGACTAACTCCTTGTCGTAGACGTTTTCCGGTGGTCACCAGGGCACCTGGGGCCGGTCGGCAAGGTCGCGGCATGGTGATCTTGACGACTTGGCAACAAGGGTGATAGGAACTGTTTCAGCCGCATTTCATCGGATGTCTTGTCTTTGAGAGGTTGGCGCAGGCATGCCGCCACAACCACGCACGCAGGCGATCCGATTCCCCATACCGGTGCGAGGAGGCACGCACGTGAACATGACGCCTACGGAGAGGCCGGGGTCAGTAACGCGCCCTCGCCGGCTGTCCGCAGCCCAGTGGAGGCGTTCGTGACCAGCCCGGATCCGCAGCCCCAGGCGGAGGCGGAGGCCGTGCCGGTTGTCCTCGAGACCCGGGCCGTGACGAAGCACTTCGGCGGCGTCGCCGCGCTCAGCCACGGCGACTTCCAGTTGCTCGAGGGCGAGGTGCACGCGATCGTCGGCGACAACGGGGCGGGCAAGTCGACCCTGCTGAAGATCATCGCCGGCGCCCACCGTCCCGACGGCGGTGAGCTATTGATCAACGACCAGCCGGTCACGCTGGCCAATCCGCGGGCCGCTCAGGAACTGGGGGTCGCGACGGTATTCCAGGATCTCGGGCTCATCGACCACCTCGACGCGGCGGCCAACCTCTTCCTCGGCCGGGAGATCTACCTGCGCGCCCCTCTATCGTGGCTGGGCATCCTCGACAAAAAGGAGATGCGCAAGCGGGCCGCCCAGGAAGTCGTGCGGCTGAAGGTGAACATCGGCTCGGTCAGCCAGATGCTGGGCGGCATGTCGGGCGGCCAGCGCCAGGCGATCGCGGTGGCGCGGGCCGCGGCATTCGGGACACGCATCGTCCTCATGGACGAGCCGACGGCAGCGCTCGGAGTCCGCGAGACCGCGGCCGTCTGTGACCTCATCCGGCAATTGAGGGATGAAGGAATGTCGGTGGTCATCGTGAGCCACAGCATGCCGGACGTTTTCGCCGTGTCCGGGCGGATAACCGTGCTCAGGCACGGCCGCACGGTCAAGACGGTCGGGACAGCGGACTGCAGCGCCGAGGAGATCATCGGCATGATGACTGGCGCCTTCGAATCGACGCTGCAGCCCGAGAACCGCCGCCAGGCCACCGAGAGAGCCTGAGAGGAAAGTCCATGACGAGCATCCAGAGCAGGCCGCCGGTATCCGAAATGGCGGGCGTGCGACAAGTCAGGACGGGCTTCGCGCTGTGGCTCAAGAATCGTGACGTCCAGCGGATCATCATCAACATCTCCGTCATCGTCCTGATAGGACTATCCGTACAGATCGCGGTCGGGCACTTCTTCTCGGCCCGGAATCTGTGGGGTCTTTTCGTGCAGATCGGCGTCGTCGCCATCATCGCGGCGCCCGTCTCGATCGTGATGGTGGCGGGCTGCATCGACGTTTCCATCGGTGGGGTCGTCGTGCTGTCATCGGTGGTCGCGGGCCTGCTGGCGGCGCACGGAACGGCATTGTGGCTGTCGTTCGTGATCGCGGTCCTCGTCGGAGCATTCGTCGGGCTCGTCAACAGCTTCCTGATCCTGTGCGTCGGGATCACGAGCCTGATTGCGACGATCGCGACGCTTTACGTCACCCAGGGCGTGGGTAACCTGCTGACCAATGGCCTGCCGGTATCCGGAGTCCCGGCGAGCTTCGCCACGATCGGATCCGGGTTGATCGGCAACGGGCCAGTCCCGATCCAGGCGCCCATCGTCATCGCCGTCCTCTTGCTGTTCATCGCCATCCAGCGCTACACCAGCCTGGGCCGCTACGCGGTGGCAACCGGCAGCAACAGGCGCGGGGCGTTCCTCAACGGCGTTCCCGTGCGACGGACGATCACGCTATGCCTCGTCTTGTCCGGAGCCGCCTCGGGGTGGGGCGGTGTCCTCTACGGTTCACGGATCGGTACTCCTGTCCCCGTGGTCGACCAGGACCTGCTGTTCCAGGTGATCGTGGCGTGCGTGGTCGGCGGAACCGCCCTCACCGGCGGGCGGGGCACGGTCTTCGGCGCGTTCACGGGCGCGATGCTCATCGCCACCGTGAATGACTCACTCGATTTGTTCGGAGTCTCAACTTTCTGGCAGTACATCGCGCTTGGCGGCCTGCTCGTGCTGGCCGTCGGATTCGACACAGGGGCCCGTGAAATGCTCACTCGCCGCCGCTTTAGCCTGCCCAATGTAGAAGATATCTAAATACCGCGAATCTAATCGGGCACATACGTGTGCTTTACTTTCGTGCACCCGAAAACTATCAAATCCACTCTACCGAAGGATAGAAATGCTAATAACCGCACACCCCAAAAATGGCAGACAGAGAAGACGCTTGTCGTTCTTCGCGGCACTGTCGGCGATGCTGCTGCTGACCCTTTCCGCCGCGGCCTGCAGTTCGTCGGGCTCCAGTTCAAGTACCAACTCAGGCGCCAGCTCGAGTGCCAGCTCCACGGCGGGCACGACAACCACCTCCTCGAAACCCCTGGCCGGGAAGAAAATCCTCGTCGTCCCCTACTGGCTCGACAATTTCAACACGGCGTACACGAGCTGGCTTAACAGGCTCCTGTCAGCCGAAGGCGCGAGCGTGACGGTGATCAACGCGAACGCGGTCGCGTCGCGGCAGCTCAACGCCATCACGAGCGCTATCGATACCGGCCAGTACGACGGCATTATCTGGGCGCCCATTGATCTGGGCACCGCCGATAACACGGTGAACCAGATAGCAAAAGCGGGTATCTCCCAGGTGGTCTTCGAGGGCGACCTGCCAAGTTCGGTGCACGTCCCTCAGGTAAACCTCGATGAGCAGACCTCTCTCACGGCGGCGGGAGTTATCGCCGCTCAGTACATCAAGGCTCACCCCGCGCTCGGCTCGGCGCCGCTGGCCGCCTTCATGGGCGTGTATCCGCAGAATGCCACCTGCGTCCTGCGGATGCACAGCTTCCTCAGCGGCATGCAGAGCGTCATGCCGAATGCTCAGGTTGTCTACTTCGGCGCGGCAAATGGCGAGAGCGATGCCGCGAACAAGATGGGCGACTTCATCACTGGCGGGAAGAAGTTCAACGTCACCGATGGTTGCGGGAGCGCAAGCACGCTGGGCGTGCTCGACGCACTGAAGTCCGCCGGCCTGGCCAACGCCACGGGCAAGACCCCGCAGAAGGTCTTCATCATGACCCAGGACGGCACGCCGCCTGAGCTGCAGAGCCTGTGGAACGAGAACTCCGCTCTGATGATCTCCAGCCTGCTGCCGCCCAAGACCGGCGCCCAGGAGACCACGGCCCTGCTCACCAAGGTCATGACCAAGCAGATCCCACTGGACAGCACGCAGAACGTCGAGTTCGGCTGGACCCCCATCACCCCGAATTGCGCGAAATGGCGGCCGGTCGTGCTGGACCAGTTCGCAGGGGTGCCCGGATTCAACGTTCCTGCCTGCAGTTTTACCTACACCGGATCGTCTTGACCGTCAGCGGCGCACTGCGCGGCAGTACGCACATGAGGCGCCTGGGGTGGCGGCGGACGAGGATGGCCACCCCAGGCGCCGCAGGCACCGCATCCTCGAAGGAGCACAT
>Ga0070717_10004046_pt1 | contig 10562 bp, 9 predicted proteins | sample LARL113metaG_FD_71366 | JGI IMG/M metagenome (GOLD analysis project Ga0070717, IMG submission 71366) | Corn, switchgrass and miscanthus rhizosphere microbial communities from Kellogg Biological Station, Michigan, USA - LAR L11-3 metaG | ecosystem: Host-associated > Plants > Roots > Rhizosphere ... | reverse complement strand
TCGGGCCAGTTCCACCAGCGCCTCGCGGATGACCTCGGACTGACGGCGGCCCGACCCGGTTAGGGCATCAAGAGCTCGCTGGGCTTCGTCGTCGAGCCGAACAGAGATTGCACGTTCCATACGGCCCACGGTATCACAAACGTGATACTGGAGCGGGAGACGGGCTTCGAACCCGCTACCTCAACCTTGGCAAGGTTGCGCTCTACCGAGTGAGCTACTCCCGCGTCCGAGTTCCAGAGTCTAGCTAACGCGACTGGAGCGGGCGATGGGAATCGAACCCACGTAACCAGCTTGGAAGGCTGGCGCACTGCCATTGTGCTACACCCGCTTGGGCACCGGCTGGTGGCCCGTGCGGGCTTCGAACCCGCGATCTCCGGCTTGAAAGGCCGGCGTCCTAGTCCACTAGACGAACGGGCCAGGGCCGCCGGCCATTCTACCGGGCTCTGTCAGTCGTCCCCGTCGTCGCCCGTGGGCACGATCTTGCCCCTGATCTCACCGCCGGGGTGTGCCGGTGAGTGGATGTTGACGTAGGTGTTGCCAGCCCTGAGATCGGCCAGGAAGGCCGCAAAGGTCACCCCGGTGGGCAGCGCGAAGTCGGCGGCCGTGCGCACGCCCGCCACCTCGAACCCGTCACCCGTGATCGCCTTGTCGGCGGTATTGGGCGTGGGCGCGAAGAAGAACACGACCACGGGCCCGTTGGTGCCGGGCGCCCCGATGTGGATGTGCGACTGGATGATCCGGGTCACCCCCTCCGCCCGCAGCCGGAAGCGCAGCTTGGTGTCGTTGTCGGTCAGCCGCAGGTCGAGCATGCCGGTGCCCGGCGAGCCGGTCGGCGGCACCTCCTGATCACCAGTCAGGTGCGCCAGGAAGTGCCTGGCGGGAGCGTCGGCGCTGACCACCCCGGCCCCTGAAATCGCCACCAGCACCGTCAGGCCGACGGCCAGAAAAGCTCGTCTGATCATGTGCATGCCTCCATGCCCAGAGCGGTCGGAACCAATGCAGGCTAGGCCGTTCGGCTGGCGCGCGCACCCTTCGAACTGAGTGACACTGGCCCCACCCCAACCCTCCCCTTAGGGGAGGGGAACGGCGCCGCTTGGTGGGCGGCGACGGGATCGAACCGCCGACCTCTAGCATGTCAAGCTAGCGCTCTCCCAGCTGAGCTAGCCGCCCTCGATCAGCGAGGTGGCTATTCTAGCTGTGTGCCTCCCTACCTCGGCCGCGCCATGCCCCGACGCGAGGACGGGCGGCTGGTCACCGGGCGCGGCCGTTACGCCGGCGACATCAAGCTCCAGGGCCTGGCCCACATCGCCTTCGTCCGCTCGCCGCACGCGCACGCGCGCGTCACCTCGATCGACACCGCGGCCGCCGGCGCGATGCCCGGCGTGATCCGGGTCCTGACCGCCAAAGACCTGCCGGCCCGAGCGCGCGCGGTCAGGAACTGGCTCCCGGCCGAGATGGAGCACCTGGCGCGCCCCGTGCTCGCCGAGACCGAGGTGAACTATTCCGGCGACGCGGTGGCCGCGGTGATCGCCGAGCATGCCTACCAGGCCCACGACGCGGCGGCGGCGGTCGAGGTCGACTACCAGCCGCTGCCCGTAGCGATCGGCGTCCAGCAGGCGATGGCCGCGGATGCACCCAGGGTCCACGAGCAAACCGAGTCCAACGTCGCGCGCAGCGCCGACTACGTCTTCGGAGACATCGAAGCCGCCTTCGCCGGCGCCCCGGTCACGGTCAAGGAGACCTTCCAGACCGCCCGCATCTGCGGCGCCGCCATGGAGCCGCGGGTGGCGACCGCCACCTGGCACCCAGGCGAAGAGGAGCTGACGATCTGGACCTCGACCCAGACCACCTTCTCGGTGCGCGACACCGTCGCCGATGCCCTCGAGCTCGACAAGGAGAAGGTGACCGTGCTCGCCCACGACGTGGGCGGGGGCTTCGGGCCCAAGGGCACCGTCTACGGGGAGGAGGTGCTGGTGGCGGTGGCCGCGCGCCTGCTCGAGGGGCCGGTCACCTGGACCGCCACCCGCAGCGAGGACACGGCCACCACCGTCCATGCGCACGGCACCCGCATCGAGATCGAGCTGGCGGCCGAGGCGGACGGCAAGCTGCGCGGGCTGCGCGGCCACGTCATCCACGACATGGGCGCCTACCCGAGCGCGGGCAGCGGCCAGATCGACATCATCGTGCCTCACATGCTCTCCGCGTACGTCCTCCCGGCCCTGAGCGTGAAGGCCGACGTGGTCTTCACCAACGCCGCCCCCACCGGTTTCGTGCGCGGCGGCGGGCGGCCGCTGGGCAACTTCGTGATCGAGCGCATGATCGACCGCCTGGCGGCCCGCATCGGGGCCGATCCCGCCGAGGTCCGGCGCCGGAACCTGATCGCGGCCGAGCGGATGCCCTACGACACCCAGTTCCCGCAGGGCAAGCGCACCCTGATCTACGACGGCGGCGACTACCCCCAGCTGCTCCGCACTGCCCTCGAGAAGATCGGCTATGACGAGCTGCGCGCCCGCCAGAAGGAGGCCCAGGACGGCCGCCGGATCGGGGTGGGCGTGGCCTGCTGCGTGGAGTCCAGCGGGTTCGGGACCGGTGAGCCGGCCCGAGTGCGCATCGAGCCCGACGGCACCGCCCACCTCTTCATCGGGTCCACGCCCCAGGGGCAGGGCCACGAGACCGCCGCCGCCATGGTCCTGGCCGACCGCCTGGGCTGGCCCTACGAGAAGATCGAGGTGGTCGCCGGCGATACCCGGGTCGTCCCCTGGGCCATGCTCACTGCCGGCAGCCGCAGCGCCATCCACGTCGGCAATGCGACTTCGCTGGTTGCCAAAGCCGCGCGCGACCGCATCCTGGAGCGCGCGGCGGAGGTGCTGGAGGCGAACCCGGTCGACCTCTTCATCGAGGACGCCGTCGTGCACGTGCGCGGCGTGCCCCAGAAGTCGGTCCGGGTGGTTGAGCTCTTTCCCCATGGCCTCGAGGTCGAGGAGGCCTTCAACACCAGGACCGGCACCGCCTACGCCAGCTCCTGCCACGCGGCCGCGGTGAGCGTCGACCCCGAGACCGGCTCGGTCGAGATGCTGCGCTACGTGATCGTCCACGACACGGGCAAGGTGATCAACGCCACCCTGGTCCAGGGCCAGATGCACGGCGGCCTCGCGCACGGCATGGGCTATGCGATGTTCGAGGAGGCGATCTACCAGGCCGACGGCGCCTTCGTGACCGCGACCTTCCTCGACTACACGATTCCCAGCGCGCCCGAGATCTCGATGCCGCTGGGCCTGTTCCCGGTGGAAACCCCGACCGAGGCCAATCCCGAGGGGTTCAAGGGCGCCGGCGAGAGCGCCACCATCGCGGCCCCCGCGACGATCATCAACGCCATCGAGGACGCCGTCCGCCAGCTCCAGCCGGACGCGGCCATCAGCAGTCTCCCCATCACTCCGCTGCGGCTGTACGAACTGCTGAACGGCGCCGCCGGTTGATCCAGCCGGCGCCCATCCCGCCGGCGAGCAGCGTCTCTTGGCAGCGCAACCTGGCCGTCCTCTGGTTCGCCGAGTTCACGGCCATCTTCGGCTTCTCCTTCGCGTTCCCGTTCCTGCCCCTCTACCTGCGCGACCTGGGCGTGCACACACCCAACGAGCTCGCCCTCTGGGCCGGGCTCTCAGGTGGCGCCTCCGGCTTCGCGCTGGCGGTCAGCAGCCCGCTCTGGGGCGCCATCGCAGACCGCTACGGGCGCAAGTCCATGCTGATCCGGGCCATGATCGGGGGTGGGGTCACCGTGCTGGTGATGGGCTTCGCCCGGGGGAAGGTCGACGTGGTGGTCCTGAGGTTCATCCAGGGCCTGACTTCGGGCACGGTCGCGGCGGCCACGGCGCTGGTCGCCACCGGAACCCCCCGCCACAAGGTGGGCTGGGCGCTCGGCATTCTCAGCTCCTCGATTGCCACCGCGGGCGCGGTCGGGCCGGCGCTGGGGGGCATCGTCTCCGCCTACACGCACAACCTGCGGCTGCTCTTCATCGGCGGCGGGCTGCTGCTGCTGGTGTCGACCCTGCCCGTGCTGCTCCTGGTGCGGGAGCCGCCCTACGAGCGGCGCGCGGCCGCGGCCAGCCCTGCGCTGGCGGTGCTCCGGCAGGCGGGCTCGGGAACCCTCGCCGCGATCGTGGTGCTGCTGGTCGCCCAGGGCTTCCTGCAGATGAGCTTCAGCGCCTTTCAGCCCCTGGTCGCCCTCCGGATCCTGGCCCACGCCGGGAATGACGTCAACACCATCACCGGCATCACATTCGGCGCGATCGGCCTGGCGAGCGCGGTGGCGGCCGTGGTCTACTCTGGGGCGGCCAAACGCTTTGGATACCTCCAGGTCGCGATCACGACTGCCGTCCTCATGGGCCTCGCCGAGGTCGCCTGCGGGGTCGTTCCCTCGCCGATCACGATCGTCTTCGCCGGCGCCGTCGCCGGCTTCGCCTACGGCGCGCTGCAGCCCGCGGTGTCGAGCATGATCGGCCTCGAATCGCCGGCGGTGGTGCAGGCCCGGATCTTCGGGCTGGCCGCCTCGGCGACGGCTCTCGGCTTCGGGGTCGGGCCCGTCCTGGGCGGCGCCGCGGCCGCCGAGACCGGCCTCACGGTGGGCCTGGTCATCGCAGCCGTGCTGGCAGCGGTGGTCGCGACCCTGCTGGCGGTACGCGGTCGCGAGCCGGCTCGATGAGACGGTGGCTGCTGCTGGGCATCGCCGTCCTGCTGGCCGCGGCCTGCGGCGGCGACGACTCGGGCAGCTCGGCGGCCCCGGCCGCCTCCTACCCACCTGGCTGTCAAAATGAGATCAAGACCTGCATGGAGCAGAGAACCTCCCCCCCGCCGCAGACGATCGACGCCGCCAAGACGTACGTGGCGACCGTGCACACCTCGCGTGGCGATTTCACGATCAAGCTCGATTCCAAGGCCGCCCCGGTCACGGTCAACAACTTCGTCTACCTGGCGCAGAACCACTTCTATGACGGGCTGACCTTCCACCGCTACGTGGCCGGCTTCGTGATCCAGGGCGGCGATCCAGCCGGCAACGGGACCGGCGGGCTCGGCTACAAGCTGCCCAACGAGACCAACCCCTCGAACTGGCCGGCCGGGTCGCTGGGCATGGCCTCCAACGCCGCCGGGGTCAGCGGCTGCCAGTTCTTCGTCGTCCTGGCGCCGGCCCCGAGCCTCGCATCGGGCGGGGTCTACAACCATTTCGGCGCGGTGCAGTCCGGTATGGACGTGGTGCAGCAGCTGCGCCAGGGCGACACCATCAAGGGCATCGACGTAGCCGCCTCGTGAGAGCTCTGCGCGCGCTCACCCTGCTGAGCGTGGTGATGGCCGCCGCCTGCGGCTACCCCGATCCCAACCCCCCCAACGGCCCGGTCGCGGGCGTGCAGGCCACCACGCCGACGCCGGTGCCCGGCGCCGACGACTTCAACAACGGGGCCAACCTCAAGCCGGTCACCTTTCCCGACGGGCTCCAGGTCCGGGACGTCAAGGTGGGCACGGGTCAGGTCGTGAAGAAGAACGACGCGGTCAGCATCCAGTACACGGGCTGGCTGGCCGACGCGACCAAGTTCGACTCCAGCCGCGACCGGGACATGCCCTTCGACGTGACGATCGGGCAGGGGCAGGTAATCCCGGGCTGGGACGAGGGCGTGCCCGGCATGAAGGTCGGAGGGATCCGGCGCCTCACGATCCCGTCCGCCCTCGGCTATGGCGACCAGGGGGCGCCCCAGGGCTGCGGCACGGCCTCCGGCCAGCCCTGCACGATTCCGCCCGGGGCCACGCTGGTGTTCCTGATCGAGCTGGTGGCGGACAAGGGCCCCCCGCCCTCGCCGAGCCCGAGCCCCTCCCCTACCTAGCCTCCGGTCGTCCCGATCGGGCCGGTGACGGCGAAGTAGAGGACCAGGTACAGGAAGATCCAGACCACGTCGACGAAGTGCCAGTACAGGGTGATGGCGGCCGGCCCCACGTGGTTGGTGGCCGAGAACTGCCCCTTGAGGGCGCGCCCCAGGACCAGGCACAGCAGCACCAGGCCCCCCGCGACGTGGCCGCCGTGGAAGCCGGTCATCGTGAAGAAGGCGCTGGCGAACTGGTTGGTCGTGAAGTTGATGTGGGCGGTGGCGAACTCGTAAGCCTGGCCCAGCTCGAAGGCGAGGCCCAGCAGGATCGTGCTCACCCAGAGCCCGAGGAAGACCCGGCGCCCGCTGAACGGCCCCTGGGCGAGCAAGGCGACGATCGAGACCAGGGCCACCGCAGCCCCGAAGAAGCCGATCAGGCTGTCTCCCACCGCCCCGCCGGCGACCGCGAGCACGGAGAAGATGACCATCAGGACCAGCGCCACCCCCATCAGCGCCGCGCCCACGACCCCGCCCCGGCCCAGGCGCCCATCGTGGCGCAGCGCCTCCAGCCCGAAGTGGCAGGTCACACCGCTGGAGAGCAGCACCACGGTGTTGATGGTCGGCAGGGGCCAGACCTCGACCGCCTGGGTGCCGGGCGGCGGCCAGCCGGTGTGGGAGCCGACCATGTAGAAGTACATGGCGAACAGGCTCCCGAAGAACATGATCTCGGAGCACAGGAAGATGTACATGCCCATGACGCCGGCATGCAGGCTCCGGTACTGGGGCCCCTGGACCGGCGCCACGGCGACTGCCATCTAGGCGCTCTCCTCGATGTGGGCGTGGCCCGCGTGGCCGGTCTCGGTGGCCTCGGCCGGGTAGTAGCGGGTGTCCTCGACGATCACCCAGCCGATGACGCCGGTGAGGAAGATCGCGGCGCCGATCACGCCGATCACGATGTGGCCCCACAGGGGCATGAAGCCGAAGTTCACCAGCGCGAGCGCGAGTCCGAATACCCCGAGCGCGATCACGAACGGGAAGTTGCTGCTGGGGAAGATGTGAATGCCCAGATGGTGGGCGCGCTCGTCGTAATCCACCTCGGGCGGCGAGTGGTCGACGGGGAGCTCGAAGTCGAAGCGGCTGGCCGCGGCCCGGGCGGGGTCGTGGTCGCGCCAGGCCTGAAAGGCGGCCGACGCGACCCGGCTGCTGGGCCAGAGGTGGAAGCCGCAGTTGCGGCAGTGCTCGAGGAAGCGCGGCGTCCGCAGCCCGCAGCGTGGACAGTCGATGGCCAAGGCGGGATTGTCGACATCGACATAGCGAGGCTTCGTCGCGGAGGCCACTGACCGGGATTCTAAACAGCCCGGCCCTCCCGGCCCGGGCCCCGCCCTTTCCTATACTTCTCGGCGGATGACCCACCCCACAAAATCCGCGGTTTTGCGGGGGCCCCGGGGGAAGCACGGCCTTCCCCGCCTGCGGCTCCTGGCCGCCGCGACGGTGCTGGTGGCGGCCGCGGCGGTGGCCTTCGCCCTGCCCGCGCTGGCCGACCAGGGCGGTTCCGGCATCTCGCCGTTCCTGCCCCAGGCTGACTCCCCCAACGGGCGCAACCTCTGGAACCTCTACAACTGGATCTCGATCCCGGCGATCGTGATCTTCGTCGGTGTCGAGGCGGCCCTGCTGGTCATCATCGTCCGCTTCCGGCGCAGTGTGCGGCCGCCCGGGTTCGTGCCTCCCCAGTGGCACGGGCACCCGGTGATCGAGGTGGTCTGGACCGTGATCCCGCTGATCGTGATCGGGATCATCGGGGTCCTCTCCTTCGTGGAGCTCCAGAACGACTTCACCAAGCGCACCGACGCCCAGACCCAGATGGACATCACGATCACCGGCTTCCAGTTCGGCTGGCGCTACGACTACCAGCCGGATGGTGTCCAGGTGGTCTCCAACGGCAACCAGGCGACCCCGATGGTGGTGCCGGTCGACACCCTGATCCGGATCCGCACCCAGAGCCAGGACGTGATCCATTCCTGGTGGGTCCCCTACCTCATGGGCAAGACCGACGCCGTGCCCGGGTACGACAACTACACCTGGATCCAGCCCCAGAAGGTCGGCCTTTACCGGGGCGAGTGCGCCGAGCTCTGTGGCGCCGGGCACTCCACCATGCAGATTCTCGTCAAGGTTGTCAGCCAGGACGACTACCGGGCCTGGGTCCAGCAGCAGAAGACGCAGCCCTCGCCGTCGCCGTCCGTGAAAGTCTCGAAGACCGCATCGGGCGCCTTCACGGCTTCCCCGAGTCCGTCACCCAGCAAGTAAGGTAGGAGTTCAGATGGCAACGGTTGCCGCGCCGCCGCGACCCAAGGCTTACGACCAGACCTTCTTCGCCCCGGTCTCGATCTGGCTCACCACCACCGATCACAAGCTGATCGGGATCATGTACATGTTCACGGGCATCGCCTCGTTCATCGTGGCGGGAATCTTCGCGCTGATCATGCGCGTCCAGCTGTCGCAGCCGAACCTCAACATCATCAACCCCGAGCTCTACAACCAGCTGCTCTCCGCGCATGGGACGACGATGATCTTCTTCTTCGTCACCATCTTCCTGACCGGCATCGCCAACTACATGGTGCCGATCATGGTGGGCGCTCGGGACATGGCCTTCCCGCGCCTCAACCTGCTCGGGTTCTGGCTGATTCCGATGTCGATCTTCATCTACTACGCGGGGTTCTTCACGGGCGGCGCGCTCGACGCCGGCTGGACCGGCTACGCGCCTCTGACCGAGCTCAAGTACAACCCGGGCACCGGGGTCGACCTCTGGGTCTTCAGCCTCGCCATCTGGGGTGTGTCCGGGATCATGGCGTCGACCAACTTCCTGACCACGATCGTGGCGCTGCGCGCGCCCGGGATGAAGCTCACCCGGCTGCCGCTCTTCGTCTGGGCACAGATCTCGACCTCGATCCTGCTGCTGATCGTGGGCTCGCCGCTGGTGGCGGTCCTGGTGCTGCTCGAGTTCGACCGCCAGTTCGGCACCCACTTCTTCACGACCGATGGGCGCCCGGTGCTGTTCCAGCACCTGTTCTGGTTCTTCGGGCACCCCGAGGTCTACATCATGATCCTGCCCGGTTTCGGCATGATCTCCGAGATCATCCCGGTCTTCTCCAAGAAGCCGATCTTCGGATACAGCACGATGGTCGCCGCCTTGTTCGGCATCGTGTTCCTGTCGATGGCGGTGTGGGCGCACCACATGTTCACGGTCGGCATGAACATCTACGTCGAGACCTTCTTCATGGTCATGACGATGCTGATCGCGGTGCCCACCGGCATCAAGTTCTTCAACTGGATCGCGACCGCCTGGTCGGGCTCGGTTGAATTCACGCTGCCCATGAAGTTCGCGTTCGGCTTCCTGGCCACCTTCCTGATCGGCGGCATCACCGGCGTCTACCTGTCCTCGGTGCCGGTCGACACCCAGCTCCACCAGAGCTACTACGTGGTCGCGCACCTGCACTACGTGCTCTTCGGCGGCGCCGTGTTCACCATCTTCGCCGGCCTCTACTACTGGTTCCCCAAGATCACCGGCCGCCTGCTCAACACGACGCTCGGGGAGTGGAACTTCTGGACCCTGTTCGTCGGCTTCAACGGGACCTTCCTGGTCATGCACACGCTCGGGCTGGAAGGGATGCCGCGGCGCATCGTCACCTACAACGGCGGCTACGGCGAGGAGGGCTGGGGGACGGTCAACGTGATCATCACGATCTCCTCCTTCCTGCTCGCCTTCTCGGTGCTGCTGTTCCTGATCAACGTGATCTGGAGCCATCGCAACGGGGAGCTCGCCGGTGACGACCCCTGGGAGGGCAACAGCCTGGAGTGGGCCACCACCTCACCCCCGCCGCCCTACAACTTCGACCAGGTGGCGCCCATACGCAGCTTCATGCCGATGCGCGACATCCGGGCCGGACGGACGGCCCCGGCGGCGGTAGCCGACCCCAGCCCGACCTAGCCTCAGACCCCGGCTGACAGCGTCGACATCAGCCAGGCCGCAACCTCGGCCGCCGGCTTGACCGCGGTCACGTGCCCGACTCCCTGGCCCGCGTACAGGGCCGCCTGGCGGGGATCGCCGGCGAAGGCGCGAGCGGGCGGCGCGACCGGCCAGGCGCCCTCCTCCTGGGGGGCAAGCGCCCTGGCCGCCTCGTAGGCCGACCGCAGCACGCGGTGGGGCGCGTCCGGCCAGCCGCCGCCGAAGGCCTCGGTCAGCTGGGTGTCCTCGGCCTGGGCGAAGAGCAGCGCCTGTTTGTACTCGTCATGGGCGTCGCACTCGTCGGTGGCCACGAAGGCGGTCCCCACCCGCACGGCGGCGGCGCCCGCCGCCAGCACGCCGGCCACGGTTCTGGGGTGCGCGATGCCGCCGCTCGCGATCACCGGCACCTGGACCCGGTCCAGGACGGCGGCCAGCAGCGGGAGCAGGCCCACCCTGCCGCGCACGTGGCCCCCGGCCTCGACGCCCTGCGCCACCACCAGGTCGGCGCCCGCGCGCTCCGCCGCGACCGCCTCCTCGGCGGAGCCCACCTGCCAGGCCACCAGCGCGCCCTCGGCCTGCGCGGGCTTGATCAGCTCAGCGTCGGGCTCGGCCCAGAAGAACTCGATCACGCGCGCCCGCCGGGCCGCCGCCACCACCTCCTCCACCAGCGCGCGGTCGGGCCGGGTGAAGTTGATGCCGCGAGCCCCGGCAAT
>Ga0070717_10004045_pt1 | contig 10563 bp, 13 predicted proteins | sample LARL113metaG_FD_71366 | JGI IMG/M metagenome (GOLD analysis project Ga0070717, IMG submission 71366) | Corn, switchgrass and miscanthus rhizosphere microbial communities from Kellogg Biological Station, Michigan, USA - LAR L11-3 metaG | ecosystem: Host-associated > Plants > Roots > Rhizosphere ... | reverse complement strand
TTGGCAATAACGGGATTTCCGGCGGGTCGCTCACGGCTCGGGGGCCGGACAACGGCAGCAATCCGACGTGCAACGTGGGCGGCACCGTGAACTGCACAAGGGTGATGATCGGCGGAATTCAGCGGATCAACACCAATGGCATCTACACCGGGGGCCTTCAATACACGGATCACGTGTACGGTGGCGACTTCGGGATCTACAACCAGTACGTCGGGTCCAACGTCGGCTTCTATGACCGGGACAGTAACTTCCACCCGGTGCACGGAGGGATTATCACGACCGGAACAAGCCAGTTTTCGGCCATTGTCTGCGACCAGTGCGGCAATTGGGAGATCCAACACCGCCGCAAAAATCCAGCCCCGGTTCAGAAGATCAAGTTGTCCGACTGGGCAAAGGCACCGAAAGCGGAGCCGGGCGCTTTGCAGCCGGTGGAGATGGTGGCCGAATGCCTGGCCTGCCATTTCACGGTGGAGTACAGCAAGTTGGAAAGTAGTTAAATCGAACAGGAGAACCAAATGGAAAAGACGTTTCAGTTGAACGACAAAGAGCAGGCCGCGCTGGCGGGAGTCGATCAGGAGCGCACACAGGCGCTGGCGATGGTCGGCGCACTCAGCTTGGACATGGAGCAGGCACGCAAGAATCTGGACGCTGCGGCGGAACGCCAGAAGGCCTTCATTCGCCAGGCCGTCACCTCGCGCGGCGTCGAGCGGTTCGAGAACGCGCGGGTGCAGAATGCGGCGCTGATCGTTTCGATACCGGATGAGCCGCACGCGCGTCCCAGCCTGAGCAACGACATCGACAAGATGGTGGAGCGAGTGAATGGCAGCGCCGAAGTAAGGGAGTAAAAACCATGCCGTGGTTGTCGCGCAATGACTTCAAGCCCAGCGATTTTATACACGCCGATGATCTGAACAACCTCGCCAACGATCAGCGGGTCTGGGGCGGGAACGTAGATGGCGGCAACTACACTCTGAGCAACGTCAATATCGTCGGCATCACTCCCTCGGCCGGGGGCGGCGGCGTGTTCACCGTCTTCGGCAGGAGCGGGGATGTGGTCGCGCAGGCGGGCGATTACACGGCGGCGCAGGTAGGCGCGGTCCCGCTGGCGCGGCAGATCATCACCCCGGCTGGCTCGGGCCTTTCGGGCGGCGCGGCATTGAGCGCCGACGTAACCCTTACCGCGGCGGTGCAATCCGTCTTCGGTCGCACCGGGGCGGTCGTCCTGACGCAAGCGGATATCACCAGCGCGAATGGCGTGCTGGTGACCCGCAATATCTCCACCGGGGCTGGCTTGCAAGGCGGCGGCAATCTCAGCGCAGATCGCACGCTCGCGGTCATTCCCGATTCCACAAACCAGCAGGTGCAGGTGATGGCTGGCGGCGTGTTGGGAGGAACGCGCCGCGCGATCAACTTCATCAACGGCGCGAATGTCAACGTCTCGCTTTTGGACAACTCCAGCGCGAACCGGGTAGACATCACCGTATCTTCGACGGGCGGCGGCGGCGGCATGGTGGACCCGACGACCACGAAGGGCGACGTAATCGTGCGCGGCTCGGCCGTTCCGAATCGCCTTGGGGTCGGAACCGATGGCCAGGTACTGACGGCGGACAGCACGCAGCCGGTAGGCATCCGCTGGGTGACGCCCATCGTCCCTGCCGTGACGAGTGTGTTCGGCAGGATCGGCGCGATCGTTCCCGTCCTCGGCGATTACACGGCGGCGATGGTCACCAATGCGGTTGACCAGACGGTGAGCTACACCAACCCGCCGTGGATTCTTTCCCTGCCGTGGAGCAAGATCACGAATCCGCCGGCTTTCATGCCAGACCCGACGGGGGCCAAAGGCGACATGATCGTCCACGGGGCCTCCGGTACCACGCGCCTGCCAGCGGGCGCAGATGGTGCGATCCTCGCCGCCGACAGTAGTATGGCGCTGGGCGTGAAGTGGGCAGCGGTGGCGGTAACCAGCGTCTTCGGAAGGACCGGAGCCGTCGCGGCGCAGGCAGGCGATTATACCGTCGCGCAGGTTACCGGAGCGGTTCCCAATACGCTCACCATCAATACGGGCACGGGCCTGGCGGGCGGCGGCAATCTCAGCAGCAACCGGACGTTCTCCGTCGTGCCCGACACGACCAACCAGCAGGTGCAGGTATTTCTGGCCGGAGCCTCGGTCGGCACCCGGCACGCGATCAACTTCGTGAGTGGCGCGGGCGTCGCCCTGAGCATCGACGACAGCCAAGTGAATAACTGGATCGACGTGACAGTCTCCTCATCGGGCACGGGCAGCGGCGGCGGCATGGTGGACCCGACGACTACAGCGGGCGATCTGATCGTGCGCGGCCCAAGCGCACCTCCCACCCGTCTCCCCGTAGGTACCAACGGTCAGGTGCTGACGGCAGACTCGGCGCAGCTCCTGGGCGTGAAGTGGGCGACCCCGGCGGCGGGTGGCGCCGGATCGCAGACACCCTGGATCGGAGACGTGGACGCCGCCGGAAACGCGCTGAATAACGTGAAGGGGATCGGCGTAAACATTGCCGCCAACCCGGCTCTCGCCCGCGTGTACGCCTATGTGTCTGGGACCGAAGAGGGCTTCGCCGCAGTGGACAACAGCGCCGCCGGGATGGCCTCAGTTTCGGTGACGAACGATGTCGCCGCCCATCTGCGCATCCGGTGCTACGGAAGCGGCTACGTCGGCTCTCTGCCAGGCCTCGGTGTTCTGGAAGGCAGCACCGCCGTAGCATTTGTAGCGAGTGGACAGGAGGTGATACGCCTCAACAGCGGGCACCTGCTGGTGGGCACGACCCTGGACGACGGCGTGAATGCCGTTCAGGTAAACGGCAAAGTGAAGTCTCTGACCGGCGGCTTTGTATTCCCAGACGGCACCACCCAGACGACGGCTTACACGGCTGCTTCGTCTCCGGTGACCAGCGTGTTCACAAGGACAGGCGCGGTCGTGGCCGTGGCGGGCGATTACACGGCGGCGATGGTCACCCATGCCGTGGACAACAGCGCCACCTATGCCGATCCTTCGTGGATCACCAGCCTTGCGTGGGCGAAGATCACGGGGGCGCCGGCTTTCCTTAGCGATCCGACGACGACTAAGGGCGACATCATCGCACGCGGTGCTGCGGCCCCGGCGACGCGCGTTGCCGTGGGCGCGAACAATACCGTGCTCACCGCCGACAGCACCCAGCCCCAAGGAGTGAAGTGGGCCGCTGCTTTGCAGACCCCTTGGACGAGCAATATCGATGGCGGCGGCTTCAACCTCTTTCACGTAGCTTCGATTGGTATCAACACTGGCGGCGTGGCGACGGCGCGGCTTCAGGTGGTAGGTTCGGCTACCGGGATCGTGGCTAAGTTCGACAACGGAGCCGCCGGAGATACGTGGTTGCAGATATTGAGCAACGGCGGTGTCGGTGGTTATATCGGATTCCTGAGTGTTGGCAACGGATTGGCGTTTCTGAATTCAGGGGGAAGCGCAACGCCGAATCTGCTGGTCACCGATGGAGGCCTGGTAGGCCTCGGCACGGCGACTCCCCCTTGCAAATTCTCCCCTGTGCTTTCGCGGGCCACGGCCTACGCTGCGGGTGACTCTACGACGTGGGCCGACATCATCGTCGAGAATGCACAGGCCGCAGTCAACACGGCGACGGGCATCGGCTTCAACGTCAGCACGTACCACGGCAACCAGACTGTAGTCGCGGGCATCGCCTGCGTCCGCATGATCGGCACGGGTGGCGATGCCTCTAACGATCTGGCGTTCATCACGCGGGCGCAGAACGTGACGAGCGCCGAAACCATGCGCCTGACGGCGTTGGGCAATTTGGGAGTCGGAGTATCAGCGCCCAATGCGCGGATCGAAGCGTTGTGTCAGGGCGCGTTGGCTTTGCGCATGATCGCCGCAGGCACTACTTCCAACAATTGCCAGATGCGCTACGGAGGCGGTTCGACGGCTGGAGATACGTGGGCGATTGGCACGGACATCCTCGGCGGCAACGGCGGTCTGGACTACACGATTTACAGCATGAGAAGCGGACCTCGCGTCGTGGTCACCGACGGTGGATTCGGGATCGGTGGCAATCCTGGTTACGCGCTGCACGTCTATGCCACCAACCCCACGTGTGCTCTAAGCGCATCGGCAAACCAGTGGGGGTTGTTTCAGGTCAGCAACGGCACGAATAACTTGCAGATCAGCGTCAATGGCAGCACGGCTGGGTCAATCGTACAGGGTTGTCCTCCTTTCGTCGCAGCCATCTCCAGCACGGGCAATTACCCCTTGGTATTTGCCACTCAGAACGTCGTCAGGATGACCATCCTGGAGACTGGACTGGTGGGCGTCGGGATACAGAATCCGCAGTACGTTCTCGACGTAAATACTGGCTCTTTCCGTTGCGGCGGTGCATTCCTCAAACCCGCTTCGGGCAATCTCTCGATCCAAATGCAGGATGGCGTGCCTTCCTCAACGACCATGCTGACGCAGTCCCCCAGTTTGCTTCAGCTTTCCAACAACGCCATTCCTATCGAATTGGATGCAAACACCAATGGCGGCGTCACGCACCAGTTGTGTCTGGCGACCAATGGCTTTGTCGGTATCGGGACTGCCGGGCCGACCGGGAAGCTGACCGTGATCCCGGCAGTCAGTCCGACGACGATTGCTGGAGTCAATCAGATTCAGATCGGGGAAGCCAGCGACAACGCCAGTTACCGGATGAGCCTTGGGATGGGGGCCATCGTCGGCGGCAGCGGCTGGTGTTCCGTGATTCAATGCACCCCGATAGGTCTGCCACTTCTGCTCCAGCCCTCTGGCGGCAACGTCGCAATTGGAAAGGGCACGGGCGGCGGTGGGTTTCCGCTCGATGTCACAGGCGACATCAACTGTACCGGGGCCTTCAGGATCAACGGTGCCGCCATCAACACCGCTGGCGGACTGGCAGGCATCCAGATTCAAAGCGGAGCCGCGATCAACGGACCATTCACGTACATCAACTTTTTCGCGCTGGCGGGCATCTCGATTTCGAACGGCGGCATCGGCGGTCCCGGCAACAATACGATCTCGGTTCAGTTCGGGACTTCATCCGACATCCGCCTGAAGCGGAACGTGGAGCCGTTGGACGGCGGGCTTGCGCTCATCACGCAACTGCGTCCCGTGACTGCGGAGTGGAACGGCCTGGCGTATACCCGCGAAGGGGAGCGGCTGACTTCGGTGATCGCGCAGGAACTTCAGGAGGTCATTCCCGAGGCCGTGGCGCCGTACCGGACCAAGCTGCGGCCGGAAGATGACGAGGATACGGAACTCCTGGGCATCGATCCGATGGCGATCATCTGCCACCTGATCCTGTCGGTCCAGCAATTGACCGCGCGGTTGAAAACTTTGGAAGAGAAGGTGAACTGATATGACATACGAGGAATCCGACACGCTGATGAAGGATGCAGACTTCCGCGGCCGCATCAAAGTCGCTGCGCTGAAATACAGCGACTCGATCCTGAACGAGGCGAACACCATTCCCGCGCACAACACAAGGCTGCGCTGGGCGCAGACCTGTATGACCCAGCCGGACATGACGGCGGCGAATCTCCAGCCTCCGGTGGTCATGGATGCCGCAGTGCAGGATGCCGGATCAGGGATCACGGATACCGCCCTGCAAGGCGCGGTCGAGACGACCGTCAATCGATTGCTGTGACTCAGCGCTTCGGGTGATTGCGCTTGGGCCGTTTGAGTTCCCGCTCGAACACGGTGGCGAATTCGACGAAGCTGATATCCAGCTTCCAGAGCAGCTTCAGAATCGTGTCCAGAGTGGGGGAGTGCAGGCCGCGCTCCAGGCCGCTCATGTAGCCGCGGTCGACCTCGGATTCAAAAGCCAGACGTTCTTGGGCGATCCCCGAGTTTCGGCGAAGCTCACGGATAGCGCGGCCGAAGGCCAACCGCACCGCCGCCAACTCAGCCGTTTGGGGCTTGCGGGGCATATAAGGCATAGTTACATTACCTCGACAAACAATACCACGCGATAGACCCCACCGTGATAGATAGGACATTGATAAAAATCCGCCGCTGAATACACCGCGCGTGGCAACATAAATGGCGTCTGGCGTTTTTTTCACAGTGTTGCCGGGATGCGGAGAAAGTTTGGTTGCAATTGTTCGCGACTGCGCCATAATTCAATCTATCTTTTGGGCATATCTTTTGATTGGCTGGTGCCTATCTTTTGGATTGACCCCTCGCTTGACCTGGAACGGGCGGGCCATGCGACCCCACTGAAGATGGAAGTGTCGGATGGCTCTAGGTCGAAGCCCGCCGCTCTCACCGCAGCAACATTGCAGGAGTACCGCCGTGGTACCGTTGCAAGCACCGCAGCGGTACCGCTGCGGTGTAACTGCTTTCTTTTCTGCATTTTTCACTTGACACCGTAGCGGTACCGCGCTAGGATTCCGCTGTAGTCGCACCCCGACCGGGCGGCACCCAAACGGAAACATCAACCCATGCCAAAAACATCACGGGAGAGGACTGTGTCTATGCATACTACGAAGGCCCAGAGCAGCCCGGCGGGAACGACGAACGCCAAGATTCAAATTCCAGAAACGCTGCACGACACGATGAAGGCGCTGCGCCAGATTCGCCACCAGCGGGAAGGCGCGGACGTGAAACTCTGCCGCCTTTACCGGGAGGCCGTGGAGCAATACGTCAACGCCAAACCGCAGCAGCAGTTGCTGAAGGAGTGGAGAGGCAATGGAAATTCAAGAACGGGTAAGGCTGCTGGCGATTGAGGAACCGCGCGAGTGTGACTTCTGTCACGCACGCACGGATGTGCGCTACCTCGATCACGACACTTGGGCGTGCGGGCATTGCGCACACCTGTACCTGGCACAGCTTCATTGGAAGGGGTAAGCATGATCGACCACGAATTGAGAAGGCAGTGCATTACCTCGACGGACGTGGGGCCGATCTTTGAAGTCGATGACTACCGGGATGCCTTCGGGGTCTGGATCGAGAAGCACGCCGACGAGCCGACATGGGAGCCGTCGCCCCGGATGCTCCTGGGCAAGGACCTGGAGGAAGGCATCGTCAAGGCCTACAGCCGGATCACGAAGCGGCAGGTGCGGTGGGCCGACCGGACGCTGCGCAACCCGGAGCGGCAGTGGATGGCGGCAAGCCCCGACGCCTTGGTCTTCGGGCCGACCTACCTCGAGCGGGGAGTGGACGCCAAGCTGGTGTTCTGGGATCAGCGCCGCAAGTGGGGCGCGGATGCCAACTCGATCCCCGAAGGCATCCAGATGCAGATGTGGTGGATGATGGCCGTCTGCGACTGCGACGTGTGGGATGTGGCGGCGCTGGTGGGCGATGACGAGCCGCGGATCTACCAGATCGAACGCAACCGGGAAGCGGAGCGTGTGGTCATCGCCCGGTGCGAGGAATGGCACCGCCGCTACGTTGTCGGCACGGAGGTGCCGCCGATCTCCGGCAGCAGGGCCGCGGCGGTCTGGCTCCAGCAGGCCTTCCCGCGTCACGCGCGGCCGGACATGCGCGACGCCACTGAAGAGGAAGCCGAACTCCTGGACGAGTACGCCGAGGCGCGGCTGCTGCGCCAGGACGCGACCGAGCAGTGCGACCGGATGGAAAACGAGATCAAGCTGGCCATCGGCGACCGCGAGGGATTGGAATGGCCGGGCGGGCAATTCACATGGCGGCGCACCAAGGACGGCATTGAGGTGGACTGGGAATCGCTGGCCAAGGGTCTGCTCAACGAGAAGGACAAAGAACTCGCCGCGACGCTGCTGGGCATCCACACCAAGCCGAAGCCGGGCCAGCGCCGGATTCGCTTCGTCTCGAACACGCGCGACATCCGCGACGCGGCATAAGGAACTTATGGCCGACATACTGTACGACCCGGAATGTGGGAGTCTGGCGCGGTACTTCCTGGACGACACCGCGGATAAAGCGAAGGTGCAGGAACTGGCCGGGGTGATTCAACAGGCCATCGAAGACTGGATTGAGGACCGAAGGGACGCCGATACATTCATTGCGCTCACCTCACCGCCGAAGCCGGGCAACCTGCAGATCGCCGGTTCGACGGGGTCGCCGATCGTCACCATCTACCACGACGGGCGCGTGGAGGTGAACCCGCTCTACACGCTCGATGAAGCCGCCAACGCCTTTTGGCGGACGGTCATTGATCTGAACCCGATTTGGAAGGAGAAACGAGATGCAACCGACAATCACTGATGTAGCGCCGCAGCAGCAAGCGATCCAGCAACCCGCCGCGCCGCGCCTGACGATCGAGCAACTGGCGCTGCTCGGACCGATGGCTGAGAATGACAGGCGCGTCGCATGGGTGAATGCGCTGGTGGATGCCGAGATCCAGCGGCAGATGTACGCGACCGATATGGCGCTGGCCAAGAAGTTTGCCGAGTCGGGAAAGTTTGACGACCTGAAGGACATGAGCGCAGAGCAGGGCATCGCAACGGCGATGGTCAAGATCCAGTTGGGACGGGCCTGGGGCTTCAATGCCGCCGACGCGATCCGGTACATTTACTTCACCAACGGGAAGCCTGCAATCGAGAATGAGATCGTTGCGTCCAAGCTCCAGTTGAACGGCTACGACTGGGATGTGGAGTGGCTGGAAGAGACGGGGCAGCACAAGGGGAAGCCGTACCAGCGCTGCATCGGGTGCAGGCTCTGGGTCAAGCGGATACGCGACGGCCACATGGAGCCGCTGCTGGACCGCAACAGCCAACCCGTATCGGTGGCCTTCACCGAGGCCGACGCCGACGTGGCGATGATCTGGGAAAAGGGCAAGCAGATCCCACTCAGCGAGAAATGGAACTTCAAGTCCTGGGCGCGGGACATGTACTACTGGAAGGCGATCAGCCGGGTGAAGAAATACCACGCGCCGCACGTCCTGCGCGGCGGCATGATGCGTGAGGAAGCGCTGGAGGTGATGCCGCTGGACGCAGCGCCGCCGCCCGACATGCCGCAAGCGGAACTGCCGCCGCCGGCCCCGGTGGAAACGCTGGCCGACAAGGTCCTGGCTGGGAAGGTGGCACCGGCCAATGTGCAGCAGCCGAACCAGCCGAACCTGATAACCGAAGATTTCGTAGACATGGACGACAAGCCGAAAGGCCGCAAGTGAGATGGCCCGCCGCAGCTTCGTGAGCGAAGGCGGGCACCTCGTCCCACGCACGCTGTTCGAGCCGACCAGCCTGGGGCCGTACTCCTGCCCGCAGTGCTGCGATACCGGAGTTAGCATCGAGCGCATTGACGAGGAACGCTACGACGTAGTCGTGCCGTGCTGGGCCTGCCGCAGGTTCTGCAAGCCCTGTAATAAGTACGTTGCCAAGAAGGGGCATGAGTGCCCCACGAAAGGAGAGCCATGAGCCGCCGTCAGCAGAACGAAGATGCGGTGACCATCAAACTTAGCTCGGGCGGCGCAGTGAGCCTGACGCTGCGGGGTAGCTTTTTCGACCTGACGCCGGATGAGAGGCGGCTGATGAACGATCTCTCCGTCACCATCGAGCGTTATCGGGAGGCGGGCAACGGAGCCGACAAAGCGGAGGGGTGACTTATGAGCATCCGGGTAACTCTGACGTGGAGCGAATACCACTTGGCCGTATACTGCGGGGCACTCCGTATTTTGGAGTCCGCGAAGATGAAGGCCAAAGATCATAAGGTCGAGCGGGGTGATCCAGTGGACAACGACGTTCAAGCCGCCGCCGCCGAGATGGCTGCGGGCAAAGCGCTCAACCAATATTGGGGCGCTGGTGTGAATACATTTCGCCAGCCGGATATCGGACGGAACATCGAGGTGCGCCGAACCCCTTATCCGAACGGTAAGTTGCGCGTAGCCCCCAAAGACAGGGACGACCGGCCTTTCGTGCTGGTGCGCGGAACGGTTCCTGATTTTGAGGTAGTCGGCTGGATCTATGGCCGCGACGCCAAGCAGGAGTGCTGGAAAGGCAACCCGCATAACGATGGGGATGTATACCTGGTTCCCCAAGAGGCGCTGCAGGCGTTCGACGATGCGGCTCTTTCAGCCCATCCCTGCCAACCGAATTCTTGTAATAACAAATAGTAATATGGATACATGCAATCACATCACAGTAGTAAGTCGAAGAAAGAGAAGCGACCGAGCCTGCCTTGGGGTATGGGCAGCGCGGCGATCAAAGGGAAGGTCTTCTGGCTTACCTTCCGAAACGCCAAAGGCGAGATCTGCGTGGAGAATAGCAACACCGCAGATCCCGCCGAGGCCCAACGCATCCTGGCGGCGCGGGCGTTGCCACGGGCGCGGGCGCTGGTAGCGCTATTGGAGAAGATGGCCAATGGACCAACCAGTAACGATCAAAGCGATACGGGGCGAGGACGGGCCGGAAGCGGAGGAAAGGCTTTACCAAGGCCTGCTGCTCCTGGTGCGGATCGCCGCCGAGGAGGACGCCAGTGAAATCCTCCAGGAAACTGAAGATCGTGGCACGCCAGCCGCTTAGTGCGCTGGTAGCGCGGGTATCGGACCCCAAGGCGGCGAAGGAAGGATATTCGCTCGACGCGCAGGTTCCAATGCTCAAGGCAATCGCCGAGCG
>Ga0070717_10004043_pt1 | contig 10564 bp, 13 predicted proteins | sample LARL113metaG_FD_71366 | JGI IMG/M metagenome (GOLD analysis project Ga0070717, IMG submission 71366) | Corn, switchgrass and miscanthus rhizosphere microbial communities from Kellogg Biological Station, Michigan, USA - LAR L11-3 metaG | ecosystem: Host-associated > Plants > Roots > Rhizosphere ... | reverse complement strand
CCACGAATGCAAACCCGCGCGGCAGCCCAGTGTCGCGATCCACGATGATATGAACCTGCACCACCTGTCCGTAGGCTTCGAACAGCCGCCGAAGCTCCTCGTGCGTCACCTCAGGATCCAGGTTTCCCACAAAGAGGTTTTTCACGACGTTTCCCCTATCGGTACTGTTTGATTCTGGGCTGTTCTCGGGCAATTCGGCAAGAGCGGTTGACCCTGAAGGGGCACACAGCGATGCACGTCAGTGAATAGCAAGGTTGACGCGTGCGAGGGTTACGCTACGACACTCGCATATATCGTAATTTTACAAAGCCGGAAGCAATCCAGCCCCTCATTTTCTTCCCGAGTTCGTTTGAGCAAGTCGTCAGTGCTCTGAACAACTCACCAGAAGAATATGAAAGTTCGCTGGAGCTGAAGGAGCGGGTACGCCGTAACAAGGATCACAAATATGTACCCACGGGACTGCGGCAGGCATTCGGATTTCAGGTAAACACTGAACCGTGAGTCCGCTCCTTTCGCGTTACTCTGTCACGTTTCGTGCGTCTGGAGTTCCGGGAGTACAATTTGTGTCCAAAAACCTGCGTGGGGGTGGTGCATGTCCCGCGAAAGCCCAATCGTGAAACTCCCATTGAGCGCATGTTCCGCCAAGTGTTTCGCCGCAATATGAACCGAGCCGAGAGGCGTTATTTCCTGCGAAGGCGCAGGGCCAAGCCTAAGCGTTACTGACCGATTCGCGGCAGGAGGTCTGTACCGTATCAACGGAACGTGTGCCAGAATCAATCGCCGTCAGTGTGGTAGAAAAGGTTCATCTACTCTGGAATTTCCTTGAAACCGGGTAGATGCTCTCCTACTCTGTCTCCTAGCCGAAGTGGCGCAACGGAGGCGGAGAACTCGGCCAGAGGCTCCGCTTTCGTTTTTTGCTATGGAGATTGTCCCGCTAATCCACAATGACGAGTTGCTCTTGCATGTGGAGCTGATCGATGTATCCGATGAAATCAGCTGTGGGGTGAGCAGTTCAAAGAACATCAGCCATGCCCGACGATTTTCATCTTTGATCGAGACAAGCAAGATGTTGTGGCGAAAGTAGAGAATCCGTCAAAGGGGTTCAAAGATTGGGAAATAATGTATTCTCTTTCGCGATTCCGACACCTTCTCACCGCCAGGGGCTGCATGACATTTGTATTGAGTCCTATTACACCGACCAGGAACTTCGAACAGAGGATCAATTCGGCCGCCGTTTGTTCCTTTCCGCTGAATTTACCTAGCAGTGGGCGACACGTGTCAAATCCTAACCTCAGTGTTGGGAACAAGGGCAAACCGCAGCGGCCGGCAAGACATCTTCTGACCGATCGATTCGGAGGTCTACGACGAACAAAATCAGAACGTCGCGCTTTCGAAGTCTGATTTCGCCGCGCACGTCTCAGCGGCAGTTGAGAAGTTTTGGTGAAGTGAACTTTGATCAGTTCCGCCATATTGAAACAGTAATTAACCGTATCATCCGTGAAGCGACTGCTCTAATTGATCTTCCCTCTTGTGGCCTCGCCTCATTCCTGGCCACTCTCGAAGGCTTGGAGCCACGGCGGCAACTGATCGACGCTGCGATTAGGGCCTCCAAATTGGCCGCCATCACCTCGACCAAGTCGAGCACAGTCGGTAAACACTGGGGCGTTCTTCGTTCTCAATCCGCTTGATGCTTGGGATGTGCGCATGAGGGCGCTTTACCTCCGAGTTTTCGGGAGTAAAAGTGAAGCAGGCCCCACGCGGCTTCCAAAATCTCAAGACCGCTCCAGCATGCCCCACCACTCAAGGACTGAATCCTTCGACGCGCCAAGGAACGCAGTGGTAGACTGCACCCAAATTAGGTTGCTCGATGATCACGGTCTCCAAAGAGGATTATCTGAAAGCTGTCTCAGAGGCTGAGGCGGAAGGCCAGATCGTAATCGCAGCCACGCTCGCTCATTGGCTCTCAGTCACAAGGCCTGCGGTAGCTACCGCATTGAAGCGCTTGAAGAAAGATGGCCTGGTCATTGTTAAGAGCGACGGCCGCATTCAGCTCACTTCTGGAGGTCGGCAGATTGCGGAGCGAACTATCTTTCGACACCACCTGATTGAGCGCATGCTGTCCGAGATCTTCGGTATGGCATGGTATGAGGTTCACGACGAGGCTGAGCGGCTGGAGCATGCTGTTTCTCCGTCATTTGAAAGAAGGCTGGTCGAGAAGCTGGGTAGTAAGGATGTCTGCCCTCACGGAAACGGCCTCGCGTTGAGGAGCGCAGAGGAACGACGGAAAAAAGGCCTATGTCTGTTAAGTGAAGCAGAACTGGGTCCAGCTTACGAAGTGTTTAGTGTTTACGAGAGAGATCGCAACCTATTGGAGTTCTTTGAACAGAAGGGAATTCGTCCGGGCACCCGCCTCAAGGTCCGAGCCCGGAATTACGACGGCACCCTCTCCTTAGCCGTTGAAAAGAAAAGCATTGAGCTCGGCGGCCCGGCGGCCGACAAAATATGGGTCGCAAAGGCGTAATAGCCGTATTGCTGTTAACCTTAGTTAACTCAGTATGGTATATTCCTGTTAAATGGATGGGGTGAATGGTTGTATGTGTCCGAAATCCAGGGCGAGGAATGTCCTGCCTCCTCAACCTGCTGAGGTAATTAATCTGTCGAGCATTCTAGTCCCTTGGTTATTCCTGTACTGCATGGCCTGCGGCCCGTCTGACTATGGCGGCATCGCTGCTGCAACTGACTGCGCCCGTAAGTCTGCCGGCTCGAACGCGCCCGTTGCGGGTTGCCAGGACGCGCTTCCCACAAGCCTCCTAGCACTGTTGCTAGACGATTCTGCTCACCCCACCCCCATCGTCACCAAGCCCGAGCCGGTGTCACAAGCCGACAAGTCGGGCTTCACGCTGCTAAATCCGACGCCGCGGTCGCTGATGCGGAATTTCAACACCGACCGGCCGGACGTGACCGAAAGCCCCTACACCGTGGACGCCGGCCACTTCCAGGCGGAGTTCAGTTTCGCCGAGTACACGTACGACCACGGTTATGGCGAGCGGACCAACGGCTTCTCTGTCCTTCCCGCCAACTTTAAGCTCGGACTGCTGAACAACCTCGACCTTCAGTTCGTGCTGAACCCTTACCAGAACATCCTGACGGACGGCCCGTCCCTCTCGCACCGCAACTCGGGTTTCGGGGATACCGAGCTCCGCGCGAAGCTGAACCTCCGGGGCAACGACGGCGGGAAGACCTCATTCGGCGTGATGACCTTCGTTCGGTTCCCAACCGGCTCAGACAGACTGAGCGACCACCACGTTGAAGGAGGACTAATCCTCCCGCTGGCCATGCAAGAACTGCCGGGCCGGTTTGACCTGGGTACCATGGCTGAGTTCGACCTGGACCGCAACGACAGGAACGACGGGTACGGCGTGGACTTCGTTCATTCTGTGACCATCGGGCACGAACTTTTCACGGAGAAGCTGAATGGCTACGTAGAGTACGTCGGAATCGCGCCAATGCGTACGAGCCGCACCTACCTTGTGTACTTCGACACCGGCGTGACCCACGCCCTTAGTAAGGACATGCAGTTGGATGCGGGAATCACCGTCGGGCTGTCCCGTCGGGCGGACGACCTAACCGTGTTCGCCGGATTGTCTTTCCGCCGATGAATACCGTTTTGGATGGATCTCGGAGTTCGAATGGATGACTCAGCACTAGATCGGAAAGAGGCGGCGAAGCATGGTCGCATACCACCCGATGGAAGCGGGGCCGCAGCCCACCCCAGCCACGTGTCTTTGGAGGGCGTGCACAGTTCCGTCGAGGTGCCGCGCTATCAGGCCGGCTTCTGGGAGCAGTGGCGGGCTTTCGTCGGGCCGGCGGTTCTCGTTAGCGTCGGCTATATGGACCCCGGCAACTGGGGGACGGACCTGCAAGGCGGCGCTCAGTTCAAATACGGGCTCTTGTGGGTGGTTGGCCTAGCCAGCCTGATGGCCATCTTCATGCAGGTGATTTCCGCCCGCTTGGGCGTGGTGACCGGGAAGGATCTCGCCCAATGCTGCCGCGACTGGTATCCCAAGTGGAGCCGTTGGCCCAACTGGCTGATGAGCGAAGTGGCAATTGGTGCCTGTGACTTGGCGGAGGTGCTTGGGAGTGCCGTAGCCCTTAACTTGATGTTCCACATTCCCCTGCTATGGGCGGTCATCATCACGGGCTTGGACGTGCTACTACTCTTGGCTTTGCAACGGTTTGGGATGCGCACCATCGAGGCCGTAGTCCTGCTGCTGATAGCCACAATCGGCGTGTGCTACTTCATCGAGATTTTCGTTCTTCCGCAGACCCAACCCAGCTTTCTGGAAATGGGACGGGCACTGGTTGTGCCGCACCTTCGTCAATCAGGGATGTTATACGTCGCCATCGGTATCATCGGCGCGACCGTAATGCCCCACAACCTGTACCTGCACTCAGCCCTCGTACAGAGCCGCAAGCTGCAGAAGGACGAACCGTCCATGCGGCGCGCGATCCACTTCAACACCATCGACTCAATCGCGGCCCTGGCCATCGCCTTCTTCGTCAACGCGGCGATTCTGGTGCTCGCGGCGATGGTGTTCTTTGGGAAGGAAAGCGTGACCCTATCGGGCGGTCAGGTAGTCAAGCTAAGCGGCGGCAGTGATTGGATTCGGGTCGCTTATTTGACACTGGCGCCGTTGTTGGGGACGGCTGCTGCGAGCTCGCTGTTTGCGGTGGCGCTCCTAGCGAGCGGCCAGAGCAGCACCATCACGGGCACGCTCGCCGGGCAAGTCGTGATGGAAGGCTTCATGCATTGGCGAATCAAACCGTGGGTGCGACGGCTCATCACCCGCACGCTGGCCATCCTGCCGGCGGTCTTCATTATCGGCCTGCGAGGCGACAGCAGCGTTACCGATCTGCTGACCCTCAGTCAAGTGGTGCTAGCGCTGCAGCTTCCGTTTGCCATGTTCCCGCTCCTTCACTTCACCAGCTCTCGCAAGCGAATGGGGACTTGGAAGAACGGTTGGTTTCTACTAATTGCCGGTTGGGCCAGTGCTATTCTGATCACCACGATGGATATCTTCGGCCTGCCGGACTCGCTCAAAGCTGCGTGGCAGGTCATCGTCGGCGGATGACGCCGGACGAGAGAAACGGAACAACATGTACGACACCATTCTGGTGACGTTGGACGGCACGCCGACTGACCGGGCGATTATCGAACACGTCAAACAGCTCGCGGAGCTCGCGCAAAGCCATTTGGTGTTGCTTCATGTGGCCGATGGATGGGCAGCTAGAACCTATGGCCCGGACGCTATCAGTCCGGAGATCGCCGAAGACACTGCGTATCTGGAAAAAGTTCGTGCAGAGCTTCAATCAATGGGCATTCCCACAGAGGCCGAATTGGCTTACGGCGAACCGGTCACGGAAATCGTCAAGTGGGTTCAGCAGAAGGGCTGTGACCTAGTGGCCATGAGCACACACGGTCACCGCTTAATAGCCGACATAGTTCTGGGCGCCACAGCCAGTCGAGTGCAGCATAGTATCAGCGTGCCCGTTCTCCTTCTCAGGGCGAAGTGAAGTATTCGCAGGTCTTTAGTCAATCTTCAAACGTCCCACGCTTGGGCCGGGTGCCAGAACAGCTCTGAAGATCGGCGCGCTGGTGGGCTTCGCTTCTGGCTTTCCAACCAACGCATGTTTCCGCTGGGCTGGATGCTGGAGCTGTGGGTGGGCTCGATTCTGGCGACACTGGTCGCGGGCTGGATACATCTGGATATATAAGGAGAGGAATGCTTAGACGGTGGAGTTTAGGGGGTGTCCGCGTTGCGCTACGGAAGATTTGAGTCACGGTGATTTGATGGCTCTACCCATCACAGCTTGCAGCAGCCAGTACCGACTCGCGGAAACTTGACGGCCCTGCTTGTTATGGCTTACTCCAGTTTCCATCAGCAGACCCGAGACTCGATTCTTTATCTGAACCATTTGGCGCACCTTAGAGTTGCGTTCTCCGGAACGCGCGTAACATTCTCTACTCAAGCGTTTTACCTAATCCCGCTCTCCCAAATATCGCATCTCTCCGGGCTCTTATGCGAGTAGGCTCTATTCACTCCGACCATGAAAGGAGAGTTTCAGGCCGCAGATTCGGGGACCGTTGCTTCTGGTGCGGACTCCCGTTGCTCGGGTCGAACTTCACAGAGGGAGGAGATCAGGTCAGCCGCCCAGCTGTACACATTCTTGTCTTTCAGCACCGCTCGCGTGCGCTGCATTCTTGCGCTTTTTTCTGCGGGTCCCATCTCAAGAGATTGCCGAATCGCTTCCGCAGTTTGCTCGATGTCGTAGGGGTTGATGAGCACCGCGTCGCGCAGTTCGCGAGACGCTCCCGCGAAACGGCTTAGGATCAGCATTCCCTGCTCGTCATCCCGTGCAGCCACAAATTCCTTTGCCACCAGGTTCATGCCATCATGTAGAGACGTAACCAGGCAAACGTCGGCGGCTCGGTAAAATTGCTGGACTTCCTTATGGCTGTGCTGGCGCTTTAGGTGGATGATGGGTTTCCAGTTGCCAAACTGAAAGCGCCAGTTGATGCGTTCCGCTTCGGCTTCAACCTCGCCCAGCAGATCATGGTAGCGCTTGATGTGGGTGCGGCTGGGCGCCGCGACCTGGATGAAAGAAAATTGACCGCAATAGACCGGATACTCCTCCAGGAACAGCTCAATCGCAGCAAAGCGCTCCAGAATACCTTTCGTATAATCCACCCGGTCCACTCCGAGACCTAAGAATAGGGCCTCAGATCCCAGCTCTTTTAGCAACGTCGCCCGCTCAAGGACACCCGAATTTTCATCGGAAGAAGATGTCTTTGCTGCACTGTCAGGGAAAACCACGCTGATCGGGAACGGCTTCACCAATGTAAGGTGGCCTTTGCGATTGACGGCAGAATGCTCTCGGTCGATGCGAGATTCGAGTGCCCGTTCCACGGTCTGCAGGAAATTTTCACAATGGGATTGAAGGTGGAAGCCCACCAGATCGGCACCGAGCAATCCATCGAGCAGTTCTTGTTGCCACGGGCAAATACCGAAGGCTTCTGGATTCGGCCAGGGGATATGCCAAAAGATCGCAACGCGAGCATCAGGCCGCGATTGCTTGATCATTTGCGGCAGTAAGGCAAAATGATAATCCTGGAGCAAGAGCACCGGATCTTCCGTAGCTGCCATGGATTCTAGAGTGGCCTTGCAGAATTTCTGATTTACCTTTATATAAGCCTGCCAGTCGGCTGCGCGAAAAATTGGACGAGTGTGGGCAGTATGGCAAAGCGGCCACAAGCCTTCGTTTGCCAAACCGTAGTAGTAGCCTTCCTCTTCTTCCTTGGTCAGCCAGACCCGGCGAAGAGTGTACCTTGGGTCCTCGGGCGGAACGCGCAAGCTGTCATTTACACCGACCGCTTCATGGTCTGCATCTCCACTTCCGTGTTCCATCACACGCCTGTAGGATGCGCTCCATTGCTGTGACCAGACCACTGGGAGGAACAATTACCTCATGCGACCTTCCTTTGCGCACGTGGGAATACGGCTCTCGGTTGGAAACCACGAACAGAGGCGCTTCTTTCAACTTACTGCGCACGTGAAGAGATAACTTCTCCGCAGTCCAGAACGACTCTGCCGCCTGACGCAGTCGGGCTTCTTGTCCCGCCGCGGCGCGCGCCTGTTCCAGGCTGGCCGCCAACGTGGTAACTTCTCGCCTAAGGGGTCGGAACGCTTCTAGGTCAGCACCACCTGTCCGGGGAAGCGGTTTTCCCGTGCGCAGTGCCCTGATCCACTGGACGGTTTTTGCAACCGGATTCTCCACACTCCAACGAATGATGAGTCCAGTGATCAACACAATGACCGTACCCTCGATGAGGACACGCAGGAAAGTCTCTCGCCAAACTTGGGCGGTACGGCTCTGAATGTAGCTAATGTCATGAATGATCGCGACAGCCCCGGCAACTTCATCGCTCTGGTGGAGAGGCAACGCATAGACGTGGGCCGGAATCGAGCCGAGCCGCAAGAATTGACCTTGCCCTTTGTTGCTGGCAATTGCAGCCGGCACGGCCGGAATCCCAACCAGAAGTTGCGTCTGGATTTCCGAAGACATAGCCATCAAACCACCGCGGTTGTCGTAGACGGCTACTCCCGCCACACGCTCGCGGTTCTCGAATCGTTGTACGACCCGCTGGATATCCCGAGGAGACTTGCTGGCGAGCAGAGGCTCAACGTTCCCTTGAAGACTTTCAGCCACAGCCTCGGCACGCTTCTCCAAGTCGTGTCGCAGGCTATTCCTTCGATCAGCCACCTCCGCAGCGTCTCCCGGCTAATCGCGATCCCGTGCTGCTCGGCTAACTCTTCAGCCGCCAGCGTGGGACCGTAGTCATGCCATAGCTTGGCTCGCTTTTTCTCCCGGTATAGTTCCAGGGCTCGCCGTTTCACTGCTTCCGGCGTTTTCCGATTCGAGGGTCGCCCGCAGCCCGTGCCGCAGCGCGCTATCGCCTCGTGCTCGCAAGCGTACCAGCAGTTTTCGCACCCAGCGCACGCTAAGCCCCAACTCCGCCGCTGCCTGCTTTTGCGTAATGTGCCGTTTTCTGACTTCGTGCAGGACCTTGAGCCGATCCCACTCCTTTGCTGACATCCACAGCCCCTCTCGTACTTTCTACTGTGCACAAAGAGGAACTTCTCACGTTGCGGCTACACGCCATACCCTCAGCTTGACTCGCTGCTCTGACGAGAGCAGAATTCTTGCCACACCCATTCCGCACACTCCTTCTCGAGGAGTTCCAGCCATGCCGAAGGCTAAACAGCTGACCATCTCCCATGAAAATCGACCCGGGATGCTAGCCGAAATCGCAAAGGTGCTCGGCGACGCGAAAGTCAATATCCTGAGTTGCCTTTCGACGACGTCGGGAACGGAAGGAACCACGCACCTCATGGTCGACAACGTCAATAAGGCGAGGAAGGCGCTCACGGATGCCCGGCTTAGCTACACGGAAGCAGACGTGCTCCATGTTGAGCTGCCGAACAAGCCTGGGGCGCTAGGAAAATTCGCGACGAAACTCGCCGACAACAACATCAACGTCAACCTGGGATATCAGACGAGCGCCAAGGGCTCGAGCAAGGCGAGCATGGTGCTAGCTGTTTCCGATTTAGATAAGGCAGCCCTCATTCGATAGGTTTGGCTGCCGCGACCCGGAGGGCGCTATGCTCGGGCAATCTTCAAATCGTCGTCTGAATCTCGGCGCACAATTTTCGCCGACTCGCCTGCCCGAAGAGCGATTTCCAACGATTCGGAGTCGTCCCATGTACGGCCCGCCGCCGCTTCGCGGCCGCTCACCTCTGGAAGGCAAGAGAGTTCTCCTCATCGACGAAAAACAAGCGACGCGCGACACGCGGGCGAACGTTCTTGGCAGTCGCGGTATCGAAGTTGATGCCGCGGACACCCTGCAGAGGGCGCGTGTTCTCTGGAGGCCCCATCGGTACGATTTAATCCTGCTGGACGTGCGCCGGCAGCTCCCCGGCGAAGCGCTTCAATTCTATGAGCAGCTCAGGGATGCAATTCCCGGACAACCCTTCGCCTTCCTCGTCGGTCCGCCAGTCTACATCACGCGCAACTGGCCTCTGGAAGTCACCACTGGTGACGCCCCGCGGGGCCAATGGGCTGAGACGGTAAAGCGCTTCGCGAAGGCTGCGTAAACCTTTCTCCTACCACGCAGTAAAAGTTCATCTCCGTCAAGTCGAACGCGGTTTGTGACCCAAGGCTCTGAGCTTTCGACCGGGAACTATCGCTCAAGCAAAGCCAGAGTCCGACAGGTCTTGGGGATGATCTCGCGCTGCTCAGGACTCAAATCACCGAACTCAAATCCATAACGGTAGCCTGAGCGACTGCGCGCAACGGCTCCGACCCGGACCGGGCTGCTCGTGACCGGCACTGAGAATTCTAGACGGACCGGTGTGCCAATATCCCACACGGTGACGAATACGCCGGCAATCCCGGCCTCGCTAATGTTGAGAGAACGGCCTCGCAACGTCCCGCGTTGCTCCAAGCCCAGCAGCGTCACTTGCAGTTGCGTGTCGATCTCATACCGCTGATATCGCCGCCGGTTCATGACAGGCTCGTGCTCTTCGGCGCCGGTCATCGGCCTGGGAGTATTTTTTCTCCCCGGCCGAGGTATGCGCGAGCTTTCGCTGAATTGTTCTGAAAACAGGACAAGTTTTCCGACACGAAGCGGTTGAGCCGGAAAATCTCGGTGTAGAGCTTCCGGTCAATGTTCGAAGCGCCGCCGCAAATTCGACGGTCTATGCGGTACAAAACCTCTGATTGCGAAGAATCCCTGTTGCGCAGTGTCCGGTCGAGGAGGCGACAAGACAGAAATTGCTGTATTTTGGAGCGATGGAGGCCTCCATGCAGGGCGGCGGCATTCATGCGCTCGAGATAGTCTTCCTGCTTCTTCTGCTCTTCGTTGTTGCTTTCGGAGTTCTGGCTCGGAAGTTGAAGACTCCCTATCCGATCGTTCTCGTGATCGGCGGTCTACTGCTCAGTTTTA
>Ga0070717_10004041_pt1 | contig 10567 bp, 14 predicted proteins | sample LARL113metaG_FD_71366 | JGI IMG/M metagenome (GOLD analysis project Ga0070717, IMG submission 71366) | Corn, switchgrass and miscanthus rhizosphere microbial communities from Kellogg Biological Station, Michigan, USA - LAR L11-3 metaG | ecosystem: Host-associated > Plants > Roots > Rhizosphere ... | reverse complement strand
TACCCGAAACCCGCTGGGCCTTGTCCGTTCTAAATCGCAAATCTCCACGAGATTTCTGAAGCTTAGGGTTTACGGATGGGCACTAGCTAATTTCGGTGAAAATTCCTCGGTTAGGATCTTACACGTGGACGGCCATCGGCAGGTCTGGAATCGAAACACGGCTCGACGACCCGATTAGCCTCCGTATTGTCGAGGGGTGTCAGGATAATGCGAAGCGCAAAGCGAATCCTGATCGTCGAGGACAACCAGCTAAGCTTGACGCTGTTGAACGACTTCCTAAAGGTCAAAGGCTACGAAATATTGAAGACTTCAGAAGGTTGGGAAGCGATCAACCTTGCTCGTGATAAACAACCCGATTTGATCCTCATGGATATTAGACTGCCTGATATCAGCGGGTTCGAGGTGACCCGCCTACTTAAACAGGATAATCAGACCAAGAACATTCCGATCATCGCAGTAACCGCTTTTGCAACGTCGGGAGATGAAACCAAGGCTTTGGAAAGCGGATGTGATGGCTATATCACAAAACCGGTGATCATCGATAACTTGCTGCGGACAATCGAGTCGTTCTTGTGAACCGGCTCCTAACGTCCATTCCTCGTGGTCCCGATCCGGCGTGAGAATCCCATTACCCGGCAGCAAGAACACCCGTAAGACCACGGATGACGGTCATGTCGTTTCGCCAGCAGCCAGACGCAGACCCGAAAGGAAAAGCTAACGCTGCTGGGTATCGGTAAGGAATGACGCTCGGTACGACGACAAGGGTGGTGGTCCTGAGCCGCTCAACGATCTCCCAGGCTCGCCGAGCCACCCCATATGCGTGTAGCAGGAGGCGAGATACTGGTACAATTGCGGGAGCCTGTTGCAGCGAGAGGATCGCAGTCCTGCTGCATCGTCCAACCTTCGATTAAAAATCCGAGGTGGTAGTCGATAAGCTGTCGTCGCGGACCCGATAGGCCCGGATCTGCTGAGCGATATTCTTTCACTTATTGCTCGCCGAGATCGAGGAAGCCGACCGGTAACTTGGTCCCAACCCGTCAGAACCTCGTCAAGCCTCCGTCATAATATCGTCATTCTTGTCGAAGGGATAGTAAAATAAATTGAGTCTTCTCGTAAAAATTCAGGATGCACCGAAAACATCAGCGCAAGCTGTGGATAACTTTGTTGAAAAAGGTAAGTCAATCAGATCGAAGCAAGGGGGCTCTTGGCAATTCCTAATGTTTGCATAAAATTTAAGAAAAATTCTCAAGTACCTGGTTCAGCAGAGATTTTACACGAGGTTTACACGGTGATACGAGACGCCAGACTATCTCAATTGGATGTCGCGTTATCGTCACATTCCCTGTGAGCAACCCGCCGCCCGGCAGGATTTGTCGTGGAGAGCATCGATTGATACCGCCGTGCCCTTAAGGTTACCTAGTTAACGGCGTTGTGGGGTCTTCCGCGACCCCAACATTCGCCAAAATGCGCGGTCTGATGGAGCCGACTGGCGGGAGTCACCGATCGGCAAAAAATTTGACGGCATGCGCCTCCCAGGCACCGGCCAAATGAGAACCCGTGGTGCTCTCGTAAGCGGCTGCCCCATCCTTGAACTCCTGCAAGTGGAGAAGGCACCTAATTCAAGTCGCAGTGATCCACCGAGACGAACGGGCGATATTTTCTGGCGGCGGGACGCGATGGCGTCCTGAAGATCGCCGAAACCGCTTGCCGTTAAATTCAATGCAGACGTTTTCTAAGCGCCGCTAAACATCGATTAAGCTGTCGTACATGGTGCAAAGCCACAGCCTTGAAGTGGATATCTTCATGATCCAAATTCTCTTTAGTAATTATAACTTCAATCACTTCCCAATCAACGCCCTCTATCTCATCTTATACTCCATCATTTTCCTCAATATTCTATGAGATCATCATAGATTTGCCGAGACTTTCTCAGCAGAGGGGAAATTTCCGCTTCCGGAAGTCCCGATTTGGGAAGGGATGCTTCGTAGCCCTCCTGGAACATTTTCGCCGACATCCGCTCGGGATTGGCTGTCAACTCTGCTAACCAGCGTTCTGCCTCTTCCCGGCTCATCTCCTCGTTTGGCATCTCTGACCTTAAATAAAGGCGGGGATTCGGCCTTCGTGTTCATATTAAGAGGACTAATGGATTTTACAATCTGATCCTCCACGTCATTCTCGCGGGTTCATTTCGAGCAGAACACATAATTATCTTTTGGCTTTTTCCAACATGTATGCCGTTTTTTTACAAACATCGTTTGGATGTAAGGAGGTTCTGTTTATGAATTTCGATCGGATCAGGGTGCCGATCTCGCCTGACGCGCGATTTATTTTGCTCAGGCGGAACCAACATCACCCTGTCACCCTGGAGCACTTCGCTCGGCAAAACCGGGGTTGGCAGACGGTCAGCACCAATGGCTCGGACAGGCACATATGCGACAAGGCTTTCATCGCCGCCGCGATGCGTCGCGGCAAGTGGATCAATGCACCGGCCCTGATAGGCAGCAACAACCCCGCGCTTGCGATCAGGAGCAATGTGGCGGGCATCCTCGGCGATTAATCAGCTCAAGTATCACATTGGCATTGAGTTACGCGCTAACTAGCGCGTCGCGGGGCGCCATGCAGAAGATACAGAGGTTCAGATTAGTGATTGTTGGACGAGGGTCGCAATTGAAGGTGAAAATAGAAGTACCTCTTTGTAAGTATTTCAAGAAAGGGGAGGCCATTATAGTTACGACTCATGCGCAGTTGCTGCGAAGAATGATGGTGATCAAGGAAAGTGCATCGTACACACATCTTTTCAAAGCAATCCTCGTAAGGTACCACGACGCCCAGTCCAAACAGGCGGTGGCGTTTTTCCTCGGCGCGCAGAAGGGCCCGGCCTCATGGCTCGGATGTTTCCGACTTTTACTTGTGCAGCTCTGCTGGCCGTGGCTTTGTCCGTCGGCACGCTCGCTGACGCACCAAAACCGGGGCCTTCGGCCGAGCCCAAATCGCCCGACCAGCCGGGACTGCCCCGCGACCTCTATGCGGCTTCGGTCCCGGCCGATAACGCGCAGACTCCTGAGAAGGTGGCCCTCGGCAAGACGCTGTTCTTCGACACGCGCCTCTCTGCCGACAATTCGACGGCCTGCGCAACCTGTCACAAGCCCGATCTCGGGTTTACCGACCAGCTCGCGATCTCAAAGGGTATCCGCGATCAGCATGGTCAGCGCAACGCTCCAACCGTCCTCAACGCGATGTTCAACGTCACGCAGTTCTGGGACGGCCGCGCCCCCAGCCTCGAGGAGCAGGCAAAGTTGCCGATTCTCAACCCAGTCGAGATGGGCCAGAAAGCGCCCGAGGACGTCGTTACCAAGCTGGACGGCATCCCCGAATATAAAGACGCGTTTCAAAAGGTCTTTACCCGTGCCCCTAATTACGAGGACATGGCCAAAGCCATCGCCGCCTACGAACGGACGCAGGTGACCTTCGATACTCCGTTCGACCGCTTCATGGCCGGAGACAGCAAGGCAATCGACGCGTCGGCCCGGCGCGGCTGGACGATCTACAACGGCAAGGGCCGCTGCATGACATGCCACGCCGTCAATCCGACGAGCCCGATGTTCACTGACAATTTGTTTCACAATATCGGTGTGTCGGCCCACAAATCGGATTTCGTGCAGCTGGCGCGCAAGTCGCTCACGCTATTGCAGGAAGGCGATACGAAGCAGATCGACGAGCTGGCGCTGCAGACCGATATGAGCGAGCTCGGGCGCTTTCTCGTGACCAAGCGAAATGCGGATATCGGCGCCTTCAAAACACGGGGCTGCGCAACATCCTGCTCACGCATCCCTATTTTCACGACGGCTCGCACGACACGCTGTGGGACACGATTGATCACTACAACAAAGGCGGTGTGCAGAACCCATTTCTTGATGGCGGCATTCAGCGCCTCGGTCTGACAGAGCCCGAGATCGACGATCTGGTCGCCTTCCTCGCCTCGCTAACCAGCGATCAGTATGCCGCTGCGGCGAAGAAGGAATTTGCCCGGCAAAAGGCGCTGTCGCGGACCAAGCGTCCACAGCGCGATACCGCTGCGGCATTGGGGACCGACGCCAAGGGGCCCGGGTTGAAGGGCCCGTTCGGCAACGTCGCGCCGAACCCGACCGAGGAGGATCCGGCGCTGATCGGCGGCCGGTAACCGGAGCGCGGCAGAGGGAGGTCGAACAATGACGGGCCGCTACAAGAGCGTCGAGACCAAATACATGGAAGCGCGCGACCGGATGTTGCGTGCGCTCAGAGGGCTGGACCGCCGGACCTTCTTCAAAGTTTCGGCGGCCTCCGCTGGAGCGGCGCTCGCCAAGGGTCTAGTGCCGCCGCACTCCTTCCAGCTGGTCGAGGTCGCGAATGCGGCGGTCGACAAGAACTGGCCACAGACCGGAATGCAAGGCAAGCCGCCGTTCACTTTTGCCTACATCTCCGACACGCATCTCTACACGAAAAAGCTCAATGAGCGCTTCGTGCGCGGCGCGCTCAAAGCCGTCGAGGATGTCAATGCGCTCGACCCGCAGCCTGATTTCGTCCTGTTCGGCGGCGATCTTGCGCAGCTCGGGCGCAAAGACGAAATGCGGCTCGGCGCCGAAATCCTCAAGGAAGTGAAAGCCCCGATCAAAATAATGGTCGGCGAGCACGACTGGTTCCTCGATATGGGCGAGACATGGCAAGAGCTGTTTGGTCCGCCGAACTACTCGTTCGACTGGAAGGGGGTCCATGTCGTGACATTGATGAGTGTCTACGAGAAGGACTTTTGGACCGACCGCCACATGTCGCCGGATGCGCGGATGCACACTGTCGCCGGGCTCGATAACGGCCTCCAATCGCGTTTTGAGGTCGGCGATGCAGGCCGCGAATGGCTGAAGAACGACCTCAGCAAGGTTTCGACGGACACCCCGCTTCTGGTCTTCTCGCATTCCCCTCTCTACAAGTATTACCGCCCGTGGAATTTCTGGACCGAGGATGCCGACCAGGCGCAGGAGATCCTGAAGCCGTACAAAGCGGTGACGGTGATTCACGGTCACACGCATCAGATGCTGTTCAACCGCATCGGCAACATCTCGTTTTACGGCATGCTGTCGACAGCGTGGCCGTGGCCCTACGCGCCGCAAGGGCTGCCGCCACTCACGATCCAGATGGACCGGGCGGACCCGTTCGACCAGTTTGACGCCTGCGGCAACGGAAGAATGAATGTCGCGGATGGCGGGCTCGTCGACGCGGTCTATAGTTTGTGGGACCGCAATCCGGTAACGATCACGCAGCGCTATCTGGCCTCCAACGGTGCCGAAGATCGGCCGCCCGCGCCGAGATTGCTTTCCTATTGAAGCGCTGCCCTTAAGGGAAAAGGAATGACAAGAAGACGCGGTTTGCTGGTGATTTCGGCCGGAACCCTGTTATGCGGTGCGGTATACCTTCCGTGGCACCTCCACGCGGCACCCGATCCGCTGCCGCGCCACATCCTTCCCCAACCGGAGGCGGGCGGTGTTGTCGTCGGCTTGTGCGACGGCAAGACCTCGATCGAGGTCCCCTGGTTGAAGCCGGGGCAGCGCATGACCGAAGAGCAGGCGCGCGGCGTTTCGAATGCGCTGATGGCGAAATGGCGCGAGCAGCATCCAGACGCGCAGTGGCAGATGACGCAAGTGCAGACCAATCCGCGCCAGGGGCAGGCCGGCGCGCCAGTCGGTCCGCAGGCTGGTCAAGGCGAGGTTTATGAGAGGCTGACGCCGCGCGAACAGATGATCGCCGATGCCGAAACCGCGAAGTTCATCGAGGAGGGCAAGGAAATCTTCCACGATCCCGGCAAACTCGGCGGCACGATCGGGGTCAGCTGCGATATGTGTCACCCGGACGCCGCCAACACGCACCCCGAAACCTATCCGAAGTTTCAGACCCAGCTGCAGCGCGTTGCCCTATTACGCGACATGATCAACTGGTGCATCGAAAACCCTGTAAAGGGTAAGCCGCTCAGCCCCGACGACCCACGCCTACGCGCGCTCGAGGCATACATCGTAGCCCAACGGAACGGGACCGCATTGGCTTACGGGAAGCACTAGGGGCTGCAAAAAGCCTGCTGCTTATGGCTGACGCCGCGGGACTGGGAGGATGTCAGGGGGTCGTTCTCGACGGAGCGCTGTACTGCACACGGGCCGCTCGCTATTGGATTAAGGTCGCGAACGCCGTTTCGAGGTCGCTTTCACGGCGGGCGCTCACAATATGAATATCCCGTTCGAGTGTGCGAGCCGCCATCTGCAGGTCTTTCGACCGGCTCTCAGCAGCTGGAGTGGTCGGGTTGATAAGTATCCCAATCACCGCGGCTGTAGGCACCAGATCGTGCAATAGCTCCAGCCGCTTTGTCTCCAACTCGGTCGCGACAAAGCTTGCGCCGGTGATGTTGCCACTCGGCCGGTTGAAGCTGGGCGACAAGTCCCGCTTTCACCGGATCGGATCGGTGCCACTCACCGTCACTATCGGTATCGAAGAGGTTGCTGCCTTCGCGGAGAGGGCCGCGACGTCGCCACCGCTGGAGAGGATCACGGCGACCCTTTTGGCGAACCAAGTCAGCCGCGAACACCGGCAGTCGATCGTATTGGCCTTGCGCCCAACGAAATTCAATCGCCACGTCCTGACTGTCGATGTAACCGGCCTCATTCAGATCTTTGCGAAAGGCGGCGACTCGACCCGCAGCGCCGTCTCGTTCGATGACCTTGTCGGCGTTCGACGGTGGTCGCTCGCTCTTCCGGCTCCTCGTCTCATCCGGCCCTCCCGAAAGCGGTTCTTTGAAACCTGCGACCGCACCTTCAAACCAGCATAGCGCAGCGCGCACCGTTTCCCAACCGTCTGAACCGTGGCTGGGCGCCGTCCGCAGAATGTTCGAGAAAAGGCTCGTCACCGACAAGCTCGCGGGTGAGAAAATCTCCATTCGAACGGTATCATTCGGCGCTGGGCTGGGAATATGACAGCGGCGACTACCACACCGCGCTCGACAAGGCCTTGAAGGCCGTCGATTACGCCGGCTTGCGCGAGGAGCAGAAGCGCAACTGCGAAGCCTTCGCCCGTGGCGAAACCCGCAAGCTGATGGGGATGTGGCCGTCGGCGGATAATTCGGCGAGTCTGCCGCGTTAGCGAACGAGAGAGAGCCCAGCTTCGGCTGGGCTTTTTCCCTATTATAGCGTGGAGAAACAGGAGCGGCTGACAATGCGCATCATCATTGCAACCTGCGCCGGCTTGGTGGCTCTGTCTTCTATTTCGGTGCAAGCTGCCCGCTTGCCCCCAACGAAGGCCGGCCCAACCCAACTCGAGCTAGTGGCCGAAGAGTGCGGATACGGCTATCGACGCACTCTCTGGCAGGATGAGTCGGGCTATTGGCACTGGGGCCGGTGCGTTCCGAAGACGTGGGGGAATCTATATCGCCATCAATTTTCGAATTAAGGAAGGTTTGGATAAGTGGCTGCGGATGTCGGCGGCTGATCGCGCGGTCGGCAGTGAGAGAGCGTATGGGTCCAGCCGCCGATACTCGGCAATCGCGGCAACGACCGCTTCATTCTGGCCTTTCCCTGCCCGTATCGTCCGCCAATAAGTTAGGGCAAGATTGGAGGCGGCAAAAACGCGTTGAAAAAGCTGGCTCCTGCCGTGTTGACCGCCACCAGATTATTGAGTGTTTGCGTGTTAAGCACCAGCAGAGTATCGAGTTGTTGCGTGGCCGCCACGTTTACAGAAGTCTGGGTAGCACCCGCGGTGATCTTGTCGAGTTGAACGTCCGTCAGCTTTACTGGACCTTTAGCATTCACTATGCCGACCGACGCCAACAGCGCCGCTGCGGCCACCAAACCAACAACCTACCACGCATCGTACTCTCTCCATAATTAAGCGTTGAGGAAATTAAGCGTTGACGATCGCTTTGAACAGCATCGAAGTAGGATGCCATTTTACCTATACGTACAGCTGCGCATGAGTCGTAACTATAACGGTCTCGACTGCCAAGAATACCTACGAGGAGTTACTTCTTTTATCTCAATTTTTAATTTTGGGTCTCCTACGTCGAGGAGCGGTGATCCTCACGACGGAAAGGACATTCGCCGGCCCGGGTTACGGCATGATGTCAGAATCGAAGAATTCGGGTGTGACCGCGCTGCCGCTTGGCGAGCTCGCCGCCCGGGCGTTGCTTGCGGAAAAATGCACATTCTTTACCAGAGGACACAGTCGACGGGATGAAGCTTATTGGCTCTCGGCGGTCTGTTGGACGAGCTTGCGCAGCCACAGATGAGCAGGCTGATCATCGAACCGGCGGTGCCAGAGCATCGTGGTGCGGATAACCGGCGATTTAAAGGGAAGCCCGCAGATCGAAAGGCCGAAGGAACGCACCCAATGCTCGGCGAGGCGGCGGCTGAGCACCGCCACCATATCGGTACTGGAGAGGATGGCGGCGGCGGAGAGGCGTGGGGCGCGGTGCGTGATCTTCCGGGCCAAACCTCGCGTGCCGAGCCACTGATCGACAAAGCTCGAATCTTCGCCGCTCGACGAGATTTCGAGATATGACAGGCCGGCGAGCGCCTCCTCCGTAAGCTCGCGCTGAGCGGCCGGATGATCGCGCCGCATAGCGACGACGAACGAGTCTTCGAGAAGCGGGGCGACCGCGAAACGCTCCCCGGCATCGTCAAAGGTCCCGATCGCGAGATCAAGCTCGCCGCGATCCAGCAGGGCCGGCATGTCCCGCAGGCCGGTCGGGCGTAGATCCAACCGTATTCCCGGTGCCGTTGAAATGACCGCCGTTACAAGCGACGGGGCGAGGATCACAGCCGCATAGTTGTTGAGGGCGAGAACGAAGAGGCGGGTGGTCTCTTGCGGAACGAAAGTCTCCGGCTCGAGCGCGAGCTGCATATCGCTCAACGCCCGGCGCAGAGGCCCCGCGAGCTGCTCGGCCCGCGGGGTCGGCGCCATCCCATCAGGCGTGCGGATGAACAGTTCGTCCTTCAGCATGTAGCGCAACCGGCTCAGGGCGTGGCTGACGGCAGGCTGGCTCAGGCCGATTTTGCTGCCGGCGCGGGTCACGCTGCGCTCTTGCATCACCGCGTCGAAGACGATCAGCAGATTGAGATCGAACGCACCCCAGTTCATGCGCCCACTCTCCTTTCCGGCTGAGGACTAGCCTGTCGAAGCAGCGCTGTTTCTCTGCCCTGCGTCATTCAGATTGTGCATTCAATGATGTTATCAATGCATTTGCAACATGCGTTTCCAAGCGCAAGTTTGGGTTGGTCAGGACCATATGCACCTGAGGTGACGAATGTCCCAGATCGCGGCCTTGACGGAAGAGAATTCCGATGAACGGGTAACGATCGCCGCGTTGTTCACGGAATTTCTCAAGGTCTCTCTGTGCAGCTTTGGCGGCGGGCTGGTGTGGGCCCGTCGCTCGGTCGTCGACCAGCGGCGTTGGATGAACGAGCATGAATTCGCGGACACGTTGAGCCTGATCCAATTCCTACCGGGGCCGAATGTCATCGGCATCGCAGTCTGTGTGGGAGCGAAGCTGCGCGGGGCGATCGGCGCTCTCGCTGCTCTGTCGGGCTTCGTGGTAATACCATGCGCGGTGGGTTTTGCGCTTGGCGCACTGTATCTGCAGAGCGCCAAATTGCCGGTCGTTCAGAACATCCTCGGCGGGGTTTCGGCGGTCGCCGCCGGACTGCTGATCGCGACCGGGGTCAGGCTGCTGATACCGCATCTCGGCCGTCCGGTGGCGGTACTCTTTGCGGCGCTCGCTTTCGCCGGCATCGTGTTCACCAAGGCGCCGCTCCTTGTCGTGCTGCTCGGTTTGGCGCCGATCAGCATTGCCGTCGCAGCAGTCGAAACCGGAGGAGCACGATGAGCGGCCACTCGGCGCCCGTCGCACTTGCGATGCATCTCGCCTTGTTATCGTGCATCAGCTTTGGTGGGTTCCCCTCTGTCCTCCCAGACATTCACAACTTCGTGGTCGCCGCCAATGGCTGGGTGACAGACCAGGAGTTCACCAACTTTTTCGCCCTCGCGCAGGCGGTCCCGGGACCGAACATGATCCTGCTGATGAGTTTCATCGGCTGGAAAGTGGGCGGAGTTCCCGGCGCGATCGTCAGCGCCGTCGCAACCTTCGGGCCGGCCTGCGCAATGTATTTTGCGGCCCACCAGCTGTGGGATCGGTTTCGTGATGCGGCGTGGCAAATAATCGTGCGCCGGGGTCTCGTGCCGCTGACGATCGGGCTCGTCATCGCCGGCGGCACCGTGATGGCGCGCGCCGGGGATGCCAAGTGGCAGGGAGTAGCCCTGACGATCGCGGCGGCTGGGCTGATGATCCGGACACGCATCAATCCGCTCTGGATCCTAGCAGGAGGCGGTGCCTTTGGCGGCCTCGGCGTGCTCTGATACAACGCTCAGCGAGCCGTCGACCCGCGCACATGCGGTCCGCAATTCGCCACTCGCATGTCTATGTGACGTCAATGCATTTGCCGCATTAGGTGGCCCGACCTAAATCTCTCATGCGCAGCCAATTGCCGCCGGGCTTCCCGGC
>Ga0070717_10004040_pt1 | contig 10570 bp, 10 predicted proteins | sample LARL113metaG_FD_71366 | JGI IMG/M metagenome (GOLD analysis project Ga0070717, IMG submission 71366) | Corn, switchgrass and miscanthus rhizosphere microbial communities from Kellogg Biological Station, Michigan, USA - LAR L11-3 metaG | ecosystem: Host-associated > Plants > Roots > Rhizosphere ... | reverse complement strand
CGCTTCGCGATGCTCGAAATGATTGTAGAGCGAGCGATGCGCGACGCCGACGGCCTCGGCGACTTCGCGCAAGCTAAGCGATTCATGGCCGTCCTTTGCCACCAGGCGAGAGGCGGCCTTGAGTGCTGCCTCTCTCAGGTTGCCATGGCGATAAGTGGTCCGGCGCGGTTTTGTACTCATGCCGCCTTGATACAAAGGCGCCGGCAAAAACGCCATCGCTCACGCCGACGCCCGGCTGGCGACGCGATCCTCGCCATATTGCGGGGTAATGTCCTCGTCGATCATGCCGCGGATCAGTTTGATCACCGCACCCCGTGCGCGTGCCTTGGTCGCGGCATGAGCGGCCATATTGAGCGTGCTCAGCGCCTGCGCGGCTTGCTCCGCGCTACGCTCGAGCTGATCGGCGGGAACGACGCGGTCGAAGAACCCGGCGGTCACCGCCTCCGCCGGCGCAAACATTTCCGACGTCATCACCACCCGGCTGAAATAGGCCGGCGTCAGCCGCTGCCGCGCGATCTCGATGGCGAAGCGCGGCACCGTCAGCCCGATCGCGACCTCATTCATGCCGATCCGGTAATTGCCTTCGGCGGCAATGCGGTGATCGCAGGACATGATCAGGAACGCGCCCATCGGGAAGGCGTTGCCCTGGCAGGCCGCCACCACCGGCATCGGGAATGACAGGATGCGCAGCGCCAGTTCGGCGCCGGCCTTCACCATCAAATACTGGTCCTCGGCGCCGCCCTTGGCGAAAACGTTGAGATCGAAGCCGCCGGAAAAGTGCTTTCCGCGCGCTTTAAGGATCGCAACCGTCTTGTCTCTTTCCGCCTGGTCGAACGCGGCATGCAGCGCGTTCAGCATCGCAAGCGACATCACATTGGCCTTGCCGTCGTCCATCACGATGGTGCCGACGGATCCGGAGCGGGAATAGGTCGCGAGTTGGGTCATGGGCTTTCTCCCTGTTCTCTCAAAGCATCCAGTGGATACTTTTTACCGATCGCACCAAACCCGCAAGGGCTTTTTTTGGGGACACCAGTACACGACGGCACCCTCGGGGTGCATGGGTGGCCGAACCCGAGCTGTCATCACCCGCGAAAGCGGATGATCCAGTATTCCAGAGTGCTGGCAATGGAATGGAGAGGCCGCGGCGTACTGGGTCCCCCGCTTTCGCGGGGACGACGATCCGAGCCCAAAGCGGCGCAGCGCTTACGCCTTCTTCTTCACATCCTTGATGCTGGAAAAGACGATGCCCTCGGCGCGCTCGCGGGTATAGCCGAGATAGAACTCGTTCTTGGCCAGAAACACCGGATCGCCGTCGACGTCGTCGGCGACGCCGGAGCCGTTGGCGGCGATGAAGGCTTCGAGCTTCTTGCGATCGTCGGAGGAAATCCAGCGCGCGAGCTGGAATTCGCTCACCTCAAACTCCACCGGCAGCGAGTATTCGGCGTCGAGCCGCGCCTTCAGCACGTCGAGTTGCAGCGGGCCGACCACGCCGACCAGCGCCGGCGCGCCGTCGCGGGGACGGAACACCTGCACAACGCCCTCCTCCGACATCTGCTGCAACGCCTCTTTCAGCTTCTTTGCCTTCATCGCATCCGTCAGCCGAACCCGGCGAACGATTTCCGGGGCAAAGCTGGGAACGCCGACAAAGGTCAAGTCCTCGCCTTCGGTCAGCGTGTCACCGATCCTTAAAGTGCCGTGATTGGGAATGCCGACGACGTCGCCGGCAAAGGCCTCGTCGGCCAGCGCGCGGTCTTGGGCAAAGAAGAATTGCGGGCTGGACAGCGACATGTTCTTGCCGGTGCGCACCAGCTTCGCCTTCATGCCGCGGGAGAGCTTGCCGGAGCACAGCCGCGCAAACGCGATGCGGTCGCGATGGTTCGGATCCATATTGGCCTGGATCTTGAACACGAACGCGCTCATGCGCGGCTCGGCGGCTTCGACCTTGCGCAGGTCGGAGTCCTGCGCGCGCGGCTCCGGCGCGAACCGGCCGAGACCTTCCAGGAGATCGCCGACGCCGAAATTGCGCAGCGCGCTGCCGAAATAGACCGGGGTCAGATGGCCCTCGCGAAACGCTTCGAGCTCGAACGGCTTGCAGGCTTCCGTCACCAGCGCAAGCTCATCCTTGATCGCGGCGACGTCGAGATTGGGATTGCGCCCTGCGAGATCGGCGATATCGATCTGCTGGGCCGCGCCGGTCTTGGCGCCGCCGCCCTCGAGCAGCCGCACCCCGCCATTGACGACGTCGTAGGTGCCGAGGAAATCGCGGCCGCGGCCGACCGGCCAGGTCACCGGCGTGGTGTCGAGCGCCAGCGTCTTTTCGATTTCATCCAGAAGCTCGAACGTGTCGCGGCTTTCCCGGTCCATCTTGTTGATGAAGGTGATGATGGGAATATCGCGCAGCCGGCACACCTCGAACAGCTTGCGCGTCCGCGCCTCGATGCCCTTGGCGGCGTCGATCACCATGACGGCGGAATCGACCGCGGTCAGCGTGCGATAGGTGTCTTCGGAAAAGTCCTCATGGCCCGGCGTATCCAGAAGGTTGAACACCAGCCCCTCGAACTCGAACGTCATCACCGAAGTGACGACCGAGATGCCGCGCTCGCGCTCGATCTTCATCCAGTCGGAACGGGTATTGCGCCGCTCGCCCTTGGCCTTGACCTGGCCTGCAAGATTGATGGCGCCGCCGAACAGCAAGAGCTTTTCGGTGAGCGTAGTCTTGCCGGCGTCCGGATGCGAGATGATCGCAAAGGTCCGCCGCCGCGCGACCTCCTGGGCGAGCGGCGAGCGGGACGGCGATTCGGCTGAGACGGCAAGGTCGGACATGATGCCTTGGTGTTTGGGCTCGAGCGTTTGGCAGGGAAACTGCATGGAATCAAGCGATTCGCGCGCCCCTTGATATAGGAACTCCGAATGCCAACTCCAATCCGCGCGATTACGTCTATCGAATCAAGGATACCGCCCAATAGGCCAATGCGGCCACGATGGCGGAGGCAGGTATCGTGATCACCCAGGCGTAGACGATCGAGCTTGCGACGTTCCAGCGCACCGCCGAGACCCGCCGCGCCGCGCCGACGCCGACAATGGCACCGGTAATCGTGTGCGTGGTCGAAACGGGAACCCCGAGGAAGGTCGCCATGAACAGCGTCGCGGCACCACCGGTCTCGGCGCAAAAGCCCTGCATCGGCGTCAGCTTGGTGATCCTGAGCCCCATGGTGCGCACGATGCGCCAGCCGCCCATCAACGTGCCCAAGGCCATTGCCGCCTGGCAGGACAAGACCACCCAGAACGGGACGGAAAACTCCGCGCCAAGCTGGCCTTGCGAATAAAGCAGCACCGCGATGATGCCCATGGTCTTCTGCGCGTCATTGCCGCCATGGCCGAGCGAATAGAGCGAGGCTGAGACGAATTGCAGGATGCGGAAGGCGCGGTCGACCGCGTAGGGCGTCGAGCGCACCGATGCCCAGGAGACGATGGCAACCAGCATCATCGCGAGCAAAAATCCGACCAGCGGCGACAGCACGATCGCGGCGAGCGTCTTCGATAACCCGCTCCACACCGCGGCCGAAATTCCGGCTTTCGCCATGCCGCCGCCGACCAGTCCGCCGATCAAAGCGTGCGAACTGGAGGACGGTATCCCCAGCCCCCAGGTGATCAGGTTCCAGACGATGGCGCCGATCAGGGCCGCAAAGATCACCTGCGCATCGACCACCGAGGGTTCGACGATCCCGGTGCCGATGGTATGCGCGACGTTAAGTCCGAACACCAGGAAGGCGACGAAGTTGAAGAATGCCGCCCAGAACACCGCATAATGCGGGCGCAGCACGCGGGTCGAAACGATGGTGGCAATCGAATTGGCAGCGTCATGCAGCCCGTTGAGGAAATCGAACAGCAACGCCACCACGATCAATCCGACCAGAATGGGAAGACCCAGCGTGGCATCCACAATGCGGCCCTGCCCTATACCTGCTCGATCACGATTGAATTGATCTCGTTCGCGACATCGTCGAAGCGATCGGCGACCTTTTCGAGATGGTCGTAAATCTCGGCGCCGACGATGAAATCCATGGTGTTGGCGTTGCGGTGCTTGAGGAACAATTCCTTCAGGCCGATGTCGTGGAGATCGTCGACGCGCCCCTCCAGCTTGGTCAATTCCTCGGTCATCGCGGTGAGCATCGCGACGTTTTGGCCGATCGCTTGCATCAGCGGCAGCGCGCGGACCACAAGATTGGCGCATTCGACCAGCAGCCCGCCGATTTCGCGCATCGGCGGTTCGAACGCACGGACCTCGAACAGCACGACCGCCTTCGCGGTCTGCTGCATCTGGTCGATGGCGTCGTCCATCGCGGTGATGAGGTTCTTGATGTCGCCGCGGTCGAACGGAGTGATGAAGGTGCGGCGGACCGCCGTCAAAACCTCGCGGGTGATATTGTCGGCGTCGTTTTCGAACTGGTTGACGCGTTGGCAGTACACCGGCGTTTCCTCGCCACCGCGCAGCATGTCCTGCAACGCCAGCGCGCCCTGCACCACCGTCTGGGCGTGGCGGGCGAACAGGTCGAAAAACCGCTCCTCCTTGGGGAGGAAGGCGCGAAACCAACGCAGCATGGGCTATTTCCACCGTTTGCGGAGCGGCCGTCTGGCGACCTGTCACAAAACTGTCATAGACCGGTTTTGGGCGAAAGGCCCACTACGTCCGGCGGCGCAGGCCGGATCATCCACCACTTTGTGCCGGTTAAGCGAAGTTCCGGGAGGAAGTTCGGGAAATCAGCAGCTTACAGTGAGATCCGGAAGAAATGGGCGATCTCGCCGATCAGGCCGCGGCGGAACGTCAGCACGCAGGCGACGAAGATTACGCCCTGGATAACGGTGACCCACTGCCCGAAGCTCGCCAGATATTGCTGCATGGCGATGATCACGAAGGCGCCCACCACCGGGCCGAACACGGTGCCGAGACCGCCGACCAGCGTCATCAGCACGATCTCGCCCGACATGCTCCAATGCACGTCGGTGAGAGAAGCGTTCTGCGCGACGAACACCTTTAGCGAGCCGGCAAAACCCGCCAGCGTGCCGGAAAGGATGTAGGCGAGCAGCTTGTACTGATCGGTCTTGTAGCCCAGCGAGATCGCACGCGGCTCGTTCTCTCGGATCGCCTTCAGGACCTCGCCGAAGGGCGAGTTGATGGTACGATAGATCAGCAGAAAGCCGAGCAGGAAGCCGGCCAGCACGACGTAGTAGAGCATGGTCGGCTTCGACAGATCGAAAATTCCGAACAGATGTCCCTGCGGAATGCCTTGAATGCCGTCTTCGCCATGGGTGAATGGCGTCTGCAAATAGATGAAGTAGAGAAGTTGCGACAGGGCCAGCGTGATCATCGAGAAATAGATGCCCTGCCGGCGGATGGAAACGAAGCCGGTGACAACGCCGAGCGCTGCGGCGGCCGCGATACCGGCCAGGATCCCCAGTTCGGGCGGCAATCCCCAAACTTTCAGGGCGTGCGCACTGACATAGCCCGCGGTCCCCAGAAACATGGCGTGGCCGAAGGAGAGCAAGCCGCCATAGCCGATCAAGAGATTGAAGGCGCAAGCAACCAGCGCAAAGCACAGCGCCTGCATCACGAAGAATGGATAGATGCCGGTCCACGGCACGATCGCCAGCAGCACCGCCATGACCGCGAATACGATCATCTCGTCGCGCATCGCGCGTGGGGTTAGAGGTATCGTATCGTCAGTGATCGCTGTCATGTCAGGCCGCCCGTCCAGTCAATCCCGTTGGCTTTATCAGGAGCACCAGCACCATCAGGACGAACACCACGGTGTTGGAGGCCTCGGGATAAAAGTATTTTGTCAGTCCCTCGATTACGCCTAGCGCGAAACCGGTGATGATCGATCCCATGATCGAACCCATGCCGCCGATCACCACCACCGCGAACACCACGATGATCAGATCGGCGCCCATCAGCGGCCGCACCTGATTGATCGGCGCCGACAGCACGCCGGCAAGCGCCGCCAGCCCAACGCCGAGGCCATAGGTCAGCGTGATCATCCTCGGCACGTTGATGCCGAACGCCCGCACCAGCGTCGGGTTTTCGGTCGCCGCGCGCAGATAGGCGCCAAGCCGCGTCTTCTCGATCAGGAACCAGGTGGCGAGGCACACCACGAGCGAGAAGATCACGACCCAGCCGCGATAGACGGGCAAGAACATGAAACCGAGATTCATGCCGCCCTTCAGCTCATCAGGGATCGCATAGGGCAGACCGGAGGAGCCGAAATAATTCTGAAACACGCCCTGAATGATCAGCGCCATGCCAAATGTCAGCAGCAGGCCGTAGAGATGATCGAGCCCGGACAGCCATTGCAGCATGGTCCGCTCCAGGATCATGCCGAAGATGCCGACCGCGATCGGCGCGATGATCAGCGCCGGCCAGTAGCCGAGGCCGGTGACGTTGAGCAGGAAATACGCGCAGAACGCGCCCATCATATAGAGCGCGCCATGCGCGAAATTGATGATGTTGAGCATGCCGAAGATCACGGCGAGCCCGAGACTGAGCAGCGCGTAGAACGAGCCGTTGATCAGTCCCACCAGAAGCTGGGCGTAGAGAGCCTGCATGTTGATCGATCTTTCGCACTCAATCGGGCCGGCGCGAGGCCGGCGGGTTGGTCGACGTTACTTCTTCACCAGCGGACAAGCACTTTCCGAGAGCGGCCGGAAAGCCTGGTCCGCCGGGGTCGTTCCAACCAGCTTATAATAGTCCCACGGTCCCTTGGATTCCTCGGGCTTCTTGACCTCGAACAAATAGGCCGGATGAATCTTGCGGCCGTCGGCGCGGATCGTGCCCTGGCCGAACAACGGATCGTCGGTCGGCATTTCCTTCATCTTCGCCACCACCTTGGCGCCGTCGTGCGGATTGCCGCCCATCGCTTCGAGTGCCTTGAAATAGTGTATCAGGCCGGAATAGACACCGGCTTGCACCATCGACGGCTCCGCCTTGTTTTTCATGCGCTCGGAGAAGCGTTTTGAAAACGCGCGGGTCCCGTCGTTCAAATCCCAATAGAAGGTTTCGGTGAAATTCAGGCCTTGGGCGACCTTCAAACCGAGTGAATGCACATCGGTGATGAACAGCAGGAGGCCTGCGAGTTTCTGGCCGCCCGCGACGATGCCGAATTCCGAGGCCTGTTTGATCGTGTTGGTGGTGTCGCCGCCGGCGTTCGCCATGCCGATGATCTTGGCCTTGGACGCTTGCGCCTGAAGCAGGAAGGACGAGAAGTCCGAGGAGTTCAGGGGATGCTTGACGCCGCCAATGACCTTGCCGCCGGATTTCACCACCACCGCGGTGGTATCGCGCTCCAGCGCGGCGCCGAACGCGTAGTCGGCCGTCAGAAAGAACCAGGTGTCGCCACCCGCCTTCACCAGCGCCTGACCGGTACTGTTGGCGAGCATGTAGGTGTCATAAACCCAGTGAATCGTGTTCGGCGAGCATTGTGCGTTGGTCAGATCCGACGTCGCCGCGCCGGTATCGATCAGGATCGAGTTTTTCTCCCTGACGAGATTGTTGACGGCGAGCGCAACGCCGGAGTTCAGTACATCCATGAAGATGTCGACCTTTTCGACGTCGATCCATTGCCGCGCAATGTTGGTGGCTATGTCGGGCTTGTTCTGGTGGTCGGCGGAAACCAGATCGACCTTCCAGCCTTTCGCCGCAAGCCCGGAATCCTCGATCGCCATCTGGGCCGCCAGCGTCGAGCCTGCGCCACCGAGGTCGGAGTAGAGACCCGAATTGTCGGTCAGTACGCCGACCTTGATGGTCTTGTCCTGCGCAAATGCGCTCGCCGTCGCGGTCAGCGCCAGCGCGGTACCGAGGAGAAGCGCGGAAATCTGTTTCATGTTCTCTCCTTGAATCCTGCCTAAAAACGTTTTCGTCGTTCAAACGCCGAGATAGGTGTGGAGCTTGTCCATGTTGGCCGAAAGCTCCGAATTGGCAAAACCGTCGATCACCTTGCCATGTTCGACGATGTAGTAGCGATCGGCGACCGTGGAGGCGAACCGGAAATTCTGCTCGACCAGGAGAATGGTAAAACCTTGCTTCTTCAGCCGCGCGATGGTGTGGCCGATCTGCTGGATGATGACGGGGGCAAGGCCTTCGGTCGGTTCGTCCAGCATCAGGAAACCCGCGCCGGTGCGCAGGATTCGTGCGATCGCCAGCATCTGCTGCTCGCCGCCGGACAGTTTTGTGCCCTGGCTGTTGAGCCGCTCCTTCAGATTGGGGAACAGCTCGAAAATCTGATCCAGCGATAGGCCGCCGTTGCGCACGATCGGCGGCAACAGCAGATTCTCGCGCACATCGAGGCTAGCGAAGATGCCGCGCTCTTCGGGGCAGAAGGCAACGCCCATACGCGCGATCCGGTCCGACGTCGCGCGGATGATCTCGCGGCCGTCGAAGGCGATCGAGCCGGTGCGCTTGCCGATGATGCCCATGATCGACTTCAGCGTCGAGGTCTTGCCGGCACCGTTGCGGCCAAGCAGGGTCACGACTTCGCCGGCGTTCACGTTGAAATTGACGCCGTGGAGGACGTGGGATTCGCCGTACCAGGCTTCGAGATTCTGCACCGACAAAACCTGCCCGGCGGCGCTCGATGCTGCCCGCCTGGTCATGGTTGCTTCGGCCATTTTCACCTCAGGCATGACCAGCCCCCAGATAGGCTTCCTTGACGCGCTCGTCCTTGGAAAGCTCGGCGTAATTGCCTTGCGCCAGCACCTGGCCGCGCGTCAACACCGTGATGATGTCGGACAGGTTGGCGACCACGCTCAGATTATGTTCGACCATCAGGATGGTGTATTTCGCGGAGATACCCTTGATCAGGGAGGCGATCTTGTCGATGTCCTCGTGGCCCATGCCGGCCATCGGCTCATCCAGCAGCATCATCTCCGGGTCGAGCGCGAGCGTAGTCGCAATCTCCAGTGCACGCTTGCGCCCATAGGGCATCTCGACCGCGGGCGTGTTGGCGAATTCGCTTAAGCCGACATCGTTCAGAAGCTCGAGCGCGCGGCTATTGAAGCGGTTGAGCACCGATTTGGACCGCCAGAAATCGAACGAGCTGCCGTGCTGGCGCTGCAGCGCGACCCGCACATTCTCAAGCGCGGTCAGATGCGGGAACACCGCAGAAATCTGGAACGAGCGCACCAGGCCAAGGCGGGCGACATCGGCCGGCGCCATCTGAGTGATGTCCTGTCCCTTGTAGAGGATCTGGCCCGCCGACGGCCTTAAGAACTTGGTCAGGAGGTTGAAGCATGTGGTCTTGCCGGCCCCGTTCGGGCCGATCAATGCGTGAATGCTGCCGCGCCGCACCTTGAGCGCGACATCGCGGACGGCAAAGAACCCCGCAAATTCCTTGGTCAATCCGTGCGTTTCGAGAATGAACTCATCGGCCAAACAAAATTCCCCCATCAGCCATCGTCGCGAGGCCCCCCGCGCGCGGCCATTTTTACCTCTCCGGCAGGTCCTCCGCGGACGTCTTGGAACCGTCCCGAACCGCCGCCTCCGGGGCCGGAATATGCCGTCAACGCGAGGGATTAGGCAAGGTGGAAAGCTGGGCAGACCGCCGCGCGGACAAGGGGATGAATGCGCCATTAGTCGAATTGTTCGAGCGGCTTGAATGAGCGCCTCAGTGCGGGGATTAGAGGTGGCGGGATAAGCTGCCGTTAACGGTGTTTTGGTGGGCGCGCCCGCTTTCATCAAAAATTTTACCCTGAGCCCGATGATTTACGGGTTTCTTCCAGAACGGATTTCAGCCTTGGAATTCGAGAGCGCCAAACCCTCGGCAGTCAAATCGATCAAGCAGCGTGATCTCTTGAACACGTGGCTGCGACTTTATGCCCGTACGCAGTCGATGCCGCGCATCGAGGAATATCAGCCGGAGCGGCTCGAAGACGAACTGCCGGACCTTGTGTTTTACACTGTTGATAGCGCCACTGAACCTCCACGGCTGACAATCCAGAGCGACGGCACGCGAATATCGACCGCCTATGGCCATACCGGCAAGGGCAAATTTCTCGACGAATATGTCGGCCCAAGGCTCGCGCCCTTCGTGATGCCGGTCTACCACCAATGCATCAAGCGCGCGCTTCCGGTCTACACCATCGCCAACATCGATGACGCCTATGGCCGCATCGTTGCCTACGAGCGGCTGCTGCTGCCGTTTTCTGAAGGGGCCGGGGTCACCCATATCATCGCCTCGCTCAAGACCATCAGCGAAGACGGTGGCTTTGAAATCAAGAACCTGATGCGCAGCGACGATTCGGTGCCGAAGCCGAAGCTGCGCGTCGTGATCGATCGCGATCTGTTCCACCGCGCGCCCGGCCGCATCGCGGCAGGCGACGTGATCGAATTCGGTTAGTGGCGAAAAATGAATTTCGAAAGTGCCAATCCCTCGGTCGTCAGATCGATAAAGCAGCGCGACCTCCTCAATACCTGGCTGCGGGCGCTTCGCAAGCCACACCCCCTGCCCGTCATCTCCGACTTCCAGCCCGACCGCATCAGCGACGAACTGGCCGACATGATGGGCTATGACGTCGAGGG
>Ga0070717_10004039_pt1 | contig 10571 bp, 11 predicted proteins | sample LARL113metaG_FD_71366 | JGI IMG/M metagenome (GOLD analysis project Ga0070717, IMG submission 71366) | Corn, switchgrass and miscanthus rhizosphere microbial communities from Kellogg Biological Station, Michigan, USA - LAR L11-3 metaG | ecosystem: Host-associated > Plants > Roots > Rhizosphere ... | reverse complement strand
GATCATTGCCCGCCGCCATAACCGGGAGGTGTCGAGATCCGGATCGTGGGGCTCGGTGCCGATCGCGGTCGGGTAGAAGAGGACCTCGGCCCCCATCAGCATCATTGCTCGCGCCGTCTCCGGATACCATTGGTCCCAGCAAACGCCGACGCCGAGCGTGGACTGCCGAGGGCCGTCCCAGACCTTGAAGCCCGTGTTGCCCGGCCGGAAATAGAACTTTTCCTCGTAACCCGGCCCGTCCGGAATGTGGCTCTTGCGATATACGCCGGCGACTTTCCCGTCTGGGCTGACCATCGCCAACGAGTTGTAATGGTGCGGACCCTCCGCCTCGAAGAAGCTGGTCGGAATCCAGATCTTCAGCTCCTTAGCGAGCTCCTGCATCGCAAGAACGGAAGGATGTTCGGCCGTCGGTCGTGCGTTCGCGAACAGGCTCTCGTCCTCCACTCGGCAGAAATAACGGCTCTCGAACAGCTCGGGCGGCAGCACGACCTCGGCGCCCTTGCCGGCGGCCTCGCGCACGAGCTCGCTCACTGCCCGAATGTTGGCGACCGTGTCATCCGTAAAGGCGAGTTGCAGTGCAGCGACGGTGAGCTTGGTCATGCCGGAACCTGTTGGGAAATGCAGTGGAAGCTTCCGCCCCCCGTCAGGATGTGGTCGGCGCGAAGTCCGATTGCAACGCGGTCCGGGAACAGTGCCTGGACAACATCGACGGCCGGCTGGTCGTTTGGCGCTCCATATTGTGGGACAACGACTGCCGCGTTGCCGATGTAGAAGTTCATGTAGCTTGCAGGGATCACGTCGCCGTCTTCATCGGTGACCCGGCCCGGCGAGGGAAGGGTAACAACGTCGAGCCGGGCGTCAGCGAGGCGACGGGCGGCATCCTTGTAGACAGCCTCGTTCGGATCGTCTTTCGCCGCGGTCGGGATTGCGACTCGTCCGGGCGCGACGAAGCGCGCGAGATTATCGATATGCCCGTCCGTATGGTCGTTCATTAGTCCCGAGCCGAACCAGACGACACGTTCGAAGCCGAGATCCTCGAGCAGCCGCTGCTCGGTCTCTTCGCGAGTAAGATTATTACGGTTGGGGTTGAGGAGGCACTGCTCGGTGGTGAGCACGACCCCGGATCCGTCCCCGTCGATGGCGCCGCCTTCGAGAATCCAGTCTGCCTTGCTGAAGGGCAGGGCCTTGTTGCGGGCCAATCGCTCGCCAATGTCCTGGTCGCCCTCAAGATCGTACTTCCCGCCCCAGCCATTGAAGCCGAAACCCTGAGCGAAACGGTCCTTGCCCCTGCCAAGAACGATGGGCCCTGTGTCACGAAGCCAGATATCGCCGAACGGTTCGACAATGACCTCGGCAAACGGGGCGAGCCGTTGCGCGCTCTCGGCGGCTCCGTCATGGGCGGCAACCAGGCACACTTTCTCGCCCCCGCCGCCGGCGTGAATGGCCTTGGCGAAGGCCACAACTTCCCGCTCCGCCGGTTTCAAGTCGCCGAGCCACAGCTCAGGGTCGCTTGGAAAACCGATCCACACCGCTTCGTGACGCGCCCATTCGGGCTCTGGCGGACGAGAGCGACGATCTGACATGGCGGGCCCGCTAACAGGCCGATGCGCCATCGCCAAGCCACGCGCTTGTCTTGCCGGAAATGGGTTGCGGAGCGGTGCGCGCCGAAATGCTGAGCGAAGTTCGGGTCAGCTGCTCGATCGGACAATCGGGGGAACTGAGCAGCAAAAAGGGCGGCTGGCATTTGCCGGCCGCCCTCTTCGGCACGCGAAAGCTTGAGCGCTTACCGCGAGTAGAATTCGATCACGAGGTTCGGCTCCATCCGCACGGGATAGGGGACCTCGTCCAGCTTCGGAACTCGGTTGAAGGTGATCTTCGACGTTCCGTCCGGAGCAACATAGTCGGGGATGTCGCGCTCAGCGAGGCTCTGCGCCTCGATAACGAGAGCCATCTCCTGCGCCTTGGAACCGAGCTCGACAACGTCGCCGACGTTCACTCGGCGCGACGCGATATTGCACTTGACGCCGTTCACGCGAACGTGGCCGTGGCTGACCAGCTGGCGGGCAGCCCAGATCGTCGGAGCGAACTTGGCGCGATAGACGACCATGTCGAGCCGGCGCTCGAGGAGGCCGATGAGGTTCTGCGAGGCGTCGCCCTTCATTCGGATCGCCTCGACATAGTTCTTCTTGAACTGCTTCTCGGTGATGTCGCCGTAATAGCCCTTGAGCTTCTGCTTGGCTCGAAGCTGGATGCCATAGTCGCTGAGCTTGCCCTTGCGGCGCTGGCCGTGCTGGCCGGGGCCATATTCGCGGCGATTGACCGGGCTCTTGGGGCGTCCGAAGACGTTCTCGCCCATGCGGCGGTCGAGCTTGTATTTGGCGCTGGTGCGCTTCGTCACGTGTCGTTCTCCAATTCGCGTTTCGTTAGGTGCCCGGGACCGCACCGCCAGCACTTGCTGCTGACGCGATCACCGCTTCACCGGGCATGCGGGATCAATTGCGAAGGCGCGCACCTAGGGGCACGCGCCGGCGAGGTCAAGTTTTCCGAAGTTCGCTGGAGGGAGGGTTGTGATCCTAATGGGCGCCCATGCTCTTGAGATCGGTCACGTCCTTGCCCGTCTCCGCGCGCTCCCATTCGGCCTGCGTCCTGCATTCGCGCTTACGCAGCCGCGAGGTCGAATCGCTGGTATCGACCTTGCAGATTTTCTTTTCTGCTTCGGGCTTTGCGGCGGGCGCGGTCACCGGTGCGACTTGCGGCTGCGCGGCGGCGGCCGTCGGAGCGGCGGAAAGCAGCAGCGCAGCGAACAGCACGGTCATGGAATCATTCCTTTTTCACCCAAACCAATAACGCCGGTTGTTAAAAGGCCAGCCGGCCCGGTCAATCCCTTGGCCGAGGCGGTGCAACGAGTGCCCGGATCACGCCGCGGATCGCCTTCACCTCGCGCGATGACCAGCCTGTCTTGGTGAAGATCGTCCGAAGCGTGTTCCTCGTCGCCTGAGTGCGTGACGGGGGGTGAAAATAGCCCTTGGCGTCCAGTTCATCATTGAGCTGGGTGATCAATCCGTCGAGCTCACCAAGCGGGGCAGGCGGTTCGATCTCCTTTGCGGTTGGCTGCGCAAGATCGGTGCGCTTGGACCATTCATAGGCGAGGAGGATCACTGCCTGCGCGAGATTCAACGAACCGAACTGGGGATTGATCGGCACCGTCACGATCGCATTTGCGAGAGCGACGTCCTCGGTCTCGAGGCCAGACCGTTCAGGTCCGAACAGGATGGCGCTGCGTTCACTGGACGCAGCGATCTGTTCTGCCATGCCCTCGGGAGCGACCACGGGCATGACGAGGTCCCGTCGACGGACGGTTGAAGCGAAGACCTGGCTGCAGTCGGCGATGGCGTCCTGGACGTTCTTAAACAGTTCGGCCCGTTCGAGCACGACGTCGGCGCCGCTCGCCGCCGGCCCGGCGTCCGGATTGGGCCAGCCGTCACGCGGTGCGACAAGACGCATCTCGGTAAGGCCGAAATTCAGCATCGCGCGCGCCGCCTTGCCGATATTCTGGCCGAGCTGCGGACGAACGAGAACGATAACGGGCCTGGATGCGCTCACAGCAGCTTGTCGTGCCCCGGCGGCGGCGACGCTTCTTTCTCCACTCGCTCGGCGATCTCCGCAAAGTCACCGGGCTCGCTGAAATCCTTGTAGATGCTGGCGAAGCGAATGTAGGCGACGTGGTCGAGCGCTTTGAGGCCCGCCATTACCGCTTCGCCGATCCGCGCCGAACGGACCTCGTCGCCAAGCGTCTCCATCTGCCGCTGTACGCCGCTAACCAGCCGGTCGATGCGCGCGGGGTCGATCTCGCGCTTCCGGCAGGCGTGTCCGATCGCACGGGCGAGCTTGTCGCGGTCGAACGGCTCTCGCTTGCCGTCCTTCTTGACGACGGTCAGATCGCGCAACTGCACGCGCTCGAACGTCGTAAAGCGCGCTCCGCATGCCTCGCACTGACGGCGCCGGCGGATCGCTGCGCCATCCTCGCTCGGCCGGCTGTCCTTAACCTGGCTGTCTTCGTGCGCGCAGAACGGACAGCGCATCCCTTATCCCTGATAGATCGGGAAACGCGCGCAGAGTTCCCGGACGCGTTCGTTCACCGCGCTCTCAACCTCGCCATTGTTTCCAGCGCCATTTTTAGCGAGTCCATCGAGCACGTCCGCAACCATGTCGGCGATGTCCCGGAACTCGGCTTCGCCGAAACCGCGGGTGGTGCCCGCCGGTGAGCCGACTCGGATGCCGCTTGTCTGAACCGGCGGAAGCGGGTCGAACGGAACGCCGTTCTTGTTGCAGGTAATGCCGGCGTGCTCGAGGCTTTCATCCGCGTCCTTGCCGGTGAGGCCAAGGGGACGAAGGTCGACGAGAGCCACATGCGTATCGGTGCCTCCGGCGACGAGATCGGAACCGCGTTCCTTAAGCCGGCTGGCAAGCGTCTTGGCGTTGGCGATAACGGCCTTCGCATAGGCCTTGAACTCGGGTTGGAGCGCCTCGCCGAACGCAACTGCCTTGGCGGCGATGACATGCATCAGCGGTCCGCCCTGAAGGCCCGGAAAGACTGCCGAGTTGATCTTCTTCGCGATCGCTTCGTCGTCGGTGAGGACCATACCCCCCCTTGGTCCACGAAGGGTCTTGTGCGTGGTCGTCGTGACGACATGGGCATGGCCGAATGGAGTGGGATGTTCGCCAGCCGCGACCAGGCCCGCAAAATGGGCCATGTCGACAAGGAACAGCGCGCCGACCTCATCACAGATCTCGCGGAAGCGCTTGAAATCGAAATGGCGCGGGTAGGCGGATCCGCCGGCGATAATGAGCTTTGGCCGATGTTCTTTCGCGAGCCGCTCGACCTCGTCGAAATCGACGAGATGGTCGTCGTGCCGGACCCCATACTGGACCGCGTTGAACCATTTGCCCGACTGGGCAGGCGGGGCCCCGTGGGTGAGGTGGCCACCGGCGGCGAGGCTGAGACCCATGATCGTGTCGCCGGGCTTCAGAAGGGCCAGCATCACCGCACCGTTCGCCTGTGCCCCCGAGTGCGGCTGGACGTTCGCGAACTGGCAGCCGAACAGTTTCTTCGCGCGCTCGATCGCGAGTGTTTCAACGACATCCGAAGGAGCACAGCCCTGGTAGTACCGACGGCCAGGATAGCCTTCCGCATATTTGTTGGTGAGGACAGAGCCCTGAGCTTCGAGCACCGCCTTGCTGACGATATTCTCCGAAGCGATCAGCTCAATCTGTGTTTGCTCACGGCGAAGCTCGGCATGGATCGCGTCCTCGACCGCAGAGTCGATTTCGCTGAGACCGCTGGTGAAGAAGCCGTGCGGCACACGGTAGTTGGTGTTTCGATCAAGGTCGGCGGCAGTGGCCATCAGTCGGATTCCTGTAGTTCCTGTGAGAGTTGGTCGACGCGCGGCTGGTGGCGGCCGCCGGCAAATTCGGTGCCGAGAAAGAGACTGACGCATGCCTTCGCCATCTCGCTACCGATGAGCCGGGCTCCGAGCGCGAGCACATTGGCGTCGTTATGCTCGCGGGCGAGTTGCGCCGACAGGGGGTCGTCGACGCGGGCGCAGCGGCATTTTGGCTCACGATTGACGGCGATAGAGATGCCGATGCCGGTGCCGCAGACGGCAATGCCGCGCTCCGCCTCGCCCGATGCCACGGCCTGAGCAACCTTTCGACCAAACAACGGATAATCGACGCTTTGAGGACCGTTCGTGCCAAGGTCGCTCACCTCGTGGCCCTGCTCGCGCAACCAGCTCACGAGCTCGTCTTTTAAGAGATAGCCGGCATGGTCGGCGGCAAGGGCGATGCGCATACCGACTGACTAGGGCACCAAGCTCGGATTCGCCAGTACCCGAGAGTCAGGACAAGGGTTTGAACAAATCCAGGTTAGAGCGCGTTCGCGATCAAAACGGCAGCAGCGGGCTCGTGTCGATGGCGCGGCGAATTGGGGCTTGGTTCGAACGGACGGTCTACGTGATCGCCGGCCTTCCGATCGCACTTCGCGGAGCATCGCTTGCGACGAACGGGAGCGCCCGGGTGATCCGGCACGCCTATTCACAGCGCTATTGGCGACCAGAGTCGATGGGCGACCTCATCGCGCTATTCGTTGGTCTGCTGGTGGCCCCAATTGTCGTTCCGGTGGCGGCCTTTTGGTATACCGGGCTGAACGGGCCGGTCATCCGCAGGCGAAGCGGGAAGGGCCTCATCGCACAATTTCTGGAGCAGCTGCGGCTTTACGGCTCCGCCGGGATCGTCGGCCCCTGGTATTACATTTTCTCGCTTCACCGGGATGGAGCCCGGCGAGCGCCGACATTCCTTCAGCGGTGCGAGACGAAGCGCGGTGTTTACAGCCTGCTGCGCGATGCTTCGGCAGAAGCAATGGGCAACAAGCAGGCTTTTGCCGAACGGTGTGAGACCGCCGGCGTTCGCTGCGTGCCTTGCGAGCTTCTGGTCGACGGCGATGTCGATCCGGCGGCGCTTCCCGACTGCGACCTTTTCGTAAAGCCGCTGAAAGGATGTGGTGGTCGGGGCGCCGAGCGATGGGACCGCGTTGCAAGCCGGACCTGGTCCGACGGTAAGCATCGGCTGGACGAGCGGCAATTGGTCGGTGAGCTTCGCTCGCGGGGGACGCCGCTCATTGTCCAGCGGCGCCTTCGCCCGCATCCCAAGCTCGAAGGGCTGACTTCCGGTGCAGTGCCGACCGTTCGGGCGCTGACAATTCTCGACGAACAGGGTCGACCCGAGCTGGTCGCAACCGTTTTTCGAATGTCGATCGGTGATAACCGCACGGTCGACAATATTCATGCGGGAGGTCTCGCCTGCGCGGTGACGCTCGATGAGGGAAAGCTCGGGATTGCAAGCAACCTCGGGTCGGACGCGCGCTTGGGTTGGCACCGCGAGCACCCGACGACGCTCGCCCGCATCGAGGGAATGCGCCTGCCTTACTGGAACGAGCTCAAGGCATTATCCGTCCGAGCACACGCTGCCTTCACCAGACGGACAATTATCGGCTGGGATATCGCGATCACCGAAGATGGTCCGATCATCATCGAGGGCAATCGCGGGCCGGACATGGACCTCATGCAGCGGTTCATGGAGACAGGCTTCTGCGGTCAGCATCGCTTCGGAGAGCTCATTGCCCACCATTTGACCGCTCGGGGCCTGGGTCTTCCGGACCGCGTCAGCGCCGGGGATGGATCCCGATCGACAGCAGTTTCCGGCGCAGCCGGTACTTCAGCAAGGTGAAAAAGTTGTCGGCGACATAATAAGTGACCATCATCGTCACCCGCTCTCCGTCAGCCTCGCTTACTGTCGCGGCACTGTGCCAGCTTTTCTTCAGGGACACCGGAAAGGCGTAGCCAGTCGACGGCATGAACTCCATCTGCGTCGTCCGCCTGGCTCCGTCGCCCGTCTTCGCCTCATGGAAGATGGTCCCGATGTGCCGCTGTGACGCGTCCTCCGGCAGATAGAATTGCACGGTAATGGCCTTGGTCGCGACGTCGCTGTGAATGCCGATGCGATAGCCGGGCTGGTCACGGAGCAGGATCGGGGTCGGATACACGCCGATCTCCTCGACGGGTTTCTTGAACCGTTCCTCGAGCGCACCTCGGAACTTCCGCTTGAAGGCCAGTTCCAGCTCGGGCGAGCACAGCGCCTCCGCAAGAGGGAGCCATATGGAGCGCTGCTCCTCGGGCAGGCGGTCCAGCAGCTCGGGATAAAGATACATTCGCAGACGAGTGCTGGTGCCGTCCTTCCGAACGGCATCGCTGTGCTTCAGGTAATGGTAGAAGCGCCGATCGGGCATGGCCGCGAGCAGAGCGGCGTACGTCTCGGGCTCAAGCACATCTTCCATGTAAACGTGATCGAATGGCCGGTGCCGCAGCCTTGTCCGATCGACTGCCTCGACCAGTTGCTGCTCAACCGTCCGACCGGTCCTAGAGCCGCGCCGAACCGCCTTTTCGACGTTCACGGCTAGGCTGCCTTCCTGAGCTCCAGCCGGCTCCAGATTTCGACCAGTGCCGCGACCAGCTCGTCCATCATCTCGGCGGTATGGCTCGGGCCCGGGGTGAAGCGCAGCCGCTCGGTGCCGCGCGGCACGGTCGGGAAATTGATCGGCTGGACGTAGAGTCCGTACTCGGCGAGCAGGATGTCGCTGATCTGCTTGGCCTTGACCGGGCAGCCGACCAGCAGCGGGACGATATGGGTTTCGCTCGCCATCGCCGGGAGGCCGGCACAGGCAAACTTGGCCTTGAGCATCGCGGCCGATTCCTGCTGCGCGATGCGCTCCTCGTTCGAGACCTTCAAGTGCCGGACGCTGGCGAGTGCGCCGGCGACGAGGACCGGCGACAAGCTGGTCGTGAAGATGAACCCGGGGGCGTAAGAGCGGATGCAGTCGATGATCGTCTGGTTGGTCGCGATATAGCCGCCCATCACCCCGAACGCCTTGCCGAGCGTTCCTTCAATGATGGTGAGGCGGTGAGCAACGCCATCGCGCTCGGAAATGCCGCCGCCATGATCGCCGTACATGCCGACGGCATGGACCTCGTCGAGATAGGTCAGGGCATTGTACTTGTCGGCAAGGTCACAGATGCCCGCGATCGGCGCGATGTCGGCGTCCATCGAATAGACGCTCTCGAACGCGATCAGCTTGGGGGTTTCCGGATCCTCCGCCGCCAAGAGCTCCTCGAGATGCTCAAGGTCGTTGTGGCGGAAGACGCGCTTCTCGCAGCCCGAATGCTTGATGCCAGCGATCATCGAGGCATGATTGAGCTCGTCGGAGAAGATGATGCAGCCGGGAAGGAGCTTGCCCAAGGTCGACAAGGCCGCCTCGTTGGAGACGTAGCCGGACGTGAACAAGAGCGCTCCGTCCTTGCCATGAAGGCTCGCAAGCTCGGCCTCGAGCTCGGTATGATAATGCGTGTTGCCGCTGATGTTGCGGGTGCCGCCCGAACCGGCGCCGACCTCGTGCAACGCCGTCTCCATCGCCTCGACGACATTTGGGTGCTGGCCCATCGAGAGATAATCGTTCGAGCACCACACCGTGATCGGCTTGGGCCCGTTGCCGCCGAAGCACCGGGCGTCGGGGAAGCTGCCCTTGGTCCTCAGGATATCGATGAACACGCGGTAGCGGCCCTCGTCGTGAAGGCGCTCGATCGCGGACTTGAAGATACGGTCGTAATCCAAGCTGGGGCTCTCGCTTTAGCGGCTCTTTAGCCAGCGGTTCCAATGAATGCCACCGTGAATGAGTCGCAAATTTTCGCTCAGAGTATTCGAATTTCGCCGATTCCGAAGCGAGCGAGCTCGCTGAGCGCTGGAATTCGGACTGCCGAATTGAAGAGCATCAACCCTTCCGAAGGCTTGGACGGCCAGGCCTGGTCGCGGGTGAGGTAGGCGATGCGACGAGCGATGCCGTCCCCGCCATGGACGTAGGAAACCTGCCGAAATGCATCACTCAGTTCTTCGTCGAGCAGGGGGAAATGGGTGCAGGCGAGGACGACCGTGTCGATTCGATCGCCCCCGGGCGCGTCGAACATCGGCTGGACGGCGGCCCGCACTGCCTCCGTGCTCACTTTCTCGCCGCCAAGCTTTGCCTCGGCGAGTTCGACGAGCTCGGGCGAGCCGTGACGGATGATCGTGCAATCGGCAGCGAACTTGGCGGCGAGGTCGTCGACATAAGGCTGGCGCACCGTGGCCTCGGTCCCGAGCACGCCGATCACCCGACTCTTTGACGTCTCCGCTGCCGGCTTGATCGCGGGAACCGTTCCGACGACCGGAAGATCGAGCGCGGAGCGGACATGATCGAGCGCAATCGTCGACGCGGTGTTGCAGGCGATGACTGCGAGGCGTGGACGGAAGCGCTCGACGAGCCGTCCAAGGAGGGCCGGGACACGACTTGCGATCTCTTCCTCGCTCCGCTTGCCGTAGGGAAAGCCGGCGCTGTCGGCCGCGTAGACGATCGGCGCAGTTGGCAGGAGCTTCAGCGTCGGATTGAGCACCGAGAGGCCGCCGACACCTGAATCGAAGAAGAGGAGGGGGGCAGAAGGGTCCACAGACCGCACCTGTGGCGTGGAGCGCCCGCAGCTGCAAGTTGCGCTGCCGGTTCGGTTTGCTACGACCCGCCGCGTGACCCGCGAGCTCTCCTTCGCCCTGGTGCTCGGCTATCTGCTGGGGTCCATTCCATTCGGGCTCGTGCTGACGCGCCTTGCTGGGAAGGGCGACATCCGAAACATCGGGTCCGGCAATATAGGCGCGACCAACGTCCTTAGGACGGGAAGCAAATGGCTCGCCCTTCTGACGGTGGTCCTCGATTGCCTGAAGGCGACTGCAGCAATCATCCTGTCGCAGCTTCTGTTCGGCCGCGAGACCGGCGCTTTTGCTGCAACGGGCGCGATGCTCGGGCACCTCTACCCGGTCTGGCTCCGCTTTCGCGGCGGTAAGGGCGTTGCGACCTTGCTTGGAGTTCTCATTGCGCTCCTCTCGCCGGCAGCGCTGGTTTATGCCGCCATCTGGATCTTCTTGCTGGCGACGCTTCG
>Ga0070717_10004036_pt1 | contig 10576 bp, 9 predicted proteins | sample LARL113metaG_FD_71366 | JGI IMG/M metagenome (GOLD analysis project Ga0070717, IMG submission 71366) | Corn, switchgrass and miscanthus rhizosphere microbial communities from Kellogg Biological Station, Michigan, USA - LAR L11-3 metaG | ecosystem: Host-associated > Plants > Roots > Rhizosphere ... | reverse complement strand
CTTGCGCATCAGACTGATCCGTTGTGCTGTTGCTGGTTTCGGTTTGACTACCTCACCCGCGAATATCCAACTTCTTTCTCATCCCACTTTTGGAGGGATTGGGCTTGGGAAGCCGCGATTCGGGGAGTGTGAGTCAGAACCAGGCCGGAGTCGATGCTCTGGCGGTCATCTAAATGTCATCTGCAGATCCACTGCCACAACCAATTCATTCCTAAATACTTACCGAGCGGTGGGGGAAGTTTGCCCGGGCGAGTCCCAAACAGAATTCCGGTCAAGAACGCCAAATTCGGATGGCTGTTACAGTGACCGGCGGTACAATTTGCCATCGCTGTTCACATTCCTGTGGAGCAACCCCTCCCCAAATGCGCTCGCTTCGGCTCCTTTAGCCTCGACCTGAAGGCGGGGGAATTGCGCTCTGGAAGCACCGCGGTCTTGCTCCAGGAACAGCCGCTCCAGATACTGCGCATCCTGGTCGAAAATGAAGGCGCCCTCGTAAGCCGTGAGGAGATCAGAAAAGCACTGTGGCCGAATGACACCATCGTGGAATTCGAGCACAGCATTAACGCAGCGATTAACAAGCTGCGAAAAGTACTTGGCGACCCGGTTGCCGAGCCGCAATACATTCAGACGGTGGCGCGCCGGGGCTACCGGCTCATGGTGCCAGTCGAATGGGTGACTCCCGCCGGTAAATGGTTCTTGAACGGCGAGGTTTCCCATGGCGAGGATGGCGCCGCGCAGAGCACGCGGCCGGAGCCGCGTGGGCTGACCGGCAGAACGGTCTCGCATTACCGCGTGCTGGGGATCATTGGCGGGGGTGGCATGGGCGTGGTGTATCGTGCCGAGGATCTGAAGCTGGGCCGGCGCGTCGCTCTGAAGTTCCTGCCCGAAGAACTGGGCAACGATTCGCCGGCCGTGCGACGATTCGAGCGCGAAGCGAGGATTGCTTCGTCACTGAACCACCACCATATCTGTGCGATCTACGAATTCGGTGAGCACCAGGGGCTGCCATTCCTGGTAATGGAGTTGTTAGAAGGGGAGACGTTACGTGACCGGTTGTCCATCGCGGGTGAGCAGGGCCTTTCGCTCGCGGAACTGCTGGACCTCAGTATCCAGGTCACCGATGGGCTCCAAGCCGCTCACGAGCATGGAATCATTCATCGCGACATCAAGCCAGCCAACATTTTTCTTACTAAAAAGGCCGTGTGCAAAATTCTGGACTTTGGTCTGGCGAAACTCCTGGACGCAGGTGAGCCGGATGAACCTGCAGGACACGCCGCCAATGCGGCCGAGCCAACGAACAGCATCTTCAACGTCCCGTCGGGCGATGGCGGCAGTGTGTCGCATCTGACGCGAACAGGCTTGGCAATCGGGACGGCAGGTTACATGTCCCCGGAGCAGGTCAGGGGCGAGAAACTTGATGCCCGCACTGATCTGTTTTCCTTGGGCCTGGTGTTGTATGAGATGGCGACTGGCCAGCGGGCTTTCGGTGGCAAGGCGGCGGCTGAGGTTCACGACGCCATTCTGAACCGTGCACAGCGACCTGTGCGGGACCTCAACGCCACTCTTCCGCCGGGGCTTGAAACGATCATCAGCAAGCTGCTTGAGAAGGACCGTGATTTACGGTACCAGTCCGCGGCAGAACTGCGTGCCGACCTGGAGAAAGAGAAGCGTAACAATCAGATCATGATCCCCGCATCGCAGGGGGCGGGTCGCTGGAAATGGGTTGCAGCCGCCGCGCCGCTGATTGCCCTTATCGTTTGGACACAGTGGCTGTACCTTTGGCGGCACATGGATGTGGTGGAACGAAAGCTGACCGCCAATTCAGCAGAGAATAGCGTGACCAGCATGGCGGTCTCTCCTGACGGCAAATACCTGTCCTATTCGGACAACACGGGTGTCTACCTGAAACTGCTTCACACGGGTGAGACCCACCTGGTGCCCTTACCGACAAATTTCCATGCCCGGGTGGAGGATTGGTTTTCAGATGGGTCGCGTTTGCTTGTTTCACGCGCGGAACAGCCGGGGAAGGCAAGCTTGTGGAGTATTTCAGTATTCGGTGGATCGCCCCAACACCTGGTGGATGACGCATCGGGGGGATCGCTGTCGCCCGACGGATCTCACATTGCATTCCGTCGCGGCTCGCTGACCTACGATGGTCGGTGGGGTCGGGAAGAGTGGGTGATCCGTTCGGACGGCACAGATCCGATACAGATCGCACCGGCCAGGGCCGATGACTCGCAAGTGGGTGCGCCCACGTGGTCTCCCGATGGCAAGAGAATTGCCTATGTTCGATCGAAGTGGGCCTACAACGTCCGGACCAATTCCGTTGAGGTGAATGAGTGGCGGAAAGGAGATACGCAGATCCTTTTTTCCGACAGTCGTCTAAGTTCTGCACTGCATTGGCTGGCGGATGGTCGCCTGATCTACGCGTTCGGAGCCACTGAAAACCATCAGGATTCGAGCCTGTGGCTGGTATCGCTTCAAAATGAAGCGAAGATTTCCTCGCCGCCTAAACGCATCACGGCAGGAAACGGGTGGATTTCGCAAGTGACTGCGACCTCCGATGGAAAGAAAGTGCTCTTCCTGATGGGTAATTGGTTACCCAGCATCTATATTGGAACGCTGTCGTTGAACGGCACACAATTGCTCGCGAACAGACGGTTGACGATGGATGACAATGAAAACATCCCGTGGTCCTGGACACCCGATAGCACGGCTGTTCTGTTTAGCTCTGACCGAAACGGCACGCGGGAGATATTCAAACAGGCGGTCGATCAGACCATAGCCGAGAGTCTGGTGACCAGCGTGTACCAGGTCTCACAATCCGTACTGGCCCCCGACGGTTCAGAGATCCTATATATTTCCACGTCCACATCCACAAGCCATGAAAACCCGTCCTCCATTTTTGCAATTCCCATAGCCGGTGGAACTCCCCGTTTCATTCTCAAAGATATCGGCATCTGGAATGTGCAGTGTGCTCGCTTACCCTCGACGATTTGCCTATACAGCGTGGCCAAGGGAGAAACTTCGGAAACGTTCCGCTTCGACGTGCGGACCGGCAAGATGGCCGTCCCATCGCAGGTTGAATCAGCGTTCAATTGGAGTTTGTCTCCCGATGGCTCGCAACGAGCCATAATTCTTTATGGTTCAAGCCAGGACAAGATTCAACTTCGTTCAACATCCACGGGCCAAACACGCGATCTGGTTGTCAAAGGATGGAATGGCTTGATTGGCGTGAATTGGTCCGCCGATGGGAAGCGGCTCCTGGCGTCCTGGCATAACTTTGAGCGGGACAGCGCCTTATTGAATATCTCGCTGGATGGCAAAGCTACTGTCCTAATCAAGTCCAGCAATCCCGAAATCTGGCATGCAGTTCCGTCACCGAACGGAAGAATGCTGGCGATCGCGGAAGCCGGCGGGCCTAAAAACGTTTGGCAGATAGAGAATTTCTAATGAGCGCCATGCTGCGGCAATTCACCTGAGTGTAAAGTCATTAGCCTTGATCGGAAATGCGTCGGGGCGGTTCCTCGCAACCCAATCTTGCGCGCCGTTGCTGCCCCGAGGCATTTTCGATAAGGAGACTAGAAGGAAGACGGTGGCAGTGGCGGGCGCTGCTATGGAGCTAAGGAGGCGGATTCGAAGTCGCCATCACCATTCTCGTGCGCCAGCGGTTCGTCATACGCGATGGGGCTCGCAGCTTCATTTAGTCTCGCCCGACCGTCGCTCGACGATTACCGGTCTGCCATTAACTGACGCCGGCGAGAATCCGCTTGCGCACCGCGATGTTCGCCGGGTTCGTAGGCATTTGGTAGCCACGAACAAACAGCGCTGTTTGCCGGTCGGAGCCTTGGCCGCCTGTTGGATGGATCTAAGCTCGATATTCGCGTGAGGTCACGATCCCCGGTTGGGGCACAGCATATCGGCCGTCGGCATCAGCAACCAGTGGCGCTGGGGAATCCGTGGTGAACTTGTCTGTATTCGGCGACATTTCGAAGTCGCAGTTGAGCATCTGGTCAAACGTCACTTCCCGGCCGGTGTGGGCGGCCATCCGGCCCATGCTCGAAACCAGGCTGGCTTCCACCCCACGCTGCACCTCGTTGTACGGCATATCGTCTCGAATGGCGTCCACCAAATCATTCCATTCGTTTTGATAAGGGTCCTGCTCGTCCGGCTTCACCTTGGATTCCCAAAACATGTTGGCGGTCAGGTTCTGGCTTGCATACAGGCTTGACGGTTGCCCGCAATCGCCTGCCTTCGAGGCGATTCCCGACCCTTTGGTGCCGTGCAGGTAGCTGGAATAGATCTGCTCGCATCCGGCGATGGTGCGCCCGTCGAAAAAGAACTTCGTGCCGTCGGAATACGTGTATTCCACTGAGTATGTGTCGAAATTCTGATCCACATACATGATTCCTTCAGGACTCAAGCGGTACTGCCGGCCGCCCAGCGCCTGCGCCTTCACGGGCCACTCGTTCTTCATCCACCCCAACTGATCGATCAAGTGGATATAGAAGTCGTTGAAGCAGCCGCCGCTAGCCCAGATGAAACTGTGAAAGCGCTGCACCTGGTAAAGGAGGTCGGTGATACCGGCCGGTTTCGGAAGCGAGCTGAAATATCCGCCCGGCCCGTGCATCCGGTAACCCCGTTGCAGAATGATCTCGCCAATCTCGCCATCGTGGACGCGCTTGGCCAGTTCCTGCATCGCCCGATTGTGACGCGACATCAACCCCACCCCCACCTTCAGGTTCCTGGCCTGGGCCTCGTGCGCCAGGCTGAACATGCGTTTGCTGGTGGGCCCGTCAGCCGTAAGCGGCTTCTCCATAAAAACATTCAGACCCTTTTGGATCGCGTAAGAGAAATGTACCCAGCGAAAGGCCGGCGGCGTAGCGAAAATGGCGACGTCGCCCGGTTTCAAACAATCCATCGCTTTCTGATACGCGTCGAACCCGATGAACTGGCGTTCCGGCGGCACGTCCACCTGGCTGGCAAACTGCATCTGCAATTTGGTCAGGTCCTTCTGCAGGCGATCCGGGAAGATGTCGGCCATGGCCACCAGTTTGACAGGGCCGCGCTTGACGGAAAGTGCGTTGGCTGCTGCGCCGCCCCCACGCCCACCGCAGCCGATCAGGGCGACTTGGATCAGATCGCTTCCGGTGGCGTGGACAGCGGGAATGGCCACGTTGGCCAAAGCCGAAACCGCAGCTAATTTGCCCGTGTTTTTAATGAATTCACGGCGGGACGTCGAGGCTGGCATGGACGATTTCATGGCTGTGCAATCCCCTATACGCATGGTTGACACTTCGAGGGCACGCAAAAAGGATCGGAGTCGCGTCATTCTAGCGTGAGTTCCCCGATCCTCAAGAATAATCTCATTCCCCAAGTATCGCGGTCGAACGACTGAACAGGTCACGTTGGGCAGTCATTCGGCCGCGATGGTCCGAAGTGCCACGACCGGAATAACCTGCGAAGAATCCGTCTACAAACTCCGCAAACCGCCCAAAATGCCTGGCGATCACGAAAAGCGAAGTCATTATACTTTTGCAAGAGTGTTTGGCGCTTTTCATTTGGGATTCCTCTTCGCTATCTTATCCGGATGACTCATCTGTTGGTTTCTCGAGGGATCGGAAAACACGTGACTTAGTTTCGGTCACCAACTGCCGGTCGCGTCTTTTGGAATGCTCGCGTAGACGCGAGTCAGGCCAACCCGCCCGCCGAGAGAAGCATAGTTAGCCATGGTGTCAGAGCCCGCGCCGGCTGGCAGCCGAAATCCGCAATTGAGCAGGCGGTACCAGACAGAAGCGGTCATGCGGTGATCGCTGAAACCCAGCGCTTCGATGTAATCTACTTTGCCCAATGCCGCGTCCACGGGAACTTCGAGAGCCTCATCCAATGGTTCTCCGTGACTAAGTGTGCGGTCGCTTGCCGGTCGTCCACAATATCGAAGGGATGAGCATATGATCGCACCGTTAGGGCGCAATTTCCAATAGGGCTGACCTTAACGAAGTCTCACTTCGTCGCTTGGGGGGCGAAATAACCGCGCCGTGCCTGGATCGTGAGATTGTTCCGGTTCACTTTGACACGCAAACGATGATAGTTTCCGTTCGGCTTCAATCCCTGGAGCGAGACACCCAGCAGGTACATTGTTTGCGGCGCGGTGCTCACGCGAACAAACTCCCCCGCCAGATCGCCAGATCCGCGCACAAAAGCTCCGCCGGTACCCTCGGCGAGTTCAGCCATCACGTCGTCGTTCCCTGCTGCCGAGTCGCGAGCGTTGCGCTGAGTCTGTCCGGTGATCTGAGCGAAGACCGATCCGGAGCCGGCCTGATTGGCCCCCATGATTGCGGAGCCCAGGCCGCTCGCGTCCAGAGCGCTGACCATGATGTTTGCCGACGCCGCCATGTTGAGAATCTGTGATTCCATCCGCATGCCCTGATCGGAGTAGTTGAGAAAGCCGGGGGAGATCAGCACCAGGACTCGCTGGCCCGGAAGCTGTCCGATGCTGTGAATCACGTCCCTGAGGTAGCCGAGGGTGGCGAGCGCATCCTGGTCGCCCACCAGCAGCGATTGGTTCGCGGCCTCTCGCACCAGTGCCTCTACATATCCCGCATCGGTCTTCGATCCCTTGTGCGAGCAGTTGGCCGCCTTCTCGAATTCGATTTGGAACTGGGTGTCGCTGTGCTTGTTCATTATCTGATCAGCCACGTAATAGTCGATGTCAGGGCAGCGGGTGGGATCATTGGCGACCTGACGTGCCCTGATCTTGCGGATCGCCGCGGCAAGCACCGCATGATCATTCGTGAGACCCGAATTTGTCCCGAAGAACGAAAGCACAACGGCGCGGTCGGAAGGGCTAAGCGACCGGTCGAGCATCTGTAGAGCGGCATTCTGAACTTCGATAAGGCTCGGAGCGCTGAGGTGCCGGTCGTCAAAGAGAAATACGACCGATCGTTCCGGCGAGGCGACAGCCGGTGCAGGAGAAACGGAGTGATCGGCCGTTTCACTGCTTTCCTGCCGGGGGGACTCTCTGCTCGCGAAATGCAAGACTGAGAACCCGGTGAGGGTTTGCGGTTTGCCGTTGTCGAATACCTGAAAGTCCGCCTGCGTAAGATCTTGAACTTCCTTTGTATGCGCGTCCCGCACGATGACGGGTATCAGGAGTTCCTTGACCTCAATACGCAGCGGAGCGTGGTCGTCTTGAGATATCGGCGGCGCAACCTGCGCGGTGGCCGGCAAAAGCAATCCAAACAGGCCGGCAAGCAGAACGCTGCGAGCGCAAGGCCGAGGTTCACGTGTCATCGTGGATGACAATGTTTCCGAGCAAGACCAGATTCTCATGGGATGATCCGTTCCTACCCACAATATCAATTTCTCCATTCACAATTGCGCCCTGATTCGGACGATCCAGCGAGAAAGTCGGTATCTCAATATCAAAACGCTCACCGCTCTCAGTCTCCATCTGGTAAGCCCCGCCCATCATGCCCTTTGCTGGCGCGTCGCTCACGACCCGCTCAGGCTGCTCGCCTATGCCTTCCGGCACTTGGGGATAAACACCACGTGGTACTTGCACTCACACCCGAGTGGCTTAATCTCTCATACTCGTCCATCCGGTTTCTCCTCCTCGTGTGCTTGGCGGCTCACGCGTTGGAGTTTCTTGGATGGACTCCCTTAAATGTCAAACTGCGACTGCCTCCCCTTGCAGAGCCGGGGGAACTCCCCACTTATTAGGCCAGCGGCGGTCCCCAAACGGACGCCAGTGCCAGACCAAGCGGTGGCGTGGGGTCACTGCCAGCCCACGGCTGTGAGGGCCTTCATTCGATCGCCAGTCTGACGGAGCCTTCACCTGCACGACATGGCGAGTTCAGGGCTCTCCAAACTGCGCTGAAATGTCCTCAGCGGCAGCTCCTGACGACGCGCGTGCGATATCAATGTGGGGGAAGCCTTATGGCGTAGAAGAACATGTAAGCCGCGTCGCCGTGACCGCTCCCGATCAGAAGGCTCACATCAAACGGGTTTCGGCCGAGAACCCAGTCGTTGGGCGCGTGTGTTTGCAAGGAGGATCCAATCATGATTGATCGTGGGACCTTCATCGCTGGAGCGGCGCTTGTTCCCGCACCATGCGCGATGCCCCGAACCGGAACCTGCTGGTCTTCACGGTCGTTCCACCTTCGGAGAGTGGCGCCTTCGGTAACATGCACTTGGCAACGAAGTTCGGACATGTGACCTAAACAATGATGCAAATCGTCGACTCATACGATGGGCGAAAATGATATCGCGTGCGCCGAGCCAAGACGCGGGATTGTAGCGGGTTGCAAATCCCGCCCAGCGTCGCCATGCTCCTTCCTATGGTTAGAGGGAAGCAAATATGGGCTGGAATGAATGTCTGCCAGCGCGTGCCAGCAGCTGCCAGCAGGAGCCAATTTGTAGTAAAAAGTAGTAAAAAACAGCAAAGCGGACCGCAGGGGTCCACCGTAAGTCATTGATTTAAGATTAGTTTACGGATTTTTTTGGTGCCGAAGAAGGGACTCGAACCCCCACACCCTTGCGAGTACGTGGACCTGAACCACGCGCGTCTGCCAATTCCGCCACTTCGGCACTGGATACAAATCAGGCGCGAACGGCCTGATCGGCAGCAAGTTTGAGTCTCGCAAATGGCGCCCGCTGTGTCAAATTTGCGGGCCGGTTCAAACCAAACTCAGCGGCCAGGACTGTCCGGTGTTTTTACGCCGCTGCGCAGCATCTCTACCGACTTCGCGAGCCGAGCGGCGCGGGTCTCCTCGCGCTTGGCCCCGGTGATCCAGCGGGTGTATTCCTTTTTGTGCGTGTAGCTCAGCTTGTCGAACGCGGCCCACACCTTTTCCTTCTTCAGCAACTTTTCGAACTCCGCCGGCACTTCCACCGTGCGCTCCGCTTCGTCTTTCTCGATCGTGACGTCAACCATGTCGCCGGGACCTTTGCCGATCTGCTCGCGAATGCTCTTGAGCACGCCCAGCATGTGCTGGGGAGCGCCATACTTGATCATCGATCCCGCGTAGGGCACTCCGTCGAACGTGACTTTCACCGGGACGCGGCCTTTGGTGCCGAATTCCTTTTCGACGTCGTAAGGGAAGTAGACGCACGCTCCACCGCTGGATGCGCCTTCGATGCGGGCTTTGAATTTGTAGGTCTTCATGGATATTCTCTCGCGGCCAATTCTACCCGCAACCCGCGCTGGCGGTACAGAGATTCATGTTCGGCGCTGGCGGTGGTCATCCGCAGCACTGAACCAGGGTCGAACAGAGCGCAAACAAAAGTCCGGCCCGCGAACGGAACCGGACTTTGTAAACGGCCCGAGTTGCTGACTAAACCAGCTTCGCGTCAAGGCTGATTTCGGTGTTGTTGGCGAAGAGTTTCGAGATGGGGCAGCCGGTCTTGGCGCCGGCGGCCGCCTGATCGAAAGCCTCCTGGCTGGCCCCGGGAACCTTCGCGGTCGTCGTCAACGCGATTTTGGTTACAGCGAAACCGTCGCCCACTTTGGCCAGGGTGACGGCCGCGTGAGTTTCGATCTTTTCGGGAGTCAGGCCCGCGCCACCGAGCTGTGCGCCGAGCGCCATGGAGAAGCAGCTCGCGTGCGCCGCCGCAATCAGTTCTTCCGGCGTGGTGCCCGACGTTGCGCCTTCAAACCGCGTTGCGAACGAGTAATTCGCATTGTTCAGCACACCGGTTGCCGTGGAAATCGTGCCTTTGCCTTCCTTCAGTGAACCAGTCCATACCGCACTTGCCTTGCTTGCCATTCAAATCCTCCTTTTGGGGGTGAAGAAATCGTGGGTCGTCCAACGGTTTTGCGCTGCCAGCGTTCGATTGGCGGCGCAAGGGTGAACGACAGGGTTGATGCTGCAGGAACCTGCGGGCTCCCGCCGGGGTACGCAGCCCTCTCCCTCATGCTAATCTCTCACCCATGCTTCCCCAGCGTCCGCGTGCCCTCGATCCGGATTTTGTGCAAGAGATTTTGCACGATTCGGCTGCTTCCGTCCCACAAGATGAAGCGCCTCGGGATGGCGAGCCGGCCGTCGATCATCACTGCCAGATCTGTCCGACCTGCGGGCATCGGCTGAGCGGGCATCATTGCAAGCTGGTTTGCACCCAGTGCGGCTATTACATGAGTTGCGCGGATTACTACTGAGGATTCCTTCCCCAGGCCTCTCGGGACGGTGTACATTGTTGGTGCAAATCGAAACGAAGGAGGTCTGAACATGGCAATTGGCGTAGAGATGGAGTTTTCTGGAGGAACCCTTGCGCAATACGACGAGGTGATCCAAAAAATGGGATTCCGTCCCGGCGGCCCCGGAGCGCCGGGTGGCCTTTTCCACTGGGCCGCCAAAACTGACGGGGGCATCCGGGTCACCGATGTATGGGAGTCACGGGAGCAATTCGAAAAGTTCTCGAACGAGAAGATTCGACCCATTACCGCGGAAGTCGGCGTGCCGCCCGCGTCCAAAGTCACATTCTTCCAGGTTCACAATTACCTGACCAAGGGTTGATCGTTCCCCATTCCGATCCGGGCCGGACGCTCTCAGCGTCCGGCCCGACTTATCCCTAATCC
>Ga0070717_10004035_pt1 | contig 10577 bp, 5 predicted proteins | sample LARL113metaG_FD_71366 | JGI IMG/M metagenome (GOLD analysis project Ga0070717, IMG submission 71366) | Corn, switchgrass and miscanthus rhizosphere microbial communities from Kellogg Biological Station, Michigan, USA - LAR L11-3 metaG | ecosystem: Host-associated > Plants > Roots > Rhizosphere ... | reverse complement strand
AAGCCCGCCTCCGCGGCACCCACCAGGAATCGCACGATGTAGAATTGTCGGGAAGTGTGGATGAAGGCCATCAACACTGTCATCAGGCCCCACGTAATCATGATGCGCGCGATCCAGCGGCGGGCTCCCCACCGCTCCACAATCAGTGCGCCGGGGATCTCCAGCAGAAAGTAGCCTAGAAAGAAAATCCCCGCTCCGAGCCCGATCACACCCTCGCTGAACCCGAGATCATGGGGCATCTGGAGCGCCGCCGCGCCAACGTTCATGCGATCGAGAAATGCGATCACGTAAAGCAGGAACAGGAAGGGCAGCAGCCGCCGCGCAATACGATGCCGGGCGCGCTGAGCAACGTCAGGCTCGGCTCGGGGCTGTACGACGGTCTCGGCGGCGTCAGGGATGGGTGTCATGGAAAGTGCCGTGAATTTGACGGCGCAATCGCTCACACGAAACTAAGAATCTTGACTGGACGCAGGCAGCCGGCTAAGGAAGATCAACCGGCCGCTATTAAGCATCAGAATCTCTACCCTCAAACTAAAAGATTACCTTCATCGCAAACTGAATTTCGCGCGCCGTTGTGGTAGTCGCAGTCAGCGCACCCGCTACAGGGTTGGGGTTGCCCGTCCCATCAAAAATATCAGTGTTCGTGGGCGTGGAAGGGGGAGCGAAGTTTGGATGATTGAGAATGTTGAAGATCTCGGCGCGGAACTGCACATTGAATCTCTCCGAGATCCGCTTGATGTAATTGTTCTTGAACAAGGAGAAATCCAGCGATGTGACGCCCGGACCAATTAAAATATTGCGTCCTGCGTTCCCGCGAAGGTTGAAACACGGCAAAGCTGGGAGCCAACCAGCTCCGTCAAGAGCAGGATTTTGGGGGTTATTAATCGTGATCTGGTTGCCGTTAGCGTCAACCAGACTGGGTGGATTCGGGTTGCAGTTCGCATTCCAGAAGGCAAGGTCTGGCGCCGTTGGAACTTGGAAACACTGCGTCTTGATGTAGTTCGCTGGGTTCCCAGGATTCGTTAGCTTGCTGCAGCCTGATCCGGCGAGCCGGTTCGGAAATGCCCAATCGTCGCCGTTGTTGGTATTGGCGGGGTCTGAGCCTGTTCCCCATGTCGCGGTGAAGGGCACACCATCGCTGACAGTAAAGATCAACCCGAGTTCCCATCCGCCCAGCGCCCACTGCGCTGGCCCGGACATATTCTTCGGACCGGGAACTTCCCACGTGCCATTCACCACCAGAGTTCGCCCAACATTGAAATCCGAGAGGCCGCGGCTCAACCGCATGTCGAACCAGTGAAGGCTGGAGATTGAATTTGAGAAACTGTCTCCTGCGACCGACGCCGAACTGGTGTCGATACTCTTGCCCCAGGTAAAGGTGCCTTGCATCTGAAAGCCATGACTCATGCGCTTGGCCAACTGCGCTTCGAGAGCATCAAATTGGGAGTGCCCTTTATAAAACATTCCTCGGACGGAGCCGAAGTTCGGGTTGATAGGATCCAGGGGGGCGCCTGAAGAGTCAAACGGCCACACATATCCCGCAGAGGTCTTGGTTGGGATGACGAGGTTGGCGTCATCTACCCGGAATGGCTGATGCACGCCACGCGAACCCACATAGGCGAGCATCGCCGCCAGGCTCGGGGTAAGCTGCTGCTGCACATTGAAATTCCACTGCATCACGTAGTTGCGTTTGGGACTGGGGTCAATATACGTGGTCCGCAATCTGTTGGCCGGAAACTGAGGGTCCTGGCCGTTAAAATTGGGAAACGGATTCGAACATCCGCAAAATCCGAAGGGATCTTTAACCACGGTGTAGGAGAAGAATGGAATTGCCTGAGTCACCAGAAGAGGGAACTGATAGGGCATGGGCTGAACGTCGAACAAGCCAATGCCGCCGCGAACGGCAGTCTTCCCATTCTTCAGTGGATCCCAGGCAAAGCCGACACGCGGCTCAAAATCCTTCAGCGTTGGGTTGTTAAAGAAAGGATCCCCCAGGTGCGCCAGGGGAGGGGGGTCCGTGATATTCCTCAGAGCCGCCAGCTTCCCGCTAGTCTCGCTGATTACGGTCGACATTTCGTAGCGCAGGCCAAGGTTCAACGTCAGATTCGACCGCGCGCGCCAATCATCCTGTAGATACGCACCGAAAAGAGTCTGCCGTAGGTTGCGCGGCGAAAGCGTGCTCGCAATTCCACCCTGGAATTTCGTTGGCTGATTAGTAAGAAATCCCTGCAGATTGTCGAAGTTCCAGATTCCATTTGGATCGGTATCGGCGACCACATTGAGCAGCATTCGTTCGGCGGCAACGCCGAAGCGGATGGAATGGGTGCCTTTCGTAAAGAAGGCATCGTCATACGCCTGGATGGAATTCCAATGGTAATAATAGGTCGGACTTCCTCCAATGCCGCCGGTAAAGTCGCTAAGCCCGCCAACAAGAATCTGAGGCGCGTCCCGGCCAGCGAATGCTGTGCCTCCCACGCCTAGGTCTGCTCTGGCGGCGTCCGGATTGATCGCTTTCAAGCTTTGGTTGTTGTTCACGGTTTCATGGTTCCCGCCGATGCGAACCGAGTTCGCGAACCTCGGAGTGAAGATGTGAGTCTCCTCCAGCGCCAGGAACTGTCGCGAACTCAAGGTATCGAACTCGACGTTATTCAGTCCGTCAGGAGAGGAGTATGGAGTTTTGTCGAACATGTATGTACCGAACAGACTGTCGTTGTTGGAAAACTTGTGATCCACCCGCGTGGTGACGAAGTTTTCGTTGACAATCTGCTGGCCCGCAAAAGTAAATATTCCCAAATCGCCGTTGCTCCCGGCAACGGAACCCTGGTTGGGAAGATGGTAAAAAGTGAAGTACGCCTGCACCGCCGGATCGACCGTCACTGAGGTCGGTGTACAGGTGCTACCGGGATCAGGGCTCGAGCACAACGTCCCACCCCGCGCCGCCGCGGAGGGCACAGTAGCAACTGTTGTGATGCCCTTTGACCGACGGACGCCTTCGTAGTCGGCGAAGAAAAATGTATGGTCTTTGACGATCGGTCCGCCGATCGCTCCACCGAACTGGTTCCGCTTGAAGGGCGGAATCTTGCCCACATCGAAATAGTTCAACGCGTCGAGCTTGCTGTTGCGGAGAAACTCGTAACCGCTGCCGTGAATCTGGTTTGTCCCCGATCGCGTGATCGCGTTCACCACGCCTCCGGAGGTCTTGCCATAATCCGCCTCATAGTTGCTGGTGATGACGGAAAATTCTTCGATCGCGTCGACACCCAGGTTTCCTCCCAGCACGCTGCCGGGGGCTCCATTGGCATAGTCATTGAGGCTGACTCCATCCAGGCGATAGTTATTCTGCTGCGGCCGGGCGCCAGAGATGGTCAGCTGCTGCCCGAAGCCGCGATTTCCACGATCGGTGCCCGCCGCAAAGTCAGGCTGAGTATGAATCGCACTCACGCCCGGCTGGAGCTGCGCCAGGTCGGTCCAACTGCGGCCGTTGAGCGGCAGTTCACGGACCGTAGTCGCGTTCACCACGGCGCTGATGTCGGAAGTGGAAGTCTGTATGGCAGGAACTTCACTCTGCACAGCAATTGTCTCGGCCACCGAACCGACACGCATAGTTTGATCCAGCCCCACCGATGCGCCGACGCTCAACTCAATGCCCTTGCGCACATCGGTATTGAAACCTTTTGCCGAAAACTTCGCTTCATACGTTCCCGGAAGCAGGTTCGGGGCAGAATAGAAACCTTCGTCGTTTGTGGTTACGTCGCGGGTAACCCCGGTCGCCACGTTGGTAATCGTAATCTGGACGTTGTTGATGACTCGGCCGCTGCTGTCGGTGACCGTTCCAGAGATCGTTCCGCCCGCGACCTGGGCGTGAAGGTTCACAGCAACAACACTGAACAGCAGCAAAATCAAAAGAGCTCTACAGAGACTTCTCACATCAGAAGGACGAAACATGGGGCCCCCTTCCGCGCGCCACAGAGCTTAACTCACGAGCAAGAAGTTAGAACACATTAATTTCCATTCATCTGAAACGTGTGCTTGTTAGGCGTGAGCGTACACGAACTGGAGGCGTTACTGGAACACGCTTACTTTCATGACTGGGGGAACGATCCGTTCTCGCGCGGAGCTTATAGGTACGGAAAGGCAGGCGCAGGGGATGCGCAGCTGGCGCTGCGCAAGGCCGGTTGCGAATACATTGTTTTTTGCCGGAGAAGCGACAGACATCGGCGGCCACAATGGAACCGTACATGGCGCAATCGCCAGCGGAAGGCGAGCGGCAACCGAGATTGCCCAGGCTGTTGCCGACCGGTAAGTCCATGGTTGGCCATCAAAACCGGGTCAGGAATTTTCAGTCTTCCCATCAATTGAGGGAGGATTTGAGTACTCGCCAGCCTTCTAGTCTGCTCTACCGCCTTTCAGCTTATTTGCAAGTTTCTTTATCTCTTTTTCCCGCGCGATATTCACAATTCCTGCGGCATCGTCGAAAAGGCTTTCGCGCAAAAGGCTTAGCAGCCGCGCCTTCAGTTTGGCCCGTTGGGCAACGGCTGCGGGAACGACGATGGTACTTGGTTGAGAACACGTCAGAGGGCTCCGGACGAACGCATCCTTGAGATCGGGCTCTGATGGTCCTGATACCTGACCCAGTACTTGCGCACCAGCGAGGGCAGAACCAAGAACGACAGGCAGCAGAAAAAAGCTTCTTTTGACCACATCTCTACCTCCTCCTTACCTCACCGATGGAAAGTTGCACCGCGTTCCATCGGGCGCTGAAAAGATGACAGCTTCGTATTGGCGGTTGCTGGATACGGCAATCCAGTTGCCGCCATACTGTTTCTGTAGTATCGGTTGGCAAGGGTAGAGGGATTGAGCCGTGCCGCCTTTAGCGCGTTTGCCGGATTTCCCAGACAGATACGGCCGTTACCAACTACGCCAAAGTAGACCCGCCCAAAGCGGGCCGGACCGAGCGCGGGATTCAGATCCATTCCGTCTTCAAGCATCAAAAACTGCGTAAGGGTCGTATCCGAGAATATGGTGTCTCTCGAGGCTGTGCCTTCACGGGACCTTGGTCCCAATGTTCCGCGCCAGCGGCTTTTCACCACTGGGCCTTTCTGGTACTGTTTTGAGTCCGCCAGACGCCAATCGAGACGGGCCTTGGGGAGAGGACAATCGCGTGATTGTTGGAGTTCCAAAGGAAAGCTATCCCGGAGAGCGAAGGGTTGCGCTCATTCCCGCGGTCATCCCGACGCTTGCCAAGGCCGGGCTCGAAGTAATAGTGGAGTCATGTGCGGGCGAAGGGGCCGGTTATCCGGACGCGGCTTACCTCGAGAAGGGAGGAAACATTGTTCCCGATCGCGCCGGAGTGTTCAACACCGCTGACATTATCGTGCAGGTACTTTGCTACGGATCGAATGACGTGACCGGCAAAGCTGACCTGCCCCTGTTGCGGCGCGATCAGTTGCTGATCGGATTTCTGCGCCCTTTCGGATCTGCCGAGATAGTTCAGCAGATTGCCGCAGCCGGCGTCACATCATTCTCAGTTGAACTGATACCGCGAACCACGCGCGCGCAAAGCATGGACGCGCTTTCCTCCATGGGGACGATCTGCGGCTACAAGGCGGTACTGCTGGCAGCAGAAACATCCGTGCGAATCTTCCCCATGATGACAACCGCCGCGGGCACCATCACGCCGGCGCGCGTATTTGTCATCGGCGCAGGAGTAGCGGGACTGCAAGCTATTTCGACCGCGCGCAGGCTCGGCGCCGTGGCATCTGCCTACGACATGCGCGCGGCCTCCAAGGAGCAGGTCCAGAGCCTCGGCGGCCGCTTCGTCGAGTTGCCGATTGAGGCGCAGAACGCGCAGGATGCCCGCGGCTACGGCACCGCCCAGGATGAAACTTTCTACGCCCGGCAGCGCGAACTCCTCACGCGGGTGGTGGCGGAGAGCGACGTGGTAATCACCGCCGCAGTGATTCCTGGCAAAAAGTCGCCGCTGTTGATTACGGCCGATATGGTCAAAGGGATGGCGCCGGGCTCCGTGATCGTCGATCTCGCCTCCGAGCGCGGCGGCAACTGCGAACTCACCCGCACCGGAGAAACGGTGAAAGAGCACGGAGTCTCGATTATTGGCGCTATCAATCTGGCGAGCAGCGTTCCGTATCATGCCAGCCAGATGTATGCCCGCAACGTCGCGACCTTTCTCGCGTACATCGTGAAAGATGGAAAGCTGGAGCTCAACCCACAGGATGAGATTGTCCGGGAGACCATGGTCACGCGCGGCGGCGAAATCGTGAACGCGAGAGTGCGCGAGTTCTTCAAACTGCCGGCACTTGCGCCGGCTGGATAAATGTTAGGGAGTCTCTGATTGGCTTCCAGGCTGCCACAGCGGCTTTTGCTGAGAACTGAGGAGTGGAGATACAAATGGGCGACAACCTGATCGATTCGCTGTTTATTTTCATGCTGGCCTGCTTTATTGGTTTCGAAGTCATCCGCCACGTTTCTCCCTTGCTGCACACTCCGCTGATGTCGCTGACCAATGCACTCGACGCCATTGCTGTTGTGGGCGCGATTGTGTTGGTGGGCGAGCACAAGAGCAAATTCGCCACGGTGTTGGGCGTGATTGCCATTGTCGCGGCCACCAGCAACGTTGTCGGCGGATTCTTTATTACTGACCGCATGCTCAAGATGTTCAAGAGCAGCCGTCCGAATAAGTAGCTGGACGAATCAATATTGAGCAAGTGTTATTGAATAAATCATGAACGAGTTCGCCGGAAGCCAGTACGTCATCGAAGCCGTCTATCTGATCGCCAGTGCTCTGTTTATCCTGTCACTCAAGTGGATGAGTTCGCCCACCACCGCCCGCCACGGGATTTGGGCGGGTGAAATCGGCATGGTGCTGGCCATCGCCGGAACTTTGCTTCACCACGGCATCGTCGATTACAAGTGGATCGCCGTCGGGCTCGTGCTGGGAAGCGGCATCGGCATTCCGCTAGGCCTGGTGCAGATGACGGCTGTCCCCCAGCGGACCGCGCTCAGCCACGCCTTCGGCGCGTTGTGCGTCACCTTGGTCGGTACGGCGGAATTTTATCTGCGCACACCGAATGTCCCGAAGTTCATGATGTCGGTGCTTTCGATGGAAGTGATTCTCGGAGGACTGACGTTTACCGGCAGTTTGATGGCAGCTGGGAAGTTGCAGGAAATCCTCCCGCAGCGGCCCATTACTTACAAGGGACAGAACTTCGTCAACTTTCTGCTGTTCGGCGTGGCCGTCGCGAGCGCGGCGTACCTGGTGCTGCATCCGGAAGCAAAGCAGTTTTTTCCGCTGATCGTTGGAGTCTCGCTGCTGTTCGGGGTGCTGCTCGTAATCCCTATCGGCGGCGCCGACATGCCCACCGTGATCTCGCTGTTAAACGGCTATGCTGGATTGTCGGCAGCGGCCATGGGATTCGTGCTCCAGAACAAGCTGCTGATCATCGCCGGCGCGCTTGACGGATCTTCGGGACTGATTCTTTCCGTCATCATGTCAAAGGCGATGAACCGGTCGTTCACCAATGTCTTGTTCGGCGCCTTCGGCCAGGTGCAGGCTTCCGTCGCGGGCGGGCAAGAAGCCAGACCCGTGCACAGCGCCACGGCAGAAGAATCTGCTGCGATTCTGTCTGCCGCCAATAAAGTGGTTATCGTCCCCGGTTATGGAATGGCCGTAGCGCAAGCGCAGCACAAGGTTCGCGAGCTCTATGACATCCTCACCAAGAAGGGAGTCGAAGTTCGCTTCGCCATCCATCCCGTCGCGGGACGCATGCCCGGACACATGAACGTTTTGCTGGCCGAAGCCGACATCCCCTACGACCGGCTCATTGAGATGGACGAAATCAACGGCGACTTCCCGCAAACCGACGTCGCCTTAGTCATCGGCGCTAATGACGTCACCAATCCGGCCGCGCGCCACGACGCCTCCAGCCCCATCTTCGGCATGCCCATTCTCGATGTCGATAAAGCCCATACCGTCATGGTGATCAAACGCAGCATGAACCCGGGCTTCGCCGGCATCGACAATCCGCTGTATTACCTCGATAACACTCTGATGCTCTTCGGCGACGCTAAACAGTTCGTGGGTGCGATTGTGCGGGAGTTGAGCGGCGGACACTGAGTCCTAGGCAGATCATCGGCTGGATCTTAGCCCTTTGGTCTTAGCCACTCCGGTCTGTTCTTTTCGCCGTTGTTATTTAGGCGGATACGGAGCCAGTCGTTGTGGATGATTTCAACGACGAGAAAGAGCGCGGATACCCAGAGAAACTCACAGTGAGAGACTGGCCATGGCGTTTTCCAGACCAATACTTAATGATGAACGCGATGTAGACCATCTTCGTCGGCGAGAATAGCGTGGCAGGCAACTTCGCCAGTTCCTCAGTGAATTTTGCCATGAAGACCTCCGTACAGTGCGCGATTATGGCATCTGCCCGCGTCTACTTCAATCAGCACGGATTCCAGATACCCACTATCCCAAGGTGCTTTGACAGCTCGGCCTGACATTCCTAAACTGGTTTCGTGAACATTCACCTGCAACCACAGCAAGAGGACCGCTTGGCCGAAGCTGCCGGCCAGCGCGGAACGACAAAGGAAGAACTCGCGAGGCAAATCATCTGCCGTTATTTGGAGGAGGACAAGGCTTCCGTCGACGTTGAGCCTGCAGTGGACGATCGCGGCGGACTCGGCACGGAGCTTGCCGCGCTGTTTCCCAACCACGGCCTCGATTTCGCGATTCCCGAACTCCGATTCACGATAATGAATCCGTTCGAGTCGTCAGAGGCTGCCGGGCTGCACGGCGGACAGCCGAGGGCGGCTGTCCCCACATAAGCCTACCCGCAGCCGTCGCAAGAAACGCCCATGATATTCTATTAACTCCAGCTGCGTACCGTCTTGGCGGAAATTCCCCCGCAGTTTCAGTAGAACGCTTCCTGAAGAGGCTTCCCTGTAGAAGCGCAGAAGAAGAGAAACTAGAAATCATGCTTTCAGTCAGTAATGTTTCCATGCGCTACGGCGCCAAGATTCTGTTTGATGAAGTCTCGACGGCATTTACGCCTGGCAAGCGCTACGGCCTAACCGGGCCTAACGGCTCAGGCAAGTCCACTTTTATGAAGTTGCTCAGCGGCGAGTTGGACCCGCAAAAGGGGACCGTGGTCCGCCCGCGAAAGCTCGGCGTCTTGAGCCAGGATCAGTTTGCCTTCGACGCTTTCACCGCGATTGACACGGTCATCATGGGCAACAAGCGCCTCTGGGCAGCCTTGCAGGGGCGCGACGCGATTTATGCCAAGCACGACATGACCGACGAAGACGGCATGAAGCTGGGCGAACTGGAAGGCATTGTCGGCGAAGAGGACGGATACACCGCCGAGAGCGACGCCGCGATTCTGCTGCAAGGTCTCGACATCCCCGACGAAGTGCATTCCCGCAAGATGAGCGAACTCCAGGGAGGACAGAAAGTCCGCGTGCTGCTGGCCCAGGCGCTGTTCGGCCACCCGCAAGCCTTGCTGCTCGATGAACCTACGAACAATCTCGATTTGGATTCGATCCACTGGCTCCAGGGGTTTCTAAATAACTACGATGGCGTCGTCATCGCGATCTCGCACGACCGCCACTTCCTCAACAGCATTTGCACGCACATCGCCGACATCGATTACGAGACCATCATCACTTACACGGGATCGTACGACGAGATGGTGCTGGCCAAAACGCAGGTGCGGTCGCAGATTGAATCGCAGAATGCGCAACGCGAAAAGAAAATCTCGCAATTGAACGAATTTATCGCGCGCTTCTCGGCCGGGACGCGCTCAAGCCAGGTACAGTCCCGCAGCAAGGAAGTGGAACGGTTGCAGGTAACCGAGCTGGCCAAATCGAACATCCAGCGGCCCTACATCAAGTTCGAGCAGAAGCGGCCCTCGGGCAAGCACATCCTGGAAATTGAGCATCTCGGCAAGTCTTACGGTGATAAGCCGGTGATTCGCGACTTCACGGCCAGCATTACGCGCGGGGAGAGAATCGCCCTGATGGGGCGTAACGGAGCCGGGAAGACCACGCTGGTGAATGCTCTGCTGGCGAATTCGCCAACCACGCCGGAAGCTGAATTGCGCAAGACCAGCGGCTACGATGGACCGTTCGTTGATTCAGGAAAAGTGATCTGGGGGCACGAAGCGTCAATCGGATATTTCGCCCAAGACCACCGCAGCCTGATCGAAGGCGGCACGACGGTGCTGGAGTGGCTGCATCAGTGGAATCCAGCCGCGGTCGGCGAAGAGATTCGCGGGTTGTTGGGGCAGATGCTGTTTGCCCGCGAGGAAGCCACGAAATCTACCAACGTTCTTTCCGGAGGAGAAGCCGCGCGGCTGCTTTTCTGCAAACTCATGTTGCAGAAGCCGAACGTGCTGGTGCTCGATGAACCCACGAACCATTTGGATCTCGAGGCCATCAACGCTCTGAATATCTCTCTGCAACGCTATCAGGGGACGGTGTTCCTGGTCAGCCACGATCATGACTTGATCGATGAGGTGGCCACGCGCATCTGGCACTTCGAAAGCGACCACAAGATCACCGAC
>Ga0070717_10004033_pt1 | contig 10579 bp, 8 predicted proteins | sample LARL113metaG_FD_71366 | JGI IMG/M metagenome (GOLD analysis project Ga0070717, IMG submission 71366) | Corn, switchgrass and miscanthus rhizosphere microbial communities from Kellogg Biological Station, Michigan, USA - LAR L11-3 metaG | ecosystem: Host-associated > Plants > Roots > Rhizosphere ... | reverse complement strand
ACCGACCGGCCGCCGGCCGAGACGATTACCGGGGTCTGGCCGTCCGGGTTCGCGTTCCCCACCAGGCTGCCCCGGACCGTCAGGAACCCGAGCACGCCGCCGACCCGGATCGACCCGTTCTCGGTCAGGTCCCCGGCCGTGCTGGTGTCGGTCCCGGCGACCACGGACCCGCCGATGGCGATCCCGGCGACCGCCCCGTCCACGCTTTCGATCAGCCCGGACCGCCCGAACGCCGGGGCCGTCCCGGCCACGCTGCCCCCGACCAGGTCCCCGCCGATGCGGACCACCCCCATGCCCGCCCGGCTGAACAGCACCCCGCTGTTGTCGGCCGGCCCGCCGAGCAGGGACCCGCCGAGGGTCACCGCCCCGAGCGCCCCGTCGGTCGCGATCAGGCCGGTCGCCGACCCGGTCCCGCCGAGCAGGTTGCCGCCGATCCGGACCGGGCCGATCCCGGCCGGGCTGTACACCTGCCCGGTGTTCGGCCCCGCCCCGCCGACCAGGGACCCGCGCACGGTCAGGCCGGCCAGGGCGCCGTCGCTCTGGATCAGCCCGGTGGCCAGGGCCGTCCCGCCGACCAGGCTGCCGCCGATCCACACCGGCCCCAGGGCCCCGGAGGCGTACAGCTCGCCCCGGTGGACGTCGGCCCCCCCGACCAGGGACCCGAGGATGCGGATCGAGCCGATCTGGCCGTCCGCCCCGTCGCTCACGTTGACCCAAGTGCCGACCACGTCCCCGCGGACGACCAGGGAGCCGAGCCGGCCGCGGACGTTCAGGTCCAGGGTCCCGCCGGCCGGCTGGGTGTCCGTCCCGTACCGGCCCAGGGACCGGACGGACAGCGACCTTACGGCCGGGGCGATCGGGTTGCCGTCGCCGGCGTCGAGGCGCCCGAGGTCGCCGGGGACCGTCACCGCCCCCAGGTCGTGGCCGGTCGAGTCGATGGCCCCGACGTTCACCCGGCCGTCCCCGTCCCGGGCCTTCCGGACGGTCAGGGCGAGGTCGGCCATGTCGAACCCCCCGCCGGCCAGGTCGATTCGCTGGAGCTGGTCGCCGGCCCCGGCGGGGGTGGTGGTGAACAGCCCGGCGGTCAGGGTGCCGGCCGAGACGGCGACCGTGACCCGGTCCCCGTCCACGTCGGTGAACCGGACGACGTGGGCGCTGACCACGGTGACCGCCGGGACGGCCCGCGGCTCCAGGGGGTCGAGCGGGCGCAGGCGGGCCGGATGGGGTCGGGGCATGGGGGTGGTTGGGTGCGGGGAAGCAAGACCGGCCGACGACCAGGGGCCCGGGCCGGTCGGACCGATCATACCACCGCCGGCCGGGCCGGGCAACCGGCCCACCGGATTCCTCGGGCGTGGCCGCGACCAGCCCGCCTTCCCGGCCCCCGCCGAACTGCCGGCTCACCGGCCGCGTCGGCGCGCTGACCGTCACTTCTCAGTCAGTGCCCGCTGCCGCGGTCCGGTACGCGGGCGGCTTCCGCGGTGCGGCCTGCTGCGACGCCGACGCGAACCACACCGAACCCGACCCGCACGACCTGCGCGACCACGCCCACAACGACCGAAACGGGGTTGTGAGTGTGGGGGCCGGCAGAGGCCCCCTCGTCCACGACCCCGGGGGCACGGGTGCCGGCCTCACGCCGCCACCGTGTTCGAGAACTCGGACGAGTTGCCGGCCGCGTCGGTGGCCGTCAGCGACAGCAGGCCGAACCCGGCCGGGACCCGGGTGCGGAAGCGGACCGCGAACCGGCCCGCCGCGTCGGTCCGGACCGTCACCACCCCCAGCGGCAGCTCGCCCTCGCCCGACCCGGACGGGTCGGCGGCCGCGTTCCCGAACAGCTCCAGGGCCAGGGCCGAACGGGGCCGGCCGGCCAGTTGGCCCCGGACCACGACGCCGTCGGCGGTCCGGGCCACGGCCGTCAGGACCGGGGCCCCAATCCCGCCGTTGCCGCCGGCCGCCAGCCGGATGCCCAGCCCGCCGTTGCCGACGGTCGAGTTGTTCCGGACGCGGGTCCCGTCGGCCGGCCCGGCCACGGCCACCCCGTCGCCCGTGTTGAACGCGATCCGGTTGCCGGCCCCGCTGCCGATCACCGCCCGGCGGCCGCCGGCCACCCGCACCCCGTCCTCGGCGTTCGGCAGCGGGCTCACCCCCGTGAGGTCGGTCCCGATGAAGTTCCCCAGGACGCGAACGGACGAGGCGAAGTCCGGGGCGGCGTCGATCGCGACCCCCGGCCCGCCGTTGCCGGAGATCAGGTTGCCGGCCCGGGCCCCGCCGACGTCGGTCCGGACGGTGTCCGCAACCGCCACCCCGCCGGCCGCGTTCGGTAGGGCCCGGCCGCCGGTCGCGTCCGTCCCGATGAAGTTCCCCCGGACGGCCGTGCCGACCACGTCCCGGCCATCGACCCGGACCCCGACGTCCGCGTTCCCGGAGATCCGGTTGCCGGCCCCGCGGGCCAGGCCGCCGACCACGACCGCCTTGGCCCCGAACCGGACGTGGACCCCGGCCCCGGCGTTCGCCCGGGCGGCCAGCCCGGCCGGGTCGGTCCCGATCCGGCTCCCCTGCACCAGCGTGCCCCGGTCGTTCACCCCGATCACCTCCACCCCGTCGTCCCCGTTGCCGGCGATCACGTTCCCGGCCCCCGGCCGGTGCCCGCCGACGACCGTCGGGGCCCGGTCGCCGACCAGCACCCCGTCGAAGGCGTTGCCCGCGGCCTCCCCGGCCGCGTCGACCCCGATGAAGTTGCCGGCTACCGCCGTCGGCCCGGCCGGGACGCCGGCCAGCGAGTCCCAGACCACCCGCACCCCGGCCGCGCCGTTCCCGGCGACGACGTTCCGGGCCCCGAAGCCGGGCCCGCCGACGGTCATTCCGGCGGCCCCCACCACGTCCACCCCGGACTCCCCGTTGCCGCGGACGGTCGTCCCGTCGGCCCCGACGCCGACGTAGTTGCCCTCGATCACCGTGCCCGCGCCGGCCCGCTGGACCAGGATGCCGTCCCCGCCGTTGGCCGAAATCACGTTCCGCTCGGCTACCGTGGTCCCGCCGACCCGGGTCCCGACCGCCCCCGGGCCGACGAAGATGCCGGCCCCGTGGCGGACGACCAGCGGGGCCCCGTTCGGGACCGGGGTGAAGCCGTCGGCCCCGACCCCGACCCGGTTGCCGACGATGGCCGTCCCGCGGGCCGGCCCGGCCGGGGTCTCAATGTGAATCCCGTCCGCCAGGTTGCCGGCGATCACGTTATTGCGAACGAGCGACCCGCCGGCCTCCAGCCAGAGCCCAACGGTCCCGTTCGGGACGGCCGAGAGGCCGTCGGCGGACGTCCCGATGGAATTGTTCTCGGTGAGCGCCGACCCGCCGTTGACCCGGACGGCGTCCGTGCTGAAGCCCTGGATCACCAGGTTGCGGACGGCCCCGCCGGCCCGGAGGAACAGGTCGGCGAACCCGCCCCCGGTCGTGCTGCCGCCGTTGATCCCCCGGAGCTGGCCGACGAGGGCAGCGATTGGGGTCTCGCCGGTCGCCGAGAACCGGTCCACCCAAGCGATCAAGCCGGTGACTACTTGCTCTTTGTCCACGTAAGCACAAAGTACCCCAGTCAGCGGCCTCGCGCGACGGGCAGAAAGGCTTACAGCATGCAGGCCGGGACTCGGCCTCGAGTCCGGTCAGGTGCACGTCGGGCATGGGGTACCTCGTAGTATCGTGCTCCCCTGGGGTATTGTGCACCCGCTCAGTCGAAATTGAAGTTTCTCCGGATTCCGTGTCCGAGAACCGGGTCGGCTCTCGCTGGAGTGGGTAGAGGGGGCATGTCGCCCAGGCCCCTCGAGTACCGGGTCCGAGGCTCGCCGGACCCTCGCCCTTTTCCCTCAGCAACAACCGTCGCCACAAGCCCAATCCCCTGCCGGCCCAGCGGCAGGGGCTTTCGTTTTGGCCGGACGGCCAGCGATCCGTCCTCGCCGCACTCCTAATGTCGCGCGCCCGCCGTGCCGCTTTCGCGCGTCCCGCCAGGCAGTAGTGCCACGGCGTGTAGGCAAGCGCATAGGCTGTTCCTGGATCAAGGACATCGTCAACGGAGTGTGCCGGACGGCTATCAAGGCGCCTTCCGGCCCGCCTTGTGGCTGGCACGTCTGTGCCGGTGTAAGATCAAACCGCGAACGACTCGCATTCCGATCCCTAGGTCCATCCGTGGCACCATCGTCGCCAGTACCCGACGCCGAACTGTTCGTCCTGCTTGCTAGGGCCGGGGACGGGGCCGCTCACCGGGAGCAGAAGAGCCCGAAGGCCGACGGCCTGTTCCCGGCCGGGGCCAAGGGAAAGGCCTTGGCCGCCGCCGCCCGGGAGCGCGGCCTGATCGAATCGTGCCCGGACCCGAATGCTCCTCCCCCGAAGGGGACGGGAAAGGCGCCCAAGTTGACCCACGTCCGGCTGACTGCCGCGGGGCGGGAGCAGCTCTTCCAACACCTCAGCCCCAAGGCGGCCCTGGAGGCGTTGCACCGCCTCCTAGAGTCCCGGCGCGGGGCGCCCGCCGAGGCGGACGAATCCGGCCCGCTGGCAGCCCGGGTGGCCGACCTCCGGGCCGCGGTGGACCGGTTGCAAGCCGACCTGGCGTCCGCGGCGGCCCGCCGCCGGGACGAGGCGGCCGAGTGGCAGCGGCTGCTCGGCGCCGTCGAGGGGAAAGTCTCGGAGGCCGTGAAACAGATGCGGACCCTCACCGCCCCCGGCCCGGCCCCGGCCGCCGGCGAGGACCGGGGACTGGAGGGCGAGGCCGTGCGGTTCGTCGAGGACTGGTCGCGGGACCGCGGGCACGGGTGCCGGCTTGACGAACTCAAAGCCCACCTGGATCGGGTCCGCCCGGGCCTGGCGGTCGGCGCCTTCCACGACCTCCTGCGCCGGTTGCACGACGCCGGCCGGGTCCGGCTCAGCGGGTGGGGCCAGACGCTCGACGAAATACCGCGCCCGGACCTGGCCCTCTTCGTCTCGCACAAGGTCATGTACTATGTCCACCCCGGCGACCGCGCCCCCTGAACCGGGCCCGCCCGCCGGGCCGCGAGACGCCGCGCTGGCCCGCCTCCGGGAGGGAACCAACCCGTTCACGTTCAGCGTGGTCACCGCCGGGTCCGAGGACCAGTGCGCGGCGGTCGACGTCCCCGCGCTGCTCGAGTCCCACCTGGCCGACCTGCGGGCCATCGTGGCCCGGTACCGGGACGGCCACCCGCCGGCCCAGGTCTATCCGGTGGTCGGCGACCCCGGCACCGGCAAGAGCCACCTGCTCACCCGGTACGTGACCGAGCTGAACCGGGACGCCGAGGAGGCCGGGGCCGAGTCGGTCGTCCTGTTCGCCGGCCATGTCCCGCCCAACCTGAACGGAGTCGACTACCTCTACCGCCTCCTGGTGGATCACCTGCTGGCCGCCCGCGGGCCGGGCCTGCGGACGTTGACCGCCGTCGCCGGCCGGCTGGCCGCCCGGCTCGTCGGGGAGTCCGTCCGGCAGCTCGCCCCGCACCAGCAGGTCGAGCTCATCCCACCGGCCGGGCTCTGGGAGCGGTTGCGGCTGCGGGTCGGCAGTTCGGGGCCGGTCCAGGCCCGGCTCGACGCGGTGGCCGGGGTCGCCACCCGGTGCGACGCCCCGCGCCCCCGCCCGGCGGACGTGATCGACGCCCTGACGGACGCCGGGGTGTCGCCGGCGGACGCCTTCCGCGTTGTCGCCGAGGCCGTGGACCGGGCCGAGTCCAAGGACGTCCGCGGCTGGGTCCGCCGGGAGCTCTACACGCGGCTCGTCCGCCTCGCCCTGGCCGCCGACCGGCAGCCGCTCGAGGAGTTGTTGCTCGGCGAGGTCCCCCACCCGCCCACGGCCGCCGGCGCCGCCGCCGACGGCCCCCACCGGACGCAGGACCGCTGGCTGCTGACCGCCTGGCTGGAACTGCTCGACGAGTTGGCGATCCCGGTGCTACTCGTCTTCGACCAGCTGGAGGAGGAGGTCCGGCGGGTGACCGAGGACGTCGCCACCGAGGCGGCCCGCGCGTTCATCCAGGTCCTGGCCTCCATCGTCAACGGGGTGCCGGACGTGTGCATTCTCCTGTTCACGGAGGAGTCCCTGTGGGACGGCATCCTCCGGCGGGCGGACCGGTTCGCCCACGAGCGGCTCACCCAGCAGTTCTCCTTCCCGGGGCGGGCCTCCCAGCGGGTCATCCGAATGCCCCACCGGATCGACCCGACCCTGATCGGCCGGCTGATCCGGCAGCGCGTCCGGACGGCCGCCCCGGACCTCGACCTGACCGGGCTGCCGGAGACCTTCCCGTTCGACCCCGATCGGCTCCGCGACCTGGAGCGGGAGACTACCGTCCGGGCCTGCGTCCGGCGGCTGGCCCGGTGGTACGACCAGATCGTGTTCCACGTCGTCGACGAGGTGGCCCTGCGGACGACCCTGACGGGCCTATGGCGGGCGGCCGTGGCCGGGGTGGCCCGGGAGATCGGCGACCAGGGCGTCTACACGGCGGCCAAGATCCCCGAGGTCCAGACGGCCATCGACGGGTGGTTGCGGCTGCTCCACCAGGAGGGACTGACGGGCGCCGGGCCGTGGGCCCGCGTGGACCTGGAGCACGACGAGGAAAAGCGCCAGTACGGGTACCTTAACGTGATCCGCACGGACGGGCCGGACGCCCCGGGGGTGGGCGTGGCGGCCTGGTTGGCCGAAGGCGCCCACCGGGCGAACGACCTGCGGCACCGGCTGGCGTTCTTCCAGGCCAACCCGTGCCCGGTTCGGACGCTGGTCCTCCTGCGCCGGGACGGGGGTGACGCCTTGGCCGGGGCCGCCGGCCAGGCCCACAAGGACGCCGTCGGGGCCGGCCGGGACGTCCGGATCGTTCGCTTCGAGCCCCGCCACGTTCACGCGCTGTTCGCCGTTGACCGCTGGCGCCAGTCGGCCGGCCCGGAGGTCGACGCCCAGGGCCCCGGCGGGCGGGCGGTGTTCCGCCAGGTCCTGGAGGAGGTGGCGGCCGAGTTCCTCCGGTGGATCGACGAGTGGCGGGCCCCGCCCCGGAGGGGCGTATGAGCGCCGCCCAGGCCGGTCCCGACCCGCCGGCCGACGACCCGGTCATCACGCTCCATCGGCCCGCCTGTCTGCAGCGGCGGGCCCCGCGGCGCATCTTCGTGTCCGTCGGCGCCGGCCAGTGCCCGCGGGTGACCGGCCGCGGCGTCCGACTCACGGCCGGTCAGACCGTTCGCATCACGGTGTTCCCGCCCGCGGGCGAGCCCGGGCGGGGCCCGGCCGCGGTCGAAGTGACCCCGGATTCGGCGCTCCAGCCGGTCATCGGCCTCACCCGGGTGGGGGAGGGGGAGGTCCGGTACCACGCCGAGTTCCGGGCCCAGCTTCACAGCACCATCCCGGAGTTCATTCGGAACAAGGTGCCGCTCCCGTGCCGGGGCGAACTGGTCGTGGCGATTAAGGACGAGCGCTTCGACCCGCTCAAGGTCACCCTCCCGTTCGTCATCTGGCCGTCCCTCCGGACGCTCCTCGTGAGCGGACTGCTGACGGTCACCCTGGCCTTCGTCGTGCCCCAGCTAATGAACCGGGTGGGAAGCGATCGTGACCTGGGCGCGGCCGCGTGGGGACTGGCCACTGACTCCCAGTTCTGGTTCCGGACCGCCGCCCTCACGGTCGCGGCCACGTTCGCCCTTCACCTGCTCGGGTCACTCCTGGTGTTTACCGGCTTGGTCGGTGAGGACGGATGACGGAGGTTTGACAGGCGAGAGGCTGCAGCCCTTGACGGCCGTCCTCGTCGCCTCTGAGGCGGTCAGGCGCCGGGCTAAGTTTGCAAACGCGGCCGCGTGCTGGCCGAGCAGGCCCATCGTCCGCATCAAGGGCATCCCGGTCTGGAGGCCGGCGGCGATGGCCGGCCAGAACGCCCCGACCGCCTCGGCCTCGTCGCCGTGCCCGTGGTCCCGCAGCCAGTCCGTCAGGGCACCCCAAGCCCGCCCGTCATCCGGCCGGTCTCGAACTGCGCGGACCGCCGGTCCAACCGGCAGGGGATGAAGACGAGTTTGTCGCCCATCGCCGCCTCCCCGGCCCTTGCTCGCATCAGAGGCCGTCCCTCGCCCCCAGATAATTCGGGGCTGCTCGTGTAGAAACTGCTCCAGTCGTGTGGGTCCTGGACTGTAGTGCCGCGCGGCCGTAAGCGTGTTCGCCCGGTTTGCGACCGAGTCGATCACCACGACCGCCCTCGCGCACCACCTGAATGAACTCGGGTTCCGCACGTCCTATGGCGGGCACTTACAGTCACATCACGTCGAGGGCATGTTGGAGGACCCGATCTATCTCGGCTACGACACGTACAACCGCCGGCACTTCGTCAAGTTCCACCGGTACGCCGACGCGCGAGTCGTGCCCGAACTGAACTACGAGATGAAGCAGACCAGGAACCGGAAGGCCGACTGGGTGCAGAGTCGGCGGCTGTTCAAGCCCCTGGTGGACCAAAAGACGTGGGACACCGTTCAACGGAAGTTGGAGGGACGATCGAGACGGTCCCACGCGCCGCGCTCGGCCGCCCAGTATCTGGCGGGACTGGTTTACTGCGGGAATTGCGGCGCCAGGATGGTGGCCGGCCCGATCCGACGCACGAAGTCCAAGCCGCATAAGGACGGCCACACGGGGGAGCGCTACGAGTACCGGTGCGGGAGCTATTTCAAGGCCGTTCGCACAAAAGACTGGTCCGAGTGCAAGTGCCTCCGGAACGGCGTCTTCCAGGACACGCTGGAAGTCTACGTCGAGCGCTACTTGGAAGAGACGGGGCAGCGGCTAGACCGGCTGACCGCCGACATCGACATGGACGCCCTGACGGAGCGGAACGAAGCGAAACTCTTCCCACTCCACGACGAGTTCGTCGAGCGAATGACGGCCCTGCTCGACTACATCCGCGACAACGACCCGGACGGGTGGGAGGCGATGTGGGCCGCCGTCCCCGAAGCGCAAGACGTGCCAATCGAGCGCGCCGTCGCATACTACCGGCGGTGCTTTGACCCGAACGGTGTCAGCGCCCAGCTTGCCAAGGTGGAGGCCGAGCACGACAAGCTGACGGCGCAATGTCTCAACCTGAAGACGGAGCGGGCAATCGCCAAAGTGAACGACCAACTCGCCCGCCTGGAATCGAGCATCTGCCAGCTTGAAACCCGGCGACAGAACATGGCCGACTTGGTCGAACGACAGTGGCGAGAGGTTTGCGAATTGAGCCAAGCCATCGGCAGGGCGTGTCGGGCGATGAAATCCGAAATGGGGGAGCGGGCCCTCCGGCTTCGGGCCAAAGCCCTTCGAGCCATCGTCCAACGGATCGAATGCACGTTCACCGCCACCGGCCAAAAAGGCGGCGGGTGGGGTAAGAAGAACTCTCAGCTGGTTACGGTGACGATTTACCCAGTCGTCGGTGAAGCGGCCGCGTTCTCCGTCCCGTCCAAGGGTACGGTAATATACTCAAGCGCCCACTCGCGCATGAACCGCACCCGCTCCGGCCGCACCCGGTAGACGATCAGCGCCGGGTTGTCGACCGTGCCGAGGTACTGTCGCAACAGCGGGTTGGCGTTCCAAATCTCTTGCAACAGCTCCCGGTCGGTCACCTCCTCGGCCACGCCGGTGATCCGCACCTGGTCGTGCTTCTCATCGAGGTAACACAGCTCGACCTTCGGGTTGGCCGCGATCTCGGCCGTCTTGTGGTAGCCGCGCAGGTTGGCGACGTAGACGGTGAACCGGTCGGTCCGGACCGGGGAGACCGGCCGGACCCGTGGCTGGTTGCCGTCCATCGAGGCGAGCATCGGGAACTTGGCCGCCCGCAGGACGGCCAGGGCCAGGTCGGCGAGGCGCGCCGGGTCGATCGGCTCGGGGGTCGGCTTGGACATGGTGCCCCTCCAGGACCGGCCTCGGCACGCGGGCGGGGGAGCCCGAAGCGGCCAGCTCGCTACGCCGAGATGCTCCGGCAACGGCGAGCGTCGAGCCGTCAGGCCGACGTGTCTTCCCCCCGGCAGGACGCGATTGCCACTTCCCGCACACGTCGGGCTCACGCCTCGACGCTCGCCGTTGGCTGGTCTTCAAGCCCCGCGGCGACCGGCCCGGCTTGCCTCGCTTCGCGCTTCGGGCTCAGGTCCGCTTGAGCCGGGCGAAGCCGAAGTCGCGGCCGGCGTCGCCCTTGAAGGCCAGCCAGATCCAGAGCATCGCCCACGGCTCCAGCAGCCGGGCCTGGGCCAGCGGGCCGGCGTCGACCGGCTCGAACCCGACGTCGGCCGCCAGAGCGAGGACCGTCTTCTTGGCCGCCGCGTCGTCCCCGCAGACGAACATCACCGTCGGCCGGCCGGCGATCACCGGGTCGGCCATGACGTTCGCCCCGACCGTGTTGAACGCCTTGACCACCTTCGCGCCGGGGGCCCACCCGGCCACCTTCTCGGCGGCCGAGGTCGTGTGGCCGATCTCCAGCCCGCTCAGGTCGGGCTTGAGCGGGTTGGTGGCGTCGATGACGACCTTGCCGGTCAGATTGCCCATCGACTTGACGGCCGCCTCGGTCCCCGGCCACGGGGTGGCCAGCAGGATCACCTCGCCGAACACGGCCGCCTC
>Ga0070717_10004032_pt1 | contig 10580 bp, 8 predicted proteins | sample LARL113metaG_FD_71366 | JGI IMG/M metagenome (GOLD analysis project Ga0070717, IMG submission 71366) | Corn, switchgrass and miscanthus rhizosphere microbial communities from Kellogg Biological Station, Michigan, USA - LAR L11-3 metaG | ecosystem: Host-associated > Plants > Roots > Rhizosphere ... | reverse complement strand
AAGCTGCGTGAAGCGGCCGCTCTGGCCAAGCGTGCGGCCATTCTTCATCGTGACGAGCAGCGCGTCGTAGAGGCCCTGCACGGTGTCGCCGCCGCTCGCCGGCGCGGCATACGCCGGGTAGGAAAGCGTCGCGAGGACTAGCGCCCCGGAAAGGACCAAGCCCTTCCATGCGCGCGGGTTGGCTATGATCGGATTCCTCACGGCTGGCTCTCCCTGACCTCGCGTAATTCCAACAAATTTATGTATTCACCACTAGGTGCGTGCATCCCTGCGGCTTTCAAGCGCATGGCTGAAATGCCGTCGGATCATCGCGATGCCACGAACCAAAGCCTTGACATTCCTTGGCGCGCTCCTGCGCGGGTGATTGCCTAACGCTGGCCATGGACAAGGCCAGCAACCCAAGACTGGCGAGGTTCAACTAAGGAACTGTTTAAACGGGCGAATCGATCGGAATAATTGCGGCCCCGGCCAGGCAATACGACGGCATGCGTTCAGCCTGCCGGTGCTTTAACCATCGCTGAGGTGCGGCGCTCTTGAGACCGCGAGACCATCCTGCCGGAGCCTTTAGCGCGCCGGGGGACTGCATGGGTTCATCCGTCGGGCGGTCGAGACCGTGTTCAGTCGTGAACCCCTGGAATGCGAAGCTGCATGAGGCTTGGGAACCTCTCTCTGACCGCTCGGCCGGCGCCACCAACGCCGATAAGGACCAATCGGAGCCTCAACGGTCGACGAGTCTCGGGATCTTCGAATGCGTGAGTATCTTCACCGTCTCGCTGCCGAGCACGATTGCCGAGGCTCCACGGCGCCCGTGCGAGGCCATCAAGATCAGCTAGCATGCATGTGCCGTGGCGGTGTCGATGATCGCCTCGTAAACATGCTCCCGTTCGACATGAACCGTCTCACAGCTAACGCCGGCCGAGTTGGCCGTATCCGCGACGGCGGCGAGGGTTTGCTCGGCGTATCCGTTGGCTTGCTTCTCATATTCGCCTCGCGTGCATTCGAGCTCGGGGCAACGGGCGAATACCGAGAAGGGCTCGGTGACAGTCACTGCGGTAACTTTGGCGCCGATCTCTCTCGCAAGAGCGACGCCGTGCTCAACAGCTTTGGCGGCGAGGTCCTGACCGGTCGGTCGGGATCGGGATATTCCTGTACACCGGTACTCTCCCGTCGGCGGTTCTGTTTCCCAAGATCGTCGGCCCGCTCCATATAGTATCGCGGGGCCCGACGCGGCGAGATCTTGCGATCCCGATCGACCATCCTGGCGCGAGTTGGCGATTTTCTCATCGCGCTAATCGGGCTACCACGTCGGGCATCGCCTGGCGAAACCACATAACCGGGGAAGGCCAGCCATGGACAAGGCGGATAAGAAGGTCCACATCAACTTTTGGTACGTTATTGCCGCGGTGCTCGGCATGCTGCTCATTCAGGAGCTTTATCTGGAGAGCACCAAGCTGACCCCAATCCCGTACAGCCGCTTTCAGACCCTGCTCAATGAAGACAAGGTCGACAAAATCGCTATAGCCCAGAATTACATCAGCGGCTCGCTAAAGGAGGCTCAGCCCGACGGCGTCAGGGACTTCATCACGGCCCGGGTCGATCCAGAGCTTGCGCAAAGTCTGGATAAGCACGGAGTTGTCTATAGCGGAGTCGTGGAGAATCACTGGCTGCGCGATCTGCTGTCCTGGGTCTTGCCGGCGATATTCTTCGTCGGGATCTGGATGTTCGCGATCCGGCGCATGGGGCAGGGCGGCCTCGGCGGGCTGATGCAGATCGGCAAGAGCCGCGCCAAGATCTATGTCGAGAAGGAGACCAAGGTCACTTTTGCCGATGTCGCCGGTGTCGATGAAGCAAAGGAAGAGCTGGTCGAAATCGTCGACTTCTTAAAGGACCCCGTCCGATATGGGCGGCTTGGCGGGCGTCCGCCAAAGGGAGTGCTACTGGTTGGCCCGCCGGGGACCGGCAAGACATTGCTCGCTCGCGCCGTCGCCGGTGAGGCTGGTGTCCCGTTTTTTTCGATCTCCGGCTCGGAGTTTGTCGAGATGTTCGTCGGCGTCGGCGCCGCGCGGGTTCGGGATTTGTTCGAGCAGGCTCGCCAGCACGCGCCGGCGATCATCTTCATCGACGAGCTGGATGCGCTCGGCCGCGCCCGCGGCGGTTACGCCGGAGGCGGGCAGGACGAAAAAGACCAGACGCTGAACCAGCTCTTGGCCGAGCTCGATGGCTTTGATCCGTCGGTCGGTCTCGTGTTGCTCGCCGCGACTAATCGGCCCGAGATTCTCGATCCGGCGTTATTGCGCGCCGGACGGTTCGACCGGCAGATCCTGGTTGATAAGCCGGACAAAAGAGGGCGCGAGCAGATCCTGGCGGTCCATCTGAAAAAGGTGGCAAAGCTCGGGAGCGACGTGAAGCCCGAGCAAATCGCAGCGCTGACGCCCGGTTTCACCGGTGCGGATCTGGCGAATTTGGTCAACGAAGCAACCTTGCTCGCTACCAGGCGCAGTGCCGACGCGGTCTCGATGGACGACTTCAACGCGGCGATCGAACGCATGGTCGCCGGGCTGGAGAAACGCAATCGGCTGCTCAACCCGTTGGAGCGGCAGGTCGTCGCCTATCATGAACTCGGTCACGCCATGGTCTCTCTGGCGTTGCCGGGCACCGAGACCGTGCACAAGGTGTCCATTATCCCGCACGGCATTGGTGCGCTGGGTTATACGATACAACGGCCGACCGAGGACCGATACCTGATGACCCGTGCCGAGCTCGAGCACAAGATGGCCGGGCTGCTCGGTGGTCGCGCTGCCGAGCAATTGGTATTCCGCGAGATCTCGACCGGTGCTGCTGATGATCTCGCCCGGGCGACCGACATCGCGCGGGCGATGGTTCTGCGCTATGGCATGAGCCAAGCGCTCGGCAACGTCGCCTATGACCGCGACCGTTCCCCTTTCCTTCAGCCGAACTTTCCGGTTCCGCAGGAGCGGAGTTACAGCGAAGGCACGGCAGGGGCCGTCGACAATGCCGTGCGCGAGCTGATCGATGCCGCCTTCCAGGCGGCCTTCAGGATATTGCAGCAGAACCGCGCGTTGCTCGACCGCACCGCGACCGCACTGCTCGAAACCGAAACGCTTGACGAACCGGCGATTGAGCACCTGAAAACGGAAATTGTCAGCGCACCGGCACTGGCGACCCCGGATACTAAGCCTGCTGCGGCACTAACGTCCTGATTTCTGCCTAAGAAAACAGCACAAGTGGAGAAGGCCACAAAACGCCGAGGCATGGGCTGCCGCGGCCTCCACTCGTTCGCTCACTCCGCAGCGATCGGCACCCAAGCGCCGTCACCGCGCACCGCTGCAATGGCGTTGGCGAATATGGATCGCCGCCGTTAGAGCCGTTCCAGCCCAGCCACGGGATATCGGCTCCTGCCAGGGTCATCAGGGGGCTGTTGGGCGGGGATAGGGCGGGCGCGTAGGGCAGCGCTACCCCACCCTTACCAGAGCAATTTAACCGAACTGTCGACTATTCGGCTTCCACGGTGATCGCATAGGCGGTCTCGCCATGAACCGCGTCATCGCCGACCGCCAGCTGCGCCTCACTCATGCGCAACGGCACGAAGATCGAGATCACCTTGAGGATGATGAATGTGGCGATGGCGTTGTAGACGATGATGAACGCCGCGCCCTCGAGCTGGAGCAGGAGCTGGTTTCCGGTGTCGCCGTGAAGCAGGCCCGTAATGCTGACGCCGGGCGCCTCCTTATCGGTGCCAATATATTGGAGCATGTCCGGGTTCGCGAGGATGCCCACGAGCAGACCGCCGGTCAGACCAGCAATCCCATGGGTGGAAAACACGCCCAACGTATCATCGACCTTCATCATTAACCTGGTCTTCTGGAGCCTATTCATCGAAAGCCACGGAATAATGCCGGCAGCAATACCGACAATGATGGCGCCCCAGCCATCGACGTAACCGGCGGAGGGAGTGATTGCCACCAAGCCCGCGATCATGCCGTTGACCGCGCCGATGATCGACGGCTTACCGTAGGCCATCTTGTCCATCAGCGTCCAGACGAGAAGGGCTACCGCCGTGGCTGTGTTGGTGTTGAGCACGGCCGCGCCCGCATCCGCGTTTGCGAAATAGGGATCGCCGCCGTTGAAGCCGTTCCAACCCAGCCACAGAATGCCTGCGCCGATCAGGGTGACCAGCAGGCTATTGGGCGGAAATTGTTCGCGATCCGCCTGCAAGCGTGGCCCGACCACGGCCGCGGCGACGAACCCGGAAGTGCCGGCGGCGAGATGGATGACATAGCCGCCCGAAAAGTCCGCCACGCCCATGCTTGCGAGCCAGCCGCCGCCCCATAGGCTGAATGCCCCGACCGTATAGACCAGGGTCATCCACACGGGGCAGAAGACGACCCACGCCGCGAAGTTCATGCGGCCGAGCACCGAGCCCCCGAGGATGATCACCGTGATCGCAGCGAACACGAACTGGAAGAAGATCAGGGTGGCCATCGGGAAGGTCAGTTCCGGCATACCGGCGGCCGCTGCCGGTATGGTCGCTTGGCCCAAGGTGAAATTCGCCGAGGTCGCCATCGCCGGTTTGCCGAGGAACGGAAACCATTGCTCTCCGAACGCCATGTTGTAGTCGAATAGGACCCACACGACCAAGACCGAGGCGAAGGCGTAGAAACACATGAAGGCAGAATTGATCGCCCATTTCTGCTTGACATACCCGGCGTAGAGAACCGCTAGGCCAGGAATGCTTTGCAGGCCGACGAAAGTCGCAGCCGCTAACTGCCATGCATTGTTTCCGGAATCGAGCCACTTGGGTGATGGTACGAGCATTATTTGCCCCCTATCTTTTCTGTCGTGAAGAAGCGCACAACCTCGGGTGTCCAAAACGTGGGGTTGAATAAGCACACATATTAGAGGGCGAGGCAAGAGCCATGCCACTCGCATAGTCCCGTTGAATCGTCCGCTAATCGGGCTTTTCGGGATATCAAGCCTTGATAGTGACGAATTGAATACCGAAAATCCGCCTTAAAATTAGGCAACCACAATTGCCATTTTACATTTTTAGCCATTTTTACATTTTTTATATGATTCTATCGCCCGATCTATATGTGATTTCCAATGTGCGGCTTGCTTTGCAGGGAGCCCGGGATTGGGTATGGATCGGCGCATGGCGATGCGGACGCAACCATGGCGCGCAACTGCGTTCTAGCGGCAGGGATAGCCGGCCTGGCAGCGGGTTTGGCCGTCGCGACGATCAGCGGTGACGCGCAGGAGAGCGAGACCGCGATCACCTGTACCAATCCGGTGAGCGGCACATCCTGGCAGATTATGATCGATTACCGTAAAGCCACCGTGGATTCCAATCCGGCCGAAATTAAGCGGGCCGAGATTTCCTGGTTCGATCCCAAGGACGGCGGCAACTACACGCTCGACCGCAAATCCGGCGATCTTACGGCAAGCGTCGCGTCAAGCACCGGGGGCTATTTCCGACATGGTCGTTGCAGCCTGGAGAAATCGCGATGACGGCGTGAAGCCGCGGGCGCGAAGTCGCGCTCGCGTCAGCACCTCGTTGCGATCCAGGCGACGGGCAACCCGGCGGAATCGGTGCCATGGCGACGGTTGAGGTCGGCGTACAAGCAAGCGTCGGATTCTCCTCGAAGACCGGGCGGCGCAAGAATAATGAGGATTTCGCCGGCGCAGTGTTCGGCGCGGAGTTGCCCGAGCCACGCCAGGAAGTGGTGGCGGCGATCGCCGATGGAATCGGTGGCGCGAAGGGCGGTCGTATCGCGGCCGAGACCGCGGTGCGCGGTTTCCTGGATGGGTTCTGCGATCTGCCCGAGACCATGGAGGTGCTGCGAGCGGGGGCCAGGATCGTCAGTGCGCTCAACGGCTGGATCAATACCATGGGCCGCCAAGACCCCGAGCTCGCCGGAATGGGGTGCACGTTGACGGCGCTGGTGCTGCGCGGCCGCGTCGCCCACCTGCTGCACGTCGGGGATACGCGCGCCTACCGGTTGAGCGGCGACCGCATGACCTGCCTCACGATCGACCATGTGCGCCAGGATGGCACGGGTCGCTCGCACACGCTCACCCGCGCGCTGGGAGTGGAGGCGGAAGTGCGCCTCGACTACGCCACGCAACCGGTGGCGTTGCACGACCGTTTCCTTTTGTGCAGCGACGGCGTGCACGGGTTTCTGACGGAACCGAGCATCGCTGACATCTTGCACGAACGCTCCGCTCCCGAGGATACCGCCGGCGCATTGGTTGCGGCCGCGCTCCAATCCGGCAGCACCGACAACTGCACCGCCTTGGTTCTGGACGTGGTCGCGCTGCCAACGGCGGGATCGGCCGATATTAGCGCCGCCATCCTGGAACTGCCCGTGATTCCGGTGCCGCTTGGCGGAGAGACGATCGATGGATTTGTCCTCAAAGCACTGATCTCGGAGGGCCGATACAGCCGACTATTCGGCGCGGAGGACGAAGTCGAGGGCGGCAACGTTGCCTTGAAGTTCCCCAAGCCGCAGATCGCCAGCGTCGACGCTTACCGCGCAGCGTTCGTCCGTGAGGCTTGGGTCGGCGCTCGGGTACACAACCCCGGGGTTGGGCGTGTCATCGAACTGCCGCCAGGACGCCAGACCTGCCTGTACACGGTCATGCCGCTCTATCAAGGCGAGCTTCTGGAAACGCGGCTTTTGCGTAGTCCGGCGCTGGGATTGGAAGAAGGGCGAAACATCACCGTCAAGCTGGCCCGCGCGGTGGCGGCGCTGCATCGCGCTGGCATCATCCATCGCGACATCAAGCCCGACAACATAATCCTCGAAGGCGGCGGATCGCTGAAGCTGATCGATCTCGGGGTGGTTCGCGTCCCTGGACTGGAGAATTTTCCGTCCGAGGAGATTCCGGGTACTCCGGCCTATATGGCGCCCGAGATGTTCGACGGCGAACCCGGCAACGAGGCCACCGACATCTATGCTCTGGGCGTTACCATATTCCGCGCTTTTGCGGGTGAATTCCCATACGGCAATCTCGACGCCACCAGTCCGCCGCGCCGGAACCGGCCGAGGGATTTTTCCGCTCTGCGGCCTGATCTTCCCGCCTGGCTCCAAGCGGCACTCGCGCGCGCGATCGCGATCGATCCTGCCAAACGCTTTCACGACATGACCGAGTTCGCGTTCGAGATGGAGGCCGGACCGGCACGCGCCCCGACCGCAATTCGCCGGCCGCGCACGCTCTACGAGCGTGCCCCACTCCAAGTCTGGCAAGGTTTGGCCGTTCTGCTGGCGCTTGCGCTGCTAGTGTCGTTGCTGGTGCGTTGAGCCTTAGCGCCTCAGCGTCCGAGCCCGATATGGCGAGGAAGTTGGATTCTCGCTCGCACAGATGCAGAATTGCGGGTCCAACGGGCGCCAGAATATGTAAATTCTGCCTAGATTTTAATCTTCCATTCATTCTTGCCGCGGAACACGCGAGATACCCGGCGCCGCAGTCTCTATTGGCACGATTCTTGGTTCCTAGCGCCAACGCGTCCGGCTCATGGATCAGGAGACGGTTCGCCCCCGCGCCTATCGGTCTCTTGGAGAAAGCTGATGAAATCCGTGCACCTTGTCTTGCAGCGCCTGATGCTGGCCCTGTCGATGATGCTGCTGCTAACGCTCTCTGCCGTGGCGCAAGCGCCGGCGCCAGCTGCCCCGGCAGACGTCGCTGCCCCGGCCGCCGCCTCCGCCCCAGCGACCCCGAAGCTCGATTCGGGCGACACGGCATGGATGCTGACCTCAGTGGCGCTCGTGCTGATGATGACCATTCCTGGCCTCGCCCTTTTCTACGGTGGGATGGTCCGCAAGATGAACGTGCTGGCGACGGTGATGCAGAGCTTTGCGGTTACCTGCCTCGTCACGGTGCTTTGGACGGTGGTCACCTATAGTTTCGCGTTCACGACTGGATCACCGTTTCTGGGCGGCACGAGCCGGTTCCTACTAAGCGGGATGACCCTCGATTCGGTCAACGATCTGGCAAAGACGATCCCGGAATCGGTCTATATGTGCTTCCAGATGACATTTGCGATCATCACCCCGGCGCTGATCTGCGGCGCCGTAGCCGACCGTATGAAGTTTTCTGCCCTACTCTGGTTCATCGGGCTTTGGGCTGTATGTGTCTATGCGCCGATCGCTCACTGGGTGTGGGGGGCCGACGGGTTTCTCAACGATGCGGGCGTTCTTGATTTCGCCGGGGGAACCGTTGTGCACATCAATTCCGGGGTTGCCGGGTTGGTGGCCGCCCTGGTGATGGGAAAGCGGCGCGGCTACGGTACGGAGCCGATGCCCCCACACAACCTTGTGCTCAGCGTCATCGGAGCCTCGCTGCTGTGGGTCGGCTGGTTCGGGTTCAACGCCGGTTCCGCGACGGCGGCCAATGGCAATGCCGGCATGGCCATGGCGGTGACTCAGATTGCGACCGCGACCGCGGCTCTCGCCTGGATGTTCGCCGAGTGGATCGTCAAGGGTAAGCCCAGCGTGCTGGGGATCATCTCCGGCGCGGTCGCCGGCCTCGTCGCCATCACCCCGGCATCGGGGTTTGTCGATCCGCGGGGTGCGTTGATCATCGGGATCGCCGTTGGGGTCATCTGCTATTGGAGCACCACCGGCCTGAAACACGCACTCGGTTATGATGACAGCCTCGATACGTTTGGTGTGCATGGTGTGGGCGGAGCCGTCGGCGCCATTTTGACCGGTGTACTGGCAGTGGCTTGGGTTGGCGGTGAGGGCAAGAGCGGCCTGATCGACGGCAATCCGCATCAGGTGATCGTGCAGCTCTACGGCATCGCCGTCGTGGTTGTCTACGACGCGATCGTGTCACTGATCCTGCTCAAGCTGATCGATTTGGTCATTGGTCTGCGTCCCTCCGCGGAAATCGAGCGCGAGGGGTTGGATCTTGCCCTTCACGGCGAGGCCGTACAGTAAGGCGAGAGGCTCCTCGAGGGACAGTTCGCTCCCTCGAGGGCCGCAGGTATGCTATCAGGAACGATCCGAGCCCGAGACCATTCTCTGTATCGAGCTCAATGCGGGGTAAGGCCATGAAAAAGATCGAAGCCGTCATCAAGCCGTTCAAACTCGACGAAGTGAAGAACGCGCTACACGAGGTCGGCATCACCGGGATGACGGTTAGCGAAGTCAAGGGGTTCGGGCGTCAGAAAGGGCACACTGAGGTCTACCGTGGGGCGGAATACGTGATCGATTTCCTCCCCAAGATCAAAGTCGAGGTGGTGCTCGATGACGCGATCGTCGAACGAGCCGTGCAAGCGATTCAGGATTCCGCCCGCACGGACAAGATCGGCGATGGCAAGATCTTCGTGTTGCCGATCGAACAGGCCATCCGGATTCGTACCGGAGAGCAGGGGCCCGACGCCGTCTGACGCGGGACCGCGCCGAGGATAGGCCGGTCTCTTTAGGGGGCCTTTCCAGGCCCCGCGGGCGTTGTAGAGCGAAGGCTAACGGGGGTAGTGCGCCGAGCACGCGGCCCGGCCGCGGAAGCGCGCACCAACAATTACACATGCGCCCAGTTTGGATGGTTTTTTAGTGTTTAATACGACTGATCAAAACAGATGATCAGCAGTCCGGTGACGTGCTACATCCCAGCCCAACCCGCGTCGCCGCCTCCACCAATTTTATCTGTCTGCGGAACCGAACGACCGGGTAATGGACGGTCTGGTGCAACCGGTGACCACGGCGCAGATCAGAAAGAGGATATAAGGCCAGAGCCGAAATATCGATGGTTTCCGAGTGCTGCGATGGGCTGCGGCAAATCCTATCGTGATCACGTCCGGTTTCGCCTAGTCTGCCAACGACCACTTCTGCAGCAGGAAGGATCGGCACCATGCCACATGCCTATGTCGTGCAAATGGATATCCCGCAGCATCTCGAGGCCGAGTTCAACCGGATTTACGACGAGGAGCATGTCCCAACCATCCTCAAAGTCCCTGGGGTGAGGTCCTGTGCGCGTTATCGGCTCGAGCACTCCACAGTAACAACGATGCCACGCTATCTGGCGATATACGAGGTCGACTCGGCAGAGGTCATCAACAGCCCGGCCTGGCAGGAAGCTTCCGATCTCGGCGAGTGGAAGCCGAAGATCCGGCCCTATACGACCAATCGCCAGCACAGCATTTTTGAACGAATTGCATGAGGGGCGCTGGTCATGGCTCATCTCTTTGTCGTGCAGCTGGACATCCCGGCGGAACACGAGGCCGAGTTCAACCGCGTCTACGATACCGAGCATTTCCCGACATTGTCGAAGGTGCCTGGGGTCCGCTCGGCGGCGCGCTACCGGCTCGAGCATTCGACCGTGCCGGGAATGCAGCGCTATCTGACGATTTACGAGCTGGACTCGCCCGACGTGCTGAAAAGCGCAGCCTGGGAGAAAGCCGGCAATTTTGGTGACTGGGTGACGAAAATCCGTCCGCTGGTTACCGGCCGCCACCACAGCGTCTTCGAACGCATCGCCTGAGGGGATACGGAAATGATCCATGTCGTCGCCATCATCACTGCCAAATCCGGCATGCGCGAAGCTATCCTGAAGGAGTT
>Ga0070717_10004031_pt1 | contig 10580 bp, 10 predicted proteins | sample LARL113metaG_FD_71366 | JGI IMG/M metagenome (GOLD analysis project Ga0070717, IMG submission 71366) | Corn, switchgrass and miscanthus rhizosphere microbial communities from Kellogg Biological Station, Michigan, USA - LAR L11-3 metaG | ecosystem: Host-associated > Plants > Roots > Rhizosphere ... | reverse complement strand
AGAATCTTCCCCGCTGTCCCCGTGAACGCTGTGATCGTTGTGGTGAGAGCGGTGAAGGCCGGGACCGAGGGAACCGCGCCGTGCCCCAGCGCACCCGACCGACAATCATCCGCTATCCAGACAATGTTGCCCACCGTCTTCGAGAAGCTGCCACCGAATGAAACGAAACTTCCCCTGATTGCACCATTGACTGAAGCAGTAAAGCATTACTGCTTTCTGAAATTGGCCATACTTACGAGAGACGGCTGCAAATGAGTGCATTTGCCGATCAGATGTTGCTCCGATTTCTAGACGAGGCGTTTGTGAACGATTTCTTGACCAATAAAGTCGGGCTTCCTGCAATCTTTAGCTCCGCATACTCGCTAACCGACCTCGAGCTTAAGGATCTGACACTTGCCTCCGTCGACCGCAAGATCTTCGAGGCTCCTACATTCGAAACCATCAGGGTCAGTGGGACACACGAGAGAATCACGCCCTCCTCGGAGCGGTCGCAGATGGATCGTCTGATGAAGAGGTATGGGCGGCTGGTATGGGCCGAGGTTCAACTCGATGTCTCGCTTGCCACTAAGGTTCACGTCACCGCGATGCCGATCGATAGCGTTCGCACCGCAAATTTCATCGATGACTTGGGCGGGGTCACTTCACTGGCGGACCTTCGCACGAAGCTCGCGACCCGCTACGCGCCAAGCGTGATTGACGGAATGTTCCAGGCGTTGAGAATCACCACTCTCGAAGATTTCAAGGAACGCATGAATGTTCTGGTGCAGATCTTCTTCAAGGCGGCGCCTCCGTTCGATCCCAGTGATCCGGCCAATGCTCGCATCTTCCCAGTAAGCGTGTGCGTAATATTCCAGCCTGACCTAAAGGTGTCTGACGCTCTGCAAGCGGCCAAGCTTTGCCGGGCGGTCATGGAAAAAGAAAAAGATTTCAATCCGATCCTGGATGGAGCGGAAGTGATCACACCCTACGTGATAGTTACTGTCTACCCGGACAGCGTTGTGAAGGACGATGCGATACCAGGACTGAACGCGGCTCAAATTCGTACTGAAGTAAAAAGCATTTTTACCGCGGAAGGAATGGTCGCGAACTTTTTTGTTGGAGCATGAAATTGAAAAGGAGGCGGAATATGGCACCCGCAGACGACAAACCAGCTGGTGACGTACGCGACAAAGATCCGAAGAAAGCCGAGACCAAGGCGATGGAGAAAGAGCCGAGACGACTGAATCGCCAGGAACTCGAGGCTCTGCGCTGGCAACTCGACAAAAAGTTTCACAGGTCTTCAACCTAAGAAGAAAGGAACAAAGCCATGGCCGTTCGCTACATTACGGTTACCCCGATCACGAACTTATTTCAGCCTGCGACACGTGCGTTCGGAGATGTCGCCATCGTCGGCGGCTGCGACGCTGATGCGACCGGCCCGAAGAAAATTCCGATCGCCATTACGAATCCACTCAGCCTCAGCAATCCGGCGAACCCGGGGGGTGCAAACCTGCCCGTAGACGATCCGAAGTGGTTTAAGGGGGATCTCGCGCGATCCATCCAGAAGGCATTTGCCCAGAGCCCAGGACCGACGACGGTGTACGCAGTACGGACCGATGCCGCCGATGGAGCGAACGCGATCCCCAACGCGCTGGCTTTGGTGGGCAATTTGAATGTTCAAATTGTCACGCTCGCGAATATTCCACTTAAAGACGCCACCACCGGCAAAACAGAAATCGAACTGCTGGCTGGCCATGTCAACACCGTATCTTCCACTGGCGGAGACGGGAAAGAGCGTATCGGTGTCGCCATGCTCGCCAAGGGAGTCACGGATCCCACCATCATCACATCGAACATGTCAATCAACCGCATGGTGATGGTCGCGCACAAGTCCGATGAGGACGCAGCTGCGGCCGTTGCCGGAGTGATTGGAGGGCAGCAACCCTACACCTCCCTTCTGCTGAAACCCGTGGTCATCGGCATGGATACTCTTTTCAGCGACTCCGAAATTGATGCCTTCAACACCGCACATGTGAACTGGCTCACGGATCCCACGTTAATCCCCGGCAAAGGGTTATACATGGGGGAGGGCTATACCCTGGGAGCGGCCCAGCCCTACATTGATATTGTTCGCGTCATTGACGATATCTCGTTCAAGCTCAAGGCCAACCTCATACAGGCGATTGGAAACCTGCGAATTGGGCGCTCCGGACTCCGAGCCATCGCTTCAGAAATGAGCGCGGTTCTGCAGCCCTATTTGCAGAACGACGTGATCAACAGCTACACGGTTTTTATTCCCCTTCTAGTGCTCCTGGATAAGGTGCCTGCCACGCTTTCCGACGTTGAACTTCAGGAGATCCACAATGCGCAGGTGACTCGCACCGTGGAAGCAGTAGTTTCGGTGGAATATGCGGGCGCGATTCACCGCCTGAATATCACCTTGAAATTCGAATAAGGAGATACGTCCATGCCCGACTGGAATACAAGATTAGAAGTCAGCCTGAACGGAGCGACCGTCAGTCCAATCGACTCCTTCGTGCCCACGTTTGCGACACCGCGGACGCCAATTCACTCCATCGAGTCTGACAACGTGGGGGCGGTGTTTCAGCCGAAGACCGCAACCTTCACGATGAGCATGAAGGCCATTGGACCGAATGTTGCTCAGTTGACCAGCTTGGCTCTGAGTAACACCAAATTCAACATACAGGTGGCCGAGAAGGTGGGGACGGACTGGTCGTTCAAGAAATTGCTATTTCGCGACTGCCTGATTACGTCCGCCAATCCCAGCAACGTTGCGCCCGATGGCGCCCCGGTGGCAACTTTCAACGGGATCATTCTTGGCTTTGGCGCGGATAGCGATATCGAAGCCTCGTAGAGGGAGGATGCATGGCCGAACCATCCTTCAATGTGGACTTTAAGCCCTCGGTGCTGATTGGAGTGATACCCCTCACCGCTGTGACTAACTTTGTATTGAATGAGGGGTACAAGGTGGCCCAGGTGGCAGGCAGCAGCACCATCGCGCAGATGCTGACGCCAACGACGAAAACCATCAGCATCGACGCACTCCTGATTGGCGGCCAGCGTGCGCTCAGGCCCGCGCTGGAAGCGCTGGCACTCACGAACCGTCTTCTGGCTGCGGCGGCAGGTCCGCTGCTGAAGTTTTCCGGCATACCTGTGGTGGCCAGGCTAGGCGTGCATCTGGACATGCAAATAACCAGTTTGATTTTTACCCAGGACAACACCAACCGAGACACGCTGAAGGTGTCCATAAGCCTGGTGAATGTTCCACGGTCGAAACTCGGGGGATTGCTGGGGGCCGGCCTCGACGTCGTCGCCGGGGTGGGAAGCGCATTTATTTAGCGAAGGAGAATGGATCCTATGGATTTGACGTCAGCCCCGTCCGGCCGCAGCCACCAGCCATTGCCGATCGACGTACGACTGGGATTCCCGCAGTCATTCTCTGTAGTACTTGGCAACGCGCTCTATTTCTTCACGATGTATGTGGATATAGACGCGAACCTTCTATCGGACTCGACGATAGATATTTTCGCCCTGCCGGAGGAAAGGGCGTTTTTGGTGGCCCGTGTGGATAAGCAGAACAGCGATAGCACGCGGACAACGATTTTTGTTCGCAAACTGACACCAGAACAGGAATATGAGGTGGAGAATATCTCTCTGTTTTTCCCACAACAAGTGGTGGCGCGGATGAATCTGAACGGACAAGGCGACTTCGGATCCGTCGTGCTGGGAGGCATCGCATCCCGATGGGCGTAATCATCAAATATCTGATCGATTTCCAGGATGCGGGTTTCAAGGTTTCGAATGACCTGACCCTCGGGGATTTTACGCTCGATGCGTCCATCGACATCGAGATGACGCGGGGAGTGCCGGGAACCGCTTTCAATATTCAGCTCTTCGATTTGCCCAAGTCGAAGGCCAGCCCGCTGGACGCGCTGGTCGGGGCGATCACCGGCCGCGAAGACAACGATACGGGTTTGAGTGACATGGGGAAGAAAATCTCCATCAAACTCGGCTACTTCGATCGTCCCTTTGAAATCGTGTTGGACGGAATCGTCGACAGCGTGCGGGCCCTGGTTCAGGACGACAAACTTGTCACCCTGGTGAAAGGACTGGAGACTGCCACTCACGCCCTGCACCAAACGCCATTCAACTCCACGTTCGACCCGAAGACGACGGTAAAAGATGCCATGCTCAAGCTGCTGAGCGACGCAAAGATTAGCGGCGGAGAAGTCACGACCCCGGCGGAAATTGGAGACAATCTTACCGATGTGCTGGGAAACAAAATCGTTCGGGGAGTTCACCTGATTGACGCCCTGAGCGATCTGGCAGGCTATGCAGGCGCGGAATTATTTGTCGGCGACAAAAAGATTCGCGTGGGCAAGCCCATCGTAAACGACAGCTACAGTCCGGACAAATTCGTGCCGGGGATTACTCTCGGAACGTTTGAGCCGTTCAAGAAGAATATTCCGGATGAGAACACGCAGACCGTGCTGAATCCCCTGCCCTCCACCACGGCCGAGGGATTCACGTTCATTATCACCGGCGATCCCAAGCTGCGGCCCGGCAACAAGGTGGACGTCTCTCTCGATACCTTCAAAGGCAGTGCGGAATACCGCATCCATTCCCTCACCCATAATTTCAACACTAACAGCGGATATACCTGCAAGGGCCGCGCGGTAAAGGTGAAGACCGACGGAAATGCGCAGCGGCGCGAGCGCTACGCGCAGCAGCCGAGCGCCGACTCGATTGTGGAAGGACTCAATTCGATCGCCACCGCCAGCCGCAAGCAACGCCCCAGCATCGAGATCGGGCAAGTGAAGGTCTATTCCTCCGGCGATGGCTCATCCAGCGGTGCCGACGCACCAAAAAAAAGCACGGCCCATGTCTACTACGGCCAGGTGTTTGAGAGAACCGAGACGCAACCGAGTGTGCACACGGATGTACAGAATAACGACAATCAACTCGCCAAAGACAAGCCCATTGTCTCTGCCTTTGCCTGGCATAAATGCGGTCTCGCCGTACCCATCTATCAGGGGATGAAAGCCGTTCTCGGGCACAATCTCGGTCTCGAAGATGATGCGCTGGTAACCGGGTTCATCTGGTCAGACACTCCGGCTTTCGATCCCATGCCGAACAAGAAGGGCGATTGGTGGCTCAGTCTCCCAGTCTTCACCTCGGACAGCGACCCTCCAAGTCCACCGCCGGACGATACCAAGATTGCCAACGATTTGGTCGCTAAGAGCGGCCTGCGGGTCATTGAGGTAGCCGGCTTAAAGATCACCGTGGGCAAATTACAAACGCTGGGCACACGGCCAACTGAAGGCGCGGCCGACGAATTTCTTATCGAACACAAGAAGGCGAAAATCAGCATCGCTGCCGACGGCTCCATGGAGATTGTGGCCGACGCCGATGGAGGCAAGGGAAAAATCAGCATCGCAAGCGGCGGGGACATTTCGATGACGGCGACGGGCGGAGTGACGATGAAAGTGGGCGCATCAGCGGTAGAAATTTCCTGAGTGGGAGGAGAAATGGCGACCGTCGTGGTGGCAGGAGCAATGATTAAGTGCACTCATGGTGGTACGGCAAAGCTGAGTTCCGGCAGCTCGAAGATGACGGTTAGTGGAAATGGAGTCGTGACGTCTGGGATGGAAACCGGCATATCATTCGCGCCGGGTTCGCCGGCAATGGTCGTGCCATGTCCCGGTTTCCCCACATCGGCGCCTCCGACGCCCACGTTTTGCGTGGCGACTTTGGCGGCCACCCCCTCGGGCGTAGCCACAAAGTTAACCGTCGATGGGATGGGAGCGCTGCTCGACAATGCTTCAGGACAGGTGTCGAACGTGAACGACCCATCAGCCCAGTGGAGTGTCACCAGCGCGGGACAGAGCCTTTTGACAGTGAGTTGATATGGACCCGACCAGCAATCCAAATCCGTTTGGCAGGGGCTTAACGCTCATCAATGGCGACCTGCCGCTGTTGAACGGCGACTTTCGCATGCTCGTCGGCCAAGACAACCTTCTGCAGGGGCTCAATGTCATGATCGACACTCCATTCGCAACCGACATTTTCAACGTGAGCTATGGGTTCGATCTCTTGAATGCCCTGGCCAGCGGGCAGACGCCGAAAGTGACGCAGGATGTGATCCGGCTCAATATTGTGAAGAGCATCGGGACTGACAACCGGATCCGCGAGGTCAAAGAGGTGGTGTTCGACGATGACCCGCACTTCTATGACCTCAGCCCGCAGAGCGATCCCGTCGATCGCAGCACGATTCGCAGAAATTTCCGGAGCTGGCAGGCAATTGTTGTTCTGCGCACGACTTCGGACACAGACATTGCCCTCAGCTTGCGAGGATTGGGAATTTAGCCATGGCTGATTTCGGAGTTACCAAAACCGGATTCGTTATCAAATCGTTCCAGACCATTCTGGGTGACAAGGCGGATCGCGCCCGGCAGATGTTCGGCTCCGATGTGGATCTGCGCTCCACCAGCGCTATCCGGAAACTGCTGGATATTTCCTCGTACGAGGACCTTGAACTCTGGAAGGGAATGGAGCAACTCTATTACAGCAACTTCATTTCAACCGCGTCCGGCGACGCCCTGGATTTGTTGGGCAGCGATACGGGAATTCAACGCCGGTTTTTGACGGCCACAGGCGAGGTCAAATTTACGCTGGCCAGCCCTGCGCCGGGGCGCACCTACAATCTGCCCCTGGGTACGCTGGTTGAGACTGATCCTCCGGTTCAGCACTTTCGGACCCTGGACCTGGTATCGCTTTCGGACAAGAACAAGGAAGGAACGGTTGCGGTCGAGGCTCTCAACCGGGGCCCTCAGGGCAACGTCGCGATCAACGCTATCAACAAAATCAACGCGCAATTTGAGGCGCGGAACTTGAATCTGGGAACGGCCACGGTTGCCGTCGCCAATGCTTCGCCGACGACCGGTGGCGATCAAGTGGAGGACGATGCTTCCTACCGCAGCCTGTTGACCGGTTATCCCCGTACAATCTGGACCCTGGAAGCAGTCCGAAGAGCAGTCGCGCTCGTGGACGGGGTACGCGATTGCCGCCTCTTCGATCCTTTGGGTGGCACGGATGTGTCGCTGAGTATTTTTCTGCTATTTGCATTTAGCCAGAGGCGCTTCGGGACGCAGCGATTGCTGGGGACGCCGTATTACTTCAACATCCTCGTTGCCCTCGAACCCGGGTACCCGTGGGAAACCCAGGCCGGGCTCACTGGCGTGAAAGACGCGGTGCAGAACGCCATCGCCCAAGTACGTCCCGTATCCATATTTCCGAACATCCTGCGCGCCAATAATGTGGTTATCGGCGTTCGAGCCCAGATCATCATCAAGTCCGGTCATGACAAGAACGGTGTGATCGCTTCCATCAAAGACAAACTCAACCAGCGCATCTCCACGCTCGGTCTGGGGAATGCGGTTCTCTTCTCGCAAGTGCAATGTGATTGCATGTCGGTTCCGGGCGTAGTTGACGTTCAGCAATTGCATCTGCGGCGAAGTCCTCCCCTTCTTTCACGGGTGAGTTTTGGGCAATCCCTGGTTTTTCAGGAAGAAGTGATCGAAGCGGCGATCGGCGAGAACATCGACTTGAAGCCGAATGAAATCGCCGTCTTCCAGGTCGATTCCGACCTCATCGATATTGAGGTAAGCGACCGATGAGCGCACTGAGCGCACAAATAATGACGGGCTTGCTCACGGAACCGTACCGCCGTGGCGGCGAGACTCTGGAGATGACGTTGCTGGCAGATGCTGGCGGGTTCACTGTGGTTTCGCCCTACGACTTCGGCGAATACAAGGCCAGGTATCAGGCAAATCCCGAGAAGCCTCAATATTTGATTTATGTGAAAAAGAATATTCCTTCCGCGGGAGTGCAACTGGAAATCCGGTTTCAATTTCTGGGAACGGAATCCTCCTGCCTGGTGACGGTTCCGGGCGGCACATTTGCAGGAACTTCGTTTGCTGTGCCCATTCCCGACTCCGCGAACCAAACGCTGCGGCTCACTCGATTTCGGCAGACTCCTGTGACCTTGCCAGGCCCGGGGCTCCAGAACTTTGGCATCGTCGCGCTGCTCGGCAACATTGCAAAGCTTAGCTGGGTCATGGGATGGGAAAAAGATCAGATTCGAAGCACGCTGAAGGATGTTCAACTGCAGCGCCACGTTGCCTTCGCGCATGATGCCAGCCTGGACGCGCTGGGAACCGATCTGCGCGTTCCTCGCTTTCCACCCCGTCAGTATTCCTTTGACCCCAACACCATTGCGCTCTACCACCTGGATGACGTAGTCGCGAATGGTGGAGCGGTTAAAGATGACACTACGCGCTTTGGGTTGACCGGCCATCCCGGTGTGAACCTAATGGCTCAAAGCGGGGTAAGTGGAAAATTCGGCCACGGATTTCTTTTTGGCCCAGCGGGCGCGATTGAGATCCCCACTCACGCCGATTTTGATTTGACGGCCGTCCAGAGCTTTACCGTCGAAGCGTTCCTGCAAGCGGATTCGGCAAGTGTGGCTGACCCAGCTTTGATTGTGGGTAAAGGAACATTGGACAACACTGGCGGGCTGACCACGTCCGGCTGGTCTTTGATGATGGGCACTTTCCGCGGCTTTAGCGGCAACCTCCGCTGGACGGTCACGGACGGCGCGCAGAAAGTTGAACTATTTGCAGATGCCAACCTTGCAGATGGGCAGTTTCACCACCTCGCAGGCGTTATTGATCGCACCAGCCAGCGAACCCGGCTACTGGTGGACGGCGAAGTTGTAGCACTCGCGGATATCAGTGCCATCGCTGCGCTCACGAACGCCGTGCCTATTCGTCTCGGTCTGAGCACATCCAGCAAGCAACAGTTGGCGGGAGTCGTGGATGAAGTACGGTTCTCAAATATTGCGCGCACCGATTTCGATTCCGTCCTTGGTGAGGGCGATGCGAATTACCGCCAACGTCTCGGAATTTTTCGCCGCTGGCAGGTGCCGAACTCAATCGATCTGCTGGCCACGATCAACAGCCAGATTCAGATCAACGGGCAACCGAATTCTTTCGTTCTAACCGAGAACACGAAGCCAGGGGCGACGGCCAGCGCGCTGGTTCGCGCGATTCCCGGCAAGATTGTCGCGGGCGAAAGCATCATGAGCGATGGCAAGTCGCCGGGAAAGGAATCCGATGCCAGCGGTGGCCTGTTGGAAGATCCTCCTTTTAAGGATATCTATCTTCTGCGCCATGACAGCCCTGCGGTCGACTATGGCGCTTTGGAAGGCAATCGCCGCATGCAAACCGTGACGGCGGAGGTGCTGGATGCTCTGCTCCAGTTGCTGGCCAGTGCCACGCCTCCAATTCCGGGATTGCTGCTCATCAAGAAGAGTTACGACCCGACGAACACGGGCCTGCACAGCGTGGGCCGAGCCTTGCGCCTGGCCCATCAGACGCTGACGCTGGAACAGCTAGCAGTCTTTGCGCATCGCGCCGGTTTCGGTTTTGTCAGCAACACCGGAGTCGAGGTCTACGCCTCCGTCGCTTCGGGGGAGAGGCTTCGCATTGTGGTTGAGCCGAGAGCCGCCGCCGAAATTCCCGTAGACGGTTCGGACGCGTTTGCGGGACATGTGTTCGATCTCCATCTCGCCCAGGATGGCTTGCCGGTGGCTGGTCTCTATCGTTGGATCATTATCCCCTGGGGCTCCGGGAGCGCGTCGTTGCATCCTCATCCCTCCGATCCGGTCACGATGAGCACGCCGGTGGAGAACCGTCCCCACGTGCGAGTGTCAGCGGACGCCCCCGGAGACCTTACCCTTCGTGTCGAATACACCCTCGCGCGCACTACGGTGACAGGCACGAGAGATTTCACCTTCACTATCAGTTCGCTCGCCGACAATTCCAGCATCACAGCCGACGGCAGTAGATCAGAATCGGAAACCAGCGCAGTGGGGCGGCCGACAGGCACACTGAATCAGATTTATCTGATCACTCCCACGTTGACGCTTAACTACGGCGCCGACCCTAACAATAAACTGATGCAGAGCGTGCTGGAAACTCCGCTGAAACGGTTGGCGGTCTTTCTGGCTGCGAACGCCCCCACGCTGCAGATCGTGAAGGCGTTTGACCCCGCCGACACGGGGTTTTTCAAACTGGGTCGTGCCCTTCGACTGACGCACCCGACCGTCGACCCCGGCTTGTTGGGCGCGCTGGCGCATCAGGCAGGGTTCGATTTTGTCGCCAGGACGGGAACTCAGATCTATTGTTCGGTTGCGGACGGAGAAAAAGTTCAGATCGCCAACGCCGCCGATCTGTCCCTGATTCCCGCTGAACTGATAGTCGGGAAATCGGTCAATCTGCAAGCTCGCTTCACCACTCTTCCCGCAGCCGGGTCGTACAACTGGAGCACTTCCGAAATCGGCAATGGGCAGGGATCGTTCGACTTTGTCCTCAGGCCGAAGGTGAGCTTTAAGCCGACTCGAACCGGGATCGTCCAATTGAGCATGAGTTACCTGGAAGACGATCCCAAGAGCGTGGGACCTTACACGTTCGAGATCAGGTTGAACGATGCTCTGAATATCCCGGCCACTATCATTCCCA
>Ga0070717_10004028_pt1 | contig 10584 bp, 9 predicted proteins | sample LARL113metaG_FD_71366 | JGI IMG/M metagenome (GOLD analysis project Ga0070717, IMG submission 71366) | Corn, switchgrass and miscanthus rhizosphere microbial communities from Kellogg Biological Station, Michigan, USA - LAR L11-3 metaG | ecosystem: Host-associated > Plants > Roots > Rhizosphere ... | reverse complement strand
GTGATCAGGGCCGCCGGCTTCACTCCTGCGGCGGCCGCCGTTCTTGCGGCCGTCGCACTCAAGGGCACCGGCTTCGCCATCTTCTCCATGTCCGGATTGACGATGACCTGATTGTCATAGCGCAGATTCACTGACTCCAGTTTCTGGAACTGCTGACGCCAGCCTTGCGCGTGGCTGACATAAATCTTGAAGCGATGAAGATAGTCGGAGGAGCCCAGATGCACCAGGACATCGCCCACCGGATCGTTCACCCGCACCTTCAGGTCTTCGAGGTCTGTAAGGTCCACTTCGCTCAAGTCCTGCGAGTAATGCGCGCCTCCCGAATCCAGTTCGCGCACTAACTCGGCGTAGGACTTCATGCGGGGCGCCCTTGTCGAGAGCGGCTCGCCGGGATTCATTCCCAAAATTACGGGAAAGGAATATTTGTGCTTGGGCGACAACTCCATCAGAGTTCCGCCGGCGTCGATCAGGAACATGCGCGGCCCCACCCGGGCAAAGGCGACCGGAGTCCGCTCGTGGATCTCGACCTTCAGGCGGTTGGGGACAAACCGCATCACACTGGCCGACTCCACCCAGGGAATCTGCTCCAGTTGCGTCTTCTGCTGTGCCAGCGGAATAAAAAAAATGTTGCGGCCGATGTCGGCACCCATCACTTCCATGATTTGGGCTTTGCTGACGTTCTGCATGCCCGTGACTTCAATGTTGTCGCTGGATTCCACGCGGAAGCGCCAGGAGCGCTCGCCGTAGCGATAGAGCGCTGCAGCGCCCACAGCGGCCACGCACAACACCGCAGCGGCTACTACACTCCATAGCAATCGGTTGGCAGTTTTCTTGGGAAGAGTACTGCGGCGGGCGGAGATGCGCTTTTGCCCGCGCAGAAACGGGGATTCCTCATCCACATCCAGGTCGACGAGGCGCGCGTCGTCAATTTCCTCGCGCGCGGCATCAGCGCTGGATGGGTACAACTCCTCCTGCAAGATGGTGGGCCCCGATTTCCGCGCCATCAGTAGGTTCAGTTGTCGCTAGTGAATCGCTGAGCCTTCAAACTATAACTTCATTTTGAAATTAGAGATAGACAAAATGTTGAAGTTTTTCACAGCCAGGAATCGCATTGGACATCACCGAGAGAACTCGGAAACGGACGACGGCCGTTAAGCCACAGACCACGTGGAGACAGCCGCCTCGGCTGTCTGGCTGAGCCTGCCCTGAGTGAGTCGAAAGAGCGAAGCCGGGCCGCACTATCACGAGACCCTAGAAAAAAAGCGGACGCGTCAGTTTCTCCGCGCCCGCTTCTAGGGGAAGGAAATCTGGGGAAGGAAATCTAGACCGGCCCAGTACCCAGAGGTTCGACATGCACCACCGGCGCCGGAATCCTGACCATTGGCCGCGGAACGCTCACCCGGGGAATGTTGACCCGCACCCGCGGACAGATCGCAGGAAGCTGTACCATGTTGAAGTTGGCAGGTAGGAACCGCACGAGCGCACCTTGCGCCTCGATCCGCGCCCGATTGGCTTCTACTCGAGCCAGCGCAGCTTCTTGCCGGGCCGACATGGCCTCAAATTGAGCCATTCCAGCCTGCGTTCGAGAAATCTTGGTCTGAAACCGCGACACGGCAGCAGCCACACGGCAGGATGAAGTCTCATCGCGCGCCGCTACCAAATTGGCCCTTTCCATAACCCAATTCACTCGCTCTGAAGCCAGATCCGCCAAGGTCGCAGACTGGTCGGCAATCCGCCCGACCAAGCCATCCACAGCCCGGTGAGCCCAAGCCGCGCCGCCATCCTGATAAAAGCCGTTTAACCCCAGGGCCAGCACACCGGCCGTCAACCATCCCCATGCTTGTGTAAGTTTTCATCGCCTTACTCTCCACTGGCAAAATAGACGAGCGCCGCCCAAATCCGTTAGCAATGGAAGATACGGAACGGATCGCGGGGAAGTTCCCTGCAAGATATCCGCCCGCTCATCTTTTCACACCCTTATTCTGTTTCTTCGCATCACTTGGGGCAGATAAACGAAATAACAATAAAGGCAGCTTCCGTACCAGAACCCGAACAGAAGGATCAGGAACCACAGCCTTTTTGCGTAGACACTTGAGTCATCGACTCGTGCGAAGTAGTTCCACATGCCGATCCAGACGGAAAAGAAGCGCCAGCGTCCCGGCCATGGCGAAAATGGTCAAAGGGATTCTCATCCAGAGCATCATTCTAGCGGGGTCCACCAGACCCCGAGACACTGGAATTAAGGCGAGCACAAAGATCGTTGAGGCAAAGAAGAGTCGGGCTGCCTGGCGAGTACTGAGCCAGTCATCTTTGAAGCTATTCCATACTCCGGAAGGTCCAATATTCTCCAAAGGCATAGGATTCAGTTTCTCGGCAAAGATTCCCGCTTTTTCAGCGTCTCCAAAATCATCGGGCCCAACTGTGAAACACTCCCTGCCCCCAGCGTGAGAATCATGTCTCCGTCCTGGGCCGCGGCGGCGACTAAGCTCGCCGCATCTGCGAAGGAACTTGCATACTGCGCGTTCCGTCCGCCCTTCTCGCGAATAGTCTGCGCCAGAGCTTCCCCGCTGATGCCGTCGATTGCCTTCTCGCTGGCCGAATAGATGTCGAGGACGAACAGCGAATCCGAATCGCCAAACGCCGTAGCGAAATCGTCAATCAGATCCCGCGTGCGTGTGTACCGGTGCGGCTGAAAAATCACATGAATCTTGCGAAATCCACACTGTTTCGCCGCCGCCAGCGTCGCCTTGATCTCCGTAGGATGATGACCGTAATCGTCGATCACGCTTACGCCCGCCACCCGGCCACGCAACTGAAAGCGGCGGTCGACTCCGCGGAATTGGTCAAGGCCCGTGCGAATGACGTCGACTGGAATATCGAGACCCACGCCCACCGCAATGGCCGCCGTCGCATTCAGGATGTTGTGTACCCCCGGCACATGCAGCGTGAACTCGCCCAGGTCTTTCTTGCGGTAACTTACCCGGAAGCGGCTCAACGGCTGGCCATCTCTCGGCACGTTTTTCGGCGAACTCGACGCCTCGGAACTGGTTTCCATTCTGATCAGAAAATCCGACCCACGTTTGGTCCCGTAAGTCACAGTGCGCCGTTGCGCATGCGGTAACAACCGCCGCAGCATGGGATCGTCGTTGCACACCACCACCATTCCGTAAAATGGCACGCGGTCCATGAACTCCAAAAACGTTTTCTTGACGTCGCGCATGTTCCGGTAACAATCCATGTGCTCGCGGTCGATGTTGGTCACGACCGATAGAATCGGCGAAAGCTTAAGAAAGGAGCGGTCGCTCTCATCCGCCTCCGCGACAAGATACTGCGACTTCCCCAGACGAGCATTCGACCCCATTGCATCCACGCGCCCGCCGACAACCACCGTAGGATCAAGCCCGCCCCCGGCCAGCACCGCCACCACCATCGAAGTGGTAGTAGTCTTGCCGTGCATGCCGGCGATGGCGATGCCATACTTCAGCCGCATCAACTCTGCCAGCATCTCCGCGCGCTGAATTACAGGTATGTGTAGCCGGTGCGCTTCGACGACCTCCGGATTTTCTTCCGCGATCGCCGAACTCGTCACCACCACTTCGGCCCCTGCGATATTCTCCGCGCGATGTCCTTCAAAGATCGCGGCACCCAAGCCGGCCAGCCGCTGCGTAACTGTGGAACTCTTCAGGTCTGACCCCGAAACCTTGTAGCCGAGATTCAGCAGCACCTCGGCGATGCCGCTCATGCCGATCCCGCCAATGCCCACGAAATGAATCTGCTGAATCTTGGCAAACATATTAGAAAATTGGGTAATTTTGTAATTTGGCAAACTGAGCGGCCAGCAACTTCGGAAACACATTTCGCGAATTGCAAAATACACACTTACCCAATTACTCAATTACCCGATTGCTCTTCGATCCCCGCCACTCGCGCCGCCATCGCAGCAATGTCTCGCGCCGCATCAGGATGCGCCAACCCCCGCGCCGTCTCACTCATTCGCGCCAGCCGTGAAGAATCTCCCAGCAACGCCGCAATCGTCTCCGCCAGCCAGACTCCCTCCAGCTTCGACTCCTCGACCACGACCGCCGCTCCCGACCGCGCGAGCGCCTCGGCATTCACCCGCTGATGATCGTCCGCCGCCCGCGGAAACGGCACGAAAATCGCAGGCTTCCCTGCTGCTGTGATCTCCGCCACCGTGCTCGCACCCGAGCGGCACACGACTAAGTCCGCCCGCGCAAATGCCGCCGGCATGTCTTCAATAAACTTGAACACCTCCGCAGAGTCACTCAAAGATTTGTACGCCGCCAGCGCGTCATTATAGTCGCGCTCGCCCGCCTGATGAATGATGTGAACCCCCGGCGCCTGTCGTTGCAACTCCGGCAAGCACCGGATCATCGCGTCGTTGATTGCATGCGCTCCCTGGCTTCCGCCAAACACGAGCAACGTAGGAATCCCGCCGCGCTTTGCCGCAATCTCAAAAAACGCCTGCCGCACCGGCACGCCCGTCACTTCCGCGTGATGAAAATACTTCGCTGTCTCCTCGAAATGCACAGCCGCTCCGGACACAAACCGCGCCACCATCCTGTTGGCGAATCCCGGCACCACATTCGGCTCAAACGCCAGCGTCGGAATATGCTTCACCACCGCCGCCAGCATCGCCGGACCCGACGCATATCCCCCCACGCCAATCACCACGTCGGGCGCGAATTCATTCAGCATGCGGCCCGCGGCCCAGACCGCCCGCGGCAAATCGAACGCCGTCTTCGCCCGCGTCATAAGGCTGACATTCTTCAGCGCCCCCACGCGCACCAGTTGCAGCGGATATCCTGCCGCCGGCACCAGACGGTTCTCGATCCCGCGCGCCGTCCCGATGAACAGCACTTCAGCGCCATAACTTTTCTTGAGTTCGTTGGCGATGGCCAAGGCGGGAATGACATGTCCGCCCGTCCCGCCGCCCGCCAGAATGGCACGCATGTGGTGACTATAAAGGAATTGCTGATTGCTGATTGCCGATTGTTGATTCAATCCCAAGTCACAGGCGTTGCTGATCCCCTAGGCTTTTTAGTCAACAATCAAAAATCATCAATCAACAATTGATTTATCACTCCGCCTGCTTTGTAATATTCAACAGCACGCCCACACACGCCAGCGTCACAAACAGAGACGACCCTCCATAGGACACCAGCGGCAGTGGAATCCCTTTGGTCGGCATCATGCCCAGCACTACGCTGATGTTGATGAATGCCTGGAGCACCACCATGCTCGTAATTCCCACCGCTAGATACCGTCCGAAGACGTCCTCGGTGCGCCATGAGGCCCGCATTCCGCGCCATAGGAAGATGGCGAACAGGGTCACGACAAACAGCGCTCCCACCAGCCCCAACTCTTCGGCAGTCACAGCAAAAATAAAGTCGGTGTGCGGCTCGGGCAAATAGAAAAGTTTCTGCTTGCCCTCCATCAACCCCGTGCCGGTCACTCCGCCCGTGCCGACCGCGATCAGCGACTGAATAATGTGGAAGCCGGTTTTCTGCCGGTCGGCATAGGGATTCAGAAACGCCAGAATGCGGTCGCGCCGCCAGCTCACATGGAAGATCAGAAAATACAGCGGCAGCAGCGAGGCCCCAAAGGCGTAGGCAAAATACCGTAGCCGCATCCCCGCCACATACAGGATGCAAGCCGCAATCCCGGCACAAGCGATGGCCGTCCCCAGATCGGGCTGCAACACAATCAGCCCGAGCAGCACCACCACAGGCACTGCCGCCGGAACCAGCGTGTTGCGCCAGTCATCCATGAGTTTCGTACGCGCTTCGAGAAAATATGCGAGAAAGAGAATCAGCACCGGCTTGGCCAGTTCCGAAGGCTGGAAGGAAAATGCGCCGACGCGGAACCAGCGATGCGTATTGTGCGAGCGGTCAAGAAAGAACACTGAGATCAGCAGCAGCGTGGTCAATCCCATGAGTGAAAACACCAGCGCCGGATGCTTGTAGCGACGGTAATCCACCCGCATCGCCAGCACCATCGCCACCAGGCCCGCCGCAGCCCAGATCAACTGCTTCGACAAGAACGCATACGGAGACCCAAACCGCTCCCGCGCCATCACCGCCGACGCCGAAAACACCATCACCAGCCCCACAAAGACCAGCAGCATGGTTACAGTGAACAGCCAGCGATCGACACTCACCCGCTTTGCCATGGGAAGTTCATTTCACCACGGAGCTGCGGAAGTGCGGAAAAGGAATTGCTGATTGTTGATCGCTGATTGTTGATTGTTTTGGTTCGGGAGGTCGAGCATTGAAGGTCGCGGGACGGGATAGCTATTGACGAAGTAGCGTTTTGAGGTCACGGCGGCCATGCAAGACATGAAGAATGATCACGTCGCGCCCCTCGATGCGGTGGACAATCACATACGCTCCGACTGACAGACTCCTTAGACCGGAACGCAGATCGTGATCGCGGCGGCGCCCAAGCTGCGGATGTTTGGAAAGCATAAGGAAGTGGTCGGTAATCGAATTGATCAACCGTTCAGCGACGTCGGCATCGCCGCTATCTGTGGCGATGTACAACCAAATCTCGTCGAGCTACGCCTCGACCTCGGGGGCAACTCGGTGAGCCATTAGCGTTGCGGCGCTCGCTGTGTTCCGAGGCGGGCGCGTCCCGCCGATTCACTTCGTTGGCAAGCTTACGAACGTCCCGTTTGGTTGCAATCACGCGCCCTTCGCCGCGCGCCAGGGAAGCCTCCGCCAAATCAACTGCGGCCAGGATTTCCGCCCTCCTGCGCTCCCGCTCCTCCCACAGTCGAAGGGCTTCCTCCACTGCATCCTCGGCACGGTGCAGCCGTCCTGACTCGATGGCCTGTCGCACAAACGCTTCCTGATCTGGTGTTAAACGTACTTCCATGACCCAAGCGTAAGAGCCGGAAATCGAGGTGTCAAGCTCAGCTCCCCTACTCGCTGGTGAAGTAGTCCACCGTCACGGGATTCTCAAACAGCGAGTAGTCGCGGGTGACGACGGTGATGCCGCTGTCGGTGACGAAGTAGCGGGAGCGGTCGGCCTCGGTGTCGTAGCCGATCGTCGTTCCTTCCGGCAGGTGGACGTTGCGGTCGATGATGCAGCGGCGCACGCGGCAGTGGCGTCCCACAGCTACGTGCGAGAACAGGATCGAGTCGTCCACTTCGCAATAGGAGTTCACGCGCACGTCGGGAGAGAGAATGGAATTCCTGACCACACCGCCGGAGACGATGCAGCCATTCGAGACGATGGAGTCGAGCGCCGTACCCATGCGGTCTTTTTCCGCGAACACAAATTTCGCTGGCGGATACTGCCGCTGGTGCGTGCGGATCGGCCAATCGTGATCGTAGAGATTGAAGATCGGCGAAACCGCCACGATGTCCATGTTGGCTTCGTAGTAGGCTTCGAGCGTGCCCACGTCGCGCCAGTAGAGCGCCTCTTTTTTATTTTCGTCGATGAAGTCGTAGGCGAAGACGCGATAGTCGTCGACCATCTTGGGCAGGATATCTTTGCCGAAATCGTGGCTGGAATTCTGGTCTTCGGCGTCCTTGAGCAACACTGGAATGAGGACGTCAGCATTGAAGAGGTAGACTCCCATGGAACCAGCGACTTTCTCAGGGTTCCACGGAGAACGCAGCTTGGTTTCCTTGGGCTTTTCTTCAAAGCCATTAATGCGCCCGTCTTTGTCAACGTCGACCACGCCGAAGCGGGAAGTCTCTTCGAGATCGATCTGGATGGTCGCCAGCGTGATGTCGGCAGCGGATTCACTGTGCTGCTTCATCATCTTGCCGTAATCCATCTTGTAAATGTGATCGCCCGAGAGGATGAGCACATGCTTGGGCTGCTCCGATCCAATGGAATAAATGTTCTGGTAGACCGCGTCGGCAGTGCCTTGATACCACTGATCGCTCACCCGCTTCATGGGAGGAAGCACTTCGACGAACTCTCCGACTTCGCGGCCGAGGATGTTCCACCCTTCCCGAATGTGGCGGTTCAGCGAAAGCGCTTTGTATTGCGTGAGAATGTAGACGCGGCGCAGATCGGAGTTGAGGCAGTTGGAGAGGGTAATGTCGATGATGCGATACATTCCGCCGAAGGTGACGGCGGGCTTGGCGCGATCGCGAGTAAGAGGATAAAGGCGCTCTCCGGCGCCGCCGGCGAGAAGGACTCCGAGAGTGTCTTTCATGGAATCACCCCAGAGAAACAGTAGATGGTAGCACAGGAAGAAAGTTGCCGCGCAGATTGCCGCACGGATCAGCGCGGGATCGATTTTCTAACGTAAATCGAATCCAGCGCTTCTAGTTTTTAATGCCTGACGCGGATAGAGCGACTATTTTTCTTCTTCGATTTTGATGCGGAGAGACTTGAGGAACTTGAGATCCGCGTCGTTGATTTTGAATTCGGGGTTGGTGGAAAGCGTGGTGACGAGAGAGGTTTTGTCCGAAGATTTTTCGCCCTGCTTGCTGACGCCAATAGTGGCTTCGAGGACCAGGAAAATGTCGTAGCCGCCTTCTTTGATGCGGGAGACGACCTCGGCAATTTGCTCGGAATCGGAGAGAGATTCGTTGATGGCTTCGCCGAGTTCCTTCATGAGTTGTTTGAGTTGCTGGTCCACGTGATCCCCCGATCGCCCGCCGCCTATACCTTTACTTGGATGCCCACGGCCGCCGAACGGTTTCGAACGCGGGCGCAGGTTGGCGTCATTGTAGCGCCATAGGCTGTTAAAATCGAGCCGTGACTAAGGTTTCTATCGCACAAAAGATCGGGGTGGTGGCGCGAGTGGCGGGGCAGCAGGCCAGGCGCAGCCGGATAGTGCGGGCCGCGACTAGCGCCTTCTCTACCACCACTCGGGCCCTCGCACGGGTACTGCACAAGCTGTGGCTGGAGGTTACCGGTTTGGTCTTTCTGGTGATGGCTGCGGGAGGCGGGGCTGAAGTGGCGCACGAATACGCGAAATATCAGGCCGGAAAGGTGGGTTTCGGGCGGGTCGCGATTCTAATTTGCTTCACAGCCACATTTGCGTGGTTTGGCGTGAGTTCGTTCTGGAAGGTTCGGCAGAAGGGAAAGGGCGGAGCGCGGTAAGGCCGGTGGGGCTGCACCGAAACCGGGTTCCTCCCCGCGGCGCGGCTCGGAATGACAAAGGTGCACGCTTTCGGAATGACGAGAGTTCTGGGGATCACGGTTCAGGGGTTCGGAAAAGAGTCTTAAATCATGACGGACAAAGTAAGAGCTGCGACTCAGAGTGCTGTCGCGGATGTTGAAACGTCATCCCACATCCCGGTGAATCCGCTTTACACTCCTGCGGACCTCAAGGGTTCTGATTACGAGAACGAGGTCGGCTACCCCGGCGAGTATCCATTCACACGCGGCGTGCAAGCCACGATGTACCGCCGGCGGCTGTGGACTATGCGGCAGTATGCGGGCATGGGCGATGCCGAGGAGTCGAACAAGCGCTACAAGTATTTGCTGGCGAACGGCACAACGGGGCTGTCGGTGGCATTTGATTTGCCGACGCAGATCGGGATGGACTCAGACCATGCGCTGGCCGCCGGCGAAGTGGGCAAGGTTGGAGTGGCAATCGACTCGATCGAGGATATGGAGCGGCTGTTCGCCGGCATCGATCTGACCAGGATTTCTACATCGATGACCATCAATGCAACAGGATCGATTCTGCTGGCGCTGTACGTGGCCGTGGCGAAACGGCAAGGCGGGGATATCCGACAACTTTCCGGCACGGTACAGAACGATGTGCTGAAGGAATACATCGCGCGCGGAACGTATATTTATCCGCCGCGGCAGGCGATGCGCGTGATTACCGACATGTTTGCCTGGGCCAAGGAGAACGTGCCGGAGTGGAATACGATTTCAATTTCGGGCTACCACATGCGCGAGGCGGGATCGACCGCGGTGCAGGAAGTTGCATTTACTCTGGGCAACGGCATGGCGTATGTCGAGGCGGCCATCAAGGCCGGCCTGGACGTGGACAAGTTCGCGCCGCGGCTCTCGTTTTTCTTTAATGCGCACAATAATTTTCTGGAAGAGGTAGCGAAGTTCCGGGCGGCACGGCGAATGTGGGCGCGTATCATGCGGGAGCATTTCAAAGCGAAGAATCCGCGGTCGTGGATGTTACGGTTTCATACGCAGACGGCGGGGTCGACGCTGACCGCGCAGCAGCCGGAGAACAATATTGTGCGCACCGCGATCCAGGCGCTGGCGGCGGTGTTGGGCGGAACGCAGTCTTTGCACACGAATTCTTACGACGAGGCCCTGGCACTGCCGACGGAACAGGCGGCCCGGATCGCGTTGCGCACCCAGCAGGTGATTGCGTACGAGTCAGGAGCGCCGCAGACGATCGATCCGTTGGCGGGGTCGTATTACATTGAGGCGCTGACCAATGAGATCGAGAAGCGCGCGGCCGAATATCTGGGAAAGATCGAGGTGATGGGCGGGATGCTGAAGGCCATCGAACGCGGATTCGTGCAGCAAGAGATTCAGAATGCCGCCTATGAATATCAGCAGGCCGTGGATCGGGAAGATGCAGTTGTGGTGGGCGTAAACCGGTTTGAGGTGGATGAAGAA
>Ga0070717_10004027_pt1 | contig 10584 bp, 10 predicted proteins | sample LARL113metaG_FD_71366 | JGI IMG/M metagenome (GOLD analysis project Ga0070717, IMG submission 71366) | Corn, switchgrass and miscanthus rhizosphere microbial communities from Kellogg Biological Station, Michigan, USA - LAR L11-3 metaG | ecosystem: Host-associated > Plants > Roots > Rhizosphere ... | reverse complement strand
CGCGGGTGAGGCGGCCGATGAGCGTGACTCGGTTGACCAACTTCAGGTCCTCCCTGTGGTGGGTGCGGCGGAGCCGCCGCGCCCGTTGTCCATGCCCGGGCCGAAGAGGCTCGGGAACACCTCGCGCGGCGGCAGCGGCACGCCGTCGCGCTGCACCTCGAAGTGGAGGTGCGGCCCGGTGCTGTTGCCGCTGCTGCCCTCGATCCCGAGCACCGTGCCCGCCTCGACCGCCTCGCCGTCGAAGACGTCGACGAGAGCGAGGTGCCCGTAGTAGGTGGACACCCCGCCCGGGTGCCGGACCACCACGTGGAGGCCCAGGCCCCCGGCGCTCCGCACCACCCACGCGACGCCGGCGAGCACCGCGGCTACGGCGGTGCCGGCCGGCGCCGCCAGGTCGATCCCGCTGTGGAAATGCGCGCAGCCCGGCGCCGGCGGCTCGATCGCGACCCCCGTGCAGCCGAACTCCTGGGTGACCACCCAGGTGCTCATCGGGCGCGCCGCCGCGGCCGGGGCGGCGGCCGGCGCCGCGGCCTTACCCAGCACCGCGGTGGCGGCGATGGTGAGCCCCACGGGCGTCGCGACAAGCAGCGCGGTGGCGGCGATCAGCACCCGGGCGAGGAGGCTGCGATGCCGCCAGGCCGCGAACACGCCCGGCGCGAGTCCCAACATCCTCAGTCGGCCGCCGGGTGGGCGCGCGTGCGGGCGTGCGAAGGGTGCGGGAACAGCGCCGCCTCGAGGCCGTGCTCGGCGTGCTTCAGGTGCAGCATCGCCTTCGACTCGATGCCCGCGCTGAGGTGAAGCGCCGTCGGGACCCGGAGCACGAGGTACATGGCGACAAGCCCGTGCAGCAGGCTGATGGCGGTGTTCTGGAAGCTCAGCGTGATGGCGAGGCGCAGCACGAGGACCTGCACCGACTGGGTGAACACCGCGGTCACGAGCAGGCGGCGCCACAGCAGCGCGTAGGAGTGCGTCTCGGGCAGCGCCATGCACAGGAACGCGACGGGCGCGCACACCGTGAGGACGGCGATCATCACGTCGCGGACGATGCCCACCAGCGCGAGCACGCCCAGCATCGCGGTGAGGGCCAGGGCGAGCAGGGCCGTGAGCAGGGTGCCGAGGCTCGCGTCGCGGATGAAGGTGCACCACACCCGGTCCTGCGACACGCCCGCGGGCTCGATCGGGCCGAGGACGTGGGCGCTCGGCGGCAGGCAGCTCTGCGCCGCCACCGGCGCCTGCGACCAGACGGTGTGCGCGACGAGCGTGTTGAAGTCGAGGGCACCGGCGATGAGTGGGCGACCGAGCGGGATCAGCGCCGCGACCAGCGCCAGCTTGGGCAGCATCACCTTCAGCGAGTAGCGCGCGTGGTACGAGCGCTCGGTCATGCTCCGCAGCGACGCGTACACGAGCGCCATTCCGATGCACGCCATGGCGATGCTGGCGGTCACGGAGTACATCGCGGCCACGGTGGGGTCGTGGATGAAAGGCCCTCGCCCGAGGAAGTCCCCGGGGCTGAACACGTAGCGGTCGACCCAGCCGGCGAACGCCGAGTGCCCGTCGACCACGAGGCCCTGGATGACTTCGATCAGGCTCAGCTCAAGCACGGCGCCCCGTCAGTGAACGTTCGCCCCGCCTGCCTCAGTGGGCGCCTGTGGCCGATGTCAGGATGTTCACGAGCTGCGTCGCGAGCTCGACCCCCAGGGTGCCGAAGACGATGCGCCCGATCCATCGCTTGGCCTCCGTCACGCTGCGCGTGTCGACGGCGATGATCTTCCAGAAGAACGTCCGACTGGACAAACCGGGAACGGGTGTTTGCGCCTGAATCGGTCTTTCCCAGACGAGAGCGTCCGCTGGAAGCGCGCTAGACTTCCGGCACGGCTCGACGGCGGCCTCAAAGACGAGGCCGAAGCCGCCCACCTGCCACCAGAGGAGCAGCCGGTGGGAAGCCTCCTGAAGGACTAGATTCCTCGAGTGCCGAGGCCGGCTCTGAGGGTTGACTCATGCACATGCAGGACTCGTACTTCCAGCAGCACACCTGGCGCCTTGACGTGGTGTTGAACTGGGATGTGCCCATCCCCCGCGACACCGTGGTCGCAGCGTATCTCGGCCTTGGGCCTGCCGGGGGCCTCTCTGCCAGCCCCGAAGGTCGGCCCGCCGTCAGCCTCTATGCCAATGCGCTCGATTCCGCCACCGCCGAGCGGGCGCTGGATTTCCAGCTTGCGACGGTCCCTGACGCGGCTGGGAGCCTTCGGCGCGACGGTGCTCCGACGCGCGCCGGTTGTCGATGTCGGCCCGGCCCACCCGGGCTGAGCCAGCTCCGCTCGGGCGACGCGGGGTCAGCGACTCGAATGTCGACCCGTCGCCACTGCTCACTCGCCGGTCGCGTCCATCTCGGGCGTGGAGCACATGTCCGTCGACCAGAGTCCGCCTGGCTCGAACAAGGCTTCAATCTTGTGTGACGGTGATTGACAGCCCCGATGGATTCTGAATCCTGGCCCGCCGCTGACGTCGAGGTCGTCATCCCGGCCGACCCACGCTCCTGACGCGCGGCGGGCTCACCCTCCCCAGATGACCCTGACAACTCTGAGGTACTACCTGCCGCGTCTCGCCCGCCAGTGGTGGACGGCGGCCGGTCTGGTGAGCAGCGCGGCTGGGTACGTCGCCTCGCTTGTAGCTGGCTTCCAACTCCCCTGGTTGGGTTTGGATCGGAGTATTCGTGACATGCCTTGTGGTGGCGCAGTTTCGGGAGTACCAGAAGCTCTGGGTCGCGAGCGCCGCCTCTCCGCCCTTGCTTCCGCTATGGGCAGCGTGGTCGACGCAGGCGAGAGGCGACGGCTGCTGGCTGACAGTGCTGGCATACGGGAAGCCAGGACGGCCCTGGACGACGGACCGATTTGATGAGCTAAAAGCTCTCGTCGCCCGTACTGTCGATGCCAGCGTAGATGAGATCGACGGGCGAACCTATGTGGGCGGGGCAGAGGTCCGGTGGCCCGGCGAAGGCGAGCGACCAACACTTCGAATCCAGGTCGAAGTGGGTCCGCTCGCGGTAGCCGTGATCCAATGCCGGACCACCCAGAATCCGGTCCCGCTAAAGTGGCTCCTTCAGTCGCTGGTGCGGTTGTTGAGACTGCTGGATGAGGAAGCGTTGACAGCCTGCCTCGCCGCCACCAAGGAACGGTCATGCAGAGTCGGTCTCTCCGACTGGCCGGAGAAGGGCATCGATCCATCTCCCCTGTTGCCGCAAGCCCGCCGCACGGGCCAGCATGTGTTTGGGTACGCCCTGGCCCGCGAGTACCGCCTCGGCCAGAAGCTGGATGCCTGGGAGATCGCCCATGAACCTTGCTACTCATGTGCTCGCGGATGGCGGGGTTGTGGGGTATGAGCGCGACCTTGGGCGGCTATCGTTGGAGGCGGCACTTGAGGGGTCCCCTCCGTTGGGTCGACCTTGATCGCGGCACAGGCGGCTGGACCCCTTGCTCAGATGGTCGTTAGGCCATCGCGGCGTGCTCACCGGCCAGCACGATCTCCCGGCGCGTGAACGGAAGCCAACTTGGTGTCGATCAGGTCAGGGCGCGCGCGGGGCTCCTGGAACGCTTGTTGCTCGTCGTGGAGTCGTTAGGGGCTACGCTCCAGCCGCTCGATCCGATCGGGCCGCGCCCGTGGATCGCCAGTTGGGCACCAGCCATCCCCCGAGTGAGCGTCTTCTCAGATGTCGGGGAGGATCAGATGCCGTTCGTTCTCGCTCACGAGCTCTGCCACGCCCAGATCCACCCTCCTAACCCCTCGGCCGCGGAGGACACTGCCTACGAACACGATGCCGAGCCGGAGGAGCGGCTCGTCCATGCCGCTGCCGCCCATGCATGTGACCGCGAAGGGTGCCTCGGCTACTACCACGTTATGCGCGGCTTGAGGGCCCGCCACCTGCCTGCAGGCGACTTGACACCTTCTGAGCAGGCTGCGATGGAAGGAGTGGCCAAGAATCTATCGACGGCGATCGGTCGGTGCGTCACCACCTGCCCTCGATGCGGCTTTGTCGGCCTGAAGCGGCAGCCCTGGCAGCTTGAAGACCCATCCGGCGAAACATGCCCTTGCTGCGAACTGGAGTTTGGAGTCGGAGATCCAGGTGGTCCCGAAAGGCGGCGCTGGCAGTACCTCGTCCAGCGCGATCAATGGCGAGAGGCGGGCTTTCCGTGGCCATCGGCTTCACGACCTGCGCCAACCGGATGGTCAGGCGAGGACCAAGTCCGCCTGGCTTTTCCACTTTACGCCCGCTGGCACTTGGACCGAGAGGACGCGGGTTGAGGGCCTCGGTCGGCGTGAGCTGGCATTCAATCGGAATCGTTCGCAGCATGATGAGGCCACATGACCCCGGTCGGACACAGGTCCGTCACGGTATGGGAGGCGAGTGCAATTAGCGCAGCAGCCGCGTGGCTCCCGAAGCGCGTCGCCGCCGGGCAGCAACTGCCCCGCCAGCGTCACCGAAGCGCCTGGCCGCTCTGGCGAAGGCCCGCAAGGCGCTCGCCTGGGGACTCTGCGGCAACGAGGGAAGCTGTACAGGAGGCGCGCAGCCCCAAGCAGCGCTCGGCCGCGTGGACAAGCCCCCTTCGCGACTGGAATGCCGCCGCTACCATTCGGCGTGAACAGGATTGACGATCGAACGCCCGCTCGTTTACGCTGCACGGCGGGCCCTCCACCTCGATGATCGCTGAAGCAGTCACCCTGCCGAAGCTTCCGAAGCGCACTCGGGCCGTGCCGCTCGTACGAGGACACCGGCTTGTCCTCGAACCCAAGCGGGAGAGTCCCAACCAGGATGATCCCGTCGCGGTCAGGCACTGGGTCGCGCAGCAGCCAAGGCCGTGGGCCATCGATGTCTTCAGCGGGGCGGGCGGTCTAAGCCTCGGGCTCGCCGATGCCGGTTTCTCGGTGCTCATGGGTGCCGATATCGACGGGGTGGCAGTCGAGACCCATCGGCACAATCTCGGTGGGGTTTCGTACATCGGGGATCTGAGTAACCCCGACGGGCTCGTTGAACAGCTCCGTGCCTGGGGAATGGCCGACCTTGATCTGATTGCGGGCGGCGTCCCCTGTCAGCCCTTCTCCCGTGCCGGGCGATCCAAGATACGCGATCTCGTCAAACAGGGCGAACGCGAGGCTGCCGACCCTCGGGCCGATCTCTGGCGCAGCTTTCTGAACCTCGTCGGACAGATTCGGCCACGGGCGGTTCTCCTCGAGAACGTACCCGACCTGGCCGAGTGGGACGATGGTGCAGTTCTCATTGGTCTATGCGAGGGCCTGCAGGACTTGGGGTACTGGGTTGACTCCCAGGTTCTGGAGGCCCATCGATTTCAGGTCCCACAGCATCGTGCGCGACTGTTCCTCGTCGCGTTCCAGAAGCGGTATCGATTCGACTGGCCCTCTCCGAGCCACCGGCAAACGCCGACGGTAAAGAGAGCGATCGGGGATCTGCCGTCAATCGGCGCGGGACAATGGGCGGAAACCCTTCCGTACAGCGCTCCCACCGAACCGACTGACCTACTGAAACGACTGAGGGGTGGCGTGCCCCGAGAACATGCGGCGGTGGTATGGGACCACGTCTCACGTGACGTGCGACCCGATGATGCTATGGCCTACGCGATGCTTCGCCAGGGCGGCACCTACAAGGACATCCCCAAAGAACTGCGTCGCTACCGCGACGACATCTTCGCCGACAAATACCACCGGCTCGAATGGGATGGTCTGTCGAGGACAATCACGGCTCACATCGCGAAGGACGGCTACTGGTACATACATCCCGATCAGGACCGTTCCCTTTCGGTTCGTGAGGCGGCACGTTTGCAGACCTTCCCCGACTGGTTTCGGTTCGCGGGTCGACCCAACCAGCGGCTGCACCAGATCGGCAACGCTGTTCCGCCGCTTCTCGCACAGGCGATCGGGCGACGGCTCTTCGAGGAGCTGACGCGACGCGGTCGACCCGCGCGCGGCACGTTGGCAACGGGGTTCCGGTCAACGCTCCTGAAGTGGCATCGCCACCACCGCCGGACCTATCCGTGGCGAGAGGACGACGCGACGCCTTGGGAGGTTCTGCTGGCCGAGATCTGCCTCCATCGGACCCGAGCCGACCAGGTCGCTGCCGTCTACAAGACGCTGCTCGACGTCGCCGGTACACCTGAATCCGCCGTCGCGAACCCGGGCGACGTTGTCAAGGTGATGGCCTCGCTCGGACTCCGCTGGCGGGCGCGAAACGTGGCTCGGGTAGCTCGGGCGATCATGAAGCATCATGCCGGCCAGGTTCCGGCGACGCGCACTCAACTGCTGGCACTGCCCGGCGTGGGCGACTACATCGCCAATGCCGTCCTGTCATTCGGATTCCGAAAGCGCTCCGTCATCCTGGACACAAACACCATGCGCATTGCGCGGCGCATCTACGGCCGCCCCAAAGCGAGGACGGCCCAGCTCCGAATCGATCTCTACCGACTCGCGGGTCGAGAGGGCGCCGATCGGGAGTTCAATTTGGCACTACTGGATCTCGGTGCTCTGACCTGCACGGCACGGCGGCCGAAATGTGAGGAATGCCCCGTCCGCGCGGCGTGCGCATCGCGTGAACGCCCGACCGTCAGTGGCTGAAGGCGCGCCGAAGATGTCCGCTTCCCAATCCGCGAGTCACCGCGGCACGGCTTCCCACCCGTTCGAGTCCCTGCCGCCACTGGCAGGCCACCCGGGTGTCCCGAGATGAGGGTCGAGCCCATCATCCCATCCGCGGCACGGACCGTCGGATCGCTGCGGAACGTGGGTTACGAAGCACCGCAGGCGATCGCCGACCTGATCGACAACTGCATCGCCGCCGGGGCGTCCGAGGTCGACGTGGACATCAGGTTCGAAGGCAGGATGTCCTGGATTCGGGTGGCTGACAACGGGACGGGCATGACGGCCGCCGTGCTGACCGAGGCCATGCGCTACGGCTCTGAGCGACGTTATGCATCCGACGACCTCGGGAGGTTCGGCTTCGGACTGAAGACGGCGTCGACATCTCAGTGCCGGCGGGTATCCGTGGCCTCGCGCACCTCCCAGTCGAGGGCGCGCATCGAGGCACGCTGCCTCGATCTCGCCCATATAGAGCGCACGAACCGATGGGAGGTGTTGGTGCTTGATAGCGACGGACGGCCGGACAAGCTGATTCAGCCGCTTGATAGCCACACGGGGACCGTCGTCCTCTGGGATCAGCTGGATCGCGTGCTCGCCTACGAGGATCCATTCGGCGGGTGGGCTCGGAGGAGAATGCTGGCCCTTGCCGAGGAGGTCGACGCCCACCTGGGAATGGTCTTCCACCGGTTCCTCGCCGGTGAGGTTCGGGGACGCCCACTGAGGATTCGCCTCAACCGCACGCGCGTGGAGCCCTGGGACCCATTCTGCCTAGACGAGAAGACCACCGAGACCCTTCCGCCCGAGGATATCGCCGTGGATGTTCCCGGCGGAGGCGGGGTGGTGCGTATCAGCCCATACGTCCTTCCGCCCCAGGCGGAGTTCTCGTCTGAGGCCGCATGGCGCCGGGCATCCGGTCCCGCGAGGTGGAACAGACAGCAGGGTATCTACGTATACCGTGCCCACCGGATGATCCAATCCGGGGGGTGGTGCGGTATGCGAACGTTCGACGAACACAGCAAGCTCGCGCGCGTGGCGTTGGATTTCTTCCCGGATCTGGACGACGCCTTTGGCATCAACATCTCCAAGGCGATTGTCCGTCTGCCCCCCGAGCTTCGTAGCAACATGGAGCGGCTCGTGACGGCTGTCACCCGGCGCGCGCAGGATCGCTATCGAGCCGGTGACGCCGGTGTTCGTCGTCACGGATCATCCTCACCGGGCGCGGGTGGTCATGCCGCCGGTGGACACGCTGGTACCAACGGGCGTCGCGGCAGGAGCACAGCGGCGGTGGCACGCACCGCGATCGAGGGGGCGGCCGACCGAGTTGGGGAGCGGCGGGCGCTGACCAAGATTGTCAGCGAACTACGCAAGACAGAACCCGTGGTGGCGGATGCCCTCGGCTGGTGATCCGATAGAGGGAAGCCTCTACCTGGCCCGGGCGCTCATGGATCGAGATGGCCTCTCCATTGAGGAGGCCCTTGACCATCTCATCGGCTCCGGGATCGTCCCCGCCCGCGATCGAGATCATGTCGTGGATCGATGGAGGGAACAGACATCGACGACCATCACGGTCCTTGGCCCTGCTGTTCTGAGCGCAGCCGGCCCCAAGGCCTGGTTTCGCGATTGGGACCCCGCTCAGGGGTACTACTGGCCTAGGCAACGCAGGTATCTCGCCCATGTCACGCGACGGAAGGAGTATGAGATCGATAGCCTCGATCTCTCGAGCGACCGTGTCCTCTCGCATCTGGAAGATCCGACGGCCAACGGGCCAGCCACGTTTGACATCCGGGGACTCGTGGTGGGCCACGTCCAGAGCGGGAAAACCGCGAACTTCTCCGCGCTGATAGCCAAGGCTGCGGACGCTGGATATCGGGTGTGCATCGTCCTGTCCGGCTTGCATAACACGCTGCGACAGCAGACTCAGCGCCGCCTCCAGCGTGATCTTGGCCACGATGACACGCCGGGCGTCGGCACACCTGAGCCCGGGCGCCGCTGGGTCTGGATGACCAATGCGGAGCCATGGGGCGACTTCAACCCCCATGCAATGAACGCCGCCGTTCTCCAAGGGAATGACCACGTGATCCTGGTCGTCAAGAAGAACAAGAGCAGGCTGGACCGGTTGATCACATGGATGAGGGGGAAGGTCCCGGACCATGTGCCTGTCCTGGTCATCGACGACGAGGCTGATCTCGCGTCGATCAACACACGCGGCAACCGAGCTCCGAGGGAGCTGGTCGACCTGAACGCAGATGACTACGAGGGCGACGAGGTGACCGAGGACGAGCTCGACCCCTCGGTCATCAACAAGCGCGTCCGACTGCTGTTGCGCCTCTTCGCCCGTCGCTCATATGTGGCGTACACCGCGACCCCCTTCGCGAATGTCCTCATCGATCCCGATGCGATCGACGTCACCGCAGGCGAGGATCTATATCCGAGGGACTTCATCATCTCGTTGCCGCGCCCGCCCGGTCCCACCTATGTTGGCACCGAGCGTCTCTTCGGTCGCGACACCGTCCCGGGGGACGCTGACGATGCCGAGACGGAGGGGATGGATGTGGTCGAGATGGTGCCCGACATCGATATCGACCTCCTGGTACCGCCGCGCGGACGCGCGGCAGGGTTTGTGCCGACCGTGCCGGACAGCCTGCGGCGCGCCCTGCTCGACTACGTTCTCGCGGCGGCCGCCCACCTTCATCGCGCCGGGGAGGACGTGCCCTGCACCATGCTCATCCACACCGACCAGCGTCGCGCGATGCAGAACCCCCTCGCCGCCGATATAGATGCGGAGCTCGCGCTGATCCGGCAACAGTGGCGATACGATCGCGACGAGATTCTGCCCCGCATGCGCTCCCTCTGGAATGAGAACTTCAATCGGCGCACGGCAGCGATCGACCTCAACCTCTGTGTCCCCTTCGAGGCGCTCGAGGAGCGCCTCGATGAGCTCCTCCGCGAAGGCATCCCAGTTCGCGTGCTCAACCAGGACACCCAGCACACGATTGATTTCGACGCGGAGCCGACGCTGAAGGCGGTGCTGGTGGGAGGCAACAAGCTGTCACGCGGCGTGACGATCGACGGACTGCTCGTGTCCTATTACGTTCGCGAGACGCTCTACTACGACACCCTGCTGCAGATGGGTCGCTGGTTCGGCTATCGCGGGGAGTACATCGATCTGACCCGCATCTACAGCACCGAGCTGCTGATGCAGTGCTTTCACGATCTGGCCACCGCCGAGGAGGAACTGAGACGGGAGATCGGCCTGTACGAGAAGCGGGGGGTCACACCGCTTCAGTTCGCCCCGCGGGTCCGAACTCACCCCGTCATGCTGGTCACCGCGAAGAACAAGATGCGGGACGCCGAGACGGTGCAGCAGTCCTACGGCGGCAAACTGGTCCAGACGCTGAGGTTCCGCTTCAACGACCCATCCTGGCTCGATCAGAACCTGGAGGCGACGCGGCGCTTCCTTGGCGGACTCGGTCGACCGAGCGCCGATGGTCAGCGGCCCTGCTGGACGGACATCGGAGCGGCTCAGGTCCAGCGGTACCTCGACGAGCTCCGCGTCGTCGATACGGCGCGGACCGATATGCCGACGGTTCAGCGGTACATCTCGGAACAGGTCAGACACGGCGAACTCACCCGGTGGCGTATCGTCGTATGCTCGCCCGACCGGGGCCGCGAGGACCTGGGCGGAGAAGACCTGGCAATTCAGGACTTCGGTCCCGTGCCGACCATGAACCGCAGCCGCCTGAGCAACGACCCCTCCTCAGTCGGCATCATCACAAGCCCGGACGATGAGACCTTCGGTCTGAGCAGAGCGGACATCCAGGATGCTGAGGACCGAAGCCGGGCCGGGGAGTTCCCGACGAGGGGCGATGCTTATCGCGCCAAGCGTCCCAAGGAGGAGGGGCTCCTCCTGATATATCCAATCAGCAGGTACTCGACGCCCGGAGC
>Ga0070717_10004024_pt1 | contig 10587 bp, 11 predicted proteins | sample LARL113metaG_FD_71366 | JGI IMG/M metagenome (GOLD analysis project Ga0070717, IMG submission 71366) | Corn, switchgrass and miscanthus rhizosphere microbial communities from Kellogg Biological Station, Michigan, USA - LAR L11-3 metaG | ecosystem: Host-associated > Plants > Roots > Rhizosphere ... | reverse complement strand
CTCCCAGCCGAACGCCACGTAGGCCTCTCCGGGTGGCGCACCGATTGCGAGGACCGTGGTGCCCGCTTCCTCGGCGAAGGCCGTCCGCCGTGTGTTCGTCGGGACGAAGACGAGGGTGCCCTCCGGCGCGTCGACCTTGTCCTCTCCGACCTCGAACGTCGCGTGGCCGTTCAGGACGACGTAGAGCTCCTCGTCACCGGACTCACCCTCCTCGCTGTGCTCGTTGATCAGCCGGTCGCCGGCGTCGCGGGCCGTCCAGGAGTTGATCCCGAACGCCTGGATGCCCAGGTGGAACCGGATCGGCCGCCAGGGGCAGCGCCCGTCGCCCATCTCCTCGATCTCTTCCAGCTTCGCCACCTTGTAACCGCTCAACTCGTCACCTCCAGAAGCTCCTCGAATGACCGCTCGCCGCGAATCGGCTCGAAGTCCGGGTCGTCGCGGGCGAGCTCGCGGGAGCGCTCCGACCGCTCGACCGATTGTCGCAGGTGCTCGATCGCCTCGACCTTACGGCCGGTCAGGCTCTCGAGACAGGCAAGGTTGTAGAGCAGGGTCGGGTACTCAGGGTGCTGCTCGGCGATCGGCTTCAGCAGCTCGATGGCGCGGTCGTAGTCTCCCGCCTGGTAGTGCGTCGCTACCGGCGCCCAGAGCTCCATCCCGTCCGGCTCGTACGCCCTACCGGCGACGGCGCCGATCGCGAGGACGGTCGTTCCGTCCTCTTCGGCGAAGGCGGTCCGCCGCTCGTCGGGCGATACGAAGACGAGTGTCCCTGCGGGCGCGTCGACCTTGTCCTCGCCGACCTCGAACGTCGCGCGCCCCCGGAGGACGACATAGAGCTCCTCCTCGTCGTCCTGCGTGTGCTCGTTGATGATCCGGTCGCCCGCCGCGGCCGCCGTCCAGCTGTTGACGCCGAAGGCGGTGATCCCGAGGCGGTAGCGCACAGGCCGGAACGGACAACGGCCGTCGTCCACCTCCTCGATCTCGTCGAGCCGCGCGACCCTGTAGCCGTCGCTCACCGGACATCCTCGAGGTCGTCGTCCTCGGCCGCCGTCTCCGCGAGCCTGGGCTCGAGCTCGACCGCACGGGCGAGGTGCGCCTTCGCGTCGTCGAGGCGCCCGGCGCGGGCTTCGAGGCAGGCGAGGTGGTAGTAGAGCGGCCCACGCTCCCCGTCCGTCTCGATGCCGGCGCGCAGGGTCTCGATCCCTTCCTCGGTCGGTTGCGCGTACGCCTGGAAGTACCACTCCCACGCCGAGGGCGTGAAGGCCTCGCCGGGCCTGGCGCCGACGGCCAGGACGGTCGTCCCGTCCTCCTGCGAGACGGCCTTTCGCTTCACCTTCGGGTCGGAGATGAACACCATCGTGCCCCTTGGCGCGTCGATGCTTTCCCCGTCGAGCGTGAAGGTGGCGCGGCCCCGGACGACGATGTACGCCTCCTCGTGGCCGAGCTGCTCCTCGGTGTGCTCCTCGACGACCCAGTCGCCGACCTTTTGCGACGTGTAGGCGTTGACGCCGAACGCCTCGATGCCGAGGCGGCGCCGGATCGGCCGCCATTCGAGCCCCTCCATGACGGGGATGCGTTCGAGCTCGTCCAGGTGAGCGACGTTGGGGCTCATGTGTTCCTCAGCGCCTCGAGGACGACCGGATCGATGCGTTCGGCGCCGTCGACGCGCTCCTCGAGGTTCTCGTTGCCCGCCCAGCGCCGAAGCGCGTCCGCGAGGTCGCCCTCGAAGCCGAGCCTGACGAGACGCTCGGACAGCTCTGCGGCGAGCTCGGGATCGACGTCGACCCAGTCGCTCGCGGGGGTCGTCCCGAACAGCTCCTCGTGGATCCCGAACAGCCGCCGGAGCTCCGCGAGTGGCCGTTCGTGGTCGTCCACGCGAAGATCGACGATCGTGTCGGACAGCCCGGCGTAGCCGCCGTCCTTGCGGACGACGAGCAGGCTCGCAGACTGCTGGCCGCGCCGGTCGCCCCCCGCGGCCTGCGCCGCGTCGAGGCAGTCCATCAGGCGGACAGCGAGCGGCTTTCCGGCTGTGCGCTCGAATGTGTCCGCGAGCCCGTCGACGGTCGACCCGGAGACGAGGATGTTGCCCTGCGCGGCGTAGCAACGGCCGGTCCGCCCACCGGCCCAGTCGAAGCACTCGCTGCCGGTGTAGGTGGCCGAGCGTCCCTGTCCGTCCACGATGCCGAGCTGTCTTTGCGCACGCCCGTCGTCCGCGGCGGTCAGCCGTTCGACCGTCTCCGCGGCGGACAGGCCCTGCCGGAGGAGCGCCAGGCCGTCCGGGCCGTAGCGCGGGTTGACATAGGACTGGGTCGCGACGGCGCCGGCCTCGGGCTCGGCGAACGGACAGAGCGAGCCGACGGCGAGGAACTTCGATTGCACCGCCACGCCCCACTCTCTCGCCTCGAGGTCGCAAGCGGCGATCGAGTAGGTGGCGACGAGCGGCGGTCTAGCCATAGGTGAGCTCGCGCAGGTCGAGGTCGAGCAGGTCCTGCCGCCCGGCGGGCACGAGGGCGCAGGAGACCTCGGGCCGCTCGAGCGCCGATTTGACGTTCTGCGCCGTGTCCGCCCGCACGGCAACCGGCCTGCCTTCCCGGTGGGCCTGCTGAAGCGCCTGGACGTCGACCGCGTCGAGGACAAGCGTCTCGCTCGGCAGTTCGACCTCGCCCTCGACTGCGATCTCCGGGACCTTCCGGCCGGTCGCCCCCAGCCAGCGCTCTCTCACAGGTCTACGGTGCCTCCGGGCTCGACGTCGACGATCTCGACGCCGGCCGGCGCCAATTCCTTCAGCGCCGCGGGCGTCCCGGTCAGCGCCGGGAAGGTGCCGTAGTGGCACGGAACGCAGCGCTTGGCGCCGAGCAGCTCGAGGGCGAGCGCAGCCTCGCGCGGGCCCATCGTGTAGTGGTCGCCGATCGGCAGCACGGCGACGGAGGGCTCGTAGAGCCGCGCGATCAGCTGCATGTCGCCGAAGACGCAGGTGTCCCCGGCGAAGTAGACCGCGGTCCCGTCCTCGAGCGTGACGACGATCCCGACCGGCTCTCCCATGTACTCCAGGTCGTTGTTGGAGCTCGAGTGGTGGGCGTTCGTGAGCGTGAACTTGACGCCGTCCACCTCGACGGTGCCGCCCTTGTTCGGGTCGAGCACCTTCTCGAGCCCGTGCTTGCTCTGCAGCCAGTCGGCGAGCTCGACCGGTGCGACGACGGTGGAGCCGTGCGCCTTCGCGATGTCGACGGTGTCACCGAGGTGGTCGCCGTGGGCGTGCGTGATCGCGATCACGTCGGCCCGTTCGGGCGTCTGCTCGCCCTCGGGGCACTTCGGGTTCCCGTTCAGGAACGGGTCGATGTAGATGCGTTTGCCGCCCGGGCTGTCGAGACGGAAGGTCGCGTGCCCGAGCCAGGTAAGGGTTGCGTTGGACATGGGACGCAGCCTATCGAGGCGTGCCTTGGCTACGACTCGGTTGGAGGAACGTCCGGTCCCTCGGCGAAGCTGCCGTCGTGGCCTTTCGTCTCGCAGCGCCGGTGCTGACCGCGGTGGCGCTCCTGGCCTGGCTCGCCGGTGCGGGCGGGCTCGCGTATCTCGTTCTGCTCGCGGCGATCGTCGCGGCGGCGGCGCGGTTCTTGGCGGCGGTGGGCGACGCGGCCGAAGGCCGGAGCGACCGCTTCCCGGTTGTCGTCGCTGCGGTGGGCGTCGTCTGTCTCGTCGCAGCCTGTGCGCTGCACGTGTCGGCGCTCGCGGCCGGACTGCTCGTCTGCGGGGGCCTCGACCTGCTCGGCTCGTCGCGGGCGCGCCCGGTCGTACCGGCCCGCCCGAAGCGGGCGGAGTTCGTCGACGCGCCTGTTTCCCGCGCCGCCTGACCGACCGGTCCCGCCCGGCCACGTCCACCTGTCCCGAACGACCGTGTCCCTTGCGGCAATATTCCTCCCCTGAGCAGGGAGAACATTTCCTCACATTTTCCAAACGGGGACTGGCCCCCGGACATGGCCCGTTTGGACGCGGCTAGCGGGGATCGTCGCGGTCGACGTTCCAGTGCCGGCCGGCGCTCGTCGTCCAGCCACCGCTCTCACCGGTGCGCGGGACCAGGCTGTAGCGGCTGATCATGCGCTGGCCGCCTTCATGGTCCCCGTAGAGGATGTCGATCATCACCGGTCGCCGGGCCGTGATCGCCTCCGCAGCCGTGGCGAACTCCGGTGCCGCCGGGTCGCGGAACGCGCCTTGCCAGAAGCCGACGTCGCGAGGCGGCACGTAGAGGTCGCGGCCGAGGCGGGTGAAGTCGTCGAGCGGCGTCGGCGCGATGTCCGGACCGAGATGCCGCTCTGGATAGAAGTGCCACCCGTGGAGCACGGCGATGCCGCTCCCGACGTTCCGGAGCGGGACGACGAGATACACGGCCTCCGGCGTCACCTCGGCCGCGGCCTGGCCGCCTGCAACGGTGAACCACCTGTCGTCCGCGAAGCCGACCTTCTCCGGCGGGTCGTCGAGCCGCGACGGCAAGAGCAGCGGCCTGAGCCCGACGAGGAGCGACTGCTCCGCGACCCGCGCCGCCCGGTTCGCCGACTTGACCGACGCGAAGGTCGCGACCGCCAGCACCAGTGTCCCGCCCGCGCTCGCGATCGACGAGATCGTCACCCAGTCGGCCACGGCGCGACTAGAACCCGAGCGCCGACGCCGCCATCCGGCAGAGCTTGATCAGCGGCTCGACGAAGAAAAAGCTGCCGACGGTGACGACGAGACAGGCGAGAACGCCCGTCTGCAGCGCCAGCTCGCGCGGTGGCTGGCCGCCCGCGGCGGCGATTCCGACCGGTGCCGGCGCGCGCATGTACATCGCGCGGACGAGGCCGAAGTAGTAGTAGAGGCTGACCGCGGTCGCGACGACGCCGACGATCACGAGCCAGACCCAGCCCCGGTCGTACGCGGCCGAGAAGGAGTAGAACTTGGCCACGAAGCCGCCGGTCAACGGCAGCCCGGCGAAGCCGAGCATGCAGACCCACATCGCCACGCCGAGGAACGGCCGCTCCCAGCCGAGACCGGCGATGTTCTCGAACGTCACGGCGGTCCCGAGCTCCCGCTCCCGCGCCGCCACGACCGCGAACGACGCGACCGACATCGCCGCGTACGGGATCAGGTAGAAGAGCAGCGCCCGCGCGCCGAGGGCGTTCCCGGCCGCGATCGGAATCAGCATGAAGCCGGCCTGCGAGATCGACGAGTAGGCCAGCATCCGCTTCACATTCCGCTGCGGCAGCGCGCCGAGGTTGCCGATCGCGAGCGAGATGCAGGCAATCACTGCGAAGGCGATCGTCCAGAGCTGTTTCTCCTGGGGAAACGCTTGTGTCATCACCCGCAGCGTGAGCACGAGCGCGGTCGCCTTCGTGGCGGCGGCCATGAACCCTGTGATCGGCGTCGGCGAGCCCTCGTACACGTCCGGCGTCCACATGTGGAACGGCGCTGCCGACGACTTGAAGCCGAGTCCGACGATGATCATCGCGAGGCCGGCGACGAGGAACGAGTCGTGCGTCAGCCCGTGCGCCGCGGTCGCCTGGGCAATCTGCGTGAAGCCCACCTCGCCCGTCGCGCCGTAGACGAGGGCCGACCCGAACAGCAGCACCGCCGAGCCGAAGCCGCCGACGACGAGATACTTCAGCCCCGCCTCGAGCGAGCCCTCGACGTCGACGTCGATCGCGCAGAGGATGTACAGGCAGATCGAGAACCACTCGAGCCCGAGGAAGAGCGTGATCAGGTTCGCGGCCGAGACGAGGAAGACCATGCCGCCTGCGGCGGCGGCCAGCAGCGCGTAGTACTCCGCCGTGTGCGCGCGCAGGCGGATCCGCCACGAGATCAGCACCGTTGCGACGCCGGCGCCCAGGACCACCAGCATCGCGAGGGCGCCGTAGCGATCCCGGTAGACCGAGTCGGCGATCACGAGCTGTGGGTTCGGCGACCGGTCGTAGAGGAGCGCCGCCGCCACGAACGCACCGACGAAGGCGCCTCCGGTCACCCAGGCAGAGAGCCGGCGCCGCCACACGGCCGGGGCCAGGACGGCGATCATCAGGCAGACCGCGGCGGCGCCGAGCATGACGAGGGCCGGCGTGATCGCAAACCAGTCGACCGGCGGGGTCTGGATCGTCGAGGCGAACGTCACTTCTTGCCCCCGTGGCCGACCGCAGTCTGGCTCCGGACGACGTTGTAGGGCGCGTAGGCGGTCCAGCCGCGAGCCGGCGCGGCGACGAGCTGCTGCTTGACCGCGGGAGTCGACCCTGTCTGCCCGAAGGTGTGATCGGTGACCGCCGCCGGCCAGGCCGACAGGAAGATCAGCAGCGCCACGAGCGGGACGAGCAGCGCGAGCTCGGGCAGCCGCAGGTCACGCGCCGTGTCCGGAACCGCCGAGCCCCTCGCCTGGTGGAGCACGGCGGAGATCAGCCGCAGCATGTACATCGCCGCGAGCACGATCGCGACCGCGCCGACGACCGACCAGCCCCAGCCGGTCGTGAAGACGCCGGTGAGGATCAGGAACTCGCCCGCGAAGTTGCTCGAGCCGGGCACGGCGAGCGCGATCACGCCGAACGTCATCAGCAGGGTCGCGAGCGCCGGCCGTCCGCGCGCCATCCCGCCCAGCCGGTCGAACCGCCCCGTCCCCGTGCGCAGCTCAACGAGCCCGGCGAGCATGAACATCGCGGCCGAGATCAGCCCGTGGTTGACCATCTGCAGCACGGCGCCGTTGAACCCGGCCAGGTCGGTCGCGAACAGGCCGATCGTGATCAGGCCGATCTGCGCGAGGCTCGAGTAGGCGACGACGCCGCGGAAGTCCGGAGCACGGAACGCGAGCAGCGACCCGTAGATCAACCCGATTGCGGCGAGCACCAGGATCGGCGTGCGGAAGTCGTGCGCCGGCTTCGGGAAGTGGAGGATGGCGATGTAGAGGAAGCCGTAGGCGGCAGCCTTCGACACGGCGCCGGAGAGGACCCCGGCCACCTCGGCGGGCGCCTCGCGGTACGCGTCCGGCAGCCAGCCGTGGAACGGGAAGATCGGCGCCTTGACCACGAAGGCGGCGACGAACCCGAGGAAGATCCAGTTCGAGCTCGAGTACGCGGTCGGCGCGGTCATGTCGAAGGACCCGGTGGAGATCCCGAGCACGATGATCGAGGCCAGCATCAGCAGTGAGCCCGCCATCGTGTAGATGAAGAACATCAGCGTCGCGCGCAGCCGTCCCGGGCCGCCCCAGACGCCGACGAGCACGTACAGCGGGATCAGCATCGCCTCCCAGAAGACGTAGAAGAGGAGGTAGTCCTGCGCCGCGAACACGCCTACGAGCGCCGAGGTCAGCAGCAGCATCGACGCGAAATACGCTCGCGCATGCTCCCGCCCGACCCAGACCGCGTACCCGATCGCCGCGGCCATGACGACGACGCTCATGCCGGCGACCCAGATCGCGAAGCCGGTGAAGCCGACGTGGTACGAGATCCCGAGCTCGCCGAACCAGGTGGTCTGCTCCTGGAGCTGCACGCTCGGTTTGCCCGCGCCGTAGTCGAACGCCGTCAGCGCGCCGCCCCAGAAGGCGATCTCGACGAGGCTGACGGCGAACGCGAGCACGCCCGCGACGACCCTGGGCACCGGCGCGACCGCGATGAAGATCGCCGCGCCGAGCGGCAGGAGAATCAGTGTGTCGGTGATCCAGCCCGAGTCCATCAGCGAACCGCCAGGAAGACGATGGCGAGGACGGCGAGGCTGGCTGCGAGCATGAGCACGTACGTGCGCACGAGCCCCGTCTGGAGGCGGCGGGTCTCGAGCCCGAGGTTGCGCATCGCGTCGGAGATGCCGGTGATCGAGCCGCCGACGAGCGGGCCTTCGACGATCGCGTAGAGGCCCTTCGCGAGCACGACGGTCGGGCGGTAGAAGACCGCGTCGTACAGCTCGTCGAACCAGAACTTCTTCTCGAAGGCCTCGACGGGCTTCGGCGCCGGGCTCTTGCGGGCGAGGTAGAACCACCAGGCGACGCCGATGCCGACGACGCCCACGGCGACCGAAACGATGCTCGCGACCGCCTCCTGCGTGTTCGTCGTCTCGACGAGCGGGGGCACGACCGGCGCCAACCAACGCGACACGCTGTCCCAGCCGCCGGGGACCTGCAGCCAGCCGATCACGGTGGCGCCGAGGGCGAGGACGGCGACCGGCGCGAGCATCACGAGCGGCCCCTCGCCGTGGTGCGGGTCGAAGTTCTCGTCGACGAACCTGTCGGCCGGGCCGTGGAAGACGCGGAAGACGAGCCGGAAGGTGTAGACGCCGGTCAGCAGGGCGCCGACGACGGCCAGCGCGAACATGACGTAGCCGAAGGCTCCGCCGCGGGCGAGGGTGGCGGCGATGATCGGGTCCTTCGAGAAGAAGCCGGAGAACGGCGGGATGCCGACCAGCGAGAGCGCGCCGACGAGGAAGAACGCGTAGGTCCACGGCAGCAGCTTCCGGAGCCCGCCCATGCGCCGGATGTCCTGCTCCCCGGCGAGCGCATGGATGACGACGCCGGCAGCGAGGAAGAGCAGCGCCTTGAAGAACGCGTGCGTGAGCAGGTGGAACATGCCGCTCGCGTAGGCGCCGATGCCGACGGCGAGGAACATGTAGCCGATCTGCGACATCGTCGAGTAGGCGATCACGCGCTTGATGTCGACCTGGACGAGCGCGATCAGTCCGGCGAAGACGATCGTCACCGCACCCAGCGCTGCGGCCGTGTCCTGTACGTCCGGCGCCAGCTGGAAGAGCTGCGCGTTGCGTGCGATCAGGTAGACGCCGGCGGTGACCATCGTCGCCGCGTGGATCAAGGCGCTGACCGGGGTCGGGCCCTCCATGGCGTCCGGCAACCAGGTGTGGAGCGGCAGCTGGGCCGACTTCGCGAGCGCGCCGCCGAGCAGGCCGAGCGCCACGAGGATCTGCACCGTGTTCGACAGGCCCTGCGCCCTCGAGAAGACGAGCGTGTAGTCGAGCGTGCCCGTCTTCGCGATCAGCAGGAAGAGCGCCAGGGCGAACGTCGCGTCGCCGACTGCATTGACGACGAAGGCCTTCTTCGCGGCGGCGACGGCGCTCGGCCGCTCGTGCCAGAAGCCGATCAGGAGGTACGACGAGAGGCCGACGAGGCCCCAGCCCGCGAGCAGGAGCAGCAGGTTGCCCCCCTCGACCAGCATCAGCATCGAGAACACGAACATCGCCATGTAGGCGAAGTAGCGCCGCTCCTCGTCGTCGCCGTGCATGTAGCCGACCGAGTAGAGGACGATCAGCCCGCCGACTCCGGAGACGATCAGCATCATGAACACGCTCAGCGGGTCGGCGAGGATGGACAGCCCGACCTTGAAGTTCCCGGCCGAGAGCCAGGTCCACGCTGTCGAGAGGTGCGCACGATCCTGCGGGCTCTCGCTCAGCATCGTCACGAAGCAGACGACCGCGGCGGCGAAGGAGAGGAAGACGGCGCCGGTGGAGATCGCGCCGGCCGCGCGCCTGGTGAGCGCGTTGCCGCCGAGTGTGATCACGGCCACGGCCACGAGCGGCAGGAACAGGCAGAGCCAGGCGGTCGTGACGATCGTCGTGTTCACGCGGCCACTCCTGCGCCCGTCAGCGCGCGCGCGATCGTGAGTGCGGCAGCCGGGACGCGGCCCTCGGGGTCGTACGCGGGCTCGTAGGCGGTGAGTGCCGCGGCCCGGATCGTGAACCGGCGCGCGACCTCCGCGACGGCCGCGGCGACCTCGTCTCCGGTCGGGCCGCCGGAGCACGCATAGCGGTTCGCACGGCCCTCGGACGGGTCGAGCACGTCGAGGTCGACGTGCACGTACACGTCGAGGACGCGCTCCGCCAGGGTGTCGAGTGCGGGCTCGAGCGGCTCGCCGCGACGGACCCACAGCACGTCGCTCTCCTCGAGCCGCGCCTGCTCCGGTGGGTCGAGGTCCCGCACGCCGACGGCGACGACGTTCGCCTCGTCGAGCGGCCGCAGGCCGGGAACGCCGGCCCGCAAAGCCTCCCAGCCGGAGCCGGTGAGCATCGCAAGCGGCATGCCGTCGAAGAACCCCGTCGGCGTCGTCTCGGGCGTGTTGAAGTCGCCGTGGGCGTCGAACCAGACGACGCCGAGGTCGCCCGGCGAGCCGAGCCCCGCCACGGTTCCGAGACAGGAGCTGCAGACACCCGAGAGGACGAGCGGGAAGCTTCCGGCTGCGACGACGTCGCGGACTGCGTCCGCCGTCGCGCGGACGACGTCCATCGAGGCGCCGATCTCGTTCCACGAGTCGCCCGACGACTGTACGTCGACTGTCCTGGCGCCGAGCTCCTCCGTGAACGTCTCGGCGAGCACGGGCACGCCCGTCGCCAGGCCGACGTCGCGGCGGCCGAGCTCGTACGGGACCTGGACGAGGACGGTGTCCATCACCCGCGTAATGAGGTCAGCTTGTCGACGTCGAGCGTGAGGTGCCGTCGTGCCATCGCCACGATCAGGCCGAGGCCGACGACCACCTCGGAGGCGGCGACGGCCATGACGCTGAGCGCGAAGATCTGGCCGGCCCCGTTGCCGTGCAGCCGCGAGAACGCGATCAGCGCCAGGTTGCAGGCGTTCAGCATCAGCTCGAGCGA
>Ga0070717_10004017_pt1 | contig 10592 bp, 11 predicted proteins | sample LARL113metaG_FD_71366 | JGI IMG/M metagenome (GOLD analysis project Ga0070717, IMG submission 71366) | Corn, switchgrass and miscanthus rhizosphere microbial communities from Kellogg Biological Station, Michigan, USA - LAR L11-3 metaG | ecosystem: Host-associated > Plants > Roots > Rhizosphere ... | reverse complement strand
TCGCGCGATCGACAGCGCGACCATGAGGAGCAACGTCTTCCACCCTCAAGCTACTACGTCACATCCTCGCAGCTTGCTATCGATGGCTAGATTGAACATGGCCAGGTCGCGTGTTCGCCCGACGATTTGCAACTTGGTGCGGATCGACCAGACGAGCTTCAGTCGGAGAGGCGGCTTCGCGCCGACTAGTTTGCCTTTTCCAGGGTTCACGACGTGAAGCCTGACGTGTCGTATCTGTGGGGTCTCGCATAGTGGTGCTCCTCTGTTGCAGAGGGCCATCAGGATGCGCTTGTCGGTTGTTGAGGCCTCAAGAGGAATGGTAGATTGAGTGGCTTGGCAGCCCGTCGGCTGTGCGACGAGGCGCTTGCCCGGCGATGATCTCGATGCCGTGCTGGCGCAGCAACTCGGCCATGTCGCCTCCAGGTTGCTCACTGTGATGGCGATATGATCGATCCCGACAACCTGCGGCATTCGTAGCCTCCGAGGGATTGGCCCAGCCAGACGATCAGGCCAACTTCTCCGGCTGTACGATCCAGATCGTCAAGCCTTCGCTTTGCCGACGTGCGGCCGGAGCGCGTAGACTGCGGCAGTTCGGGCGACAATCACAGGAGCAAATGATGGCCCATGATTATTCCCAATATGGCGGCGTACTGGTGGAGCGAAGGGACAAGGTACTCACGATAACCTTGAACTCGCCCGAGACCCTCAACGCGTTCACCGGGCCGATGCACACTTCGATGTCGCGCATCTGGGACGACGTGAACGACGATCCCGATGTGCATGTTGTCGTCCTGACCGGAGCGGGTCGAGCGTTTTCGGCCGGCGGGAACGTGATCGCCATGCAAAAGAAGATAGACGATCCGGACGCGTGGGCTGCCGGTATGCCCGAGGCGAGGCGGATCGTGTTCCGCATGCTGGAATGCGACAAGCCGATCATCGCGCGGGTCAATGGCCATGCCGTCGGACTCGGCGCGACGATCGCGCTGCTCTGCGACATCATCATGGCGGCTGACCATGCCAAGATCGGTGATCCGCATGTCAACGCCGGCCTCGTGGCGGGTGACGGCGGCACACTGATTTGGCCGCAGCTCATCGGCTTCGCGCGCGCCAAGGAGTACTTGTTCACCGGCGACCTAATGACCGCGGCGGAGGCCGAGCGTATCGGGCTGATCAACCACGTCGTGCCGGCCGATCAGCTCGATGAGAAGGTTTATGGGCTAGCCCGACGACTTGCCGGCGGCGCGATGCGATCGATCCGCTGGACCAAACAGGCCGTCAACATCCCGCTGCGTCAGCTCGCCCATTCCATGATGGACCTGAGCCTTAGTCTCGAGACGCAGTCGAATCTTTCCAAGGACCACCAGGAAGCGGTATGGGCCTTCGCCCAGAAGCGCCGGCCGAACTTCACGGGCCGCTGAGCACCATTCGAGCCAAAAGGGAGGACAGCAATGAGACTCGCGGACAAGGTCGCCATCATCTCCGGCGCCGCATCCGGCATGGGGGCTGCCACGGCGCGCATGTTCGCGCGCGAAGGCGCCAAGGTGGTGATCGGCGACGTGCTGGAGGATGAAGGCCGGCAGGTGGCCGATGCCATCGGCGCCTCGGCGCGGTTCGAACCGCTTGATGTGACCAAAGAGGAGGACTGGGCCGCCGTCGTGGCCGCCACCACCAGGCATTTCGGCAAGCTCGACGTGCTGGTCAACAATGCCGGCATCTCCGGCAGCGCCGAGCAGGATTTTTACAGCACCGAAGCCTGGCACCGGATCATGGCGGTGAACGCGACCGGCGTGTTCTTCGGCATCAAATACGCGATCCCAGCCATGGTCGCCAACGGCGGCGGATCGATCGTCAATCTGTCGTCGATTGCCGGCATCATCGGCAGCGAGCACGTTCATATGGCCTACAACGCCTCGAAGGCGGCGGTACGGCTGATGACCAAATCGGTGGCGGCGCAGCACGCGAAAGACAAGATCCGCGCCAACTCGGTTCATCCCGGCATCATGCCGCCGATGCGTACATCCGGTCGCACCGCCGATCCCGCCGTGCGAGCCGAACGCATGCGCGTTATTCCGATGCGCCGGCCGGGAGAGGTTGACGAGGTGGCGTACGCCATTCTTTTCTTGGCTTCTGATGAATCGTCCTACATCACAGGTTCGGAAATCCACGTGGACGGCGGAGCTATCGCCATCTAGGCCTGCGAGGCAACACGGCCTCGTTGCTCGTGACGAAGCGGCGGCCGTGAGACCCGAGCTGGCTGAAAAAGATCGCTGCGCTTGCGGAATTGCGCGCACGGTACGAACCGTCACCACGGCCTTCGGCTGGGGAGGGTTCTTCCGTAGTTGAAGGTAGACCGGCGGTGCGTGACAGTTGACGGCGCGGCCGCCCGTGACCCAAAGCTGTCCTCCGCGGTTTTCGATCTGGACGGCTCAGAAGAGAGGAGAGCGGACATCACCGCGGCGGCTCGCCGAAAGCGGCCATTACGTCGCCGGTTGATCCGAGGATTTGACGGGCGCAGTGCCGAGAACCCTTCCAAGGCCCAGTCTGAATAGAAGGGGCGAGACGGTAATTCGAACGCGCTGACCGCGACGCCGGCACACCGCGCTTCACGCGGGGCTAGTTCAGCTTGCGTCCGTCGATGTCGAGCGCTTCGACGGACCGCTGCGGCCCGTCAAGGCTACGCCGGCTCGGCGGCCGATCTTCGGGTCTACTCCGCCGCGGCGGCGACCCTGGTGTCGCGGAATGCCGGGATCACCTCCTTCGCGAACCGGTCGAGGTCTTCGAGCTGAACCTCGAGCGGGGTGCCGAGCGGCGTCGCGCAAATGACCCGGTCGAGGCCGGGATAGCGCTTCTCGACCGCCTTCAGCTGTTCGATGATGTCCTCCGGCCGGCCGGCGAGGAAGCCGCCGGCTTTGACCGCGTCTTCGATCCGCGGCAGTTTGGTCGTGGCGGCGAGCCGCGGATCGCGCATCGCCGCGATCTGCTCGTCGGTCAAAGCCCGGACGAGCCGCAATTCGCCGAACATCTTCATATTCTCTTCGTAGTGCGGAGCGGCCTCGCGGATCGCCTGCTCGCGGCTCGACGAGATGTGGAACTGGTAGCCGAACGCCAGCCGCTCGCCGAGTTCGAGCCTGATGCCGCGCCGGGCATAAGCGGCCTGGAAACCCAGCATGTGGCGCTCGACCGCGCCGCCCTCGGCCGAGCCGCCGCCGATCACGCCGCGAATGCCGTGCCTAGCCATGAAGTCGAAGGCACGGTCGGAGCCGCTCTGGATCGGCTGCCAGCATTCGACCGGCAGCCGTTCCGGCGCCGGCACCAGAGTGATCTCCTTTAGTGTGTAGCCGCGATAGGGCACCTCGGGCGGGATCGTGTAGTACTTGCCCTTATGCGAGAACGGCTCACCCTCGAAGGCCTTGAACAGGATGTCGACGCCCTCCTCGAACAATTCGCGGTTGGCGGCCTGGTCGAGCAGCGGCGCGCCGAAGCTCTCGACCTCGCGCGTGTGGTAGCCGCGGGCGACGCCGAAGATGACCCGGCCGCCGGTCAGGATATCTACCATCGCGTAGTCTTCCGCGAGGCGCAGCGGGTGCCACATCGGCACGACGTTGAAGCCGCAGCCGATCTTGATGTGCTTCGTCACGCCGCACAGGTGCATCGCCATCATCAAGAGGTTGGGGATCAACTCGGTGCCTTCCGGCTGGAAATGGTGCTCGGCCATCCAGAACGTGTTGTAGCCGCGCTCGTCCATGCACTTGGCGTAGGCGACGACCTTGTGCAGCGCCTTGGCCAATTCCTTGTTCGAATAGCGGCGCTCATTGATCGGCGTCCCGGTATAGCCGAGGTTCTCCATGTCGGCGGTGCCGTAATAGGAGCTGTCGAATTTCGTGATCATCGGGCCAGTCCCTCGCGATTGCGGCCGGCATCATAGCTCAGACTAAGTATAAGTACTGTACCCATTTCGGTGCTCGGCAATTCCGGTCAACCGAGACGCGGGCCAGTAACGGCCGCTTTGGGGCGCATCTCGGGCGTTCGCTGGATCGAGGGAGCGGCCCCACCACGAGGCGGGGTCGAGGCCGCAGTCAGAGTTCGACCTGCTCCGAGATGCCGAGGGCGTCATCGACCTCAATCCCGAGATAGCGGACAATTCCGCAATCTTAAGGCACCCATCGCCAGTCGGCTCTCCCTCGCACCGGGGACGATTTGGCGTTGTCCAGCCCGGTCAAAAGGACGATGCTCCCCTCATAACCATCCGGAATCTGGCGCATGTGGGCTTAGAAAGGTTACCCGCTGCACGAAGCCGTCCCTCCTATCCGTGCTCTGCGCCGCTTTTCTCGTGAGCCAAGCCCACGCCCAGGGCCTGCTCCAGACGAACCGCATCTCCGCGGATCTCGCAAACTAAGCCGTCGCGGCGGTTGTCGCAAAATGCGCCAGCCAGGGTTATGCCGAGACCGGCGTGCTGGTCGATGCCGACGGGGTGCAGCAGGCCGTGTTGCGCGGCAATCGCGCCGGCGCCCACACGCTCGACAGCGCCTTTGCCAAGGCCTACACGTCGGCATCGTTCAAGACCGACACGACCGCGCTCGTTGAAAGGTCGAAGACGGTACCGGTATTGGCGAACCTATTCAAATTGCCGCATCTGCTGTTGCTCAGCGGAGGCATCGCCATCAAGGTGGGCGACGAGGTGGTCGGAGCGATCGGCGCCGCCGGGGCGCCGGGCGGGGATCTCGACGAGGCCTGCGCCCACGCCGGCCTGGACAAAATCAAGGACCAGCTGAAGCGGCGCTCACGCCGTCTGTCGGAACGCGGCAACCGATTTCCCAGACCACCGCGACGGACTCGAGATGCCGGACTTTTCGGAGCCGCAACCGCAATCTATCCTCGGCTTGGACGACGAGTTCGGCTCTGGTCGAAGCCTGAGTCGGTGACAAGGATGACAGGATGAGAGTTGGGATCTCGCTCACGAGCAATCACCCTGACGTGAAAGATCCGCGCCAAGGAGCGCGCTGGATGATCGAGCGAGCCACGGCGGCACACCGCGCCGGGCTCGATTCCCTGTTCGTCGGCGATCAGCACGTCTCGCCCACGCCCTATTATCAGAACACGCCGATGCTCGGGCGGCTTCTCGCGGAGTGGGGCAAGGCCCCAGCCGGATGCCTGTTCCTGCTCCCCTTGTGGCACCCGGTGCTCGCGGCTGAGCAGATCGGTACGCTGGCGGCCATCGCTCAAGGTCCCTTCATCATGCAATGCGGGCTCGGCTGGGGCGAGGCTCGGTTCGCCGCCATGGGCGCCAACATCAGGACGCGTCCTTCAGCTTTCGAGGAAGCTCTGGACATTGTCCGACGCCTACTGGCGGGTGAGACGGTGAGTTCCTCACGGCGGTTCCGGGTCGCCGAAGCGAGCCTCACGCTACGTCCGGCCGAGCCGGTCGAGGTCTGGATCGGCGCCAGCGCGGCGCCGGCCATCGACCGCGCGGCACGACTGGCGGAGGGCTGGATCGCGAGCCCCGGCCTCAGCCACGAGGAGGCGCGCGCGCAGGCCGATATCTATCGTGAGCGCTGCGCCGCTTACGGCAGGCAGCCAAGTGCCATCGCCTTGCGGCGCGACATCTACGTCGGCGAGTCGTCGGCCGAGGCACAAGCGGTACTGCAGCACGCGCTGAGCCGAGGCTATCGCGGCATTCCGGCAGAAGCCTTGATCGCGGGATCGGTCGACGAAGTCGCAGAACAGTTTCGCACCTTCGGGAAAATCGGGTACACCGACATCCTCGTGCGCCATCTGACGAACGATCAGCCGAAGGTCTTGGGCTCCCTGGAGCGGCTGGCCGCGGTACGCGTGGCGCTGGCCTGAATAACCTGGCCGCTCTTGGAGAGCACGATCACAACGCTGTCGCAGGGAGGATCTCCAATGCTGGAGCTTTCGGACATCCAATCGTCGCAAGAAGAGCTGCAGGACTACTACGCGCAATTGCGCGCGCAGCACGTGACGCCGGCCTGGATCGGCGGCGGCATCAGTATCGAGCCGCAAAGCGAGGCCGTGCCTCACCTGTGGCGCTGGCGGGATCTGCGACCCCAGGCGATGCGGGCGGCCGAGCTGGTCGGCACGCAGCAGGCCGAACGCCGGGTTCTGCGCCTGACCAACCCCAACCTTTCCGGGGTGGCCAGCAACACGCTCGTCGCCAATATCCAGATCGTCATGCCGGGCGAGATTGCCCGGGCCCATCGCCATTCCGCGGCAGCCCTGCGCCTGATCATCGAGGGCCGGGGCGGCTACACGGTCGTGAACGGCGAGCGCGTTCCCATGCTCCCCGGCGATCTCGTGCTCACGCCCAACTGGACATGGCACGACCACGCCAACGACACCGATGCGCCCATGATCTGGCTGGACGGCCTGGATACCCCGCTGGTGCGGATGCTCGAGGCCGGGTTCTACGAAGAGTACCACCAGGAGAGGCAAGACTTTGGTGCGGCCGTCAACGCCTCACAGCGGCACTACCCGATGTCGGAGATGCGGGCCGCCCTGCAGCGGCTGGCTGCCGCCAATACCGCAGACGCCGGCGAGGGGATCATCCTCGAATACACCAACCGACTTACCGGCGGACCGGTGATGCCGACTATCGCCTGCCATATGCAGCTGCTGCGCCCCGGTGAGAAGACGCAGGCGCGTCGCCGTGTCTGCCGCACGAACTATCACGTGGTAGAGGGTGCCGGCTACTCGATGGTGGGCGGCCAGCGGCTCGACTGGGAAGACAAGGACGTGTTCACGGTGGCAACGTGGACGTTCTACGAGCACGTCAATAGCAGCGGCCGCCCAGCCTTCTTGTTCAGCTTCAGCGATGCGCCGGTGATGAAGGCCTTGAGCCTTTATCGGGATGAGACCAGGTCGTAGCCCCGGTAGCCGATCTGAAAAGGGCGCAATTGCGCCGTAAGCGGCCATTTCCAGCGCCGCGGGGTCATTCCGCGCTTCGACTCTAAATGGACCGCGAGTCGTGTTTGCATCGGCACTGCTCAGACCGACAGAGCAGCCTCGCCAGCTTAAATGAAACCCAAGATCGCCCTTGATGCGGACGCGGCGGACATTGCTCGGGCTGACCGCAAATTGAGCGTAGAAGCTCCCAGTTCGGGTATGCGACAGTGGACCGCTGGCGGGTTGCTTGTGAAAAGGCCGTCGAGCCGATCAGGATGCGGGGTCAGTTCCCCTTGCGATTAACCGCCCGGTCGCGACAGAAAAAAACCGGAAAAACTGGAGCCATCATAGCCGCCCCACTCTTCGCCCTTCGAAAATTTTAGCGAAACATCTGGAGGTGTCCGTGTTCTTATTGGGGGTTAGGACAACCTGAGGAACGGCCCTTTGGCAATGAAGGCACTCTTTCTTGGCGGGCTTGCCGCGCATGTAGCGCCGCGGATCCTCGGCAAAATGAGCGAAAAGCTCGACACAACTATTCTTGCAGAGCTTACCGACATCCGACGGCTGATTCCGGCGCTGGCCGAGGCCGACGTCGTGGTCGGTCACATCTGGAGATCCGATTTCCCCGAGGCGCCTCGGCTCAAGCTGCTACGGGCAGCAACGACCGGTGTCGACATGATAGACCTGCCGTCCCTACCGCGCGGCGTCACGCGGTGCAACGTGTTCGGCCACGAGCCAGCAATCGCCGAGTACGTATTGATGACGATACTGGCCCTGACCCACAGGCTCGTCGAGACGGTGACGGCATTCCGGGGCGGGTCGTGGGCGGCGCACCAGCCCGCCGGCGGATCGCCGCACGGCGAGATATTCGGGAAGACAATCGGGATCGTCGGCTACGGCAGCATCGGCCGTGAGGTCGCGAAGCGCGCGGTCGCTTTCGGCTGTAAAGTCACCGCCCGCCAATCGCAGTCCGATTGCCGACAAGGGGAATGCGTCCGAGATTTACCCGCTGGGCGAACTCGATTTCATGCTGCCACATTGTGATGTGGTTCTGATTGCCGCCGGACTCGGGTCGGAAACCAGGGGGCTGATAAATTGCCGCCGGTTGGCGCTGCTGAAGCCGACTGCATTGCTGATCAATATCGGCCGTGCGGCAATCGTTGACGAAGAGGCGCTTTACCGTGCCTTGAGCGGCAATCAGATGGGCGGTGCTACGCTCGACGTATCGTGGCAGCACTGGAGCCTGGAGCACCCCAACCGGCATCCGTCGCGGTTCCCGTTTCAGGACCTATCCAACGTCCTGATGACGCCGCATTGCTCAGGGTTTACCGAGGGTACTGCTGACCGACGCTGGGGCGATCTTGCTGCCAACCTGGACCGCTACATCCGCGGTGACGACCTGCAAAACATCGTGCTGAGGACCTGGGCGACAAGATCGGACACAAATTGCGGACCGCCCGCCGAATGGGGCCGGTTGGCGCGCGTAGCCGTAGTTGGCGAATGGCATTTGACAGTATCGGTGAGTCAAGGATTAAACGATTGTCCACAATAGCGTCTTCAATGCCTGGCGCTTTGAAGACGTTTGGCAGGATCGCTAGCACCGCGATAACCCGAATCGTCCTGATTGCTTCAAAGCTGGCCAATCCAAAGCAAAGCGAATGCGCCGAGGTTGGAACAGCAGCTTTGGAGCAATTCTCGTCGAAAGGTGATGGGTTCATCCGCGCGCTCACACCCGAGAATGAACTGAGCGACGAGCAGCGTGGCCAGTTGTTGCCGTTGCCGAAAAATGCCCCCGTCAAGCGAACGCTGCGGTCGCACGTCCGATCGTGACGTAATCCTAGGGCTCGGCTGCCGGCGAGGCCTTTACGCGCAGGTGTCAGCGCACTCTCACCGGCGGGCGTGACGCCCCCGGTGCCTACGCGCTTACCCCGCTCGGCAGCCGCCCGCCGCGGCCGCGCGGCAGCGTATGAAGCTTCAACTCGACCGGGTTGCCGAGCCAGATCGCATAACTACTGTGGTCCTCCACCGCGTCGTTGGTCAGCGGGTGTACCAGTACGTCGAGCCCATCGCGGTTCAGCATCAGATAAGGCACAACGTGCTCGAACTGTTCGGGCTTGAAAATGACCAGAACATTGGCGATCGGGTGCGGTCCGACCGGTGTGTCGCGGAAGCCGTCGATCTCGACCCGAAATTTCTCGCCGATCGCGGCGCACACTCGCTCAGCGACGGCGCGCGTCCTTGTCGGGTCGTAATAGATGTGGGCGTGATAGCCCAGGTTCGCGACGGATTGCGTGGTCTTCTCGATCATCGGGCTGCGCTCCCTGCAGGCTTGCCAACGCACGCGGCATTTTACATAGCGATACCGGGCAAGTCGATGCAGCCGGCGAAGCCGCGACAAATCCATTCGTCGCCGGTCGGACCGGCCAACGGCTACGCTGCGAGGCGCATTTTCTGCCGAACCATGTCGGCGGCCCGCTCGCCGATCATGATCGTGGCGGTGTTGGTGTTGTCCGACACCACCGTCGGCATGATCGACGAGTCGGCGACGCGCAAGCCCTAATACCCGTGCACCCGCAATTCGGGGTCGACGACCGCCATCGCATCCCGCTCCCATCTTGCAGGTGCTCGTAGGGTGGCAGGCTTTCCGCCGCGTCGGCGCGCATAGTCCAACCGCTCTTCGTGGCTCGCGACCGCCAGGCCCGGCTGGAACTCCTCGGTAATGAAGCGCTGCATTCGCAGTGCGGCCGCGATCCGCCGCAACAATTTGAGCCCGTCGACGATGGTTTGGCGGCCTTAGTTAACGACCCGATCTTTCACGGCCTCGCGATCTGGCTGGCGTTCGGCCTCGCTTCCTCGACCCTATTGACGTTGTGGTGATTCCCGGCCCTCTACATCTGGCTGCGCGACAACGGCCTCGGTTTCGGTCCGCCCTGTACCGAACTGCCCCGCGCCGCGTGCGCAGCGTCTGGACACTGATCACCCTGTACTGCCGTCGTTCAGCGGTCCCGGAACGACCCGTTGCCGTGCCGGGCTGATCTTCAAGGCGACGGTAAATGGCCGCTTAGGGGCAACAGTACGCGTTCAAGGCCGACAAGGCCCAATGGCTCAATCGCGCCGATTCCGGGCGTTTGATGACCAACAGGAAATCTGTCGGGTTCGGACCACAAAGCTGTCGTTCAAGTTCAGCAGCGCGATGGCTCATCGTGACCCGATTCGGACATTTCGATTAGGCATTGCGCGCATCAGGGAGGCTCGATCTCGCCGCTAATGATCTTTACGACCTGTGATGCTTCCGCGAACTCCGTGGCCGCCATCGCAAAGGTGACGCTGACAAGATTGTCCCTCGGACGATCGAGCTCGATTGACAACTTCTGCGGCGTGAAATCCACGCGGCGTAATAGAAAATGACCGCAGTATTTTTCATCATGCATTTCGATGTAGCACCGATTGTCATCTGGATCTTCGAATTGCCTTTGGATCAAGAGATAAGGGCTGTCAGGGTCATCCGTATCTTGCTCGACTTGGAACGTGGCTTGGTAGTAGTCGCCATCGCCTAAAACAGAAGTGGATACGTAGTTGACGTGAAAGTGCATGATTCCCCTCAACTACACAGCCGATTCAAGAAAGCCTATTGCGATCCCGGTTGATTTGAAACCGCGTCACCGAGATTCCGACATGGCACACATTGCGGC
>Ga0070717_10004014_pt1 | contig 10598 bp, 11 predicted proteins | sample LARL113metaG_FD_71366 | JGI IMG/M metagenome (GOLD analysis project Ga0070717, IMG submission 71366) | Corn, switchgrass and miscanthus rhizosphere microbial communities from Kellogg Biological Station, Michigan, USA - LAR L11-3 metaG | ecosystem: Host-associated > Plants > Roots > Rhizosphere ... | reverse complement strand
GGCAGCAGCTCTCGTCGCGCGCGTGGATGATCGTGCGCAAGCACTGGCGGTTCATCTGGCGATCGCATCACCAACGACCGCTGGTCGACTGGCTTCTCGGATTGAACGTCCCGTTTCGCTGGCCATCGGCGTCTTGAGGTTGGTGGAAATCACTCACCGCGTGCGAATTGTTTGGTGGCATCGGAAATAAAAATGAGGCATGGCGGATCGAAGGCTGATCCGGTAGTCTGATCTCCAGCGGCGAGCAGCCGTCATCCTCTCATGGACGATGACGATGGCTGCTGTCGGAACCCCCGATACACTCGAGGTTGATGCGAGCGCTGTCCCGCCGGGATTGCTGGCGCATGTCAGCACATGGCTGGCCGGCGAAATTGCACCCCGCCTGGACTGGCTCGCCGCCTACGCCCCGACGCCAGATGACGCCGCCGACGCTTCGCTGATCGCCTACACCGACAGAGGACTCCACGGGAGCAACCGACCAGGACCGCGCCCGACTGGGGTCGCGACGATATGGCTGACAGTCCATGAGGCGCCCCGGCGACCGGAAAGTGGCGTGCCATAAGCACGCCCCGCATCGATCTGGAGACGCTACGCGAGGCACTGATAGCCGACATTGAGGCGCTCGCCGAAACGCTGCTCGGCCTGCGCAACCGCACGCATAGCACCCGCCGGACATGGCGGTGGGGCGGCAAAGGCAGCTTTGTGCTAGAGATTGCCGGGCCTAAGCGTGGCCTTTGGTACAGCCACGAAGCTGGTGAGGGTGGCGGCCCGATCGAACTAATACGGCACGCCCGCCGCTGCGACTTCACCGAGGCGGTGTCTTGGGGCGCCGACTTCGCCGGTCTGTCGTCTGCCAATGCCTCGGAACGCGCGAGGCACGACGAACAGCGACGGCGCGAGCGTGTCGAGCGCCGGGCACGACACGCGGCTGAGGAAGCCGACGAGCGTGCGGCTGACATCACGCGCCTACGTCGCCGGTTGCAGTGCACAGTGTCGATCGCCGGCACGATAGGCGAACGCTACCTGATTGAACCGCGCAGCATCCCGCGCCCGCCTGCGGGATGGCCGGTTGCGCTGCGCTACGATCCGCACGACAAGGCATTGGTCGTTATCGCGACCGATGCGAACGGCGATCCGCAGGCAGCACAATGGGTGCATCTCACCGATGATGCGCGGAAGACGGAGCCGACCGACGAACGGCCAACGAAGCTGACGCGTGGCCCGGTGAAGGGTGCCGCCGTGCGCCTTCCTGGTCGGCCTAATGCTCCATTACTGATCGCCGAAGGACCGGAAACCGGTCTGTCGTTGTGGGCCGCGACCGGCTGCGAAACATGGATCGCGCTCGGCAGCATCGCGAACCTTCCGACACCGCCTGCCGCGCGCGAGGTCGTCGCCTGCCTCGATGACGATCCGCGTTTCGGGTCTAGCGCACGAGTGGTGCGCAAGGCGCTTGGCAAGTGGCGTCGTCGTGGCGTGCAATGCGTGGTGGCGAAGCCGTGGGCGATCAGACGCGAGGACAAATCCGACTTCAACGACGTGCTGCGCTCGCACGGTACAGGCGCAGTCGAGGAACGCATCCTCTATGCGCTAGAAACGGCAGGCTATCGCAGCACGCCCCGGCCCGTGCCCGTGACGGTCGCAAGAGAGAGATTGCGCAAGCATCTCGCCGAGGAAGCCGATGCGGTGCTCGCTGGTAGCGAAGCCCAAACCACCGCGACCCGCATGGGCGCGGGCGGCGGCAAGACCGAGGTGGCAATCGTCGAGGGAACGCGCGTCGTACGTGCGCTACGCGCGCGTGGCGACATGCACACCGTCACCATCGCCACGCCACGCGGTGATCTGAACCACAATCACGAAGCGCGAGCGAACACGATCGCGCCCGACGTGACCGTTGCCGTCTATCACGGTGCCGACGCCGACAATCCCGACGCACCCGGTGAGAAGATGTGCCGTAACCCCCAGGCTAGGCGCGCGGCCGAGATACGGCGGCTTGATCAAACGAAGCTGATCTGTCCCGCGTGCCCGATGCGCAACGGCTGCGCCTATCGCGCGCAAGCGGCGCGTCGTGCCGATATCTGGCTGGTCCCGCACCACCTGCTGTTCGTACCGAAGCCGCGCGCGATCGGCGATCTCGCGTGGCTAATTATTGACGAAAACCCGGTCGCGGCGGCACTGATAGGTGTCGGCGATCCGCACGCGCCCAACACCGAGGACCGCACTCTCGTCCTGACGCTCGATACACTGCGCCGGACCGATTGCGTGAAAGGCAACGCAGTGGACACTGACCGCCTGCACGCAGCCCGCGCGCAACTGATCGGTGCACTGGAAGCCTCACCCAATACCCCCATGATGCGCGCGGCGCTGATAGAGGCAGGACTGACAGCCGATACCTGCGAGCAGGCGATCGGTCTCGAATACGCGACCAAGATCATGCCCGCAACCGATGACGGGATGCCACTCGAAGATCGACTAGCCAAGCTGCGCGAGGCGGACGCGAATTGCGACCTGGATCGTCGCGTGGTGCTTTGGCGAGAGGCGGCTGCACTGCTACGTGGAGAGCATGAGACGGCGGCCCGTGCTGAAATCGTCACGCTGCACGAAGCCGAGGGCATGGTGCGCGCAGTGCGATCGAAAGGGCGGCGCATGATCGGGGCGGGATGGCGCGTGCGCACCACCATAATTGATGCGACGCTGCAACCGGAACTGCTGCGCCAGATATGGCCGAACGTGGCAGTGCACGATCTTGGTGCACTCGAGGCGCCGCACCGTCATGTGGTACAAGTGGTCGACCGCGCGTTCTCGCTCGCGATGCTCGACGCCAGCGATCCACGCATCGATGCGAAGGAGCGCAAGCGGCGTGAGGCGAACCTGCGACGGTTGCACCTCACACTGGCGCGCCAGATTCGCAACTACCATTCGGTCGGTTCTTCACAACGAATCCTGATCGTGGCGCAGAAGCGCATCGTCGGTCAGCTACAGGCGATCGGCTCGCTGCCCGGCAATATCGAATGGGCGCACCACGGCGCCGTGACGGGACGCGATGATTGGCGCGACGTGCGCGCAGTGATCGTTGTCGGTAGATCGCTACCGCCGCCATCTGCGGTCGAGGCCCAGGCCGAGGCGTTGACCGGCGCGCCGATCGCTCGTCTGCCGCGCGGGGCGTGGTATCCCTTGATCGATGCGATGCGCGAACTCGCGGACGGCACGCTGGTGGCGTGCGAGAGGGTGCATCATCCTGATCCGATCGCTGAAGCGTTCCGGTGGCGCGCGTGCGAGGGCGAGTTGGTGCATATCATCGAACGCGCGCGCGGGGTGAATCGGCAAAGCGACGCGGAGCGAGTGGACGTGGTGGTGTTGACCGATGCGCCGCTGCAAATGCCGGTCGAGACGATGATCTCAACTGACGACGTGGCACCGCGCGCGGAGGACCGGATGGTGGCCGCCGAGGGCGTGGCGCTGACCGACAGCGAGGACGCCGCGCGCGCGTCACCCGAAGTTATGGCGCAACGGCAACGCGGTGCGCGTCCTGCGTCATCGTGAGCGCGAGCACCACGAGTGCGACTGGCAGCCCCCGCCTGGACTCGTGCACGCCCGCTACAGACGCGCGTTAAACGGCGCGCATCACGGCATGGCGGTGTTCGATCCCGCGATGGTGCCCGACATCGCGGCGTGGCTGCGATTGACACTCGGCGAACTGGCTGAGGTCGCGCTGATCGCTCCATTACAGACCCCTATAAGGGATCCCTCTTAGGAGGATGTAATGAACCCCCGCGAGGATGCACAGACCTAGATTCCGGCCTGGGCGATCGAGGGGGCGGACGATGTTCGGGCGCGAGCACCGCAGGATGGCTGACGATCACCCGATCCGGCTTCGACCCGCGCACAAGGCAGGCGATCGCGCGGCCGCTTCTGGCGTCCCGTCACCTCTGCATTCTTCGGTGGGCAACACCAGCTCACACAGGGCGCGCCCCTCGTGTACGCCGGACCGGTTGTGTGCGGCGCGATGAGTTGTATGCTTGAATTAGCGCACCAAGACACCCTGATCCGGCATTGGACAGCGCTAAAGCACCGGGCGCGAATGCTGCTGCTGCGTAGAATCCAACCATAGCCAGAACGATGATAGGGGTCAGGCCGGAGTAAAACAACATATCCATAGTGTGTGCCCAGAAAACCTTCCACACTCCATGCTCTGCCGCTCGCTCCAAAATCTGCCCAAGACTGCCACCACCGCTGCCCCCTGCGCCTGTAATAGCTGCGCGTTCGATGGCCCCTGTCCCTGACCCCGACCCTGTAGTAGTGGCCTGATCGATGTTCGGGCTCATTCAGAGCCACTCGCTTTATAAAGATCAGGGTGTGCCGCCCGATTATCGGCGGACATTTTCAATATGAGATTGGCGAGTGCCAGCGCATCGGTCGTTGTCAGCACGATTCCAGTGTGGGCGACTTCGTCCTGCGTAACTCGCTGGTCGGCGAATGTTATGCGTGTGAACGTCGGGTTCAGGGTCACGTAAAACCGGTTCGAAAAAATTGATGGAACAAACTCCGTCGTGACACTCATTTTGGCAATCTCCCTTCACCCCGCACCGTGCAGGATGTTGGCGGCGCTCGTGTTGAAAGTCACGTCACCGCAGCGGTCGCCGCCACAGCGAGCCCAGACTGGCTTTCCGGGCCCGAAAAATCTCTCTTTTTGGGCGTGTCCCCGGCTCCGCTGCGCTCCGCCGGAGCCGCGTGCTACGCGCAACGGCGTCCGGAGCCGAGCGGCCGCATGATCATCCGGCAGCGCGGCCAGAAGTGGCGATGATCTTGCGCACCGTCACGTGCGACAGCTTCATGCCGCATGTCGCGATCCTGCTTGATGCGACCGCGCCAGCCAGCGCCTCCGCATCGTGCACCGCACCCGGCGTGGTGCCCGCGCGCACGACGCTCACCCGCAGCAAGCCCGGGCGTCGTTGGCCCGGAGTGGCACGTGGTCTTCACCCTTGTGAATTCTGCACCAAAGATACAGAAGGCGACGGCTTAGGGCCGACTTGAGAGCTTACAACGCTCTCGAATAAGGGCAGCGCGACCGTCACCTCGGCGAAGTGTAATGCCAAAAGGGCTTTTAGCCTGCTGGAGACAGCGGGGTCAGCAATCGCCTCGGTTAACTTGAGCGACTCATCAAGCTTCCTGTCAGTCCTCAATTTGTCAAAAAATTCCGTCATAAGTTGCCGAGCTTTGTTAGACTGCACGAAAAACAAGGCTGCAACTGCGTCGATCACGGTTCCGGAGATGAGGGTAAAGATCGGTTTGCCTGCGCTATCCAACCATCCGCTTCCTGCTGGTGTTCCTTGAAGGAAAATCCCCACAGCGAGAGCGATCACGGCAAAGCCGATGGAGGCGAAGGTCAGGCTAAACCAGAAGCTTATCCGAGATTGGGCTAAGCCTTGGGCGTGATATTCTCGTAGCAGGGCGTATTGTCGGAAACCCGCTTCAACGCCCACCGCTTCGAGGCGTGATCTTATTTCGGACGTTGCAGACCGGTCGAAGTCGACTATGAGAGAGCCGAATTTAACCTTCCCCCGCCCCATAGCGACAATGGCCGAGACGACCGCTATGGCGACAGCACCGACCGGGACTGCTGTCGTTAATGCATTTGTCCACGAAACGAGTGCCATATGAGCGCCCCACCTTCCCAATGCCGGAAGCTACCATAAGCGAGACAGAGAGTCGGCGGACGACGAGCGCGTTTGGGTCAGTGCATAACTCAGGACTTTGCGGTGCCGCAGCCGTTGAATGAATCCAATAGATTGGCGTGGGCGGAAGTCCGGTGCGAATTTACCGCCGATAAGTGGTATCGAACTAATTTCATGGTCCGGCTGCGGGCCAATGGGCGGGGCGCAGTAAATTGGCCGGAAGCTGTGTGCTGGCGTCTCCGGTTGCTTCGGCCAGTTGTTGTTCCAAGAGCTGTTCGGCCCTGCTGAGGTCGGCCCCGCTGAGGTCCGCCCCGCGGAGATCGGCCTCGCCGAGGTTGGCCCTGCTGAGGTCGGCCCCACTGAGGTCGGCCTCGCCGAGGTTGGCCCTGCTGAGGCTGGTCCCGCTGAGGTCCGTCTCGATGAGGTCGGCTTGGCCGAGATTGGCCTCACTGAGGTCGGCCCCACTGAGATTCGCCCCGTCGAGGTCGGCCACGTCGAGATTGACCCCACGGAGGTTGGCCCCGCTGAGGTTGGCCCCGCGGAGGTCGGCCCCGCTGAGGTTGGCCCCGCTGAGGTTGGCACTGCTGAGGTTAGACCAGCGGAGGTCGGCTTCGCGAAAATCGAGTCTCCATCCGTTATTGCTCTCGCGTTGCACGCCTTTCTTGTCGCGCCGGACGATAACCGCCAGCACGGCCGCAATATCCGTCCGTGGACTAGACCGGCTCTCTGTTGGTTCTGACTTCGCTACAATTTCCGATGATGCTTCCCAACGCGCCCGCTCGCGGACGAAGGCACACAGCGTCTCCATTACCGTCCAGTGGTCGTCTGGGCTCTCACGTGAAATGCGCTCGAGCGTGTAAATGCCGCCAAGGCGGACCTCGATCTTTTCATGTGCAAGCTGTTCTACGGCCTTGCTGTAGCTCTCGGTGATGCGGCGCTGACGGTCTGCATCGGTTTGAGCGAAATGACGCATCAGGGCGATCCAAGCAGCCACGGCCGCCACCGCAGCGGTCACGCCGCTGAAGATGAGCAGGAGAAGCACGCCGGCAGCGCCAGCTGAGATGAACGCTGCCTGTTGCCTCCTCGGCATCAACCATTGCTTGCCACGTTCGAATTGACGCACCGCCGCCATCCAAATCGGCGAGATGCGCTCCTTCATCGTTGTAAGAAGTGGCGGCGCCATTTACCTCCGATAAGCCGGCTTCCTGGCAGGTGTTACAGTCAGCGCGCCAGATGGTCTTCATCCGCCGGTCACGCAGGGTTCGATCGAAAGCCTTCTGGTAGGCATCGTCCAGGGCCGAGCGGTTGCTCGCACCAGAAGATCGACAACGCGATCCTGTTGGGCGCGGATTTACAGCATGAAATCGGGATTTTGGGCTTTGTCGCGTAAGCGTGCTAAAAGACGTTTACGCAGCAGGTCCGACCATGTAGTCTGAAATGCAGGATTACACGCTTACGGGACTGCTTTCCAATGGTCAAACAACCGCCTTCCCCGCGCCGGCGCACTGCAACCGCGGTCGCCGCCGCGGCCCACTGCTACGGCTACGCGCGGGTCAGCACCGTGCAGCAGGCGGACGAGGGCGAAAGCCTCGACGTGCAGCAGCGCCAGCTTGCCGGCTACGCCCAGATGCACGGCCTAGCGATCGACAAGGTGTTCGTCGAACGCGGCGTGTCGGGATCGAAGCCTCTGGGTGACCGGCCGCAGGGCTCAGCGCTGCTGGCGGTCCTGCAACCGGGCGACGTGGTGATCACACCGAAGCTCGATAGAATGTTCCGCAGTGCCCTCGATGCCCTCGATGTGCTCGGTCGGCTGAAGCAGGCCGGTGTCAGCCTGCACATGATCGACCTGGGCGGCGACACAACCGGCAACGGCGTCTCCAAGCTGGTGTTTACCATCCTGTCAGCCGTGGCCGAGGCAGAGCGCGACCGCACCCGCGAACGGATCACTGAGGTGAAGCGCGACCAACGCCAGCGCGGGCGCTACCTGGGCGGCACGCCGCCATTCGGCTGGCGCGTCGGCGAGGCGGGCGAGCTGATGCCTGTGCCCGAACAGCAGGCGGCGATCCGGCGGATGCGCAAGCTGAAGGACCAGGGCTTCGCCTTGCGAACGATCGCGGACACGATGACAGCCTCGGGGGTTCAGATCAGCCACGTCGGGGTCAAGAAGGCGCTCGCCGCCGGCGATCGGGCATCCGCCTGAAAGTCAATGCCAAAGCCGCACAAGCAGAGCGATGGGATGACTGCAACGATGAACCCATACGCTAGAAGACCAGTGGCCAGTACCCAAGCGATCGAGCCGACGATCCATCGCCGCTGGCGAAGAGTGCTCTCGTGCACGCACCAGCCTGCTGTCCTGGCCGTCTAACGCATCCGGTTAGGTCACTCGGAAATCATGAACCCGGGAGCCGTTGGCGCAGCTCATTGCCCATCTCGGCGATCAGTTCTCTTCCGCGATCCAGCGCGCCGGCCATCCAGAAGAAGCCGTGGACCATGTCGTCGTAGTGCAACTCCCTGACGGCCACGCCAGCCTCTCGCAGCCGCCCGGCATAAGCGCGCCCCTCATCGCGCAACGGGTCGAATTGCGCCGTCACCACCATCGCAGGCGGCAATCCGGCGAGGTCGGGCGCATGGAGCGGCGAAGCGTAGGGGTGCCGACCGGCTTCGGGCGAGGCGAGATAATGATCCCAGAACCACTCCATGGCTGCCCGGGTCAGCAGGTAGCCCTCAGCATTCTGCGTGTAGGATTCCAACTCCGTGCCGCGCGCTGGCGCCGTAACTGGATAGATCAATAGCTGAAAAGCGAGCTTCGGCCCTCGACGATCCCGCGCCATCAGTGCCACCACGGCCGCGAGATTTCCGCCGGCGCTGTCACCCGCGACCGCCACTGCGTTGGCATCGGAACCGATCTCGGTGGCATGCTCGGCCAGCCAGTTTGTGGCCGCGTAGCAGTCCTCGGCCGGAGCGGGAAATTTGGATTCCGGGCTTAGCCGGTAGTTGACCGACGCCACGACGCATCGTGAGACATTGGCCAGCGCACGGCAGGGTCTGTCGACGATTTCCACATCGCCGAAGACCCATCCGCCGCCATGGAAGTAGACGACCAAAGGCCGAGTTTCGCCGGGTGTCGGATGATACACCCGCACCGGCAGCATGCCGGCCGGTCCAGGAACAAGGATGTCGCGCACCTCGCCGACTGCTTCGGGCTCACCCTGAAGATCGCGGAAGCCGAGCGCGACAAGGCGGGCCTGCGTCGGGCTCATCTTTTCGAACGGCGGCAGATTCTGCTCTCTGAATGCATCGAGGAGCGCCTGGGCCTGGGGATGCAGTGTCATCGTCGCTGTTCTCAATCAGTGGGGCGTTGGATAACGGGGCGGACAGTTCAATGATTCCGGGTCGCATGCAATTTGACCCCTTCTTGGAAGGCTTCCGGTGGTTTTGCTGGGGGTGGCACCTTCGCGGCGGGCAACGCCAATCTCCGGTTCAGGTGCACAGCCTAGCTTGCCGTCGTCACTCGCCCCGCCACGTGGCCCTGAGCCGTGCCAGCAGCCCCCTGCCCCGCCGCTCGGCTTCCACCTGCCGCAGGTCCGCTTCGGCTTTGGCCGCCTCTTGGGCCTCGGCGCGGGCCTGCTTGAGTTGCGCGGTTAGCTCGGCCGTCTCGACGGTCAGTTCGTTCCCCTCTGCCTCTGCTGCCGCAAGCCGCCGCTGGAGGTCATCGAGGCGGTCGCGCAGCTCGTCCGCCCTCGCTCGCTCCGCGTCCCTGCCCTGCTCCGCGCGATCCGCACGCGCCCCTTCGCGGTCGATCTGCTCCCGCAGGGCTGCCCGCTCGTGCTCCTGCTGCTCCCTCAAGGCGGAAATCGCCGCTTCTAGCAGTATGGTCGGCCGCGCGCTGTCCGAGGTATCGTCCGGCTGATTGTCCCGCGTACTGTCCCCCTCCTGATCCACCGTGTCCCGCGCCCATGTCAGCGGGACGAGCGCGATCACATTCCCCCGGTTGTCCCGCTGACGGCGCCATCCACGTCGACGCACCAGCTTGATCGCCGACGCCTTGCTAATCCCCCGGCCTTCCGCCAGTTCGGCGAACGTCATCCAGCGTGCGCTCTCTCCTCTGTCCGCCGTACTGTCAGGCGGCCTGTCCTGCGTATCCATTGCGGCCGTGTCCTCTGTTGAGTGCGGCCGGCCTACAGGACTGAACCGCGCCGCATGAAGCGCTTTGTCTCCGGGACTGTCCGGCCGACACGGTCACTGCGGTAGAATGCTTAGGCGGCGAGGCGTAAGATGCCGGCTGGCATTTGGTTTCCTCGGCTCCGGCTGGCTGCCGCCCGAATCCTTCAGGTGTGTTATGGCTGACCTGCCGCACCAGATCGGGCCGTGCCAGCTAGTCGAACTCGGCGCCCTGGTGGCGATCCGCTGTCCGTCCGATCTCGACGGCGAGCTGCGTAGGGCAGGGGCGACGTGGGAGCCTGGGAGCCGGCGTTGGCTACTGTCGCCTGCCCGTGCGGCCAAGTTGGTGCCGAGGCTCCGCCGCCGCACCGATCCGCTGTTCAGGCGTGCAGGTCTCAATCTGGATCACGAGTAGAACCATATTCGCGGTCTGGCCGCTGCCCCTGGAACCTCGGCGGCCAGGGTTGGCCGGCGTGGCCGTCCCCCAAACCTGCCACGCCGACCGGCTACCTGACGGGCAGGGCAGGGCGGTGCGCCACTTCAAGCCATGTTGGCCACTTCGCCAGGGTCTGGCGAAACGCTCCGACGCCGAGGCAGTGTCGCGTAGCCCCGCAGGAGCGCCCATGTCCGCACCGCCTTATCAGTTGGCTCTGCTATCGGAATTTGGCCCAGTAGTGCTGATGGATTTTGGCCCACCCCCGGTCCCTCAACCTACGGTCGCCCGAGTGTATCGGGAGGCCAGGTGTGGACTGGAGAGCCAAAGTG
>Ga0070717_10004013_pt1 | contig 10598 bp, 3 predicted proteins | sample LARL113metaG_FD_71366 | JGI IMG/M metagenome (GOLD analysis project Ga0070717, IMG submission 71366) | Corn, switchgrass and miscanthus rhizosphere microbial communities from Kellogg Biological Station, Michigan, USA - LAR L11-3 metaG | ecosystem: Host-associated > Plants > Roots > Rhizosphere ... | reverse complement strand
GGGACCCAGGCGATCTGCCGCCGCCAGTCCTCCAGGTCCGTCGCGGCCAGCGGCTGGCCGGCGGCCGTGACGCGGCCCGAGTCCGGTTCCAGCAGGCCCAGGAGCAGGCCGGCCAGCGTCGTCTTGCCGGCGCCGCTCGGCCCCACCAGCGCCACCCGCTCGCCCGGCCGCAGCTCCAGGCTGGCGCCGCGCAGCACCGGCCCCCGGTCCGGATGCGCGAACTCGACCGACTCCAGCCGGACGGTGGCGCGGTGCAGGTCGGGGGCCGGCAGCCGGCCACCGCGGTCGCGGACCGGCGTGTCGAGCAGCGCGAAGACGCGCTCGGCGGGCGCCAGCGCCTCCAGGCTGGCGTGGAACTGGGCGCCCAGGCGGCGCAGCGGCACGTAGAGCTCGGGCGTCAGCACCAGCACCGCCAGCCCGGTCTCCAGGCCGAAGGTACCGGCGACCAGGCGGAGGCCGATCCCGACCGCGACCAGCGCCGTGCCGATCGTGGCCGCCAGCTCCAGCACCAGCGAGGACAGGAACGCCACGCGCAGCGTGGCCATCGTCTCGGCCCGGTAGCGAGCGCCCACGGAGGCGATCACCGCCTCCTGGGCGCGGCCCCGGCCGAAGGCGCGCAGCGTGGGCAGGCCCTGCACCACGTCCAGGAAGTGGCCGGAGAGGACGGACAGCACGCGCCAGCGGCGCTCGGCGGACTGCCGCGCGGCCAGGCCCACGAGCGCCATGAACACGGGTACCAGGGGCAGCGTCGCCGCCATCGTCGCGGCGGAGAGCGGGTCGCGCGGCGCGGTCCACGCCAGCACGAGCGCCGGCACGGCGACGGCCAGCACGAGCTGGGGAAGATACCCGGCGAAGTAACCGTCCAGCGCCTCGACGCCCGCGGTCAGCGCCGCCGAGACCTCGCCCGAGCCGCGACCGGCGTCTCCGAGCGCGAGGGCGCGCTCGGAAGCCGCCCGGCGGAGGCGAGTTCGGATGGTGGCGGCCGCCTCGTGGCCGGCCAGCCGGGCGCCGGAGACGGTAAGGCCGCGGCCGACCGCGGCGGCTGCGAGCAGGCCGATCCAGGGCGCCAGCTCGCCCAGCCCGGCGTGGCCCAGGAAGGCCCGGGCGACGACGTGCGCGAGCAGCGCCGCCTGTGCCACCAGCAGCGGCGCGCCGGCCAGCCCCGCGCCGACGGTGAGCGCCAGCGGCAGCCGGGCGGCCCGCGCCTCGCGCAGGAGCCGGCGCTCGACCGGTTTCACCCGGCGGCGGCCACCGGCGCCGGCTCCGCCTCCTCCCTGCCGATGCGCTGCCGGAACACCCAGTACGTCCACGCCTGATAGCCGAGGACGAGTGGCGTGAAGACGAGCGCCACGACCGTCATCACCCCGAGCGTGTAGGGGCTCGACGACGCGTTGCCGATCGTCAGGCTCCAGGCCGGGTTCAGGCTGGAGATCAGCACCCTCGGGTACAGGTTCAGGAAGATCGTCGCCACCACCAGCGCGATGCCGGCGCCGTTGAGCAGGAAGGCGCCGAGGTCCCACCGCTCGCGCCGCAGCCATCCGACCGCGTAGACCGCCGCCAGCGCCGTCAGCGGCACCGCGTCGGGCACGATGCCCCTATCGGACCGCAGCAGCGCGTTCACGTAGGACCACGTCAGGAAGACCAGGACCAGGGCGGCGGCGGCGTACCAGAGCGGTCGCGCCGCCTCCCAGGCGCGCTGCCGAAGGTCGCCCGTGGTCTTGAGCGCCAGGAAGAGCGCACCGTGCAGCGCGAACAGGCTGAGGGTGGTCAGGCCGCCCACGAGCGCGTATGGGCCGACCAGGTCGAGGAAGCCGCCGGCGTACTCGCGGTGGGCGTCGATGGGCACGCCCCAGATGAAGTCCGCGAACGCCACACCCCAGAGCAGAGCCGGCAGCGCGCTGCCGAAGACGATCGCGCGGTCCCACCACCGCCGCCAGTCCGGCGACTCGGACCGGTTCCGGAACTCGAACGCCACGGCCCGCAGGATGAGCGCGACCAGGATCAGGAACAGCGCCCAGTAGAAGCCGCTGAACAGCGTCGCGTACCACTCCGGGAACGCCGCGAAGGTCGCTCCACCGGCGACCAGCAGCCACACCTCGTTGCCGTCCCAGACCGGACCGATCGCGTGCAGCATCGCGCGCCGGTCGGCGTCGTCGCGGCCCAGGACCGGCAGCAGCATGCCGACCCCGAAGTCGAAGCCCTCCAGGAAGAAGTAGCCGATCCACAGCACGCCGATCAGGACGAACCACAGGGTGGGCAGGTTCCAGCTCATCTCTTCGACCTCAGTAGGACAGCGAGGGCAGGGGCTCGGCGTCGCCCTCCGGCAGCTCCTCCTGGAGCCCGGTCCGGGCCACGCGGAGCATCAGCCAGCCGTCGAGGACGGCGAGGACGCCGTAGAGCAGGGTGAAGCCGGCCAGCGTGGCGACCACCATGAGCGCCCCGACGGACGGCGAGACGCCGGCCGCGGTGCGCAGCAGTCCGTACACCACCCACGGCTGCCGGCCCATCTCGGTGAAGATCCAGCCGAGCGAGCTGGCCAGGAACGGCAGCGCCACGGCGGGAATCGCCAGCCGGTTGAACCACCGGCTGCCGGCCAGCCGTCCCAACCGGGCCAGCACCAGGCCCCACACCGCGAGCGCGGCGAGCAGGAACCCGGCCAGCACCATCAACCGGAACGACCAGTACGTGACGGGGATGACGGGCGTGTAGCTGCCCGGGCCGTAGGCCGCGGTCTCCTCCGCCTGGACATCGTCGATGCCCTTGACCTCGCCGTCCCACGTGTTGGTGGCCAGCACGCTCAGGGCGTGCGGGACGGTCACGTCCAGGAGCAGGCGGCTGCCATCGGGCGTGCCGATCGCGAACAGTGAGAAGGGGGCGTCCTTCTGCGTCTGGTACAGGGCCTCGGCCGCCGCCATCTTCATCGGCTGCTGCTGCGTCATCACCTGGGCCTGGGCGTGGCCGCTCAGAACCACGCCCAGCGACCCGACCAGGGCGAAGACCAGGCCGATCGTGGAGGCGCGGCGGAAGAGCTCCGTCTCCCGGCCCCGCAGCAGGTACCAGGCGCTCACGGCCATCACGAACAGGGCGCCTGTCAGCAGGCTGGCCAGGGCGGTGTGCGGATAGGTCACGAGCAGCGTGGGGTTGCCGAGGAGGGCGAGGAAATCGGTCATCTCGGCCCGCCCGGTCGCGAGGTTCACGTGGTAGCCGACCGGGTGCTGCATCCAGGAGTTGGCGGCCAGGATGAAGATGGCCGACAGGTTGGTACCCAGCGCCACCAGCCAGATCGTGGCCAGGTGGAGCTTCTCGGGCAGCCGGCCCCAGCCGAAGATCCAGAGGCCGAGGAACGTGGACTCCATGAAGAACGCCAGCAGCCCTTCGATCGCCAGCGGGGCGCCGAACACATCGCCCACGTACCGGGAGTAGGACGACCAGTTCATGCCGAACTGGAACTCCTGCACGATGCCGGTGGCGACGCCCATCGCGAAGTTGACCAGGAAGAGCTTCCCGAACAGCCGCGTCATGCGCAGGTAGTCGCGCTCGCGGGTGCGCACCCAGAGCGTCTGCATCACCGCCACCAGGAACGCGAGGCCGATGGTCAGCGGGACGAAGAGGAAGTGGTAGACGGTCGTGATCCCGAACTGCCAGCGGGCGAATGTCAGAGCGTCCATTCCCGTATGCAATCAGAGCCGGCGGCGACGGACCCGGGTCCGAATTCCCGCCCGCGGGGGGCCGGACGGCCCTGGCCGACGCCACCGCCCGAGCCGGAGTCGGGCAGCCTGACGCCTGGCCTCAGCAGCTTCGGCCACGCCAGCCAGGTCGTGCTCGGCGCACCGGCGGCGCCGGGGCAACGGTCGATGGTCCCCGCCCCGGCAGGGCCTCCGGTCCGAACGGTCCGGGTGCGGGGAGGCCGGGCGGCCCTACTGGGATCACGAGCCAGGACGCAGCATCGGCGAAGAGGCTCATATGGCAACGAGCGGGACCACCCTTTCGACCGGACTGGACGCCGAGACCCTGGAGATGGTGCTGGCGTCGCTGCGAGAGTTCGCGCGGGCCAGGCTCGGCGACGCCGTGCTGCTGGACCTCGACGCGCGGGACGAGATGCCGCTCGGCGTCGTGCGCGAGATGTGCGGCGGCGAGCTGGGCATCCAGCTGCTGTTCGTCCCCGAGGAGTACGGCGGCCTGGGCGGCGGCGCGTTCGACATCTATCGCGTGTGCGAGGAGATGGCGCGCATCGACCTGGGCGTCGCCACGGGCGTGCTGGCGACGTTCCTGGGCAGCGACCCGATCCGGGTCGGGGGCACGCCGGAGCAGCGGCGCCGCTGGCTGACGGCGATTGGCGAGCGGGGCCTGCTCATGGCCTACGCGGCCACCGAGCCCGAGGCCGGCAGCGACCTGGCCGCGCTGCGCACCACCGCACGGCCGGTCGTCGAGGACGGCCGTGCCGTCGCGTACCTCCTCGACGGCCGCAAGCAGTGGATCAGCAACGGCGGCGTCGCCGACCTCTACACCGTGCTCGCGAACGCGCCGGGCGGACCGAGCTGGTTCGTCGTCGACCGCGACACGCCCGGGCTGAGCGCCGGCAAGCCGGAGGACAAGCACGGCATCCGGGCCAGCAACACCGCCGCCGTGTACCTGGACGGCGTCCGGGTCGAGGCGGACCGCCTGGTCGGCGGCGTCGAGGGCCAGGGCCTCCTCCAGGCCCAGGCCGTCTTCGGCTACACGCGGCTGATGGTCGCCGCGTTCGGCCTGGGCGCCGGCTGGGCGGCGCTGGACCGGGCGATCCCCTACTCGGCCGGCAGGGTGGTGGCCGGCGGCCCGCTGTCGGAGAAGCAGGGCTACACGCACAAGCTGGTCGTGCCCCACGCCGTCCGGCTGGAGGCCGCGCGCGCCTATGTCGAGGAGACCGCGGCCCGGCTGGATGCCTCGGAGGGCGGCCTCAACACGGAGGGCGCGATCGCCAAGTACCTGTCCACGGAGGCGGGCTGCGCCGCCGCCGACGCGGCCATCCAGGCCCACGGCGGCTATGGCTACACGCGCGAGTACCTGGTCGAGAAGATCCGCCGCGACGTGCGCATCACGACGATCTACGAGGGCACCTCCGAGATCATGGAGATGACCATCGCCAGGGACCGCTGGCAGGCGCACCTGAAGACGCGCGGCGACCACTATCACGAGCAGGCCCGGTCCCTGGAGGAGCAGGCCGCGGGCAGCCCCGACACGGGAGCCGCCGCAGCGGCGCTCGCGCTGCACGCCCTGGCGGAGGTGCTGGAGCGGGCTCGAACCGGACGACTGACGCGCAGCCAGCACGTCCTGCTGCGCCTGGGCGAGCTGATCGCGGAGGCCGAGGGCGCCGCCAGCCTGGCCCGCCGAGCCGCGAGCGCGGCCGCCGGCACCCTGCCGGCCAGGGCTTCGACGCGGTTCGACGCGCCGGCGCTCGCCGCCATGGCCCGGGTGCGCGCCCGGGACGCGGCGATGCGCGTCGCGGCGGAGGGCATCCGCCTCGTGGCCGGCGCGACCGAACAGCTCGATGCCGGCGGACTGGCCGCCGCCCTGCGGCTGCCGGCCATCCACGCGGCCCAGGCGGGCCTGGCCGCGGACATGGACCTCGTCGCCGACGTGATCTACGGGCGCGCCTAGGCCCGATGGGAGTGGACCGATGCAGGAGCAGCCGAGGATCGCCATCGCCGTGGTCGGCGTCAGCGCGATCCTTCCCGACGCGCCGAACGCCGAAGCCTTCTGGGCGAACCTGATCGCCGGGCGGTACAGCATCACGGACGTGGACCCCCGGCGCTGGGATCCCGCGCTGTACTACGACGCCGACCCGCGGGCGCCGGACAGGACCTACTCGAAGATCGGCGGCTGGGTGCGCGAGTGGGCCTGGGACCCGATGGCGTGGCACCTCCCGGTTCCGCCCCGTGTCGCCGACGCGATGGACGAGGTCCAGAAGTGGGCCATCAGCGGCACCCGGGCGGCGCTGCTGGACTACGGCTGGCCGGCGCGCGCGCTGGACCCCGAGCGCACGGGCGTGATCCTCGGCAACGCCCTGGCCGGCGAGAAGCACTACGTCACGGCGATGCGGGTCTCGTTCCCCGAGTTCGCCCGCGACCTCCAGGCGGCGCCCACCTTCGCCGGCCTGCCGGCGGCGGCCCGCGACGCGATCGTGCGCGAGGCACACGAGTCGGCGGACGGGCGGCTCCCGGTCATCACCGAGGACACGATGCCCGGCGAGCTGTCCAACGTGATCGCCGGCCGCGTCGCGAACGTCTTCGACCTGCACGGCCCGAACTACGTCTGCGACGCGGCCTGCGCCTCGGCCCTGGCGGCCATCAACGCGTCGGTGGACGAGTTGGTGGACGGCCACTGCGACGCGGTCCTGACAGGCGGCCTGGACCGCACCATGAACGCTGCGGCGTTCGTCAAGTTCTGCAAGATCGGGGCGCTGTCCGCGACCGGCACGCGGCCGTACGCGGCCGGCGCCGACGGCTTCGTGATGGGCGAGGGCGCCGCGTTCTTCCTGCTCAAGCGGCTGGAGGACGCGGAGCGCGACGGTGACCGCGTCTACGCGGTCATCCGCGGACTGGGCGGCTCCAGCGACGGCCGGGGCAAGGGCATCACCGCGCCCAATCCCGCCGGCCAGCGGCTGGCGGTGGAGCGGGCCTGGCGGACGGCCGGCCTCTCTCCCGCCAGCGCCGCCCTGATCGAGGGTCACGGGACGTCCACGAGGGTGGGCGACGTGGTCGAGGTGCGGGCGCTGAGCGAGGTGCTGAGCGGCGCCGGCGCCCGGCCGGGGTCGATAGCGCTGGGGTCGGTGAAGTCCAACATCGGCCATCTGAAGGCGGCCTCAGGTGCGGCCGGCGTCCTCAAGACGGTGCTCGCGCTGGACCGCAGGGTCGTGCCGCCGAGCCTCAACTTCGAGCGGCCCAACCCGGACATCGACTTCGCCCAATCACCGCTCCGCGTGGTGACCGAACCGCGCGAGTGGGAGGCGCCGTCCGGCGCCGTCCGGCGGGCCGGCGTCAGCGCCTTCGGCTTCGGGGGCACCAACTTCCACGCGGTGATCGAGGAGTACGTGCCGGGCCGGCTGGACGGCTCGCGGCGCACGTTCGCCGTCGGCGCGCCGGAGCCGGCCGCGGTCGAGGGCGCGCCGGTGCCCAAGGACCCCCTGCGCGGGGCGGCGGTGCTGGGCGCCGCCACCCGGGTGGAGCTGACCCGCCGCGTGGAGGCGCTGGCCGCCGAGGCCCGCGCCGGCCGGGCGCCGGCCCCTCGCCAGCCGGCCGGGGCCGACCTGCGCGCCCCCGAGCGCGTCGCCATCGACTACGGGGACGCCCGGGAGCTGGCGGCCCGCGCCGAGCTGGCGCTGAAGGCTCTGGCGTCCGAGCCGGGGCCCGAGGCGGAGGCGGCGTGGCGGGCTCTGCGGTCGCGCGGCGTGTTCCGCGGCCGCGGGCCGGCACCGAAGGTCGCGTTCCTCTACACCGGCCAGGGCTCGCAGTACGCGAACATGCTGGGCCGGCTGCGCGCCGCGGAGCCCGTCGTGCGGGAGACCTTCGAGGAGGCGGACCGGGTGATGACGCCGCTGCTCGGCCGGCCGCTCAGCGAGCTGGTCTTCGTGGACGGAGCCGACGCCGACGCCATGGCGCGGGCGGAGGCCACCCTCCGCGAGACCGAGGTGACGCAGCCGGCCGTGATGGCCGCCGACCTGGCGCTCACCCGCCTCCTGGCCGCGTACGGCGTCCGGCCGGACATGGTGATGGGGCACAGCCTGGGCGAGTACGGGGCGCTGATGGCCGCCGGGAGCTTGACGTTCGCGCACACGCTCGAGGCGGTCAGCGCGCGCGGCCAGGAGATGAGCCACCTCAGCGTCGAGGACCGGGGCCTCATGGCGGCGGTGTTCGCGCCGATCGAGGAGATCCGGCAGGCGGCCGAGGCGTGCGGCCCCGGCGTGGTCGTCGCCAACGTCAACAGCACGAGCCAGGCCGTGGTCGGAGGCTCCACGACGGCGGTGCGGCGGGCCATCGAGCTGCTGTCGGCCGCCGGCCGCCAGGTCGTGCCGCTGCCGGTCAGCCACGCCTTCCACACATCGATCGTGGCCCCGGCCAGCGAGCCGCTCCGGCGCGCGCTCGTCCGCCTCGGCCTGCGGCCGCCCGCGCTGCCGGTCGTCTCCAACGTGACCGGCGAGCTCTACCCGACGGGGCCGGACGCGCTCCCCGAGGTGCTGGACCTCCTGGGCCGGCAGGTCGCGGAGCCGGTCCAGTTCCTGAAGGGCCTTCGGACGCTGTACGAGGCCGGCGCGCGCGTCTTCGTGGAGGTCGGCCCCAAGCGGGCGCTCCAGGGCTTCGCCGAGGACGTGCTGGGCGGCCGGCCCGACGTGCTGACCCTCTTCACCAACCACCCCAAGAACGGCGACCTGGAGTCCTTCAACCAGGCGCTGTGCGGCCTGTACGCCTCGGGTCTGGGCGCCGGACGAGCGGCCGCCGCACCGGAGCCGCCGGCTGCGGCTCCCGCGCCGGTCGCGGCCCCGACGCCCTCTCCGGCCTCCTACGCCGAGCTGGGCCGGCTGTTCGCCGAGTTCGTCGCCCGCCACGCGGCGGAGGTGCCCGGCGGCGCACCGTCCGAGCCGGTCGTGATCACCGGCGCCGCACTCGGTCTGCCGGGCGGGAGGCGTGTGTTCGACGACGCCAACGTGGCCCGAATCCTGGGCGGCGAGCAGCTGATCGACGCTGTCCCGGTTCGGTTCCGCAAGGAGATGCTGGACCACCACATCACCCGCCTGGTCAAGACCGACGGGCACGACCCCACCTTCGAGGTGATCGACGACCCAGAGCACGTGGTCCGCCTCGCGGGCCGCGCGGGCGCGCTCGACCTGGCCGCGGAGTTCGGCGTCCCCGCCGAGCGGGTGGAGGCGCTGGACCGCACGACGCGGCTGGCGATCGGGGCCGGCATCGACGCGCTGCGGGACGCCGGCATCCCCCTGGTCATGCACTACCGGACCACGAGCGTGGGCTCCCGGCTGCCGGAGCGCTGGGCGCTGCCCGACGCGATGCGGGACGACACCGGCGTCGTCTTCGCCTCCGCGTTCCCGGGCCTCGACGCGATGGCGGACGAGCTGGACCGCTTCCACCGCGACCGCGGGCGGCGCGACCAGCTGGCCGCGCTCGAGCAGCTGCGCGAGCGGGCGCTGTCCCGCCCGGGCGGCGACGTGGCGGAGCTGGAGCGGCGCATCCACGAGCTGCGGACGGCCATCGAGCGCGAGCCGTACGAGTTCGACCGGCGCTTCCTGTTCCGCACCCTCTCGATGGGCCACTCGCAGTTCGCCGAGCTGGTCGGCGCGCGCGGTCCGAACACGCAGGTCAACGCCGCGTGCGCGAGCACGACGCAGGCGCTCGCCGTGGCCGAGGACTGGATCCGTGCCGGCCGCTGCCGGCGGGTGATCGTGATCGCGGGCGACGACGTGACGTCCGACGCGCTGCTCGGCTGGATGGCGAGCGGCTTTCTCGCGTCCGGAGCGGCCGCGACCGACGACGCGGTCGAGCACGCGGCGCTCCCGTTCGACCGCCGGCGCCACGGGATGCTGCTGGGGATGGGGGCCGCCGCGCTGGTGGTCGAGGCGGCAGCCGCCGCCCGCGAGCGGGGCATCCGGCCGATCTGCGAGGTGCTGGGCGTCGTGACGGCCAACAGCGCGTTCCACGGCACCCGGCTCGACGTCCGGCACATCTCGCGGCTGATGGAGGACCTGGTAGCCGGGGCGGAGCGCCGGCACGGCATCGACCGGACCGCGATCGCGCCGGAGCTGGTGTTCGTCTCCCACGAGACGTACACGCCCGCCCGGGGCGGCAGCGCGGCGGCCGAGGTGGAGGCGCTGCGCGGAGTCTTCGGGCAGGCCGCCGACCGGATCGTCGTGGCCAACACCAAGGGCTTCACCGGCCACGCGATGGGCGTCGGCATCGAGGACGTCGTCGCGGTGAAGGCGCTGGAGACGGGGATCGTCCCGCCGGTGCCGAACTTCCACGAGGTGGACCCGGAGCTCGGCGCGCTCAACCTGTCCAGGGGCGGCGCGTACCCGGTGCGGTACGCGCTGCGCCTGGCGGCCGGCTTCGGCTCGCAGATCAGCCTGACGCTGCTCCGCTGGGTGCCGGCGCCGGACGGGTCGCGTCCACCGGTGGACCAGCTCGGCCACGAGGGCCGGGTCGCGGACCGGCCGGCGTGGCGGCGGTGGCTGGCGGACGCCGCCGGCGCGGCTGAGGCGGACCTGGAGGTGGTGTGCCGGACGCTGCGGGTCGCCACGGCCATGCCGGCGCGGCCGGCGCCGTCCGGGCCCGAGCCGGTCCCGCCCGAGCCCGAGCCCGTGCCCGCTCCCGAGCCCGAGCCCGTGCCCGCTCCCGAGCCCGTGCCCACCGCGGCGCAGCCGGCGCCGGTCGCGGACGGGGTGGAGCAGGCGGTGCTGGGCCTGGTGGCGGAGAAGACGGGCTACCCCGAGGACATGCTGGACCTGGACCTCGACCTGGAGGCGGACCTGGGCGTGGACACCGTCAAGCAGGCCGAGCTGTTCGCCACGGTGCGGGAGCGCTATGGCATCCCGCGCGACGACAAGCTCCAGCTCC
>Ga0070717_10004012_pt1 | contig 10600 bp, 10 predicted proteins | sample LARL113metaG_FD_71366 | JGI IMG/M metagenome (GOLD analysis project Ga0070717, IMG submission 71366) | Corn, switchgrass and miscanthus rhizosphere microbial communities from Kellogg Biological Station, Michigan, USA - LAR L11-3 metaG | ecosystem: Host-associated > Plants > Roots > Rhizosphere ... | reverse complement strand
GTGCTCTCCGTGTCAGCGGCGCGAAAGAGACCAGCAGAAGCACGCCGAAGAGCAGAAGCAGGTTCAGGTTGACCGAGATCACCACGAATCCGGCGGCGGCCAGTACCGGGCTCCACCAGGGCAGTCGGCGCGGGGGGAGAACGGCGAGCAGGATGCTCAGCGTCAGCAGGCCGACGATCAAGCACACCGGCCCCAGCGTGTCGAACGCCGACGTCAGCTCCCTGGGCAGGCCGCCCGGGAAGGTGGCGTAGTACGGGTACAGGCGATCCATCGCAGGGCGATCGTTGGCCTGCAGGCCGACGAGCACGTCGATCACAACGCCACGGATGAACGCGAGCAGCCCCACCGCGCCGACCATGACGGCCCCCGCGCCGATCGCGGCGGCCGCCCCGCGTCTGGGCAGCGCGGCGCGCATCACGAGCAGCACTCCGAACAGGAGCAGCAGCGCCACCAGGAACAGCAGGTGTCCGGTGGTCCAGGCTGATCCCGGGCCGTAGATGCCGTCCAGGCCGTCGATCAGGTGGGCGACGCCGTAGCCCAGCATGAGCAAGGGCGCGCCGATGCAGGCGATTCGTGTCACGGTGAAGGCCTCCGTCATTGCGTGATAGGCCCCGACCATGCGGGTCGGCCAGCCCGGAGGGCATCGCCGATGCGAGGGATTTTCCTGGCCGGCTCACTCCTGCGACCGAGCCGCCGGCGATCCGGCCGCGTTGTCCGGCGCTGCGTGCGGATCAGTCGGCTTCCGGCGTGATCAGGCCCGTCTCGTAGGCAGCGATGACCGCCTGCACCCGGTCGCGCAGGCCCAGCTTCGTGAGCACGTTGCTCACATGCGTCTTGACCGTGTGCTCGCTGACTCCCAGCGCCGCGGCGAGCTCGGCGTTGGACAGGCCGCGCCCGAGCAGTCGCAGCGTGTCCCGCTCGCGACCGGTCAGCATGGCCAGCCGCTGTCCCGCGCGGTCCCCCTGGCGCGGCCGGTGCCGGATCAGGTCGGTGATCAGCCGCCTGGTGACGGTGGGGGCCAGGAGGGACTCGCCGGCCGCCACCACCCGTACCGCGTGCACGAGATCGTCGCGGCGCACGGTCTTGAGCAGGAACCCGCTGGCCCCGGCGTAGAGGGCGTCGTAGACGTAGTCGTCGCGGTCGTAGGTGGTCAGCATGATGACCCGACATCCGCTCTGGGCGCAGATCAGTCGAGCGGCCTCGATGCCGTCCATCCCGGGCATCCGGACGTCGAGCAGGGCAACCTCGGGTCGGTACCGATGGACCGCCTCGACCGCCCCCGCGCCGTCCGCCGCCTCGGCCACCACGGCGATGTCGGGCTGGGCGTCGAGTATCATCGCGAGCCCGCCGCGCACCAGCTCCTGGTCGTCGGCGAGCACCACCTGGATACCGGTGCTCACCTGTCCATCTGCGCCCGCTGTCGGTCCGGGCCGGCGGCCTCAGCGGGCAGCCGGGCCCAGACCCGGAATCCGTCCTGGGTCGCGCCGGCCCCGGCCGACCCGCCGCACGCCTCGGCCCGCCGCCGGATGCCGTCCAGCCCGTGCCCGCCGACCTCCGCCGAGATACCTGCCCCAGGTCCGGCCCCGTCGTCGGTCACGGTGATACGCAACTCGTCGGCCCAGTCGAGGTGTACGTCGACCGAGCGGGCCCGCGCATGGCGCAGCGCGTTGGTCAGCGCCTCCTGCACGATGCGGTACGCCGCGACGTCGGCATCCGCGGCCAGCGGCCGAGGGCGTCCGTCGATCCGCAGCTCGGCGCGCAGTCCGGCGCGGAGCGTCTCGGCCACCAGCGACGGGACCGCCGCCACGGTGGGTGGTGGTGCCCGGTGCGCGGCGCTCGCCGACTCCTGCCCGCCGTTCAGGATCCCGAGCGTATCCGACAGCTGGATCATCGCCGTCCGTCCGGCCTCGGCGATGATGTCGAAGCTGTGCACGGCACGGTCCGGGTCCATGGCGAGCGCCGCGGGCCCTGCCTCAGCCTGGACGACCATCAGGCAGACCGCGTGGGCGAGGATGTCGTGCATGTCGCGAGCGATGCGGTTGCGTTCCTCCGACGCCGCGCGCGCGGCGTCGGCCTCCCGCCCGCGCTCCAGCTCGACGGCCCGATCGGCGAGCGCCGCCAGCCGGGCCCGGTTGGTCCGTGCGAGACTGCCGAGCAGGTAGGCGGTCAGCGGGAGCAGCAGGGTGAACATGAGCTCCGCGGCGGTGTTGTGCGTGATCAACAGCGCCGCCGGCGGGAAGGTCACCAGGATCACCCACAGAAAGAACCGTCGCTGCCAGCGATCACCCAGGTCGGCGATGGTGTAGACGGCGACCAGCCCGCCGTACTGCAGCATCTGCCCGGGCCGGTCGTAGATCGATACCAGCGCGGCGAAGACGAAGACGGCGGCGGTGACCGCGAACGGCCATCGCCGCCGCCAGATCAGCGGCACCACCGTGCCGGCGTTGAGCACGGCGCCCGTGACCGTCACCTGCTCGGGCGGGTCGGTCAAGAACGGCACCACCACCGGTATCGCGACGGCAACCGCCACGGCGACGTCCACGACGTACGGGCTGGTCGCGCGCAGCCGCGCGGGGGCAGCCCTCACCCACTGCAAGGACGACAGGGACATGGAGGCAGTCTAAGCAGTGCCCATGTCCGCTTCGCCGCGTCATCATGAACGCCGTGACCGACGTGTTCGTGCAGAGCCTGGCGAAGAACTTCGAACAGGCGATGGGGACGCTCGAGCAGGCGCTGATCGACTGCCCCGACGATCTCTGGGAGACGGACTTGTGGCCCGAGGAGCAGCCGACCGGTCCAGGCCCGCACGGGGGATTGGTCGGATCGTCGCCATGGTTCCTTGCGTACCACGCGCTGAGTGTGCTCGACTATGACCTCACCGGCGACTTCGAGCCGTACGCGCCCCCGCAGCCCTTTGACGACAACACGTGGTCCTTTCCCAACCGCATGTTCACCAAGTCCGAGCTGCTGGGCTGGATCGACTGCTGCCGCGCCCGGGTACGGCAGACCCTGGATGCCCTGACCGACGAGATGGCGCTCCGGCCGCTGCCTCACACGCACCGCTATGCCGGCACGCTGTTCGGAGTGATTGTTGGCAGTCTGCCGCTGCACACCCTCGAGCATGCCACGCAAATCCGCCAGTTCCTCACAGCCGCCGGCGTCACGCCGAAGCCCGGCGACGACCGCCGGCCCGCGCTTGACTCCTGAACAGGTGCCTCACATTGGCGCCGGCAGCGCCTTCCGGTCCAGCTTGCCGTTCGCCGTCAGCGGCATCGCATCCAGCGGCACCACAGCCGCCGGCACCATGTAGGACGGCAGCTTCGCCGCCACGTGCTCCCGGACGGACTGTGCGAGGTCGTCGGGCGACTCGTCCGGGGTTCTCGGGACCACGTACGCAACCAGCCGCTTCTCGCCCCTTGCCTCGCCTACGGCCTGGACCACTGCTTCCCAGACTTCCGGGTGGCTGCCGATCGCGGCCTCGATCTCGCCCAGCTCGATTCTGTAGCCGTGGATCTTGACCTGGAAGTCCTGGCGGCCCAGGAACTCGATGTTGCCGTCCGGCAGGTACCTGCCCAGGTCTCCGCACCGGTACAGGCGCTGGCCCGTCTCGGGATGGGTGATGAACGCCGCCCGGGTCTTCTCCTCGTCCTGCCAGTACCCCATGGCCAGTCCCAGGCCGCTGATGTAGAGGTCGCCGGGGACCCACTCCGGGCGGGGTCTGAGCGCTCTGTCCAGCACCTCGAATCGCTGTTCGCCAGCGGCTTGCCATATGGGATGCTCGTCCACGAGGGATCGACCTCGGCGATCGTGTACGCGATCGACCAGATGGATCCCTCGGTCGCGCCGCCGAGCGCGATCAGCTCGAGGTCCCCCGGCGCCAGCTCTCGGAGCCGCGCGGGCAGCGACACGGGGATCCAGTCCCCGCTCAGCAGCGCCAGCCGCAGCGAGTCCGGCAGTCGCCGCCGCCGCCGCCTCACGTACTCCATGAGCATCTGCATCAGCGCCGGCACGCTGTTCCACGTCGTGACGCCGTGCCGGTCCATCAGGTCCGCCCAGTGCCACGGCGCCCGGCCGGTGCCTGGCTCCGGCATCACGACGGTGCCCCCGACCTGGAAGAGGCCGAAGAGGTCGTGGACGGACAGGTCGAAGCTCAGCGGGGTCAGCGCGACGACGCTGTCATCGGGGCCGTAGCCGTAGCGCCGGTTCATGTCGAGCACCGTGTTGACCGCTCCCAGGTGGCGGATCATCACGCCCTTCGGCAGTCCGGTGGACCCCGACGTGTAGATCACGTACGCGAGGTCGGCCGGCTGCTGCAGCGCGCCAGGTTCGGCGTCGGCCGCCCCGCGCAGCACCGTCTCCTCCACGACCAGCGGCCGGACGTCCGGTGGCCAGGGAAGCGTGTCCCGCAGTCCGGGCTGCGTCAGCGCGATCTCCACCTCCGCGTGGCGGAGCAGGTACTGGAACCGCTCGGCCGGCAGGTCCGGCTCGATCGGGACGTACGCCGCGCCCGCGTGGAGGACCCCCAGCACGGCCGCGGCCTGCTCCCACCCCTTGTCCATCGCCACCGCGACCAGGCGATGCGGCCGCGCGCCGAGGTGGCGCAGGGTCCGGGCGATTGACGACGCGGCGCCCTGCAGCTCTCCGTACGTGACGCTGCGATCGGCCGCGATCACCGCCGTCCGGTCGGGGTGTTCGCGCGCCGTCGCCCAGAACAGGTCGTGCAGGCGGAGGTCGGCGACCGGGCCGGCGGTCGCGTTGACCTCCTGGCGCCGCCGGCGCTGCGCCTCGGGCAGGTGCCCCCCCGCCGGCTCGCGCCACGCGCCCGCACCGCCCGCGAGACGTCGCACCAGGGCGACGTAGCAGGCGAACATGTCCTCCGGCACCCGCGATGGGAACAGCGAGCAGGCGGCCGACCACGCCAGCACCGTCTCGGCGTCGAGCTCCTCCACCATGCTGCTCAGCAGGACCCGCGGCCCCGCCCGAACCTGGATCTCACAGACCTCGTCAGGCAGCGCGAGCGCGGCCGCGTGAGAGCCGAACGTCCGGTCCGCCTCGACCTGGACCTCCAGCGTCGCGGCGCGCCCCTCGCGCCCGGCGACATGGAGAGTGAACGCAACCTCGCCGCTCCACGCGGCGACGACGTCGGCGAACGCAGAGACGAGCGCGGCCCGCACCGACACGCCTGCGTCCGACGCGAGGTCCCTCAGCCGCGACCACTGCTCGCGCGACAGCCTCGCCTCCAACCGCTCGGTCCGCAGGACCTCCGACTCCGCCGGTTCCCCGGTGACCGGCAGCTGCGGATCGGGCGACCGGCTCATGCCGCCTCGACCCCCTTGCGCGCCAGCGCGGCGCGGATGTCGCCGAGCGACCGGAGCGCGATCATCTCCGAGTTGGAGAACTGGACGTCGTATGTGCTCTCGATCTCCATCAGCAGGGTGATGTGCATGAGACTCGTCCACTTGAAGACGGTCTCGGGTGTCGACTCCTCGTCGAACCGGTCCACCGGCTCCTCGAACACGTCGGCGAAGACCTCTTCGAGCCGCATCGCAGTCACCTCGTCCTCAGAACTGGTAGTACAGGAACGGCGACGGGCCGCCCAGCGACGTCAGCGCGACGCCGCCCAGCGCGGCCATGGTCGCCGCCCAGCGCAGGCTGGGCCGCCAGTCGATCCGGGGCGGGCGCTCCGGCTCGACCGGGGAGGCCAGGCTGGGGAGCGCCACGGGGTAGCTGCCCAGGATCTGCTGCGAGTTGCGAGGGAAGAGGACGGCGATCGTCGCCAGGAGGACCAGCCAGACAACCGCCGGCACCACGGTGAAGGTGCCGAGGAGCGTCGCCGTGCCGTAGAACTGCGCCGCGGTCGTCGGCGCCGCGGACGTCAGGCCCAGCATCATTCCGAGGATGCGCACCGCCGACTGGACGGTGTCGGCGCGCAGGAAGACGTTGGCGACGACGACCACCAGCATCGTCAGTGCCCAGCCGAGCGGGCCGGGCAGGCTCGGCAGCACGGCGAATCTCGTCCGCAGCTCTCGCCACGACAGGTTGAGAGCCAGCGCCACGCCATGGATCGCCCCCGAGATGACGAATCCCCATGTGGCGCCGTGCCACAGGCCCACCAGCACGAACGTGACGAACACGGGGATCGTCAGCGCGATGAGCATGCGCACCGGCCGCGGCAGGCCCAGCCGGGTCGTCCGGCGCATGACCGATACCGTGATCGGCGTGTACACGTGGCTGGTGAAGAACCTGACCATCGTCATGTGCCACCGCCGCCAGAAGTCGATCATGCTCGTGGCTTTGAGCGGTGAGTTGAAGTTCAGGGGCAGGCGCAGGCCGAACATGCAGCCGAGCCCGAGCGCCATGTCGCTGTAGCCGGAGAAGTCGAAGTAGAGCTCCAGCGTGTACGACAGCGCGCCGATCCAGGCGTTCAGCGGGCCGGTCGCGGCGCCGGTGGCGACCGCCCCGAACAGCGTCGTCACGTACGGCGCGATGTTGTCCGCCAGCACGACCTTCTTGAACAGGCCCATCGCGAACAGCGTCAGCCCGACCGCGATCGGCGTCCGGCCGGTCCGCTCGCCGGCCGGCAGCTCCATCTGGCGGAAGATCTCGGACTGGCGAACGATCGGCCCGGCCGTGACATAGGGGAAGAACGAGCCGAACAGCGCGTACTTCACGAACGACAGCCCCTGGACCTGGCCGGTGTACGCCTCGACCAGGCAGCCGATCTGGATGAACGTGAAGAACGACATGCCCGTCGGATATGTCGGCCGGAACACGTCGAGATGCGTGCCCGCCAGACCGTTGATCGAGTCGACGACCAACCCCGTGTACTTGAAGTAGCCGAGGAAGAGCAGGTTCCCCACGACCGCCGCCACGAAGACACGCCGCCGTCCGGGATCCTCCATCGAGGTGCGGGCCAGGTGGGCGGCGGCCAGGAAGTTCAGGCCCACCGAGACGACGAGGATGACGAGGTAGCGCGGATCGAGTGACGCGTAGAAGACCAGGGACGCCGCGATCAGCCACAGGAACGCGGGCGTCCGGCTCGCGAAGCTCCGCTGGAGGATGTAGTACCCGGCCAGCACGATCGGGAGGAAGGCCAGCAGGAACGCGTAGGAGTTGAACGTCACGGCTGCGGCACCTGGGCCATCACGTGGTCGAGGCATTCGGCGGTGGGGTGGAGGATGTCCCGGAACTGGTCCGGCCGGCAGCCGAGCTCGAGCGCGTCGTAGCTGCCCACGAGCGGGACGCCGAGCTGGCGGCTCCAGCCCTCGGCCACCGCCTCGATCTGGTGCAGCGATCGCGCGTACGGGTGGCCCTGGACGGCCGCGTAGAAGTCCGGCTGGTAGGGCGTCAGCGCCATGACGACCCGCACGCCGCGCGACTGCAGGAACACGATCAGCTTCGTCATCGCGGTGACCATCCCCGCGTCGACGATCGGCGTCGTGTCCTCCAGCAGTGCCAGCTGGGAGCGGATGTTGTTCTTCAGGAACGCAGGGCTGTACGCGGCGATGTTCTGCCGCGACCAGTGCAGGGACCCGTCCGCGGCGAAGATGTCGAGGTCGCCCAGCTGCGTGGCGGTGGTCGCCTGCGGGGTGTCGTGCTTCACCACCACCTGCCGGATCCGGTCGAACAGCGCCGGCGCGGAGAAGACGCCGGCGATCTGCGCGGTCGGCAGCGTCTGCAGGATCGGGTCCTGCGGGATGCCGAGCCGCTGCGCCATGCGCCGGTACTCCGGCGCCCAGGCGATCCACTCCTGAGAGTCGCGCTGGGACAGTGGCTCGAACGTCGCGAATCGCTCGCTGAGGATCAGGGTGCGCGGCAGGCGGCCCGCCTCGTCCAGGAGCTCGACCAGCGCGAGCGCGTCCTCCGTGTAGTCGTTGTGCACGTGGGCGTTGAAGAACGTCCGGCTGCCGGTCAGCGCGTTCGCCCGCGCCTCCTGCCAGCGACTCCCGCCGAGCACGACGACGTCCGGAGCGGCCGTCATCGTCCGGATCTCCTCGGCCCGGAGCGCCCGGATGTTGATGTTGGGGTCGTAGTTCGCGAAGTTCTTGCCAGCGGCGAGGTCCATCGCCACCTGGTGCGTGTACTGCTCGCTGTAGTCGAGTGGATTCAGCAGGTAGTTGGCCAGGCCGATGCCGACGAAGACGACCGCGATGACACCGACCATGGCCGTCAGGTACCGAACTGTCGTCCTGCCGGAGCGTTCGAGCGGCGCGACCGCGGTTTCGGTGACGCTGCTCTGATCGGCGACGACGAAGGGCGCACCTGCGCGGTCCACGCTTTCTCCTCCCTCCCTTACGCTGCGAACGGTGGTCTGTCGCGCTGAGAGCCGGGATGAAACGTCAGACGATCACTGGCTAGTATTGGCCGCCTCGAGAACTGTGTCAAGCAACTAAGGTTGCAAAATGAGATCGGTCAGAAGCCGTACCATTGTGACGTGTCAGCTCCGGTTGCCAGGTGGCTCGTCCTGACCTGGCGGCTCCCCACCGGCTCCAGCTCGCCGCGCGTGATGGCATGGCGGACGCTGCGCCGGCTCGGCGCGGCGGTCCTCACACCCGGCGCCGCGATCCTGCCCTTCACCGACGAGCTGCAGGAGCAGCTGGACTGGCTGGCCCAGGAGATCGAGGAGCTGGGCGGCGACGCCTGGGTCCTGCCGGTCACCGAGCTGCGGGCTCAGGAGGAGGCGCGGGTGTGCGAGCGGATGCGCGACGACCGCGCGGTCGAGTACCGCCAGCTCATCGGCGACGCGCAGGAGTTCCTGCGGCGCGCGCCGGAGCACCCGATGCCGGGCGGCGACTACGCCGCGCGCCTGCGCACCGAGAAGGAGCTGCTCGCGCTGCAGAGGCGGTTTCGGAAGATCCGGGCTCGCGACTACTTCGGCGCCCCCGGCCGCGTCGAGGCGGCGGGGACCATCGATCGCTGCCTCGCGTTCCGGCAGGGGATCAGCTCGAAGCTGAGCGCCGCCACCGACGATCACGCCGAGTAGGAGGGGACGGCATGCCGCTGCACTTCATCACCCGCGAGCGCATCCACGTGGATCGGATCGCGACCGCCTGGGCGATTCGCAGGTTCGTCGATCCGGAGGCGACGTTCGAGTTCGTGCCGCGCACGGCGGACGTGACGGCGATGGCCGGGATCCCCTTCGACGTCCGCGGCGCCGAGCTGGGCCACCACCGTGGCCGCTGCACGCTCGAGGCCCTGATCGACAAGTACGGGCTCGACGACGAGCCGCTCCGGCGTATGAGCCGGGTCGTCCGGGCGGCCGACCTGCCCCACGACGAGCCGAGTCCAGCCGTGACCGCCGGGGTGCTGGCGATCTTCGACGGCGTCCGGGACGGCTCGACGTCGGACGAGCAGCGCCTGGAGCGGGGCTTCGTCGTCTGCGACGCGCTCTATGCCTGGTGCCAGCGGACCGCGTCGGCGCTCATCGACGACTAGCCCACGACAATCGCATCCTAGGTTACGATTTATCGAAGATGGCCGGGCCCGAGCGCCGGGACCCGGACCAGCGGCGTCGGATTCCGTGCGAGGTGTGTGAGATGAAGTGGGTCACCCGCAAGAACGCCAACGTGGACCGTGTCGCCTGTCCGTGGCTCATCCGCCGGTTCGTCGATCCGGACGCCGAGTTCCTCTACGTGCCGGCCGAGGAGGTCGCGGACGTCGCCGAGCGCGAGTCGGCGATCCCGTACGACGTGCAGGGGGTCGAGCTCGGCCACGTGGACGGGCGCTGCAGCTTCGAGTCGATCATGGTCAAGTACGGCCTCACCGACCCCGGCCTGGAGCGGCTGGCGCGGATCGTCCACGGCGCCGACGTCGCCGCCGACATCGACATCGTCCCGGAGGCCCGGGGCCTCAAGGCGATCGCCTACGGCTTCGCCCTGGTGCACGGGGAGGACGACCACGAGAAGATCCGGCAGGAGACGCCGATGTACGACGCGCTGTATGCCTGGTGCCAGGGCCAGGCGGCCGGTGGCTCGTAGCGCCTCGTGGCGCTGACCCCCGCCGGGTCCGTCGAGCTCCCCTCGGAAGCCGGCGGTTCGGCGTTCGACCACGGCGACGTGGACCTGGCCACCGGGCACATCTTCGTGGCGCACACGTCGGCGGGATCGGTCGAGGTGGTGGACCCCGACCGCCTGCTGCACGCGAAGACCATCCCGGCCTGCCCCGAGGCGAGCGGCGTCCTGTGCGCGCAGGCCGAGGGCCTGGTCTTCGCCGCGGCGCGCGCCGGCGGCCGGGTGCTGGCGATCGACATGGCCTCGCTGGAGACCCGCCGCGCCGTGACGACCGGGCCGCGGCCCAACGGGCTCGCCTGGGACGACCGCCGCGGCCGGCTGCTCGTGGCCGACGTCGAGGACTTCCGGGCCCGCCTGGTCGACCCGTCGTCCGGCGCCACCGAGGGCGTCGTGGCGCTCCCCGGCCGGCCCCGCTGGTGCGTGTACGATCGGGGCCGCGACCGCTTCCTGGTCAACGTCCGCGATCCGGCCGGCGTCGCGGTGCTGGCCGCCGGGCCGTTCGACCACGCCGGGTGGTGGCCGGTCTCGTCGGCGGGGCCGCACGGCCTGGACATCGACGCCGAGGGCGGCCGCGCGTTCGTCGCGGCGGA
>Ga0070717_10004010_pt1 | contig 10602 bp, 7 predicted proteins | sample LARL113metaG_FD_71366 | JGI IMG/M metagenome (GOLD analysis project Ga0070717, IMG submission 71366) | Corn, switchgrass and miscanthus rhizosphere microbial communities from Kellogg Biological Station, Michigan, USA - LAR L11-3 metaG | ecosystem: Host-associated > Plants > Roots > Rhizosphere ... | reverse complement strand
TGTGCTGGCGAATGCCCGCGAGCTCGACAACCAGTCCGGCATGCTGCGCGACGCCGTTGACGGCTTCCTCGCCAAGGTTCGCGCGGCCTAGATCTGGCCGCATCCTGTTACCGGCCGAGGGTTTCGTAAATAATGCGCTAGGGAATTCACGTTACGGTGAATGGACCCATCGGCGACCAGCGCCGGCGCTGACATTTTCGGAGATGCACCCGTGAAGCTGAACAATCTGACGATTGCTCCCAAACTCGGCATTTTGGTCGGCGTAACCCTGTTCGGCCTGTGCGTGGCGGGCCTGCTCGCCAGCTATCTGATGCAGCAGGAGATGCTCAACGCCCGGATCGACCAGGTTCATGCCATCGTCGACATGGCGCGCAACATGGCGGTCGGCCTGCAGAAGGAAGTCGAGGCCGGCAAGCTTACCAAGGAAGCCGCGCTCGCCGAATTCAGCCGTCGAGCCAACTCCATGACCTACGAGCACGGCAACGGCTACCTGTTCGCCACCAACTATGCCGGCATCACCCTGCTGTCGCCCGATCCCAAGCAGATCGGGACCAATCGCATGGATGTGGTGACCAACGGCCGCAAGCTTTCCCAGGAATTGATGGATGGCGTCAAGGCCCATGGCGAGATCCTGCTGAAGTACGAGTACGTCAAGCCCAACGAGGAAACCCCGGTCCGCAAGATCGGCTATGCCGTCGCCGTCCCCGGCTGGGACATGTATCTTGGGTCCGGGGCCTATATCGACGATATCGACGCCAAGCTGAGGCCGGTGATGTGGATCCTTGGTCTCGCGATTGTCGTCATCGGCGCGATCTCGGGCTGTATTGCCTGGCTGATTGGTCGCAGCATCTCCAAGCCGCTCGGCCTGCTCGGCGCCCGCATGCAGGGGCTCGCCAACGGCAAGCTGGAAGGGGATATCCCGGGCGTCGGCCGCGGCGACGAGGTCGGCAAGATGGCTTCGACCGTCCAGATCTTCAAGGACAGCGCGGTGCGGGTGCGTGAGCTCGAGAAAGCGGAAGCCGCGACGCAAGCGCGTGCGGCCGCCGAACGCCGCTCCGCGATGGAAGACCTCGCCAACGATTTCGAGCGCAGCGTCAACGGCATCGTCCGCACGGTGTCCACGGCTGCGACCGGCATGCAGTCCACGGCACAGTCGATGACGTCGACCGCAAGCGATGCCAGCAAGCGCGCCGCAACCGTGAGCGCCGCCTCGCAGAGCGCGTCGAACAATGTCGGCACGGTAGCGGCCGCGGCCGAAGAGCTGTCGAGCTCGGTGAACGAGATTTCGCGGCAGGTGACGCGTTCGAGCGAGATCGCGAGCAAGGCCGTCAATGACGCCGAGCGCACCAACGCCACCGTGCAGGTCCTGTCCACCGGCGCGGAGAAGATCGGCGAGGTGGTGAAGCTGATCCACTCGATCGCGGCGCAGACCAACCTGTTGGCGCTGAACGCGACCATCGAGGCGGCGCGCGCCGGCGACTCCGGTCGTGGCTTTGCGGTGGTCGCCTCCGAAGTCAAGGCGCTCGCCAACCAGACCGCGAAGGCGACCGAGGAGATCTCGGGCCAGGTCGCGGCCATGCAGCAATCGACCAGCGACGCGGTCGCGGCGATCAACGGCATCACGCAGACGATCGCGCAGATGAGCGAGATCACGGTCTCGATCTCGACCGCGGTCGAGCAGCAGGGCAACGCGACGCGCCAGATCGCACGCAACATCCAACAGGTCGCGTCAGGCTCAAGCGAGATCAACGCCCATATCGGCGGCGTCACCACGGCTGCCGCCGCCACCGGCACCGCGGCGTCCGACGTGCTGGCGAATGCCCGCGAGCTCGACAACCAGTCCGGCATGCTGCGCAACGCCGTCGACGACTTCCTCGCCAAGGTCCGCGCGGCCTGAGCCAAAGGCCACTATTGGGTACGAGCTCTCAGCTCGTAGCCAAATGCAAATAGCTGCGAGCTTGCCTGTCGCAAGCGAAAGAAGCGACTGTAGCAAGTCATTTTTGGCCTATCCTTCTCCGGCAGAACACGCGAGGGCGTACCTTCGCGTCACTTCGAACAGTTAATCGGAGCTGCTGATAATGATGGCCATAGGCCCAGACTCACACCAAGGGCGATTCCAAGCGTAAGAGCGAACAGCAATAGCCAAAGCGGCACGGGGGCCCAATCCCAGAGACCCCTTGGCCACCGGTGCCAAAACAACCACCAGCGAGGAGTGGTCGTATCCCCCAGATACGTTTCCCACCCCCTTGGAATTTTGTTGCCATCCGCCGCCCAAGGTTCAAGTTGCTCCTTGATGTACTTACCTACGATTTGGATCATTCTGTTTTCCTCGTTCAAGAGTGCGAGCATCGCCAGCGTAAGGCCCACAGGCACCCAGAACAGGATTGGCTTTCCAGGGTTAGACAAGATGTAACTGTAAAGAGCTGCAAGTCCGATTAATCCCCAACGATTGGACTCAAGTTGGTCCTTAAGCTTGGTACTAATCGTTTCTCTTAATGCCTTGAACTCCTCGATATAAAATGCATCGTCCTTAGGCATCTCTGCTCCCCGTTGCTTGATGTATTCAGCGTTCTCCCTTTGCGTGCGTCAACGGTAGTTTATACCTCCGAGTGAAGATCGAAAAGCACGAAAGTGCATGCGCGGTGTCCGGGAATGGCGCATCGCGACATATGGCCCTGAAACTGATGTCGATCGCTTTCCCGGACATGGTGGGACACCGCAAGTGGCCTGCCCAGACGGCATTTATGAGTTCACTGCCTTGCGCATCCTAATTGCGCCTCACGCCGCGGATCCTTGTCGCGAGGCGATCACCACGCCGGCCAGCACCAGCACGTAGCCGACGAGGTGGAACAGCCGCGGCTCTTCGCCAAGCAGCAGGATCGCCATCGCCGAGCCGAACACCGGCACCAGGTGAAAGAACGGTGCGGCGCGGTTCGGTCCGATCAGCGCGATGCCGCGGTTGAAGAACATATAGGCCAGCGTCGAGGCAAAGATCACCACATAGACCAGCGTCGCGGTGGTCAGCACATCCAGCTTGAGCGTAAGGCCGCTAAAATATTCCCAGACCGAGAACGGCAGCAGCAGAACCGCGCCGCAACCGGTGGTGAAGCAGATCAGGGACAGTTGATGGGTCACCGGCCGCCGCGTCATCAGCGCCGAATAAAGACCGAAAGACAATAGCGAACCCGCAAACATCATGTCGCCTTTGTTGAGGCGGATGCCGGCAAGCGCCGAGAAGTCGCCGCGCAGGATGATCGTCAGCACGCCGATCAGCGAGATGACGATGCCGGCGAGCTGCCCCCTGGTGAGGCGCGTGCCGAACAACACCAGCGACCATAGCGCGACGAACAGCGGTCCGGCAGACTGGATCAGGAGCGCGTTCAGCGCCTCGGTGTACTGCATCGCCCAGTAGGACACCGCATTGTTGAAGGCAAAGCCGGTCGCCGACAACAGCACCATCAATGGCAGGCCGGCGCGCAAGGCAGGCCAGTCGCGCTTCAGATGCGGCCAGGCGAACGGCAGCAGGATGAGGAAGACGCCGATCCACCTGATGCAGGACAAGGTCAACGGCGGCACGTGGCCCGCGACATAGCGCGCGAGCACGATGTTGCCGGCCCAGAACAGCGAGGTCAGGCTGAGCAGCAGATAAGGCTGGTTGTCGAGCCAGCGCAGCGGCGAGTGAGGCTTGGATTCGGCGGGCAATGCGATGCGGGATTTCAGTGTGCCGCAGCTTTCGCTGGAAACATCAGCCGAGGCAAGGCGTTCGAGCGAATTGGTGCCATGCGCGCGTGCGCCGACGCTTCACCGCTGAATATGGAATCGTGACTTCTCTTCTCCCTCTCCCCGCTCTTTCGCGGGGAGAGGGTAGGGTGAGGGGCTCTATCCGCGACGGCGCTCGTGGAGAGTGCCCCTCACCCGAAATTCGCTGCCGCGAATTTCGACATCTCCCCGCAAGCGGGGCGAGGTCGCTAGAAGCGCTGGCATCTTTGAAAAATTCGTATACCGCAACCCTACTTCTGCGGGCCCGACAGCGCGATGTCGCGTTCGGCGCGGAATACGTTGCTGTAAAGGTTGGCGATCCATTGCCGTCCGCTGGAGGTGACGTTGAGATAGCGGATTGCGGTCTGCACGTGCGGCGCCACGCTGTTCCAGTAGAATTGCGGGTAGAGATTGACGAGGTCGGCCGGCGAGGAGTAGCCGAGCTGCCGGTTCAGGCCGGCCTCCTCGAACTCGTAATAAAGCGCGTTCGCCTTGCGGATATAGTGGGGATCGCCGAGCTGCCCGATCAGGTCGGCGGCGCGCAGCAGTGCCGCTTCCTCGTCGCACTCCTCCTGTTCGCTCGGAATGCTCGATGGAAAGCGCGTGCCTTCGATCGCGCAGGCGACGCGATGCTTGTCCAGTTGCGGCATGCCCTCGATACGTTCCATCGCGAACATCTTGGAGCGGTCGACATGGTAGGGCAACAGCGCCGCATCCGACGAACCGCGCGGCAGCGCGATCTTGCGCCCGGCGGCGTCGACGACGTAGCCGTCCTTGTCGTCCGCCTTGAACAGGCCGCGAACGTAGCCGATGTCGTGGGTCAGGCAGGCGATGATCACATGGGCGTAGTCCTCGGCGGTCATGTGGGCATGCAGCGCGCGCCCGCGCAGGATATCGTGCCCGGCCAGCGTCACCAGCATGGTGTGTTCGACATTGTGGTAGAGCGCGTCGCTGTTGCCGATGCATTCGATGGCGATGCGGGCGATCGAGGGCACCATCTCGACGAGGTGCGCCTCCGACGAGCCGAACCGGCGGCGCATATAGTTGGCCAGGAATCTGCCGAGTGCGTCGGCTGCAAGCTCCGGAACGGTAATCATCCCCACAGCCTCCAACACCGCATGGCCCGACCGGCGGCCGGCGGACTTTCTTACATCATAACCCGGTGTTGTGACACCATCGTTGCGCGCCACTACGGCGATCATAGCGACCAGCGAAGTTTGCGGCAAATCGGCATTGGTCGGGGCAGCTATTGGCGAGTTTGCATCGGATCACCGTCCACCAGCCGATCAAGCGCGCTGTGGCAAGCCGATTTCAGGAGGTCGCAGGTGTGGACTGCAGAGCGGCCTCTGCGAAGCATCGCAAAGGTGGCGTAACTCGTCAGCGCAAAGATCATGTCAACCGAGTCCTGCCGCGCCCGATGTGACTTATTCTTTTCGGCCGCCCGGTCTATCAGAATGCTGACCGCCTTGCGCCGCCGCTCATTGCGTTCGATCAGCGCGGTTGCGAATTCGGGGTCGGTCGCCATTGCATCATGAAGCCGGCCGATGGCGGCGTCTCTGCTCCAGAAGGCGCAGAAGATCTCGACCAGCCGGTCCAGCGCCGCGCGCGGATCAGCCATCGCCATGGCGTCGGCAATTCCGCCAAGGCCGCCTTGCCTCGCAATCTCGTCGAACACGGCCTCCAGCAGCGCCCGCCGCGACCCGAACTGATTGTAGACGGTCAACCGCGTGACGCCCGCCGCCTTTGCCACCGTCTCCAGCGAAAAGCTCGAAAGCCCAACGCCCTCGCGCAGCGATTTGGCCGCCGCTTCGATAACGCGGTCACGCTTCTCCGCCGCGGCTGCCGCACGAAGCGGGCTCACATAGGCGCGTCTTGCCATCCTCCATCCTCTTGACTAATTTAATATACAGAATGTATATCTAATTACAACGTCCGCTCTGGAGCTCGTGTCATGCAGATCGAACTCATCATAGCCTTGTCGCTCCACGTCTTGTCCTCAGTATTCTGGGCCGGGTCGAGCTTCACACTGGCGCGCACCGGCGGCGCCGGCGGCGAGCAGCTGTTCGGTCCGCAAATGGGCGCCGCGACGATCGCCATCTTGAGCGGCGCCTATCTTGGGCACCTTGTCCATGGCGGTGCATTCGGCGCGAGCGAGCGGATACTTGCGGCCGGCGCACTGTGCGCGCTGATTGCGGTAGCTGTGCAGGCCGTTATCGGCGGTCGTGCGGTCAGCGGCCTGCGCAACGGGACGGCCGATGCGTTCCGCGCCCGATCACGCGTCGCGACCGCCCAGCGCGTTGCCGCGGCATTGCTTGCGATCACGGCCGTCTGCATGGGAGCGGCGCGCTATGCCTGAGCGTGACAATGACCGAATGCGGCGCGCCAACCCGGCCAGCGCCGGCTGGCTGCTACGGCGCTCGAGACGAACTAACTAGAGCATGATCCGGAAAAGTGCGCAGCGGTTTTCCGAAAAAGATCATGCGCAATCAAGAACCTAAAGCGCGATGGTGATTCAACCTAATCCCATCGCGCTTTAGGTTGCCTGTTTGCGCGAGGCGACGAACACGCCGGTCAGCACCAGCGCAAACCCGATGACGTGGAACAGTTGCGGGCGCTCGCCGAGAAAGACGATCGCCATCAACGAGCCGAACACCGGCACCACATGGAAGAACGGCGCGGCGCGGTTGGCGCCGATCAAGAGCACGCCGCGATTGAAGCAGAGATAGGCCAGCGTCGAGGGAAACACCGCGACATAGAACAGCGAGGCGAGGTTTCTGGCATCGAGCGCCATCGCCGGCCGCGTCGACAATTCCCAGATCAACAACGGGATCAGGCAGGCCGCGCCGCAGCCGAAAGTGAAGGCGACAAAGGACAGCCCGTGGATGGCCGGGCGCTTCAGCGTGAGCACCGAATACAATCCGAACACCACCATCGCGGCGGTGAAGATCAGGTCGCCCTCGTTGAACTCGATGTTTGAAAGTGCGCCGAGATCGCCGTGCAGCAGGATCACCAGCACGCCGGTCAAGGACAACAGCACGCCAATGGCCTGCGCCAGCGTCAGTCGCACGCCGAGCAGGATCAGCGACCACACCGCGACGATGAGCGGTCCCGATGACTGCAGCAACAGCGTGTTCAATGCCGTGGTGTGCTCGAGCGCCCAGTACTGCAGGGTGTTGAAGGCGCTGATGCCGACGACGGAGACAAGGACCATGATGCCGAGCTTGGCGCGGATCGCGGGCCAGTCGCGCACCAGGTGATTCCAGGCGAACGGCAGCACGATGAGAAACGCGATCGACCAGCGCAGGAAGGAAAGCGTCACCGGGGGAATATGTCCGGCGGCGAGGCGGCCGACGATGGCGTTGCCGGCCCAGCACAGCGCAGTGATGCAGAGCAGCAGATAGGGCTGATTGGCGATCCAGCGGCCGGGAGAGGCGGCGCGCGAGGTTTGGTCGGAGGCAGACATCGATCATGGGCCCGGTTCACAGCGCCGCGGCCCCGCCCGGCATTTCGCAGCCGGGCCGGTTAGCTTCCCCGGCCTGGCTCAAAGACACGGATTCTCAGGCCACATCAATGGCGCAGATGCATCGCGACCATGCGCGGGAGGGACTCAAGGTGATCTTGGGCGATCTTGGGCGATCGATGTCGCGCCTAATCCAACCACGTCAGTAAACCCGAATGGTTAGGAGGCGCCCACGTGCCGTCTCCGGACGATGCTTGGGCCGCGAGATCTGCTGACAGTTTTGCAACTTAAGTCCGATAGCTGCGATCAAATCGATATCGCGCCTTAGGTTATCGTTGAGCATGAGCTCGGCGCTAACGCGTTGCTTCAAGTTTCAGGACGCATCGCGGCGCGGACGGCCGAACCGCCGCACGCGATTGACGCCGAACTTGCAGGAGTGCTGCCAAGCCCAGGCGATATCGTGCAGAACGAGATCGACGGACGAAGGTTTTGGTAACGCGATCGCCGCGGCACGGCGCGTGACCTGCATCAAGCGCGATCGAAATATGCCCGTGATATGTCGGCGGCGGCGTTGCATTGCCACCGGCGCGAGCATGGCCAGATACTGGCCCACGGCGCCGAACCGGTTCCCGGATCGGCCGCGATCGCCGCCCGCAACGGCGCAATTCGCCGATATCCGCGAGCGATCCGGTTCGACCGGCATGCCGGTCGCAGCGCTGGAAGCAATCGCTGGCGCGCCCCTATTCGCCCCGAACCGGCCGCCGGCGGCGTCACTGCCACGCGGGAGCCATAAATTTTCTGCTGGATATCAATGGGTTGAACCGGACCTTAGTTCGGTTCCAGGCCCTTCTTGCTTGCCTAGATGGCCCGCTTCCTTTATCCGGTGGAGCTGCCTCGCACATGCGAGCGGCCCCGGCCGTGATTTGGGCAGGGTGCATGATCCGGAATGGCCGGCCCCGGATTTGATCCGGGGGTGGAATGGGGTTTTCCGGCCCGATGATGCTCGTGTTGATATTGGTTGCAGAGGGGAATACCCGCGAATGGCTAATGTTGTCGTCGTCGGCGCCCAATGGGGTGACGAAGGGAAGGGCAAGATCGTCGACTGGTTGTCGGAGCAGGCCGACATCGTTGTGCGCTTCCAGGGCGGCCACAATGCCGGACACACCCTCGTCATCAACGGCGAGACCTACAAGCTGGCGCTGCTCCCCTCCGGCGTGCTGCGGCCCTCAAAACTGGCGGTGATCGGCAACGGCGTGGTGTTCGATCCGCAGGCTTTCCTCGACGAGGTGACGAAGCTCAGGGGGCAGGGCGTCGCCGTCAGCCCCGCCAATCTGCGCGTCGCCGAGAATGTCACGCTGATCCTGCCGCTGCATCGCGAGCTCGACGCCTTGCGGGAATCCTCCAACGCCGTCACCGCGATTGGCACCACGCGCCGCGGGATCGGTCCGGCCTATGAGGACAAGGTCGGCCGCCGCGCGATCCGCCTGATGGATCTGGCCGACCTCGACACGCTGCCGCACAAGATCGACCGGCTGCTGGCGCATCACAACGCGCTGCGCCGCGGGCTCAATCTCGAACAGATCGACGGCGGCGGCATCCTGCGTGAGCTGACGGCGCTGGCGCCAAAACTCTTGCCCTACGCCGAGACGGTGTGGCGGCTGTTGGACCTGAAGCGGCGCGAGGGCAAGCGGATCCTGTTCGAGGGCGCGCAGGGCGCGCTGCTCGACGTCGACCACGGCACCTATCCCTACGTCACTTCGTCGAATACCGTGGCGGCGCAGGCGGCGACCGGAACCGGCATGGGCCCAGGCGCAGTTGGCTACGTCTTGGGCATCTGCAAGGCCTATACGACCCGGGTCGGGCAGGGTCCGTTCCCGACCGAGCTGCATGACGAGATCGGCGAGGAGATCGGCCGCCGCGGCAAGGAGTTCGGGGTCAATACCGGGCGCAAGCGGCGCGTCGGCTGGTTCGACGCGGTGCTGGTGCGCCAGACGGTGCGGACCTGCGGCATCAACGGATTGGCGCTGACCAAGCTCGATATCCTCGACGGGTTCGACAGCATCATGGTCTGCACCGGCTATCGGCTGGACGGCAAGGAGACCGACCATTTGCCGGCCGGCGAGGGGGCGCAAGCTCGGGTAGTGCCGATCTACGAGACCATCGAGGGGTGGAAGCTGCCGACGGCCAACGCCCGTTCCTGGGCGGATTTGCCGGCCCAGGCGATCAAATATGTGCGCCGGGTCGAGGAACTGGTGGGCTGCCCAATTGCGCTGCTTTCCACGAGCCCCGAACGCGAGGATACTATCCTGGTCCAAAATCCCTTCGAGGCTTAACGGGATTTTACTGCAGAGTAAGCATAGTTGAGTTGAGATGGCCGATTACTACCCGCTGATCGCCCGCGCCATCGCCGGACTGGACCCCAGTGCTCCCGGCGAGAGCCGGCGTGCGCTCTACGAACGGGCGCGCGCCGCCCTGATCGCACAATTGCGCGGCGTGCAGCCGCCGCTGTCGGAGTCCGAGATCACCCGCGAGCGGCTGTCCCTGGAAGAGGCGGTGCGCAAGGTCGAATCCGAGGCCGCCCAGCGCGCCCGCGACGCCTCGCGCGCCGCCGCCGGCGGCACCGGTGGCGGGTCGCGTGCCGGCGATGCCTTCCGCCGAGCCAATGCCAGTGCGCGGGCCTCGGAAACCGCCGGCCAGACGCCGGCCGGCGCGCAAGCCCCGGCGCCGGCCCGCCCGCGCCCGCTGTCACCGCCGCCATCGCCCCCATCGCGCAACGACCGCCCGCCGCTCGGCCAAGAAGGTCAGGAACGCGGCCTGGTGGAACGCAGCGACCGCGGTCCGCGGGCCGATGCGCCGCCGCCCGTGCCTGCGTCGCGGCCGCAACCGACCGAACCGCAGATCACGATGCAGGACCCGCAACTGCCGCCGGTCCGCGACCGCGCCGCCGCGCCGCCGCGCCGCGGCACCGACAACGGCGCCCCGCCTGCGCCGGGCGTCCGCGGCTTCCGCGACATCACGGCCGATGCCGACGATCTCGGCCGCGCCGCGGCCCAGGCTAGCCGCGCCGCGCGCAGAACCTACGCCAACGTGCCGTCGCCCTCGCCGGAATTCGACCGGCTGGAGCCAAGCCTGGAAGACCGTGGCGCCGATTCCGAACAGCCTTTTTCCTATGACGAGTCGATCGAGGACGCCGATCGCTATGCCGCCCCGCCGCCAGTGCCGCGTCCGCGCATTGCCAGCGATCGCGAGCCGAAGCGCGCGCGCGCCGGTGCGGTATTTCCGTTCAAGAGCGCGATCGCCATCGGCATCGTGCTGGTCCTGGTCGGGGCCGGGATCCTGTGGGGCCGCTCGGTGGTGACCGGCGTGGGCGGGCTGTTCAAGTC
>Ga0070717_10004009_pt1 | contig 10603 bp, 8 predicted proteins | sample LARL113metaG_FD_71366 | JGI IMG/M metagenome (GOLD analysis project Ga0070717, IMG submission 71366) | Corn, switchgrass and miscanthus rhizosphere microbial communities from Kellogg Biological Station, Michigan, USA - LAR L11-3 metaG | ecosystem: Host-associated > Plants > Roots > Rhizosphere ... | reverse complement strand
GGGCCAAGCCTCCTGCGTCGCTATTCTGCCGGCAGCGGCTGTGCTTTGGCCCGGGGCGCAGGCTTGTCGAGGTGGAAGCAGCGCTTCACGAAGACGAAGAACAGGGGCACGAAGAAGATTGCGAGGAAAGTGGCGGTGAGGGTGCCGCCGACGACGGCTCGACCGATCGCGTTCTGGCTTCCAGCGCCGGGCCCGCTCGCGATCGCCAGCGGGAGCACGCCGAAGACAAAGGCAAAGCTCGTCATGATGATTGGGCGGAGCCTCAGCCGCGCCGCTTCGACGGCGGATTCCACGCAGCTGTGGCCGAGCTTCATCCGGTCCTCGGCAAATTCGACGATGAGGATCGCGTTCTTGCACGCGAGGCCCATGGTCGTAATCAGCCCGACCTGGAGGTAGATGTTGTTGTCGAGGCCAGTGAGCTTGGCGCCGAGTAACGCGCCGACGATGCCGAGCGGGACAACAAGGACAACCGCGAGTGGAATGGTCCAGCTCTCATAGAGTGCGGCGAGGCACAGGAAAACGATCAGCAGCGAGAGGCCGTAAAGAGCGGGCGCCTGGCCGCTCGACCGCTTCTCTTCGTAGGACAGGCCGGTCCACTGAAGCCCCGTGCCGGGCGGGAGCTTGGCGGCCATCTCCTCCATCGCCTTCATCGCGGTGCCGGTGCTGGTCCCGGGTGCCGGGGCGCCCTGCAGCTCGAGCGAGGGCAGGCCATTGTAGCGCGACAGCTGCACGGGCGCGTTGGCCCATTTGAGCGTCGAGAAGGCGGTGAAGGGCGCCATGCTCTTGCCGTCCGCGCCGCGGACATAAAGGTCCTGAACGGCTTCGGGTGCCTGCCGATACGGCTCGTCGGCCTGGACGTAGACTCGCTTCACGCGGCCGCGGTCGATGAAATCGTTGATGTACGAACCGCCCCAAGCGCTGGAGATTGTCTGGTTGATCTGGCCGATGTCGAGTCCGAGGGCGCGCGCCTTATCCTGGTCGACGTCAACGTTGAGCTGCGGTGCGTCTTCGAGGCTGACTGGCCGGACCCCGACGATACGTTTGTCCTGCATCGCCATTCCGAGCAGCTGGTTGCGCGCTGCGACCAGCTTCTCATGGCCGATGTTGCCCGTATCGACGAGCTGCAGGTCGAAGCCGGTGGCATTGCCGAGCTCCAAAGCGGCCGGCGGGATGAATGAAATGATCAAGGCGTCGCGATACTGCGAGAAGGCGCCAGTCGCGCGGTCGGCGATTGACTTGGAGGTAGTCTGCTTGCCTCCACGCTCCTCCCACGGCTTCAGGGGCAAGAAGGCGATTCCGGCGTTCTGGCCCTGGCCGGCAAAGGAGAAGCCGCCGACGGTGAACACACCCTCGATATTCTTCGCTTCATTCTTCTCGAAATAATTGCGGGCGTAGTCGAGCGCTGCGTCAGTGCGCGGCAGCGTCGCGCCCGAAGGTTCTGCGACGAGCGTGAAGACGGCGCCCGTGTCCTCGTCGGGAAGGAAGCCGGTCGGAAGTCTCCAGAAGAGGAGGGCCATGACGGCGAAGATCGCGAGATAGACGACGGCCGCGCGCTTCACGCCGCCGATCGTCTTTCGAACTCCGTCCTCGTGGATGACCCGGGCGCGGTCGAAGCCGCCGTTGAACCAGCGGAAGAATCGGTCGAACGGCCCGTTGCCCTCGTGCTTGAGCGGGTCTCCCGGCGGTAGGATCGTGGCCGCGAGGGCTGGAGTGAGGATCAGGGCGACCATTACCGACAGCGCCATGGCCGAGACGAGGGTAATCGAGAACTGCCGGTAGATGACGCCGGTAGAACCGCTGAAGAAGGCCATCGGCAGGAAGACCGCGGCGAGCACGATGGCGATGGCGATCAGGGCGCCCGAAATCTCGTCCATCGATTTCTTGGCGGCTTCCTTTGGCGGACAACCCTCTTCCTGGATAAGGCGCTCGACGTTCTCGACGACGACGATCGCATCGTCGACGAGGAGGCCGATGGCGAGAACCATTCCGAACAAGGTCAGTGTGTTGATGCTGAAACCCGCGATGCTCATCACTGTCAGCGTGCCGAGGAGCACCACCGGGATCGCAATCGTTGGAATGAGGGTCGCGCGCCAGTTCTGAAGGAACAGGAACATGACCAGGAAGACGAGGATCATGGCCTCGAACAAGGTTTCGACGACCTGCTTTAGCGACACTTTCACGAACGGCGTCGTGTCCCACGGGTAGATGACCTTCACGTCGGACGGGAACTGCTTGGAGATGTCGGCGATCTTCGCCTTCACCTCGGCGATCGTCTTCAACGCATCGGCGCCAGGTGCGAGACGGATTGCGGCGGCGGTCGCTGGATGGCCGTTGTACTTCGCGCTGAAGCCATAGGCTTCCGACCCGAGCTCGACCCGGGCCACATCGCGAAGGCGGACAACGGAGCCATCCTGGTTGGTCTTCAGCCGAATTTCCCCGAACTGCTCGGGGGTCTGAAGCCGCGACTGGACGGAAACGGTGGCGTTGAGCTGTTGGCTGGCGGGAGCGGGGAGGTTGCCGATCTGGCCGGCCGATACCTGCGCGTTCTGCGCCTGCACGGCCGAGGTCACGTCGGCCATGGTCAGCTGATAGCTGTTGAGCTTCATTGGATCGACCCAGATCCGCATCGCATATTGCGAGCCGAACAGCTGGAAGCCGCCGACTCCGTTGATTCGCGCGACGGGCTCCTGGATCTTGGAGGCCATCATGTCGGCAAGGTCGTTCTGGTCGTGCGAATTGTCGGCCGAATAGAGGCCAGGGACGAGCGCGAAATTCGCCGAGCTCTTTTCTACGCGGACACCCTGGCGCTGGACTTCCTGGGGAAGCAGCGGAAGCGCCGCCTGGACCTTGTTGTTGACCTGCACCTGGGCCGTGTCGGAATTGGTCCCCTGCTCGAATGTCAGAGTTACGGTGACTTGGCCCGAGGACGACGATTGCGACGAGAAATAGCGCAGGTGATCGATGCCCTGCAGCTGCTGCTCGATGATCTGCGTCGTCGTTTTGTCGAGCGTCGTCGCATCCGCTCCTGGGAATATGGCGCTGACGCTGATCTGCGGCGGAGCCAGTGCCGGGAATTGAGCGATCGGAAGCGAGCGGACCGAGATTAGTCCGAACAGGCAAACCAGTATCGCAAGGACCCAGGCGAAGATCGGGCGATCGATAAAGTAACGCGACATTGCTGTCTCAGACGCCGTGCGAGAGCTGGGGCTTCACCGGAATGCCCGGTCTGAGCAGGGGTCCTGCATCGACGATCACCTTGTCGCCAGCCTTGAGGCCGCCGGTGACGAGCCAGTTCGTGCCCACCGTGCGGTCGGCCTGGATCACTCGAAGCTCGGCCATGTTGTTCTTGCCAACGACGATGACAGTTGGGCGTCCGCGCTCGTCCCGGCTTACGGCGCGCTGGGGAACAAGAATTCCGCGCGACTGAACGCCCTGAGTGACCTCACCGCGGACGAACATGCCAGGAAGCAGCAGGTGCTGAGGATTGGGGAAGACGGCGCGAATGGTCTGCGAGCCGGTTGCAGGGTCGACCGTGACATCCGCGAAACTGAGGCTCCCCTCCTGCGGGTACATCGAACCGCTTTCAAGCTGCAGGCGAACCGGTGCGCGATCGTTCGAGATCTCGCCGGCGATGTTCTGCTCGCGAAGGCGAAGGAGATCGGCGCTCGATTGCTGGATATCGACATAGATCGGGTCGAGGCGCTGGATGGTGGTCAGCGCATTGTCCTGTCCCGCCTTCACCAGTGCGCCGGTCGTGTATAAGGAGCGGCCGATGCGGCCCGAGATGGGCGCACGGATCACCGTACGATCGAGGTCGATCTGGGCAGAGCGGAGGGCAGCGGCCTGGGCCTGGACGTCCGCCCGCGCTTCGCCGGCGGCGGAGATGGCGTTGTCGTACAGCTGCTTCGAGACGAAGTCGCGCCTCACGAGCTCGGCGTAGCGACGGACTTGCCCCTCGGCTGCGACTGTCGACGCCTGCGCGTGAGCCAAAGCTGCGCGAGCGTTGGCGACGCGTGCTTCATAGGTCACCGGATCGATGCGGTAGAGCGGCTGGCCCGCGCGCACATAATCGCCTTCGGTGAAGAGGCGGGCGCGGATGATCCCGTCGACCTGCGGCCGGACGTCGGAGGTCTCGTAAGGCGAGGTCCGCCCGGGTAGCTCCGTGGTGAGCGTCACTGGCTGCTCGGAGGCTATGATCACTCCGACCGGCGTTGGCGGTGGGGCAGCCTGGGCCGGTTGTGCCCGGTTGGCTAGCAACCAATAGGCGGCGAGCAGCAATGCGAGCACCGACAGAACGGCGATCGCTGTCTGTTGGATGGCAGGCCGGCGGCGAATTCGGATCCAGAAACTGTCGCGAGCATACGCCGCACCGGATGTGGTGCTGTCCACAAAGTCTCCATCGCCTGGGGGCCCACTTCACCGGCGGCACAGAGCCGCGAACAACGCAACATCGATTAAAGATGAATATGGGACAACGGCAGTTCAAGGCGCTTGCGGAACTTTTGTCTGTTCAGCCGGGAAAGCTCCCGGTACTCGAATGGGCATGAGCGACCAGACCAGCTTTGACACTGCGACGCGGGTACTCGCGGGTGACGACGGCACGACTTATGACGGCTTCGCCATCGCACTGCACTGGGCCGTGGCACTGCTCGTGTTTCTGCAATTCTTCTTGGCGATCACCTGGGGTTATTTCTCACATGACACGCGGGAAACGATGCAGAGCCTGCATGTGTCGCTCGGCATACTGCTGACGGCGGCGATCATCGTTCGAATTGTCTGGCGGTTGATTCCGGGACACCAGGTCTCGTCAGTCCACGCAGGGTGGGTCCGCAACGCCTCGAAGGGCGTTCATTACCTCCTCTACCTGCTGTTGGTTGCGCAGGTTGTGACAGGGTTCCTGCTCCGCTGGGCGCAGGGCCGCCCGGCAGGATTCTTCGGACTATTTGGTATTCCAGGCCCGTTCGGCGCACTCGACAGGGCGACGCGCCGCGAGATCCACCAAATCCACGAATGGATCGGCTGGGCAATTGTCATCATTGCATTGGGCCACGCACTTGCTGCGCTGTATCACCATTACGCGCTCAAGGATCGCGTGCTTGGAAGGATGTTCCCGCCGGCAAGACGGGCCGAGTATGGCGGTTAGAAGTCGGTTTCGACGAGGAACTTGGCTCCGGCAGCGCCGGGCAGGCACCAGCGCACCTGAACTTTGACGAAGCCCATTCGGGGGATCGCGATGGACAGCCTTTCGCCCACGCGGAAGTCGCCGTCCGCTTCGATCCGACACCCCTCGTCCGAGAAATTGCTGATCCTGGCTACCGACTTCGTGCCGTCAGCGCGGTGGACCACCGCCTCGAGGTCAACAGCATGCCGGGCCCTGCGGTTGATCCACGCGTGCGCGCGCTGCATGACGCAACTCCCACCTCGGCCCGGTTCAACCGTAATGGTCGTATGTAAATTTATATTTAACACAGAAATTTAGGCACTTATGCTCTGTGCCGATCCCAGGGCCTGCTACCATGGTTGCAAGACTCGCCGGCTCGTGGTGAGTTCTTCCCGCCAAAAAAAGGGGAGTGAAACATGAAGCTCAGGCATGGCTCTTTCGTCCTGTTAGGCTCAGCCGCGCTCGCGCTCACCGCCGGCGGATGCCAGAAGCAGGCAGCAGTTGCCGATCCGGACGCGGTCAAAGCCGCGATCAAGGCGGACGAGAAAAAGTGGAATGACGAGTTCAAGGCCAAGGATACCGAAAGGCTGGTCGGACATTATGCCGACGACGCTTATTTCGTTGCTCCCGGCGTCAAGTCGGCAGACGGTCTGACGCCCATTCGCAAGACTTATGCCGACGCGATGACCGACTCGGCGTTCAGCGTGAACTTCGCGAGCGACAAGATCGACGTCTCCTCATCGGGCGATATGGCCTACGCGCGCGGGCATTTCAGCGAGAAGTACACCGATCCCAAGACCAGCAAGGTGATGACCGACAGCGGTTCCTACATCACGGTCTACAAGAAGCAGCAGGATGGCAGTTGGAAAGCGGTCGAGGACTTCGCCGCGGCCGATTCGGATTCGACCAAGGAGGTCACTCCAGAAAAGCCGGCCGTTCGCGCGAAGATGACGTCGTCGGGATTCTAATTGCATGAGCGCAGCGAAGCCAACGCTTCGCTGCGCTCATTCGTCGACTTTGGTCGGCCTCTATTCGGTCTGAACCAGGACCTGCTCCTGCCGCTCCTCGCTGCCGGGTTGCGGCACGCGGCGCAGGTAAGGCAGGTCGGAGGTCCATCCGCCTGGGAATTGGGAGCGCGCTTCCTCGTCCGAAACCGACGGCACGATGATGCAGTCCTCGCCCTGTTTCCAGTTCACCGGCGTCGCCACCTTGTGCTTGGCGGTGAGCTGGATTGAATCGAGCAGCCGAAGCACCTCGTCGAAGTTCCGGCCACTCGACATCGGATAGATCAGCATCGCCTTGATTAGCTTGTCGGGGCCAATCAGGTAGACGGTGCGTACGGTCTGGTTGGTTGCCGCCGTGCGACCTTCGGACGTGGCCGGCTCCTCTTCCGGGAGCATGTCATATTGTTTTGAGACCTTGAGGTCGTGGTCGGCGATGATCGGATATTCGACCTTGGCGCCGCCATAGCTTTCGACGTCATTGAGCCAGCGGCTGTGGTCGTCGACAGGATCGACCGAGAGCCCGATGATCTTGGTATTGCGCTTCTCGAATTCGGGCTGGAGTTTGGCAAGGTAGCCGAGCTCGGTTGTGCACACCGGCGTAAAGTCCTTCGGGTGCGAGAAGAGGATACCCCAACTGTTGCCGAGCCAGTCGTGAAAATGGAGCCGCCCCTTCGTTGTATCTGCCTCGAAATCGGGCGCTTGCGAGCCTATGCGTAATGACATTCATTCCTCCCGGGATGAGAGTGGGGAGGCGTCCCTAGCAGAAACAGCGGTGAGTCGCATTGGCGTTCCCGAACCCGATCGGAGGTTCAGGCCCTGGCGGTCCGTGGTTGCGACCGGACGTCGCTCGAGCTCATTATGACGCCAACATTAGACCTGGATGGATTCCGGCTCGACGAAATCAGGCTGAGCGTTCTCTTTTCGGTCCAGCCACCAGGGCACGGGTAAGCCCTTTGACCGCAGGAATTCCGCATTGAACAGCTTCGACTGGTACCGAGTGCCGTAGTCCGCGAGGATCGTGACGACAGTCCTGCCTGGTCCAAGCGTGCGCGCAAGCCGAATGGCCCCGGCGACGTTCACACCGGAGGAGGGACCCATGCAGAGGCCTTCGTGCTCGAGCAGGTCGAAGCAGATTGGCACCGATTCCTCGTCGGGAATCTGGAACGAATAGTCCGGCTCAAAGCCTTCAAGGTTCGAAGTGATGCGGCCCTGGCCAATCCCTTCGGTGATCGAGCTGCCCTCGGCCTTGAGCTCGCCGGTCGTGTAATAGCTGAACAGGGCCGCTCCTGGCGGGTCGGCAAGGCCGATTGCGACGCCGGGATTCCGTTCTCTCAGCGCCTCTGCAACCCCGGCGAGGGTTCCTCCCGTTCCGACGGCACAGATGAACCCATCGACCTTGCCACCAGTCTGCTCCCAGATCTCGGGCCCGGTCGTCTGGACATGGGCCTGCCGGTTCGCGACGTTGTCGAACTGGTTGGCCCAGATCGCGCCATTGGGCTCCTGCCGGGCCAGGCGCTCGGCCATCCGGCCCGAGACTTTCACGTAATTGTTCGGATTGCGGTAGGGGACCGCCGGAACCTCGACGAGGTCGGCTCCGAGCGCTCGGAGGGTATCCTTCTTCTCCTGGGTTTGAGTCTCGGGGATCACGATCACTGTCCGAATGCCAAGCGCGTTGGCGACCATCGCAAGGCCGATGCCTGTGTTACCCGCAGTGCCGTCGACAACCGTTCCGCCCGGCTTCAGCTGGCCCCGGCGCATCGCGTCTCTGATGATGAACAGCGCGGCCCGGTCCTTCACCGACTGGCCCGGGTTCAGGAATTCGCACTTGCCAAGAATCGTGCAACCGGTCGCCTCCGACGCATGCCGGAGCTTGATCAGCGGCGTATTGCCGATGACGTCGAGGACGTTCTCGAAGAGCTTCATTGAACGGCCCATAGCACCGCCGAAACCTTAGGTCAGCGGCTGTTACGCAGCGATGTCGTAGGGTTGGATTTCGCCTGACAGGTAGAGATTGCGCGCCTTGGTTCTGGACAGTTTGCCCGAGCTCGTACGGGGAAGGGTGCGCGGCGGGACGAGCTCGACGACAGGCGTGATTCCGGTGATCGCGCGGACGCGTTCGCGGATTTCATCGCGGAGGCGGCCGCGTTCCTCGGCGTCAGACACGCGGCAGTGGACGAGCACGGCCGGCGTTTCTTCGCCGCTCGGGCCGGTGATCGCGAACGCGGCAATATCGCCGGACTTGAACCCGGGCAGTTGTTCGACGGCCCACTCGATATCCTGCGGCCAGTGGTTGCGCCCGTTGATGATGATCATGTCCTTGGCGCGGCCGACGATGAAGATGTAGCCCGACGACATGTAGCCCATGTCGCCCGTGTCGAGCCAACCATCGTCGCTCAAGGCAGCACTGGTCGATTCCTCATCGCGGAAATAGCTGTGCATGACGCTCGCTCCGCGCACATAGACCTTGCCAATGCCGCGGTCGGGGAGGACGTCGCCCGAGGGTCCTCGGATTTCGATCTCCATTCCGGTGACCGGCTTGCCGCAATTCACGACCGCTCGGTAGCGGCGCGGTCGGCTGTCGTCCTCTGGCGTCCCGCCTGAAAGCTCATTTTCTTCGACCAGCTCGAGCCTGATGCCCTCACCCGGCGGCATCAGGGATACCGCGAGCGTTGCTTCGGCAAGGCCGTAGCTCGGGCAGAACGCAGCGGCCTTGAAGCCAGCCGCGTCAAAGCTGTCGACGAACGCCTGCATCACATCCGGGCGGATCATGTCGGCCCCATTGCCGGCAATGCGCCAGCGGGACAGGTCGAAGCGATCTTCGGCTCGGGTCTGCGAGCTCATCCGGCGCGAACAGATGTCGTAGCCGAACGTCGGCGAGTAGCTGATCGTGGTACCGGGATTGCGCGTGATCATGTCGAGCCACGCGAGCGGCCGGCGCGCGAAATCCTCGGTCTTGAGGTAATCGACCGACATTTGCAGCGACATCGGTGACAGGAAGCAGCCAACGAGGCCCATGTCGTGGTACCACGGAAGCCAGGAGATGCAGCGGTCGGTCTCGGCGACCTCCAGGCCGATGCCGTGCGCCCGGAGATTGTCGAGCAGGGCATGGTGGGTGACCGCGACACCATGCGGGAAGCGTGTCGAACCACTCGAATATTGAAGGTAGGCGATATCGTCGGGCTTGGCTGTCGGAAGATCGCCCGGAGCTGCCTCGACCGAACCGAGGGCGTCCCACGAGCGCGATTCTACGCCCGATTGCACACCCGCATCCTTGCAGAATTCGGCAAGCTCGGGCGGATAGAGGAACAGCGCTGGGTCGCAACTCTTTAGCTGAACGCCGAGCTGATCGACATAGGCTTCGCGTCCGCCGAAGCTTGTCGGCAGCGGCAGCGGCACCGGCCACGCACCGGCATAGACGGCGCCGAAGAAGGCAGTGGCGAATTCGGGCCCGGTCTCGGCAACCATCGCGATGCGGTGGCCAGGCTTGATGCCGAGCGTGATGAAACGGCGCGCCTGGTCGAGCGCGTCCGACCGAAGCTCAGAGAAAGGATAGGCGCGCATCATCGTGCCGCGCGCGTCATGGAAGTTGAGGCCGCGGTTGCCCTTCGCTGCATAGTCGAGCGCTTCGCCGATTGTGCCGAAGTCGGCGAGACGGCGCTGCAGCTTGTCGAGCGTTGGCGTTGCGCCCGCGGGCGCGAGTTCCTTGGTTACCGAGGCATTGCGCTCGAGCACGCAGTCCATTCCCTGACTGTTTCCATTCGTTTCTTGGACCGCGCCCCTCGCGCAGCCGCTTTCCCCTTGGCGAGCGACTGTGGCACAAATCAGGCGTGAATTCACGCTTCAAGGCCAGACGTGCCCCTCGGCCGCTCGACGAAAGCGGGCTTCGAGAGCTCGCGCTGCGCTATGTCGGCAAGTACGCAACCACCCGCGCCAAGCTGAGCGGCTATCTATCCCGCAAGATTCGGGAGCAGGGCTGGGAGGGTGAGTGCGAACCCGATGTTGAAGAACTTTCGGCCCGCTTTGCCGAACTCGGCTACGTCGACGACGCAGCCTATGCCCTCAGCAGGGCGCGCTCGCTGAGCGGGCGCGGATACGGCAAGGGGCGCCTCGCCGAGAAGCTCAAGTTTGCAGGAGTAGGCGAGGACGACAGCCGGGAAGCGCTGGGCCTTGCGGATACTGAAGCGGTAGCTGCCGCGCTTCGCTATGCTCGGCGGCGAAGAATCGGGCCTTTCGCGGCTGAAGCTCTCGATCGAATGGGGCGCGAACGAGCAATCGCTGCAATGGTACGTGCCGGCCATGACTTGGGCCTCGCTCGGGCGATTGCGACCCTTCCGCCGGGCGCGGAGATCGATCTCATTAACATAGGTGAAAGTTCTCGATTCGACGTCGCGTAAAGTCGGTTTGCCGACACAATCACCCATGTTAATGGGGGGGTTCT
>Ga0070717_10004008_pt1 | contig 10604 bp, 8 predicted proteins | sample LARL113metaG_FD_71366 | JGI IMG/M metagenome (GOLD analysis project Ga0070717, IMG submission 71366) | Corn, switchgrass and miscanthus rhizosphere microbial communities from Kellogg Biological Station, Michigan, USA - LAR L11-3 metaG | ecosystem: Host-associated > Plants > Roots > Rhizosphere ... | reverse complement strand
ATCGACGAACTCTGGATGCAGGAAGCCTTGCGTGCCGCACAACGCGCGCTGGAGGCCGGCGAAGTTCCCGTCGGTGCGGTTGTCGTCCACGGCAGGAAGATCGTTGGCCGCGGATACAATCGCAATCTCTCTGACTCCGATCCTACGGCCCACGCCGAAGTCGTCGCTTTACGCGAAGCGGGTGCGGCGATTGGCAATCACCGCCTGGGCGACTGTGAGCTGTTTGCTACAATTGAACCGTGCGCCATGTGTGCGGGAGCGCTCGTCCACTCGCGGATTCGGCGGCTGGTTTATGGGGCGGACGACCCCAAAGCGGGTGCCGTACACTCGGTGATGCGGGTCCTTAACCACCCAAGCGTGAACCATCACATGGAAGTTCGAAGTGGGGTGCTTGCAGGGCGTTGCGCAGAGCTTTTACAAGAGTTCTTCCGCGCCCGCAGGGGGCGCTAGCACTTGCTGAGAGCTGACGGCTCAAAGCTGCTTTCCGGAGAGGTGCGTGAGCGGTTGAAACGATCCGCCTCGAAAGCGGACATACCTTAACGGGTATCGGGGGTTCGAATCCCTCCCTCTCCGCCAGATTTGTTCTGTTGAAAAGAGCAGAAAACCTGGGTCAGACCGCCCTGGCCCGTTGTCTGGCGAAACGTGATCGCCAGCTGGTGAACAGCTTGCCGAGCATCTGGCCAGCGCACCAATTCTATCGAGGGTTACGGTGCTATCAATTCACCTCGAAGACCAAAAGGCGTCCGCGGCGTTGAAAAGAGCGTGCACAGTTATCGCTGGCAGAAGGCTGCCGCTTCGCCGCCTCAATTCACCTGCAACCAACCCAAGTACGGCTGCGCCAATGGCCACGATTGGGCCCGATCCCAAGTGGATTATGCCGAACAGCGCCGTCGTGAATGCTACGGCCCCGGTCAGCGAACCACCGAACCCAAAGAAAGCAATCATCCCCCGTCGCTCCAGCATGGATTGAATCAGACCGCGAAAAATAACCTCCTCTTGAATGGGAGAACCGATAACGAAATAAAGCCCGATCATCCAAGGCGCAAAGCCGGATACGTCAAACGGGGGTTTTGACGGCCAGAGATGACTCAACCAGGTGACTCCGGGACCAAGAACCAGCCCGAAAACGCTTGCGCTCGCGATGTATCGAAACTTTGGAATGGTGAACCCGAACTCCGCGATCCCTACCGGCAGTCGTGCGAGCAGGAGCACCAGGATTAGCGAAACGAAAAACGTGATCCCAATGACAAGAGGTATCATGATCTCAATGCGCGGCCGAACAAGCGCTGTTGTCACGAATGCCGGAACATAGACGGCGCTAAACAGCCCGATACCGAGACCTAGCGTTTGCAATGTCTTTGGGAGGTTCATTGTCGGTTCCAACATTGTAAGACGAAGCATTTCAGTTGTTAGAAAGATGGGCGGGCTTGGTCCATCCTCCGCGCTAATCCAATTAAGGCGTTTTATCTGCATTTCAATATTTCAATTTTGAGCCTTCGCCGGTGCACGAGATGCATTTGATGCTGCTGATGAAAGACCTTCGTAAGGCGATAGCGGGAAGGTGAAAGCACTTGATTCGTGACGCAACGGGAGGGCACGATTTTCAATCGTGCTGTTAAATCAATCTTGATCAGCAGCGGCACGACTGAAAGCCGTGCCCTCCCGGACTGCTCGCGGCCTCTCGGACCGACCTAACTCGTTTGAAATTGACTCCCCTGCCAAGCAGCCCATAACATGATTGCCCAGCCCAATGATTGGTGAAACCATTTCGCACTACCGCATCGTCGAGAAGCTCGGCGGGGGCGGCATGGGCGTGGTTTACAAAGCTGAAGATACTTCGCTCGGCCGGTTTGTCGCGCTCAAGTTCCTTCCCGACAATGTGGCGCACGACCCGCAGGCGCTGGAACGTTTCCGCCGCGAAGCGCGTGCGGCCTCAGCGTTGAATCATCCCAACATTTGCACAATTTACGAAATTGGCGAGCACGACGGTCAACGTTTCATTGCAATGGAATATCTCGATGGAGTGACGCTCCGACATCGCATCGCCGGAAGAGCTCTAGAGTTAGATGTTCTCCTCAGTCTCGCGATTGAGATTGCAGACGCGTTGGACGCGGCCCACTCCGAAGGCATCGTGCATCGCGACATCAAGCCTGCGAATATTTTGGTCACCAAGCGGGGACACGCCAAGATTCTCGACTTCGGCCTGGCAAAGATCACTCCGCCGCATAGCCACGGTTCCGGTGCGGCGGCGCCCATGAGCGATGTGACCGTAGGCGTCACAGGAGAGTTGACCAGTCCGGGGACCGCCCTCGGCACCATTGCCTACATGTCGCCCGAGCAGGTGCGGGGCAAGGAACTGGATGCCCGGACCGACTTGTTCTCTTTTGGAGTCATGCTTTACGAGATGGCCACAGGCGTGACCCCATTTCGCGGCGAGACCTCCGGCGTGATATTCGACGCCATCCTGAATCGCGCTCCCGCAGGCCCGGTGCGCCTGAATCCCGACTTGCCGCCGCAACTGGAGCAAATTATCAACAAAGCGCTGGAGAAAGATTGCTCTCTTCGTTACCAGCGCGCGGCTGAGATGATGGTCGACTTGAAACGTATGGTGCGAGATAGCAATAGCGGAATGAGGGTCGCGGTTTCAGACACGGCGCCGTCGGCGACATCATCCTCGGTGCCAGCCGTTGTGCCTGCCGCAGCGCCTTCACAAGCGCCATTACAGCGAAATTCGCGACGCACTCTATGGAGCATAGTCGCGGTTGTTGCAGCGGTGACGCTTCTCGCTTTTGGATTTCTCTCAGGCCGGTTTGCGCGCTTTCATTCTTCTAGTGCTGCGCCAGTCCAGTCTTCTATTGCTGCGCCAGTCCAGCAGCCCACATCGGCACCGCCTCCCGCTATCACCAAACAAGGGACGGTTCCAACCCCTGAGATCTTCCGAGCGCGTGCGTCCTCGCCTGCCCCTTCCCCGGTGGTGCCCGCTTCCGACGCACGGAAGCATGCCGTCAAACAAGCCCAGCACCTCCCGCCAACCACAGCCGCTCCCGAGCCTGTGATCCCGCCATCCTCCGCGCTCACTGCGGAAATCACTTTGCACGATTCGGGAAGAAACCGTGACGTTCCCATCAAGATCTATTACCCAAATCACATCTCCGGTTCTTTGCCAGTTATCGTCTTCTCCCATGGCTACGGCGCTACTCGCGAGGGATACGAATATCTCGGGCAGGGCTGGGCTGATGCCGGTTACCTCGTAATTCTGCCGACACACATCGGTAGCGATGCGGCCGCGGCGCAGCAAACCGGACTCAGTGGTGTCAACGATGCTCAGACAGCCTTTGGACTCCAAAAGCAGCGCGCCGGAGATGTCCATTTCATCATTTCGTCATTGAAAAATATCGAGCATCAGGTACACGATCTCCACGGTCACATCAACCGCAAGCAGATCGGAGTCGGCGGACACTCCATGGGAGCAGGAACTGCGCTCCTGATTGCCGGCGCCAGCTCGGCACCCTCTGGCAAGCCGCAATACTTCCGCGATGACCATGTGCATGCGGCTATTGCGATCTCCCCGCGAGGGCCTGGCGATGGTGGATTCGAAGAGCACTCCTGGGACCGCATCACTATCCCCACCATGACGATGAGTGGTACTAAAGATCGTGGAATTGGTGGCGAGCCTCCCGAGTGGCGGACGCAGCCATTTCTGCACATGCCCGCCGGGAACAAGTACCAGGTCATCGTCGATGGCGCCGAGCATATTTCGTTCCGGACGGGCGGCCGATTCCGCTCTTGCATTCTGCAGGAGACCACTTCGTTCTGGGATACATATTTGAAACGTTCAGCCAAAAAGATCGAGTCATCCGGGATGTGCGCCGTCAGTTCGAAATAGAAGTCTCTTTCGCGCGCGGTTCAAATCCGTCACAATTGGGAATTCTTCCCGCCCAGCGACCGTAACCGCACGGAAGGACATGCCTCAAGATACGCAGTCTCCAGCCCCTTTGCCGTCTCTTTTCTGCTGATTTGCACTGAAGTACTCCCGAACTTCTGACGGCTTTTCCAGAAGGGGCCGCTAGGCGTGCGTCCGTCAAAAACGGTCCATTGCCCGAAAGACGAAAGTGTCTATTTTGGAATTTCTGAAAGCATGAGCATCACCAGCGTCTCGAAGAGGCTTGCCGCCTGAAAAAAGTTGTACATGTTAGCGATCACCCGGCCAGGATGAAGAGCGACCCGGCGGCGATGAGCACCCATCCGATAATGCTTCGACCGCTCCAGAACACAATGCCGACACCGAAGAGCAGCGGCAAAAGCGTAATGCCAAAAGTATTTGCGCCGCAAAAGCTCAGTACGAACCCACGACCTTCACTTGATTGGTGATTAGATACCCCCCCACACAAGTCATGATGAAGCCGAGCAGGAATTCGCCGAGGCCACCAGTCGTCCCACCCACGTCGGTGAAAGAGCGGTTTTCCATGGGGATCGAGGATATCAGATTCCTAGCTCGGACTTGAAGAAGTCATCGCGCTACCAAGCAGGCAGCAGAATCAACGCTATCGTTTTTAATGGGACTGCTTGAAATGCACTCGCTCGAAGAACCATCCAGAAAGCTGTGGCCGGCACGGGTGCGCTCGGAATCAGCGGTATGCCCAGCTTTGTCGTGGGCAAGCCCAGAAGGACAACAAAAAACCATGCTCGTTGCAACCGTGAGCAAAGGCGGGCCCCTTGCCAAAAATCCTAGGCAGGGACCTGCACCGAGACTAACTCCGGGCTGCACTTGGAATTTTGAATGGACTTGACTGCGTCTTCAGCGGTGAACTTTCCCATAACCAATGCCAGCTTAAGATTGGTGGTCATCTGGATCGGAATCTTATCAATCCGCTGTACATATTCCGGAGGTCGAACGCCGCTACGAAGCACTTTCACAACAAATTTGATGTTTTTCATGGTTCTTTCTACTCCTAGAGCGGACAAAACCTCTAGGAAGTAAGTAATCAAACAGCGCGAACTTCAGATGGGCTGACTTAGTTCAGAGGACGCGAAAGAGTAATAATAAAACTTAAAAGGTACTTGCTTACTATCAATGCTAGGCTTGTGCACTAGAGTTGTCAAGGTAACTATCGCCCGACTCGCCCGACCGAACACGTGTCACACGTTCCCGTATACGGGTACCGCTGCGCCGTTTATGACTTTTGCGGCGTCGCTGCACAAGAACAGGATGACCCGCGCGATGTCCTCAGGCTGTGGCCACTTTGCGAAATCGGAGTTGGGCATGGCCTTCCTATTTGCATCCGTATCGATGATGCTGGGCAGTATGGAATTTGCGCGCACACCTGTTCCTCTGAGGTCTGCCGCTAGGGAATCGATCATCGCTACGGCGGCGGCCTTGGATGCCACATAGGCCGCTGCTCCGGCAGCATGGTCAATTGCCGCTCGCGAAGCAACATTGACAATCGCACCACTGCCTTGCTTGATCATCACTGGTACCACGGCACGCGACAACACGTACCCGGTTCGCAGATTGAGTACCAGCATCTGGTCGAAGACCTTCGAATCCAGTTCCCAGAGTGGTACGCCACCTGCGTAGGCTCCCACAGCATTAACTAGCACGTCCAAGCGGCCGTGATTTGAAATAATGCTTTCAGTGAGCTGACGCACCGCAGCTTCATCAGTGACGTCAACTTGGTGACCCTCAAGTGATGATGCATGCGCACCGGCCGCGTTCTTCAAAGCGAGGAACTCCTCCGGTCGCCGATATGTCACCGACACTCTGGCGAGCTCGTCGAGGAAGGCCAAGCTCACGGCTTGCCCCAATCCGCCGGTTCCGCCAGCAATCAACACCAACTTACCTGTAAATCTTGCAGTCATTCCGTTTCTCCTAAACCACGCAACTCGACCGATATTGGAAATGCATTTATTATTCCTCAGGCTGCCAAAGATCAACAGCCTTGAATGGTGGCGACCAACTGTTTCTGATGATACCGATTCGGCAGTCTGATCAGCCGTGAGGTTGGGTTAGCGTGGGTGCTGAGAAAGGAGGAGCAGTACATACCAAGAAGAAACTGAATAGAGGAAGACAGACTCCCCTATCGCCGCTTCCCGAAAGCAGATTCAAGAGAGGACTCCAGCGGCTGTTCAAAGATCACGGAGAGCACAAAGATCACGGCGCAAGAGGTTGATGACTTCTTCACCAATCAGTTTCGCATGGACGGAAAACGCTATGGTGCCGCGTTCGCTCTCAAGCGGCCGGGAGTTGGAGTGAAGATTGTAACGCCCGGGAAATGGATCAAGCCGGCGACTCAAATTCAACGACTCGTGCAGCTCCGGCTCGGGTATTTCTTCTGCAATCCGAGTTGCAAATTGACGAATATTCCGTTGATCAACTCAAAAGACTAACGGAGCATAAGGCACATCAAGAAGGGCGCAAACTCTTCTACTGCTACATCGCTATGCACGATTCTACGAAGGTGCGCAAAGCCTATCCCCAAGCATTCAAGATTTGAAACCCTTGCCTCCTCTCGTTCACAAACACACCGCCTCAACCAACGTGCCACGCCAGGAACCCTCAAGGTGAAGAATCCACGAAGCCTTGGACCAAAGCGGCGATCTCATCGGCAGCTGTATCCAACGCGAAATGACCGGCGTCGAGAATGTGAACTTCAGCCTTCGGCACATCCTTTCTGTAGCGCTCTGGTTCGCCAACATCAAATGAGAGGTCAAACTTGCCCCAGATCACCAGCAGGTGGGGCTGCTTCTCGCGCATCCATGCTTGCCACTTCGGATAGGAATCCACATTGGTCCGATAGTCGTAGAACAGATCGCTTTGGATCTCTGCCTGGCCGGGCTGATTGAGAAAATAAAATTCACCGGTCCATAGGTCCGGGTCATATCGTTCCACGTTCGGATCGTTTCCGACATGGCGGGTCCGCGTCGTTGGCAGCGACAGAAGATTTGTGCGCAGCGCGCTTTCGTTGGCAGCGCGATCGGCCCAAAAGGCCCGGCGCGGCTTCCAATTCGCGCCCAGGCCTTCGTTGTGCGCCACAGCGTCCTGCACGATTAGAGCCTCAATTCGATCCGGATGGGCCAAGGCCATGCGAAAACCCACGGGGCCGCCGTAATCCTGCATATAAAGCGTGTAGCGCGAGAGCCCGAGCGCTTCGGTGAAATGATTCATGATGTCGGCGTAGTGGTCGAACGTATACGCGAATGTTTTCGGGTCCGGCCAGTCGCTGTGTCCGAAGCCTGGGTAATCGGGCGCGACCAGATGATAGCGATCGGAAAGCCGGGCTAGGAGTGGCTCGAACATTCGCGATGAAGAGGGCAGTCCGTGGAGCAAGAGAATCGTTGGCGCATCCTTCGGCCCGGCCTCTCTGTAGAAGATGGATAGCCCGTTTATCGTTATCGTGCGAAAAAAGGTCGGGTACTTCATTGGGGCTTGCTTTTCGTTGGGCTTGGGCCGGCAATTGAAATTCAAATGATGCGAACGTCGCAACAATCAGCAATGATATGCGGGCGAACTGGAGCGTTGGTCACAGCAGGGCGACCTGAACAGATGCATTGTCTAGCTCCGGTTATGCAAGCTCGTGAACCCATGCTCGCGATCATTTCTCGTATGTTTGCGCCCCCTAGTTACATCGTCAGAACGACGCGGAACTGTGCCTTGCCACTCATCATGCGCGCATAAGCCTCGCCGGCTTTTTCAAGCGGATACGTTTCAATCATGGGCCGCACGCCGCTTAGTTCAGCGAAGTGAAGAGTATCCTCGGAGTCCGCTGCTGTCCCTGCGGCCCAGCCCTCAATACTTCGACTTCCACTGATAAGTTGTAGCGGCGTGACCTCAATCGGATCGAATGTCGCGCCGATCACGATGAGCTTCCCGTTCGACCCTAGACCGTCAATTAGCGCCGACATGGCTTTTGAATTCGGCGCTGTCGCTAGAATTACCTGCGCCCCTCCGAGCTTTTGTAATTCCTGCGCGGCATCGGATAATTCGCTGTCAATGTACGCGTTGGCTCCGAGTTTTCTCGCAAGGAATTCGGTTTCAGACCCACGCCCGATGGCCGCAACTTTGTAACCGAACTTACTCGCGAATTGAATGCCAAGGTGGCCCAGGCCTCCGATACCTTGGATCGCGACCAGATCCCCCGGCAACGCACCGCTGTGGCGGAGGGCGCCGTACGTGGTAATTCCGGCGCAGAGCAGCGGCGCCGCTTCTGCGTCGTTTAGGGTGTCCGGTACGGGCGCTAGCGCTTCAACGGGAGCAACCATGTATTGCTGATAACCGCCGTCATAGCTGATCCCCGGAATCTTCCTGTTGCGGCAATTGCGAAAATCTCCACGGCGACACTCGCGGCATGTATTGTCCTGGCCGCCATGCCAGCCGACACCGACACGTTGGCCGATTTTCCACGCAGTCACATCCGCGCCCACGTCGTCGATCACACCCGCCACTTCATGTCCGGGAACGCGCGGATATTGAATTCCAGGCCAAAGTCCCTCTTTTGTAAGCACGTCACTGTGACAGACTCCGCAGGCCTGGACTTTGATTCGCACCTGTCCTGCCCCGGGTATAGGAATTTCGCGCTCGACTATCTCGAAATCTCCGCCCGGCTTGGAAATCTGCGCGACCTTCATTGGTGCCGTTTCCGGTTTTGCGGCTACTCTCATCGTTGCCATACGTCCTCCTGAAGAATGTTTAGTTGTTGTTGACAAGTAGTTGTTCTCACCAGCAAGAGACAGCTGACGATCACCTCCAATTCAGTTAGCCACTTCAAAAATGACTTCCAATTCGACCGGCACGCCCAGCGGAAGGCTTGCCACGCCATACACCAGACGGCACGGACTCTTGTCTTTTCCGAATACGTCTTGCAGTAACTCCGAAGCGGCATCCGCGATTTTTGTTGATCGTACACGTCTCCTGAAGTGGCCACCGAGACGCCGAGCCGGACAATGCGCGTCACCCTGTCGAGCGATCCCAAAGATTCTCGCGCGACAGCGAGCACGTTTAGCGCCGCAAGAAGGGCTGCCCTGTGCCCTTGCTCTACATCGAGTTCCGCGCCGACTCGGCCAGTAAACTTTGCTCCGTGCCCTTCGGCGGGAAGCATTTCGCTCAGGAAAAGCAGATTGCCCGTTTGAACTGCTTCTACATAGGCACCGAACGGTTCAGGTGGCGAGGGGAGGCTGATTCCAAGTTCTTTCAGGCGCTCTTCAGCGCTGGCGAGCCGAAGGCCATCACTGGCTGCTGTTCGCACTTGCGAGTTGATATTCATTTCCTCCTCCGCTCTCAGGAAAAGGAGGCAAGGAAGGAGGGTCCAAGGGAACGATCCTTCAAGCGGTTAGCGGCACTGGTAAATACGTTGTTATTGATTACCCAGCACCACGAGGAAGCTGTATTCCAGCCAGCGCGGAACCAGCTGAGCTGGAATTTTGCTGACTGGAAAAGTTTGCTCTCGCAAGTGGTGTCTGTCAAATGAAGCGGACGAGAATTCACGGAAGATTAATGCGTTTTTCGGCCCTGCAATCGCCAGAGACAGTTTGACCCATCCATGCATCCTCGGCGACAATCCTTCGATCCAGTAGATTTGTGCTGACAGGTGCCATCATGACTCATGACGCGGCCGTTTTGAAAGCCCGCGAGATTGCCAGTCTCGTGCTGGCGCCCTCCGCAGGGCAAAACGACAAGGCGGGACGATTCTCTACCGAAGCTGTCGAGTCGCTTGGTGAGTCCGGACTGCTTGGGCTGCTGCTATCCGCGGAATTTGGCGGTTCAGAGATAGGTCCCCGGACGTTTGCCGCTGTGACGGCGACGCTCGCCGAGGCAGACGGTTCTGTCGCCATGGTTTACCTAATGCACATTCTGGGCACCGCGACCATGTCGGCAGCGCGCCCAAGCGCGGCTCAGGCACTCGCTCCCGTTTTGCGGGAGATTGGCGCGGGCCGGCATTTATCCACTCTCGCTTTCAGTGAAGCTGGCTCGCGCAGTCATTTTTGGGCGCCGATATCGCGCGCACATCGGAATGGTAACGGGGTGCGAATTAGCGCCAAGAAATCGTGGGTGACCAGCGCGGGCCACGCGCAGAGCTATGTGGTTTCTGCGCTGGCCCCTGAAGGAGCGGGGCCTACCGATTCGACCCTCTATCTTCTTACAGCGGGAACACGCGGCCTTTCAGTTGCGGGGCCATGGGATGGTTTGGGACTCCGGGCCAACGCTTCTGCGCCCATTACGCTGGACGACTGCGAAGTACCATCCCAGTTTCAACTTACTGACGACGGCGCGGGCTTTCCGGCCATGCTAAACGTGGTGCTCCCGCTGTTTAATTTGGGGACGGCAGCGGTGGCCTTGGGATTGTGCCGAGCGGCAGTTGCTGGAACTGCGTCGCACCTGAAAAACGCGAAATTCGAGCATCTCGGCCAAAGCCTTGGCGAGAGCCTGCCTACCCTACGCGCGCAACTCGCTGTGATGCAGATTGATACCGACGGGCTGTCGGCACGTATCGACGATTTGATCGAGCATCTTGAAGAGCCACGCGAGACCACCATGCTGCGCGTGCTGGAGACCAAAGCCGCTGCAGGCGATGTCGCTATCAGCGTCACCTCAGCGGCCATGCGCATTT
>Ga0070717_10004006_pt1 | contig 10607 bp, 8 predicted proteins | sample LARL113metaG_FD_71366 | JGI IMG/M metagenome (GOLD analysis project Ga0070717, IMG submission 71366) | Corn, switchgrass and miscanthus rhizosphere microbial communities from Kellogg Biological Station, Michigan, USA - LAR L11-3 metaG | ecosystem: Host-associated > Plants > Roots > Rhizosphere ... | reverse complement strand
CCCTGCTCGGTGATTTCGACGACACGACCGCGTATTTCGAGATAGCGGTAAGGATTATCAGGATCGACGACGGATAGAGCTACGCGCGGATCGCGGCGGACGTTCTTGTCCTTTTGGCGGCCCTTGGCGGAGTTGAAGACGACGTAATCGCCTTCGAGATCGCACCACACCGGCGTGACTTGGGGGCGGCCGTCGGGCATGAGCGTTCCTAAATTGGCGAACGCGCGCTTGCTGAACAGATCGCGATACTTCTCGGGGATCGATTGCGACATGAGTCCTCCTGATGCGCTGAAATTCCAACGACAGAGGCAGGGTGCAATTATAGATGCTCCGGCGGCGAAGTCAGGCCCACAGCAACAGAAACTCGGGGCTGATCTTGCGGCTCTGGATCGCAGCCCGCAGGCTACGTAAACTAAAATTCAATATGAAACTTGGGTTTATGCGCAGAATCGCGGGAAGCGTTCTCTTTGTTCAACTGCTCGCCTTTGCGGCATTAGGGCCGTTGCCAGTCTTTGTTGCCGCGCAGGAGCAACCCGAAAAATATCCGCCCACGATTGTGTTCATGAGTGATTTTGGCACTCTCGATGATTCAGTCGCTATTTGCAAAGGTGTGATGTACTCGATTGCGCCCGACGCGCATATCTTCGACCTCACGCATCAGGTCAAGCCGTACTCGATTCTGGACGCGGCACGTTTCCTCGAGGGAGCGACAGCATATTATCCTGCCGGAACAGTTTTTGTGGCTGTTGTTGACCCGGGTGTGGGTAGTGAGCGCCGGGCCATTGTTGCGAAATCGAAGCGCAAGCAATATTTTGTGTTGCCGGATAACGGACTTATCACGCTGGCAGGAGAACGCGACGGCATCGAAGGCGCACGCGAAATCACAAATCCGGCGTGGATAATCAGCGGCAAAGTATCAGCCACTTTCAACGGACGCGATATATTTTCACCGGTGGCGGCTCATCTGGCGCGAGGGGAAGATTGGACCCAGGTTGGACCCGAACTGCCGGTGGAAAAACTTGTATGGCTCGGGGTACAACCGGCGAAGCTGAGTCCGCACGGAATAACGGGGGAAGTGATCGCTACGGATGGTCCGTTTGGAAATTTGGTAACCAATATTGCCGCCGACGATTTTTTTAAACTTGGTTATAAGCTCGGAGAGCAAGTCTCAATTGAGCTGAATAATCAGCCGATGTCCCTTCCTTTTGCGCGCACATTTAGTGATGTGTCCTCTCATCAGCGCCTCTTGTACATAGATTCTCGCGGGCGGCTTGCTTTGGCCATCAACAAGGGAAATTTCGCGCAGATTTACCACATATCGCCGCCCGCTACGCTATTCGTTGCGAAGGCTCCGAAGTAGACAGTTCGATCATGACTGGACATCTTTCGCAATCTCCGGCAGCACCGCTCGCACCAAGGCGACGAAATCTCCTCGCACGCGCCTGCCGGTCTCGAGCACTTCTTCGTGACTGATTAGTTTATCTAGAATTCCTGCAGCCATGTTGGTCACGCACGAGATGGCCAGCACTTTGATTCCCATCTGGCGGGCAGCGATCACCTCTGGAATGGTTGACATTCCGACAAGATCTGCGCCGATGGCGCGCAAGTAGCGGATCTCGGCTGGAGTCTCATAGCTCGGGCCCAGAAGCGCGGCGTACACGCCTTCATGAACACTCTTGCCTAGCGCTTGCGCGGCGGTCAGAACCAGTGTTCGGTATTCCTTGGAGTAGGCATGCGTCATATCAGGGAAGCGCGGGCCGAAGCGGTCATCGTTTGGACCGGCGAGCGGGTTCTGGCCTTGTAAATTGATGTGATCCGAGACGACTACCAGCGCTCCCTGCTTGTACTCGAGATTGATGCCTCCAGCTGCATTGGTAAGGATGACCGCGCGGACACCCATCCGGCCGAAGACGCGCATGGGAAAAGCGACTTGTTGGGGTGAATAACCTTCGTAGAGATGGACGCGTCCCTGCATGGCTGCCAGCGGGATGCCTTCGGCATTCCCGATCACCATTTGGCCGGCGTGGCCAATTGCGGTTGAACGCGGGAAAGACGGGATTTGCTCGTAGGGTATTCGCGCGGTGTCGGAGAGTTCGTCGGCGAATGCGCCCAGTCCCGAGCCCAGGATTAGCGCAATCTTTGGCCGGAGAGGAGTTTTCGATAACAGGAAGGTTGCAGCGGAGTCGGCGAGCGAAAAATCGTCCTGTTGCATGGTATTTGGTCAGTGTGGCTAGGGAAACAGCTTTGGAGTGATCAGTTTGTCAAAATATTAAGTTTTGATGAACAGCTTACGTCATTGGTCAAAGAAATCAGCTCTCAGTTCCCAGTTGTCAGTTCCCAGTTGTCAGTTCTCAGTTCCCACGCAGAATTTCTTCTCAAACGTGGCAAACCCCGTTCCAGAGCCCACTGCGCGCGCGTCCGTTTGGCAGCAAGGAATTTCTGGCAAGCTCCAGAACCAGCAACAGCGGCTTCTTTGGAAAGCGGGTAATTGTACCTGAGGCGCAGAAAAACCGGCAAGATTTCGGCATTGGAAATACAGACTGGGCGCGAAGGTTTGCGTTCGTCTCTCTACCTGAGAGTTCGGAAGTATAAACTCACAACTCTCTTGAGATCCAGCTCCCAGCGCGTTTTCTGCCCAGATTTTCACAATCTCGGTGATCACAGTTCCGGGGAACTTCTCAATCACTGCATTCAAGTGCTCTACGGAAAGCCGTGCTGCATGCAGTTTGATCTCGCGGTGGGCGCTTTGCCTGCACCACATCCGGTTCATATGCCTGTGGACGGGCTGCACTCGATTGCAAATACAAGCAGATAAAGTTGCCTCATTTTCATTGACTGCAAAAATAGAAGGAGTAGAAAAGACTCGTTCTTTGACATCTTCCCAAGTTTTCCCGGTTGGTGTAGCGTCCGGGGCTCGAGCCAAATCACCTTCTACACTGCAAAGTGAATGAAGGAGGGTTTAGCAAGGGTCTATAGCAAAACGCTGGTCGAGGCGAACAGGAAGAAACGTCAAAGGCAGGATAGAGTCCAGGGGCGTTAAGCTGGTTTATCCGGTTGGCGGTGAGCCCGGAGCCCGAGTAAAGATCGCGCGGAGCGGTTCCGCAAGGAAAAGCACCGAGAGCAGGTCGGCGAGGGTCTAAAGCGAGCTACTGGCCGAGACGAATGAGTTTAACACCACCTCTGGACTCTTAATGTTAGCGCGTCTGCCCACGTCCTGAGCGATTCAGCTCGCCCTCCCCTGCCAGTGAGCGGTCATTCACCGGGGGCGACGCATCTTAGAAGCCAGTTATCGCTCATCAGCTTTCAGATTACGGGATCGGCTGCACTACGAGTTTCTCTCGCGTAACTAAGCGAGCCCGGTAGATAGTGTTACTTTCCGGAACTTCCCCCACTGCGTCTACATTCAGTTCATACATTCCGGGCGGAAGGTTTTCGCTGAATGGGATCTCCATATCCTCTGTGTCCCTTCTCAACGTGAAATGCTGATATCCCACCGCAGTGGCCCGGCCAATCTCGTTCACTGCCAGAGCGATAACTGTCAGATCAAAGTCCTGCCCGGTTTGATTCGCCAGCCTAATGGCGCACTCCAGCCTTTGGCCATTGATTTTCGGAGATCGGCTCCACTGCAGGAGAAGAGGCGCAACCACCAACAATGTTAGCTCCTGGCTTTTCTCGTGAGCCGGCTTGCCGCTGTCGGTGACCGTCACCGTGAATCGAAAGTCGCCGGTCTCGATCGGAACACCGCTGAGAACGCCATCTGGACCGAGCGCGAGTCCATCAGGCATCGAGCCACCGGTGACCTCCCAGTGAAGGGGGCTGATTCCACCTTCCGCCCGAAGTTCGAACCGATACTGCTGCCGCAGTAGTGCTTTCGGCAGTGAAACAGTATGGATGGCGAGCGGCTCTCCGGCAGCGGCTGCTTGCTGGGCGAGAGATGTCGTCGAAAGAATCATGGTCCAAGATAGTAGGCAAGCCACGGAAAAGTTTATGCGGTCCAACGGCGCACCTCAGCGTGTAAAGCCTGTGTTATTTCCAAGGCGTTAAACATGACTCGAAGCGCTGCCGTGCCCAAAATGCCGCGCCGGGGCGGGCGCGGACGCCGTGCTCCATTTGTAGGACCTCAGGCAGCATGCTTTCGCGTTTCTTGATGCTGTATCCGCCGTGAAAGCAGAGCCTTGGCTTTTTCGAGTTCGGCCCGCGACGGGAGGCGCTGATGCTGCGCCCACCGCGATTGATGAAGTAATTCAGCATCCGCATTCCTGAAACCGGACCTTTTGGTGAAACCTTCTTCGAGGCCAGCGTTCGCGCAATTGTGGCGGCGCTCTTGGTGAAGAGTCCTTCGGGTGAGTGGAGGCAGTGTTCACCTTTGCGACCCATCTTTTTGTTTTCTTTGCGGGCACGGCGCCTCACGATCGTCTCAAAGGGCAGGGTGGTTGAAGCCCGCCACATTCAGGCGGAACTACTCTGCCTTCCACTCCTCATCGGCGCTAGATGGGCGCACATACGCGCAGAGCGCGCCGGTGCAGAATCAGCGCCCCAATTACAGGTAATTATAAGCTATGATTTTCGGGAGTGTTGTTCGAGGATTGGTGAAGAAGGCTAGGGAGATCAACGGGCCAGAAGTGCGAAGAATTACGCTACAAGCCTGCGTCTGCGTGGCCACGTTGCTCCTTTTTGTTTCCTGCGGACACACGGAACAACTCGATCTCTCGCGGCTGAAGTTGTCAGAGGGTTTTCACATTGCGGTGTTCGCGACCGCGCCTCATGCGCGGATGCTGGCGTTCAGTCCGGGCAGCGTGCTGCTGGTCACAGACATGAGCGACGGCAAAGTGCTCGCCTTTCCCGATCCCAAACATACCGGAAAGGCGGAGCGCACAGTGACCGTGCTCGATGATCTAAACGCGCCGCACGGCATCGCGTTTCATAATGGCAAGCTTTACGTGACAGAGATTAATGCAGTGCGGCGTTACGACTGGGACGAAGCACAATTGAAAGCCACAAATGGCCAGAAGATTGCCGATCTCCCAGGCAGCGGGGGCGGGCATTCCACGCGGACGATTATTTTTTGGAATGGAAAAATGTGTGTAGCCGCGGGATCGAGCTGCAACGTTTGCAAAGAAGACGATCCGCGCCGCGCCGCCGTCACGGAATACAACGAAGACGGAAGCGGTCAACGCCTCTTCGCGTCGGGACTACGCAATTCGGTAGGTCTGGCAATAAATCCTAAGACAGACACGATTTGGGCTGTGGACAATGGGCGCGACTGGCTGGGGGACAATCTTCCGGCAGAGGAAGTGAATGATCTAGGCACAAATGGAGGCAACTTCGGCTGGCCGTACTGCTACGGCGACCGCGTGCGCGACACTTCGCAGAGTAAGACATACGACTGCTCGAAGACCGTCGCCCCCAAGCTCATGATGCAGGCGCACTCGGCACCGCTGAATCTGCTCTTCTACACGGCAAACATGTTTCCGGCCGAGTATCGCAACAACATATTCATAGCTTTTCACGGCTCCTGGAACCGCAGCCTTCCAACCGGCTACAAAGTGGTTCGTGTGAAGTTGGATAACAACGGCCAGCCCCAGGGACCTCCGGAAGATTTCATCACGGGATGGCTTCGTCCCGGAGAGACACGCAAGGGCGTGTGGATGGGTCGGCCGGTGGGGCTGGTGGTCGGTCCCGACGGAGCAATATATGTGAGCGATGATTCGGCGGGGGTGGTGTATCGGGTTACGTACGGAAAATAGCACCGGCAGTTTGCCCGCTAGGCGTGCGTGGGCGGGGCGCTCCCGCGACGGCCGCTGGCAGGTCGGCACTACTTGCAAAACTTTTCATACTGCTCGTAGATGTAATTATCGGTCATGCCTGCAATGTAATCACAAATAACTCTAGGCAACGGCTCCTGTTTCGCTTTATTCCGGTAGCTTGATGGCAGCGTCTCGGGTTTTTTCATCCACAAGTCGAATAGTTCGCTGATTACGCGCTCGGCATTATTCTTCTCCGGATCGAGGGTAGCGCTGAAATATAAATTCGAGAAGAGGAACTGCTTCGCCACGAGTCTTTCCTTTTCCACCTCGGGGCCGAGTCGCACCAGCCTATCAGCACAGGTGCGAACATCTTCTAAATTGTGAATCCCTGCTGCCCTGATTTCCTCCTGCGTGTTGCTTATCAGGTCCCCTACGAAGTGATCGAGCATGCGCTTCAGTGCTTCGTTGAATTTCAACTTTTCGATTGCATCAGGGTATAGCTTCTGCACTTCAATGTAGAAGTCAGAAAATACCGGAACTCCGTGGCGAATCTGCGCCAGCGTGAGCAGGCGGGCTTCGTAGCCATCGTCCAAGTCGGCGGTGCTGTAGGCAATTTCATCCGCTAAATCGATGAGCTGAGCTTCAAGCGGCGGGCGCTGGTCAAGCAGATACTCAGATAATTCTGGATAGCCATCGGCGGAGTAATCGTGGGAGTGCTTGATGATCCCTTCCCGAACTTCAAATGTCAGATTGAGACCACGAAACGCGGCATAGCGCAGCTCGAAATCTTCAACGATTCGCAAGGCATGCAGGTTGTGATCGAAGAAGAAGCCGTGGCGGCGCATGGCGGCGTCGAGGGCTTTCTCGCCGGCGTGGCCGAAGGGAGGGTGTCCAACATCGTGTACTAGCGCGAGGGCTTCAACTAGGTCAACATTGAGTCCGAGCTGGGCAGCAACGGTTCTCGCGATCTGTGCGACTTCAATCGTATGGGTCAGGCGATTGCGGAAATGATCTGAATAGCGGCGGGTGAAAACCTGAGTCTTGGCTTCGAGCCGCCGAAAAGCGCGCGAATGGATCACGCGGTCGCGGTCGCGCTGAAAATCGTTGCGGTACGGGTGCTGAGGCTCGGGATGGCGGCGTCCGCGCGAATTCTCCACTCGCACCGCATAGGCGGCCAGCATGGGATGAGTCTAGCAAAAGCAGCTTTCGGCTATCAGCAGTCAGCCGTAGAACCTCGGCGCAAACATTGGCTTCGAGCGTTCCCTCGGCAGCGTTTCAGGCCTGTGCAGTGTTGTGGAAAAGACAACTTTTGTATCCTTTACGAATAATTACAGTTCGCTACAATAAGGAAACGGGCGACTAGCTTCATGGATTCCCCCCAGAGGTTCCGGACAACCGTTCTTTCGCGCACTCAGCCTTACCGAGAGATAAGTGAAGTTGGTGCACCCCGGCACGTGCCGCGGGTCCTAGTAATCGATGACAATCCTGACATCATGCTGTTGATGCAGGAACTGCTGGCAACGCGCGGCTACGAGGTTGTGGCTGTACCGGATGCCGTGCAGGCGGAAGCCGAAGTGCATCGGCAGACACCCGATCTGATCCTTTCAGATGTCATTATGCCGGGCAAGTCGGGTTACGAATTATGCCGGGAACTTAAGGACAACCCGGCGACCCGGCTGATTCCCTTTGTGCTGATCACCGGTTTGACTGACCGGGAAGACCGGCTGAAAGGGATCGAATGCGGGGCAGACGATTTCCTGAACAAGCCGATCTACGCCGAGGAGCTGTTCGCGCGCGTCAAGTCGTTGCTGAAGTTGAAAGACTTCACTGATGAGCTGGAAACAGCGGAATCAGTGTTGTGTACGCTCGGGCTCAGCGTGGAGAGCCGCGATCCTTACACTGAGGGACATTGCGAGCGCCTGGCGCAGAATGCGAGCGCTCTTGGCCGCTACCTCGGCTTGGATGATGAATCGATTGTGGCGCTGCGCCGTGGCGGTTATTTGCATGATCTCGGCAAAATTGCCGTTCCGGATGAGATTCTGAAGAAGGGTTCGAACCTTACTGCCGAAGAATGGGCGGTGATGAAGCAGCATCCGGTGACTGGGGAGAACATTTGCCGGCCATTGAAATCGCTGCGACTGGTGCTGCCCATTATCCGCAACCATCACGAACACTCGGATGGCAGTGGCTACCCGGACAGACTGCGAAAAGGCGAAATTCCTCTGCTGGCACGAATCCTGCAAGTGGTAGATGTCTACGATGCCTTGCGCACGGCTCGGCCATACAAGCCGGTTCTAAGCCACGAGCAATCCGCCATCACCATGCGCGACGAGGCCCGCTCGGGGCTTTGGGACGAGCCCTTGGTGGTGGAGTTCTTTGCGATGCTGGAGAAGCAGCGGCAGGTGGCTTGATGGTCATCGGCAGTCGAGTTCACCTCGTAAGCCTGTGATACCGAATCCGAGTCGCATCATTCTTGGGACACGAGAAATCCTTGGGCTCTTTTAATTCAGTTCTGAGTTGTCAGTTGTCAGTTCTCAGAGCCTAGGGCAGATTAAATCTCTGCTTCTGTCGTAAGTCCTTGCTCGGCTTGAATACCCCTGTCGTTTCCACTCCGCTTTTTTGCTTGCGTGCCCTATTCTAGGAGCTGCCGAGAACAAAAGCTCGACCGCAAACCTTGGCCAACGATCCACGACCAACGACCGACGACTGCACTTACAGCATCATCATCCCCGCGTATAACGAGAGCGCGCGCATCCGGGCGACGTTGGATCGAGTTCTGGCCTACGCCGCAGAACGTGGCTGGGATGCGGAAATTATCGTCGTAAACGATGGCTCGCGCGATGATACGGCTGAAGTGGTTCGCAAGTATGCGGCAGCGAATTCCCGCCTCTGGTTGCTGGAAAATCCGGGCAATCGTGGCAAAGGATACAGCGTGCGCAACGGCATGCTGCATGCGCACGGAGAAGGGTTGCTGTTCACCGACGCCGATCTTTCTTCCCCCATCGAGGAAGCGGAGAAATTGTTTGCCGAAATTGCTGGCGGCGCGGATGTGGCCATCGGCTCGCGCTGGCTGCGCAGCGATCTGCAAAGCCAGCGGCAGCCACTCTACCGGCAATTCTTCGGCAGAATTTTTAATTTGATGCTGCGTATCACGCTAGGCCTCACCTTCAGGGACACGCAATGTGGTTTCAAGGCGTTCACACGTAGAGCCGCGCAAACGATTTTTCCGCTGCAGACGGTGGAACGCTGGGGCTTCGATCCCGAAGTGCTTTACCTGGCGAAAAAGTTCGGTTTGAAGATTGCCGAAGTGCCGGTTGCATGGGCACACAGCGAAGGCACGCGCATCAGTCCGCTGCGCGATGGGATTCGCATGTTTGCAGAAATGCTAAAGATTCGCTGGAATGCGCTGACCGGAAAATATTCTCCCAAAAGGTTCGATGAACTCAGGAACCAGTAGCTGCAGCTCGCATCTGCTCGCGCGGCACCGTCACGATTTCGCCATTCTTCCGAGCGTCATTTGCGAAGCACAATCATCACAGAGCCAAAAGTATTCGAGCCGCCGGACGGGTTTTCTTGCGCCAGAATCTGCTGCCGGATCCTGGTGGGAGCCAGCCTCGGTTTCTATACGGAAGAGCTTGCCCTGATGGAGATAAAGAAAAGCAGCGCGGCATTGCGGGTTGGGGCATGTGGAAAGCATGTGGCCTCCCACGCGCGAAGAAGATCTTTGCGGGACTCAGGCAGTTTACTCCGATTCCGAGAGAAGCAAGGGATTTCTGGCTCCGGAAGCTGTGGAAATTGTGGCTCTCATCCCATATCGGGACAGAGGCGTTAGATTGCCAGTTTGTCGCAAGCGGCCCGAGCACATTGCGCAGCCGCCTCAGCAACCTTCCTCCCCATCTGGCTTGCGCTGAGCGCGACCTGAGAATGTTTGACCAGATCACGCGTACGATTTCCAGCAGCCGATACCTGGGAAACAGCCGCCTCGATCGAGGCAGCCTCACGCTCCAGCCTGAAGGAGTGGCGCAGCAGCATGGCAACGGAGAGGATCGCACCTAGCGGGTTGGCAATACCCTGGCCCGCGATGTCGGGGGCGGAGCCATGCACGGGTTCGTATAAACCGACAGAGCCGCCAATGCTCGCTGAGGCCAGCATGCCAAGCGAGCCTACGACTCCACCTGCCAGGTCGGAGAGGATATCCCCGAACATATTTTCTGTGAGCAGGACGTCGAAATCTGCAGGATGCGCCACCAGCGCCATCGCTGCCGAGTCCACGTACATGTGAGAGAGCTTCACATCCGGATATTCCTGCGCCACGCGGGCCACAACATCGCGCCACAGGCGTGAACAATCCAGGACGTTGGCTTTGTCGACAGAAGTCACCTTGCGGCGCCGAGAGCGCGCTAATTCAAAAGCCACATGCGCGATGCGCTCGATTTCCGCTTCGCTGTAGCGCATGGTGTCCAAGGCATAGCGGTTGCCGGCTGGCCCTTCGGTTTGGCGGGGCTGGCCGAAGTAAATCCCGCCCAGAAGCTCGCGCACGATCAGAACGTCAGTTCCGCGGACCACCTCAGGGCGCAACGGAGAGCAATCTTCTAGAGCAGGGAAGCAAATCGCAGGGCGCAAATTCGCGAATACTCCCAGTTCACGCCGAAGACGCAGCAGGCCGCTTTCCGGACGAAGGCGAGCCGGAAAGCTGTCGAATGAAGGTCCTCCGACAGCGCCTAGTAGAACGGCGGCCGAAGAAAGGCAGGCCTGCAATGTGTCATCGGGGAGCGGGTCTTTGCTGGCGAGGAGAGCTGCGCCACCGATCGGCTTTTGAGTGATGCTTAGCTGATGGCCAAAAGCCTGAGCTACTTCTTC